>ENA-UONY01002140-UONY01002140.1-human-gut-metagenome-genome-assembly--contig:-CS9-NODE-2140-length-14600-cov-19.121898_pt1 | contig 14600 bp, 10 predicted proteins | sample MGYA00242465_ERZ724012 | MGnify/ENA metagenome assembly ERZ724012 | reverse complement strand
TTGATGGTGGAATACTGCTCGGCCATGGGGCGGAGCTTATCATTCTCCGCGCGCAGGGAAGCGTTCTCCGCGCGCAGCGCTTCGGCCTCAGCACGCAGCGCGGTCAGCTCATCATTGGCTGTATCCAGCGCGGCACGCAGGGTGTCGCGCTCTGCCGCGGTGTCGCTGTGCTCTTGGGTGAGGCGGTCGTTTTCGCCGCGCAGGGTGCTGACCTGCGTGCGCAGCTCCTGCTCCTGCGCGCAGAGCTTGTCGATGTCGCCCTCGAGCGACTCGATGCGGGCGGTGCTCTCCGCCGAGGTCTTTTTGATATAGTCAATGACGTCCTCACGGTTGAAGCCGCCGAACAGGGAACCCTTAAAGGTATTGTTTTCCATCCTGAATCCCACCTTACTCATACTCTTTCGATAGTGTAGCACAGTTTTCGCCCGATGACAAGCAGAAAAAGAGCAGCCTTAGCCGGCTGCTCCGTTTTCTTTTTTGCCTGACTTCACGGTCTTTTTCCTGCGCTTGCGATGGACGACGCGGACGATGAAGAAGACCGCCGCGGCGATCAGCACGAGAAAGATCGCCCAGAGCCACCAGACGGCCGCCGTGGTCAGCACGGCGAGCTGCACGTTCTCGCCCTCCGCGGTAAAGAGCAGGTAGCTGCCCATTGAGGTCGTCTCGACCGGCTGCCAGCTTCCGTCGGACCGGCGGACAAAGACGGCACAGTGATCCATGCTCACCTCCTCGGGCGGGAGATAGCGGATTGTGTGCTCGGCCAGCGCGTCGCGCGGGAAGGAAAGCTCCCACTGCTCGGCAACGGAGCGGTAGACGGTCATGGCGGGCAGCGTCCGCTCGGAGAGGAAGGAGAAATAGTTTTTGAGCGCGGTGCGGCGGTTATCCGCGAGCTGCGGGAACGCGCCGGGATCAGGCGTCTGCGCGACGGCGGTGAGCGCGTCCGTTTCGTTAAATTCACCCTCGACAAAGAAAACGCTACGGCCATCCGCGCGCTGCGCGTCGCTCTGGAGGGAGGCGCGGTAGGCGGTGTACTCGGCGGTGACGACGGTATCAAAGCGCAGGTCGGTCAGGTCGGTGCGGTCCCAGACCGGATAGCTCCCGCTTTGCTCTGTCAGACTGGGGAAGACGGAGAAATCGAAGGAGTCGCCGTAGTCAAAGCGCAGCGTTTTGAGCGTTCTGCCGTCGCAGACAAAGCGGAGCGTGAAGCTGAGAAAGTCCTCGGGTACGCTGCCGAGCGCACAGAAGGCGGCGTAGTCCATCGGCTCGGCCTGACCGGATAGGCTGCGGCGGTCGATGCCGCGCAGCACGTCGGAGACGAAATAATTGCCGCGGAAGACGCCGAGGTCACGCCCAGAGATCGCACCGGAAAACTGATCGCAGTCCTCAACGACAACGAGGCTGCGGCAATTCGTCACCGTGCAGCCGGAGCCGGCTGACAAGGAGGTGTCCTCGCTGCCGGAGCCGACGATGCCGCCCACGCTGCTCTTGCCGGAAAGCGTGAGCTTTGCCCAACTGGAGCGGATGCCGGCGGAGGACAGTCCCGCGATGCCGCCGACATAGCTGCCGGTCTCGCTTCTTGCGTTGCCGTAGGCTTCGCAGGAGAGCACGATGCCGAGGTCCATCTCGCCGACGATGCCACCGATGCAGTCCTTCTTGCCGCTGATGCTGCCGCGGTTGACGCAGTGCTGCACGACCGCCTTCGTCTCGTATACGCGGTCAAACACGGAGGAGGACTCCTTTTGATCGCCCTCGGGGTCCAGCTCGTATTCAATGGCCATGGCGCCGGCGATGCCGCCGACATTCAGGTCGGCGTCCACGGCGCCGTAGTTCGTGCAGCCGCGGACCTTGCCGAAGGTCACGGCGTCGATGTTCTCGTCGGAGGTATCCTCAAAAATATCCGAGGCGTCGGCATCGGTCATATCCACAAAGATGTCAAGGCACAGATTGACGACTGCGTTCATCTGATCGTTCACTGCGCGCAGGTCGGCGGTGAGCGTCGAGCCGTCAGCAGAGAGCCCGTCGCTGAGCGCATCCAGCTCATCCATCGTGCTGCGCAGATTGGTGAAAAGGCTGTCCAGCGTGTCCTGATAGCCGTCGCCGAGGGGATAGAAGGTGAGATCGTCCCGTGTGTTGAGGTCCTCAATGAGACGGCGCGTTTTGCCCGTCGCCGTGTCAAGGCTGGCGGCGGCATCGCTCAGCGCGTCGAGCGCGCGCTGGATGTCGTCGTGCGCCTTGGGCGCGGCGTCCTTGAGAAAGTCGGAGAGGATGGCGGCGATTTTTGCCATGTCCGTCGAGATCTCCGCCATTGCGCTTACCGCATCATCCAGATAGCCGATGGCGTCGGAGAGCAGCCCGCGCACTGCGTCGGTGTCCCAAGGGGTTGTGCCGTCAAGGTACTTTTGCAGCTCTCCGACAACGGCGCTCATGGAGTCCGAGGCATTCTTGAGCTTGGTACTGTTGGATCGGATGCGTCCGCTGGCCGCGCTGAGCTCCGCGCGGTCGGCAGCGTTCAGCGTCAGATCCTTGTCGCACTGGCGGAGCGCGTCGACAGCGTCGCCCATGCTGTCCTCCACCGCCTCGAGCGCCTTGAGAATGTCGGGCAGCGCGTCCGTCACGGTCTTGGCGCGGTCGGTCAGCTCATTGACGCTGCCGATGTTTTTGTCGATGAAGTCCGTGGTTTGACCGGCGAGCGAATCGGCGTCGTCCACTGCGGCATTGGTATAGGCGGAGACCGAATCGAGTCGGGAGGAGATGTGATCGTTCGTGCTGTCCACATCGTCCAGCGTGGAGGAAACGAGGGCGTTGAGCTTATCCAGCTCCGCGCGCAGCCTGGCGATCAGGTCGTCACGCAGCGAGAGATGGAGATAGGGCTCCATCTGACCGACGATGCCGCCCACATCCTTGCGGCCGTAGATCATACCGTAGTTGGAGCAGAAATCCACAAAGCCGTCGCTGCGGCCCGCGACGCCGCCGACGTTGTAGCCGAAGTGCGGGTAGCCGACCGCGCCGCGGTTGATGCAGGAGAGCAGGCTGCCGGAGGAGTAGCCGGCAATGCCGCCGGTATCCGAGGTGGCGTTCCGGCTTTCCACTGCGCCGACGGAAACAAGGTCGGTGAGGGAGGAGGCGGGGTCGATGCTCAGATCGTCAAGGCTGAGTGTGGGATCGACATTTGCCGTATTCACGCTGGCGGAGTTGATGCACGCGCGCAGCGTGCCGAGGTTATAGCCAGCGATGCCGCCGGTGTAGCGATTGGCGGAGACGCTGCCGCTCACCGTGCAGTTGGCGACCAGCCCGCCCTCCTCGTTGCGGCCGGCAATGCCGCCTACGGCGCTGTCGCCCTTGACGACGCCGAAGAAGGAGCACTCCTCCAAGGTGCCGTAGTTGCGGCCGACGATGCCGCCGACAAATTCCTTCGTGCCGCCCGGCGCGACCTGTCCCTCGACCTTGAGCGCGTGGACAAAGGCGCCGCGCTCAAGCGTGAGGAAGAGACCGGCGGGGGAGAGCGACTTGGTCAGCGTCAGACCGCTGATGGTGTGCCCGCCGCCGTTGAAGGTGCCGCTGAAGCTGGCGATTGGCTCGAAGTCCACGCCGCGCAGGGAGATGTCGGCGGTCAGAAGGACCGTCTTGCCGCGCGACCAGGCGTCATAGGCACAGCTGTCCGAAAAGGCGCACAGGTCCTTCGCCGTGTGGATGTAGATGATGTCATCCTCCCCGGCGGCAAGCGCGGGCAGGGACAGGGAAAGGCTCAGCACGAGCGACAGGGCGAGCGCGAGCAGGCGGGAAGAGAGCTTATTCGGTTTCATCGTCTGCACCTCCTTCCTCGACCATGCTGCCGGAAATGACGGTCACGTTCACATCGCCATCCACGATCGCGCGGACCACGCCGCTGACCGTGCCGTGGATCTCGCCGCGCACCACGCCGTCGAGTCGGATGCGTCCGTCCGCCGCGTGGCGGTGAATGACGTTCGGCACGGCGAACGAGGTCCGGTCAATGACCTTGGAGCCAATGAGCAAAATCTGCGGCAGGGCGAACATGACCATGATGATGGAGATGACCGTGCCGCGTCCGAGGCTTTCGCCGATGCCGGCAATGACCGGCTCGGAGGTCATGCGGCCGATCAGAAAGCCGCTGATCGACAGGATCGAGCCGGAGGTGATGATGGTCGGGAACGCGAAGTTGAGCGTTTCAATGATGGCGTCGCGGTGGTGCATCTTGGTCTTGGTCTCCTGAAAGCGGCTGGCGATGACGATGGCGTAGTCGATGTTCGCGCCCATCTGGATCGAGCTGACGATCAGGTAGCCCAGGAAGAAGAGGTATTTGCCCGTAATGGTGGGGAACGAGAAGTTGATCCAGATGCAGCCCTGAATGACCAGGATCAGCAGCACCGGCATACCGGCGGAGTTGAAGGTGAAAAGCAGCACCGCCATGACGATCAGGATCGAAACGATGCTCACGACCTTATTATCCACGGCGAAGGACTTTTCAAATTCGTACTCGTTGGTGGAGTCGCCCGCCAGATAGACCTTTTCGCCGGGGTAATACTTCTGCGCGATCGCGGTGACGGTGTCGGTGAAGGCGTAGGTCTCATCGCCGCTGACCGGCAGCGTGGAGTAGATGAGCATACGGCTGTACTGCTCGCTTTGAAGCTGGAGCTTGGCGTTCGTCATCTGCGTGTAGGCGTCGTCCAGCGTGCTTTGCAGCTCGTCGTCCAGCGTGACATAGCCCTGCTGCACCTCGTCGTAGAGAAAGAGGAACATATCAATGAGCGGGACGGAGTAGGTGGACAGGCCGCCGACGATCTTGCCGTAATTTTCATGGTTTGCGGCATAGGCGCCATAGAGGAACTCGGCGACCTCATAATCGAGATCGGTCAGCTCGGAGAACTGACGGGGCGTGAGCCTGTCGGTGAGCATATAGCCGCCCATGGCTTCGACGTTGGAAAGCCCCAGCGTGGAGTCGACCTCGTCGTACTGCTCAAGCTCGTCGAGAATGGCGCGCTCCTTGTCATAGTCGCCCGCGGGGACCACGAGCGCCATGAGGTTTTTGGTGCTGAAGTTGTCGTCGATCATATTCTCGGCGATCTGCGTTTCGTTGAGCTTGGGCGCGGAGATCAGCCCGTAGCCGTAGGCATAGGGACAGTCGGACGAGAGGCGGAAGCCGATCACAGCCAGCGCGACAAAGAGAATGGGAACGACATGGCGCGTGGCGTAGGCAAACTTGCCGACAAAGGAGATCTTGGGGACAAAGCTGCGGTGGCCGGTCTTGTCGATAAGCGGGCCGAAGAGCATCAGCAGGCCCGGCATGACAACGAACGCCGAGAGCAGCGCGAAGAGAATGGATTTGATGAGGCACAGCGCCATATCGGGACCGAGCTTGAACTGCATGAAGAGCATGGCGACCAGACCGCCGATGGTCGTGAGCGAGCTGGCGCCGATCTCGGGGATGGACTTGCTCAGCGCCACAATGACCGCCTCGCGCAGGGGCAGGGAGCGGTGCTCCTCCTTGAAGCGGTTGCAAAAGATGATGGCGTAGTCGATGGAGAGCGCCAGCTGCAAGATGCTCGTCACGGAATTGGAGATGAACGAGATCTTGCCCATCATGAAGTTCGTGCCCTGATTGAGCACGAGCGCGACCACAAAGGTCAAAATCAGGACCGGCACCTCGCCGTAGGTCTCGGAGGTGAAGAGCAGCACAGTGACAATGACGATGGCGACATAGACCATAATGACGCTGATCTCGTGGTCGATGGTCTCCTCCTGCGTGTTGCCGAGGTCGGTGGAGACATAGAGATCGTAGCCGGCGAGCGAGTTCTTGACGCGCTCGAGCGCGTCGAGACAGCGCTCGTCATCCTCGTCGTAGTCAAAGGTGACGGAGAAGAGCGCGCTGACGTTGTTGTAGTGCTCGTCGGTCTCGTCGAACGCCACGCCCTGCACGCCCTCGACATCCTCCAGCTTCTCCTGCAGATCGAAGGCGTCGGCGAGCGGGAGATTGGCGACCATCACGCTCGCTGTGCCGAAGGTGGTGAATTGCTCGTCCATGACGTCGAGCGCCTGGTGGGTCTCGGAATCGGCGGGGAGATAGGCGGTCAGGTCGTTTTCCACCTGCACCCAGCTGCGGGAGAAGACGGAAAAGATCAGCCCGATGATGACGACAAGAAAGACAAGGTTGCGTTTATCGACGATGAAGCGGGCGAGCTTGAGCATAAAGCTCTCGCCGCTTTGTTCCGTTGGCTTTGCCATAGACGGACCTCCTGTATCGTGATATGCCCGGCGCACCGTGCGCCGAGGCGGAAAAATCAACACCTATTATATAGCACAGACAATGCAAAAATGAAATATGGAAAACGTGAAAAATCTGTGAATAAAAGGGAGTCAGGCTGTGCCTGACTCCCAAAAACGAGAGAAAATCGGACTTATTGCGCACTTTGCCCAAACAGCAGGGGATGCCGCGCGGGGCGTTACTTTTCCACGATGACCTTCTGGGCGTTCTTCTCGCGGATGGCGGCGTAAATGCGGGCGATGATCTCGTCCGGTGCGCCCTTGGTCTGCTCACCGGTGACCATGTCCTTGCAGGTGACGACGCCAGAGGAGACCTCGTCCTCGCCGAGGAAGAGAACATAGGGGATCTTCGTCTTGTCGGCGTAGTTCATCTTGGCCTTGAACTTCTTGTTCTCGGTGTAGAGCTGAGCGCGCAGGCCGCGCTCGCGCAGTCGGGTGGCGAGGGAGACGGCAAAGCTCAGATCCTCCGTCATCGGCAGAAGCAGCACGTCCGCGGGCGCGGTGTTGAGCGCGTCGTTGAGAAGGCCCTGCTCGCCGAGCACATAGAACAGGCGCGTCACGCCGATGGAGATGCCCACGCCCGGCAGCTTGCGGTCGGTATAATACTCGGCGAGGTTGTCGTAACGGCCGCCGGAGCAGACCGAGCCGATCTGCGGATAGTCGAGCAGAGCGGTCTCGTAGACCGTGCCGGTATAGTAGTCGAGGCCGCGGGCGATGGTCAGGTCGACCTTGAAATTCTCCTGCGCGACGCCGAAGCCGCCGAGGTATTTGATGACGGTGGAAAGCTCCTCATAGCCGCGGTCGAACAGCTCGTCGCGACCGCAGTAGCCCTTGAGGGAGGCGAGCACCTCTTCGTTCGTGCCGGTGATGGCGATGAACTTGAGGATCTCGTCGGCCTGCTCGCCCGTGAGCTTGATGTCGTCGACGAGAATGGCGCGCACCATGTCGGGACCGATCTTTTCGATCTTATCCACCGTGCGCATGATCTCGCCGCTCTGCTCGGTCAGGCCGAGCATGGAGTAGAAGCCGTTGAGCACGCGGCGGTTGTTGATGCGGATCTGGAAGCGCTTGAGGCCCATCGCCGAAAAGACGTCGTAGATGATGGCGGGGATCTCGGCGTCGTTCATGATGTCCAGCTCACCGTCGCCGATGACGTCGATATCCGCCTGATAGAACTCGCGGAAGCGGCCGCGCTGCGCGCGCTCGCCGCGGTAGACCTTGCCGATCTGGAAGCGGCGGAAGGGGAAGGCGAGCTCGTTGTAGTGCAGGGCGACGTACTTCGCCAGCGGCACGGTCAGGTCAAAGCGCAGGGAGAGGTCGCTGTCGCCCTTGGAGAAGCGGTAGATCTGCTTTTCCGTTTCGCCGCCGCCCTTGGCAAGCAGGATCTCGCTGGCCTCGATGATGGGGGTATCGAGCGGGGTGAAGCCGTAGCGGCTATAGGTCGTGCGCAGAATGTCCATCACGCGCTCCATCTGCTGCTGCTGCGCGGGAAGCAGCTCCATGAAGCCTGAGAGGGTCCGGGGCTTGATTCTTTCCATATCTATCTTCCTCCGTGAAAATCGTTGTGTGCGAATCTGCCAAAATCAATAATAATGTATTGTACAAGTTTACAAAGAAAATGTCAACCCCTTATTTGCTTATAAAGCATCACAACAGCGCATTAGCACACGAAACTAAGGCGATACCCGTTGCGTTTTGCGTAAAAGGGCGGTATAATAGCGGCAATATTGAAACAGGAGAAGGCTATGACCGATTATTTTTCCTATACGCTCGATGCCGACGCCATCCGCGCCATCAGCAGCATTGGGCTGGCTCACCTCGGCGACGCGGTGTACGAGCTGCTTGTACGCACCTATCTCTGCGCGCACGGCAAGGCGACCGGCAAGGGTCTGCACCGCGCGACGGTGGAGCTTGTCCGCGCGCCGAAGCAGGCAGAGCTGGCCGACGCCATTTTTGGGGAGCTGACGGACGAGGAGCACGACGTGTTCCGCCGCGGGCGCAACGCCAACGTCCACACGATCCCGCACAGCGCCGACCGCGCGCAGTACCAGAAGGCCACGGCGCTCGAGGCGCTCTTCGGCTGGCTCTATTTACAGGGACGGCACGAGCGAATCAACGAACTGTTTAACCGGATGATGGAGGCGAACGATGCCGCTTGACGCGATCTGCCTGCGGGCATTGACAAACGAATTGAAGGGGCAGCTCCTCGGCGCGCGCATCGACAAGGTGCAGCAGCCCGCGCGCGACCAGATCGTGCTGCTCCTGCGCGGCAATCTGCGCCTGCTTATCAACGCGGGGCCGAACCAGCCGCGCGTGCAGCTTACGGAGGTCCTGCGCGAGAATCCCGCCGAGCCACCGATGCTCTGTATGCTGCTGCGCAAGCACCTCGTCGGCGGGCGCATCACGGAGATCGAGCAGAGCGGACTGGAGCGCATCGTGACGTTCACCGTCCGCAGCGTGAACGAGTTGGGCGAGTCCGGCATGAAGAAGCTGGTGCTTGAGGCGATGGGCCGCCGCTCAAACCTCCTGCTGCTCGACGAGGACGACCGCATTTTGGATTGTATGCGCCGCGTGGAGTTTGAGGTCTCCGGTGCGCGGGCGCTGCTGCCGGGGCTGTACTATCAGCTTCCGACGCCGCTTGACAAGCTCTCGCTGCTGACCGACCCTGAGGGGGCGGTCGAGCTGGCCCGCCGCGGCGGGGGAGCGGAGGAGACCGTCGAGCGCTTTCTGCTCGACCGGTATCTTGGCGTCTCGCCGCTCATCGCGCGCGAGCTGGCGCTTCGCGCCTTCGGCGCGGCGGACGCCCGCTTCGCGGACCGGAGCGACGGCTGCGAGCGCCTTGCCGCGGAAATGGACCGCCTGGCAGAAGCTGTGCGGGAAAATCGCTTTACACCGACCATGCTCTCGCGCGAGGGAAAGCCGGTGGATTTCACCTATTGTCCCATCACGCAGTACGGCGCGGAGACGGTGCAGACGACCTTCCCAAGCTTCTCCGCGCTGCTCGACGCCTTCTACACCGAGCGCGACCGGCAGGAGGCCGCGCAGCGCCGCGGGCGTGAGCTGACGCGCACGGTGACCTCTGCGCATGACCGCGTGGTGCGCAAGCTCGGTATGCTCGAAAAGGAGTATGCCGCCTCGCAGGACCGCGATACGCTGCGGCTGTACGGCGACCTCATCACCGCGAACCTCTATCGCATGGAGCGCGGGGCGGCGCGGCTGACGGCGCAAAATTACTACGACGAGAACGGTGCGGAGCTCGATATCCCGCTCGACCCGCTGCTCACGCCGCAGCAGAACGCGGCGAAATACTACAAGCGCTACACCAAGGCCAAGACCGCGGAGAAGCATCTGCGCGAGCAGATCGACAAGGCCATCGGCGAGCGCGACTACCTCGAGAGCGTGCAGGGCGAGATCGCGCTGGCGCAGACCGAGGCGGAGTTCGCCGAGCTGCGCCGCGAGCTGCAGGAGACCGGCTATCTCCGCCGCAGCGGAAAGGAAAAGAAGGGGCGCGAGAAGCCCATCGCGCCGCGCGAGTTCCGCTCGTCGAGCGGGCTGCGTATCCTCGTGGGCCGCAGCAACGTGCAGAACGACGCGCTCACGCGCAAGGCGGACAAGCACGACCTGTGGCTCCATACGCAGAAGATCCACGGCAGCCATGTCATTCTCTGCACCGAGGAAGGCGCGTATGACGACGAGAGCCTGCATGAGGCCGCGCTGCTCGCGGCGTATTACTCACAGGCGCAGGGCGGCAGCAATGTGCCCGTGGATTACACGAGCGTCAAATACGTCAAAAAACCCGCGGGCGCCAGACCGGGCATGGTGGTCTACGAGACTTACCGCACCCTCTATGTTACGCCAGACGAGGAGACGATCCGCCGTCTGGACCGCAAAAATAAGTAAAGAAAAAGAGGGCGGACGCCCTCTTTTTCTTCTTATGCGTGTTATGCGTGCGCGTCGCCCTCGATCGGCTCCGTTTCGCGAAAAAGCATCGTGATGCACCATACGCCGGCAAGGCCCACGAGCGTGTAGATCACGCGGCTGACCGTGCCCATCTGACCGCCGCAGAGGAACGCGACGAGGTCAAAGCCGAACAGGCCGATGCTGCCCCAGTTGAGCGCGCCGATGACGGCGAGCGTTAATGCCACTTTGTCGATGACCATGGATCTCCCTCCTAATCGTGTTTGGTTGGCTGTGCATAGTGTCCGCAAAAGACAAAAAAATATACATCCTTAAAAATTTTCAGCAAAAGCAGAAAAATAATCAGGTAAAATTTGCCGCAATGGATTGCTTTTTGTGCGGGGAATATTGTATAATCTACACGATATCTACCGCACGCAAGGGGCGCCGCCCCGTTTCAACAACGAACATCAGGAGGAAACACCATGAACGAAAAATTCAGTAAGCTCGGCTTCTATCCCGCTGACATTCTGCTGCCCAACAAGGACGTCGATATGGAGAAGTGGGCCGTCGTCGCCTGCGACCAGTTCACGTCCGAGCCCGAGTATTGGGAGCGCGTGGAAAAGACCGTCGGTGATGCGCCGTCCACCCTGCGCCTCATCCTGCCCGAGGCCAACCTGAAGGCCCCCAATGTCGACGAGTTCATCGCCGACATCAACGCCTCCATGGACAAGTATCTCAAAGAGAACATCTTTGAGACGCTCAAGGATTCTCTCATCTACATCGAGCGCGGCCAGAGCGACGGCAAGATTCGCCACGGCCTGATCGGCATGGTCGACCTCGACCAGTACGATTTCACCCCCGGCTCCGGCGCGCTGATCCGCGCCACCGAGGGCACCGTGCTCGACCGTATCCCCCCGCGCGCCCGCGTGCGCCGCAACGCGCCCATCGAGCTGCCCCACGTCATGCTGCTCATCGACGATCCCGATAAGACTGTCATCGAGCCTCTGACCGCTGCGGCCGACGGCATGGAGATGGTCTACGACTTCGACCTCATGGAAAATGGCGGCCACATCAAGGGCTTCAAGCTCTCCGCTTCTCAGATCGACGCCGTGGCAGACGCTCTGATGGGCCTGACCACCGACGAGGCAATGAAGAGTAAGTACGGCGTGTCCGGCGTGGCTCCGCTGCTGTTCGCGGTCGGCGACGGCAACCACTCCCTCGCCACCGCCAAGGCCTGCTACGAGGAGCAGAAGAAGGGCAAGACCCCTGAGGAGTATCTCGCCCTGCCCGCCCGCTACGCGCTCGTCGAAGTCGTCAACAACCACGACGACGCGCTGCAGTTCGAGCCGATCCACCGCGTCCTCTTCGGCGTGGACCATGAGAAGTTCATGGAGGAGTTCAAGAAGTTCTATCCCAACACCCACGAGGGCAAGGGCGAGGGCCACACCATCGAGGTCTGCTGGGCCGGTCACGACGAGTTCATCACCGTTCCCGATCCCAAGGTGCAGTTGGCCGTCGGTACGCTCCAGGCGTTCATCGACGAGTACCTCAAGAAGTTCGGCGGCGAGGTGGACTACATCCACGGCGACGAGGTCACCCGCGAGCTTGGCTCCAAGGAGGGCAACATGGGCTTCCTGCTGCCCGCGATGGGCAAGGAGCAGCTCTTTAAGACCGTCATGGCCGACGGCGTGCTGCCCCGCAAGACCTTCTCGATGGGTCACGCGCAGGATAAGCGCTACTACGTCGAGGCCCGCAAGATCCGATAACCGATATACCGAAAAAGCGCCCCGCGGCGGGCGCTTTTTCAAATAGGAGGACCATTCGATGAACTACAAGAAAGCCAGAGCATGGCAGGACATTCTTCTCTTCGGCGGCGCGTTCGTCGCCGGCGTCGGCGTGTGGGGCTTTGACAGCACGTTTTTGGGGCTTTTGGGCCTGGCGATGGTGCTGCTGTCCATCCTCGTGTGGTGGCTGTACTACCGCTGCCCGCAGTGCCATGAGAGCCTTGGGCGCGGAAACCCGAAGCATTGCCCGCACTGCGGCGCGTGGCTCGGCGACGAGCCGGAGCCGGAGGAGAAGAAAAAGATCCAGCACAAGAAAAAGAGAAGATGAAAACACAAACGATCCCCGCCTATGCCAAGCTCAACCTGACGCTGGACATCTTAGGCAAGCGCCCGGACGGCTATCACGAGCTGCGGATGGTCATGCAGACCGTTTCGCTCTGCGACGATGTGACCGTGACGCTCACCGACGGCACAGGCGTCGCCTGCCGCGTCGCGGGCGCAGAGCTTCCGTGCGACGAACGCAACCTTGCCGTCAAGGCGGCGAACGCCTTCTGCGAGGCGCTCGGCTATCACGGCGGCATCGACATCACGCTCACCAAGCGCATCCCGTCCGAGGCCGGGATGGCGGGCGGCAGCGCGGATGCTGCCGCCGTGCTGTGCGTGCTGCGCGATCTGATTGCACCCACGCTCACGGACGAGCGGCTTGAGACGATCGGCGCGCGTGTCGGCAGCGACGTGCCGTTTTGTGTCCGCGGCGGCACGCAGCTGGCCGAGGGCCGGGGCGAGCGGCTGACCGTGCTGAAAAACGCGCCGAGGCTCTATGCCGCGGTCTGCAAGCCGGACTTTCCCATCTCTACGCCCGCGCTCTTTCAGCGGTCGGACCGCGTGGCGCTGACCGATCGACCCGACACGGCGGCGTTGCTCGCCGCGCTGGAGGCGGGCGACGCGGCGGCGCTGTGCGCAAAGGTCAAAAACGTCTTTGAGCAGGTACTCCCGGACGAACAGCGCGCACGCATCGAGGACATCAAGCACGCTCTGCTTGTCCACGGCGCGGAATGTGCCGCGATGACCGGCTCGGGCAGCGCCGTGTTCGGACTGTTCCGCGAGGAGGACATCTGCCGCGCGGCCTGCAGCGTGCTGCGGAGCGCGGAACTGCAAACCTTCTGCACGATTTTTGTTTGAAAAACGAAAAAACCGTCCATACTCAAGCTATTACTTGAAACGGACGGTTTTTTCTTATGAAATTTCGGAAGATCGAGATATCCCTTGCCGTCGGCCTCCTTTGCGCGCTCGTGTGGTGCGCGCTGGAGCCGGGCTTTCTGATGAGCTGGTGGGGCGCGGCGTTCGAGCCGCTGTGCGACGGTGTGCTGACCGCCGAGGGCGAGGGCGGCGAGGTCGTGCTGCGCTCGTTCTTCGCCGAGCTGCTGGAAAAGCTGCTTTCCTGAAAGAGCCGCCTGCGGGCGGCTTTTTCTTATGTCAGGACGTTGAAGAGCATGATGACCACGCCGAGGATGACGAGCACCACGCCGGTCGCGCGGTTGAGCGTTTTGGGAGAAGCCTTGTTGGCGAACACGGCGGCAATGCGCGCCCAGACGAGCGTGAAGAGCACGCAGAGCGCGAACACCGTCCAGTCCGGCGCGCCGCCGATGGCGAAGTGCGAGACCGCGCCGGTGAGCGCTGTGAAGGTCATGATGAAAACACTGGTGCCCACGGCGGTCTTGAGCTCGTAGCCGAGCACGGAGGTGAGGATGAGCAGCATCATCATGCCGCCGCCCGCGCCGATGAAGCCGCAGATAAAGCCGATGAGCACGCCGCAGAGAATAGACTGCACGGCGCGCTTTTTCGCGCTCACGCCGGCCATGGCCTCCTTGGTCGTCATGACGGGACGGACGATGAACTTCACGCCGAGCAGAAAGGTCATAAAGACCGAGAAGCCGCCCATCGTGGTCGAGGGGACAAGGCTCGCGGCGTAGCTGCCGACCACGGTGAAGGCCAGCACGCTTGCCATCATGATGAGACCGTTGCGGATGTCGAGATTTTTGCTTTTGCCGTAGGTGTAGGCAGACACGGCGCTTGCCAGCACGTCGGACGAGAGCGCGATGCCGACCGCCATATAGGGGTCCATGCCGAGGAAGGTGATGAGCATGGGGCTGATGACCGCCGCGGCGCTCATGCCAGCAAAACCGGTGCCGAGGCCTGCGCCCATGCCGGCGAAAAAGGTGACGAGAAGTGTGATGGCAAATTCCATTTTTAAGGCTCCTTTTCTAACATGACGTCGAGATCGGCGTCCATAACGGCGAGCGTCCGGAAGAAGCTCGCGCGCATTTCTTCATCTGTGTGAGCAAAGAGCTGCTCAAAAAAAGCGGATTGCACCGCGCGGCCCCGCTCAATGACCGGCTGCGCCCGCTCGGTGCAGACGAGCAGTGTCTTTCGACGGTCGCCCTCGACCGTCTCGCGCCGCAGATAGCCCTCGCGCACGAGCTTATCAACGTTCACCGAGACGAGGTTGGCCTTGATGCGCCGGACCTCCACGATGTCGCCCGCCGTCCGGTAGCCGGGGTTGTTGGCAAGAAACATCAGAATGTCAAAGGCGGTCTGCGGCAGCTTCAGCTCGCGGCAAAGCGGCTTGCAGGCGGC
>ENA-UONY01002127-UONY01002127.1-human-gut-metagenome-genome-assembly--contig:-CS9-NODE-2127-length-14676-cov-4.638055_pt1 | contig 14676 bp, 6 predicted proteins | sample MGYA00242465_ERZ724012 | MGnify/ENA metagenome assembly ERZ724012 | reverse complement strand
AAAAAGGAAAAATAGAAGTGGTTTCGTTTTTAAAGAATGATCCCGATTTGGATGCTTCAGACCCACGCGTTATCGGTTACAAAGGAAAAAATTATCTGACTACGATGTCTTACTTACGATTGGTTTCAAGTACCGACGGTATTCACTTCAAAGATGAACCGGAATTTCCACCCATTTTCGGAAAAGGAGAGCTGGAAGCATTCGGCATTGAGGATTGCCGTGTTGCAACAACCGAAGATGGTTTTTACCTTACTTTCACAGAAGTATCATCGGTAGCTGTAGGGGTCGGGCTGATTCACACCAATGATTGGAAAAACTATACACGGCATGGAATGATATTCCCACCGCATAATAAAGATTGTGCATTGTTCGAACAGAAGATAGGTGACAGGTATTTCGCTCTTCATCGCCCAAGCAGTCCCGAACTTGGCGGCAATTATATATGGTTGGCAGAATCGCCCGACCGCTTGCATTGGGGAAACCACAAATGTGTGGCAACCACTCGTGACGGAATGTGGGATTGCGCACGTGTAGGGGCAGGGGCAGCTCCAATAAAGACAGAAGAAGGCTGGCTGGAGATTTATCATGGAGCCGATTTTAATCACCGTTATTGCTTGGGGGCTTTATTACTCGATTTAAATGACCCGTCGAAAGTCATTGCAAGAAGTGAAGAACCGATCATGGAACCTATCGCCGCTTATGAGCAAACAGGTTTCTTCGGAAATGTAGTTTTCACTAATGGGCATTTGGTGGACGGCGATACGATAACCATGTATTATGGAGCAAGCGATGAAGTGATTTGTAAGGCAGAGCTTTCCATTTCAGAGATATTAAACGTATTAAAACAGACACAAAAGAAGTAATGAATAAACTGAAAAAAGAATATCTGTTCTTTAAGCAACAGGAACCTAACATGAGAACACTGTTGGTTACCAATATGCTTTATGCATTGGTACTACCGATAGTAGAAATCTTTGTGGGAGCCTATATCATGAGGAACACGAGCGATCCGGTGATGGTTGCTTTTTATCAGCTGGCAATGTATATAGGCATCATTACTACCTCTCTTGTTAACGGTTATCTGCTAAAGAAATACAGTGTGAAGACGCTTTATTCGATAGGAATCCTGGTAAGTGGCATTTCCATGTTCGGTATGATGACCATCAAGTCACTTGGCTTCATCGAACTTGGTCTGGCCGGCTTTTTAATGGGAGCAGCTTCTGGTTTCTTCTGGACCAACCGATACCTGCTGGCTCTCTATAATACCAACGACAACAGCCGTAACTATTTCTTCGGACTAGAGTCTTTCTTCTTTTCTATTACTTCCATCGGTGTTCCTTTAATTATAGGCGCATTTATCAGCCAGATAGATGGAAAAGAAGTTTTCGGATTCCTCTTCAATATCAATACCTCTTACTGTGTAGTTACGATGGCAGCAGTAGTCATTACCGTTATCGCCTGCATGACACTGTGGAAAGGTAAATTCGAGAACCCTAAAGAAACGAACTTCCTCTATTTCCGCTTCAACATACTTTGGAAAAAGATGCTGTGGCTAGCCGCATTGAAAGGAATGGTTCAAGGTTTTTTAGTAACGGCACCGGCTATATTGGTATTGAAGCTGGTAGGAGATGAAGGAGCGTTAGGACTGATTCAGGGAGTTAGCGGGGCACTGACCGCTGTCCTGGTGTATGTATTAGGACGTATGGCCCGCCCGCAAGACCGTTTGAAAATCTTTGTAGGAGGATTAATCGTATTCTTTGTCGGTACACTATTCAACGGTATTCTCTTCTCTGCTACGGGAGTGATCCTTTTCGTCCTTTGCAAAGTGATATTCCAGCCTTTGTTCGACCTGGCTTACTTCCCCATTATGATGAGAACAATTGATGCAGTTGCAAAGATTGAGAATAGAAACGAATATGCATATATCCTAAGTCATGAGTTCGGCCTTTTCCTTGGAAGAGCTTTCGGTTTACTACTGTTTATCTTCCTTGCTTATTGTGTATCGCAGGATTTTGCATTGAAATATGCGCTAGTGATTGTTGCCGGATTACAATTAGCGGCATATCCTTTAGCTAAGAATATTACTAATCAAACTGATACTATTGAACATGAAAATGACAAGTAAAGGTGTTTTTGTACTTATAACCGTTTGTTTCCTGGCATCTTGCTCGGGCAACGGAAATAACTTTGGTGAAAAGGTAAAACAGGTTTCCATCCATAGGGTAGACTCTATGCCTGATATGCCTGAAACTTATAAAATGCTGGACTGGAAACAAAAAGCCCAAAAGTATGACCAGTTTATTTTTGACTGGAATAATAAAAGCGAAGTCGGACCATTAATCTGGTTAGATGACGCCCGCAGAAATATGGACCAGACTACATTTGGCTTATATACTGCCATTAAAGATATTCGTCAGGGAAAGAATGCCAATAATGGAGAGTTCCATGAAAGTCTGAACTCATTGGCAGCTATTCTTGGTGCCGGCCTTGTAGGAATTGACAAGACGAATCAAGACGGATATAACTATGTAAAAATGGTGCAGAATTATTTCAACTCTGATAACGGCTGGAATATAGTCATGAACAATACGACTCCGTCAGTAGCCCTTTTAGGAGGAGGCTATGGCCGCGACTGGTGGTATGATGTATTACCCAATGCCTTATATTATGCTATTTGCGATGTTTTCCCCAATGTAGACGGGGCAGAGAAGATACAAAAAAGTATTGCGGAGCAGTTTGTTAAAGCAGATTCCGTATTGAATGGAAATTACGACTATTCTTATTTTGACTATGCACAAATGAAAGGAATGGTTAATAATATTCCATTGCAACAAGACGCCGCCGGTGGGCATGCTTATGTATTGTTGTGTGCTTATCATAAGTTTGGTGATCCACGTTATCTGCAACATAGTAAAAGTGCCATCGAAGCCCTGCTTGCCCAGAAAGAAAGCCGTTTTTACGAGGCTCTTTTACCACTCGGAGTGTATACGGCAGCCTATTTGAATGCAGTAGAGGGGGCTAACTATGATGTAGCCAAACTTCTTGATTGGGTATTTGACGGATGTAAAAGCCCTACAGGAAGAACCGGTTGGGGAATTATTGTAGGAAAATGGGGTGATTATGATGTAAGTGGTCTGCAAGGAAGTATCACAGACGGCGGAGGATATGCATTCCTTATGAACAGTATCAAACCCGCCTGGCCTTTCATTCCGATGGTGAAATATCAGCCTCAATATGCAAAGGCTATCGGCAAGTGGATGTTGAACAATGCAAGTGCATGTCGTTTGTTCTATCCGGGGGAAATAGATGAAACACATCAATGGGCTCCGGAATTGAAGGACATTACTTATGATAATGTTTCTTATGAAGGTTTACGAAAAACGGATGACTATGGAAAAGCATCATTAAAAGGGGTTAGTCCGGTTGCAATCGGCGATGGTCCCAAATGGATAAAAGGTAATCCGACGGAGAGCATGTTCAGCGTTTACAGTTCTTCTCCTGTTGGTATTTTAGGGGCCATTGTTTGTCAAACGAATGTGGAGGGTATCCTCCGGCTGGATTGTAATGTCACAGACTTCTATACAGAGAAACCTTATCCGGTCTATCTCTATTATAACCCTCATAAAGAGGCCAAAACCATTACTTATCAAGCTACCCAACCATGCGATTTGTTTGATATTGTTGCCAAAGAATATATAGCAAAAAATATAAAGACAAATGGCTCCGTTGAGATCCCGGCCAACGACGCAAGAGTAATTGTGGAACTTCCCGCCGGAACAGAATTAGAACTGAAAGATGGTAAGATTATTGCGAATAAACAAAATATCATTTCATATAATTAAATCTAAGTGTATAAACTATGAGTAAGCATTTATTATTATTCATTCTTATTCTTGCTTTTTGCACAAATGTCTTTGCACAGCAAACCAAGAGTATTTCGGGTGTGGTATACGACAGTAATACCGGAGAGGCTTTAATTGGAGTTTCTGTTCTTGAAGTGGGAACGACCAATGGTACTATCACTGATTTTGACGGTAAATATACATTAAAAGTATCGTCAAATAAAGTTTCATTCTCGTATGTCGGTTTTAAAACTGAAATTGTAAACGTAACAAATAGCGGAACGTACAATGTAAATCTAGTGTCTGATAATAAATTGGATGAGGTTGTAGTTATTGGTTACGGTACTCAAAGAAAGAGTGACCTTACCGGTGCTTTGGCTTCTATAAGTAGTAAGGATATTAAGAACTATGCAGTATCTAATGCATCCGAACTACTAACAGGTAAGGCAGCCGGCGTATTTGTTGCCGCCAGTTCCGGCCAGCCGGGATCGGATGCAGTGATCCGCGTGAGAGGTTTAGGGACCGTCAATGACAACAACCCATTGTACGTGGTTGATGGACAGTTCATGGATAACATCAGCAGCCTGAATCCATCTGATATTGAACGTATGGAAGTATTAAAAGATGCTTCAGCCTGCGCTATCTATGGTTCGAGAGGTTCTAATGGAGTAATCCTCATTACTACCAAGGGAGGGGTGAAAGGTGAAACGACTGTAACATTAGATGCTTATGTAGGTGTAAAAAACAGTTATAAAGCATTGAACATGATGAACAGCGACCAATACTACAACTTCATCATGAAAGCGTATGAAAACGATGCAAGCTTTCAAAACTCAATGAAGGATAAGTTTACCAATCAGTATCAGAAAGGCTATAATACCAACTGGTGGAATGAAGTAACCCGTACAGCTTTCAACCAGAACTATAATCTAAGCATCCGTAAGGGGACAGATAATTCGAGATCTTCTTTAAGTTTAGGATATGTAGACGATCAGGGTGCGATTATCACTACTGAATTCAAGAGACTTTCACTTAAGGCGAATCTTGAATATGATATCAACAAATTTATCACTGTTGGCGCCAATGTCAATCTGGCAAAGATAAGAAAACGTGACGCAGGAGCAATTCCTTCATTCGATTTCATTCAAAAAGCTGATCCTTTTACCCCTGTTATCAGCCCGTTGGTAGATCCGTCTTCTGAAAATTACGAATATAACAAATATGCGCCTACCGAGTGGTCTTACGACCCTAATCCGGTAGCCATGCTCGAACTTCCTAATAGATACAATGACATATTCAATGTATTTGGTAATGTGTTTGCCCAAATCAAATTGTATAAAGGATTGAGCTATCGGGTACAGTATAGTTTCGAAAGATACCATGATACTTTCAAAGACTTCCGTCCTGTCTATTCGTCTACTTTTTCGGAAGATAACTTAGCGAATCAGGAAAGTAAATATAATAAAGAAACTCAATTGAATAATAATAGCGCTGTTACTTCTAATTATCAGGTGGAACAACGCCTTAATTACAACACGATAATAGGCAGGCATAAACTGGATGCAATGGTTGCCATGACTTATGAGAAGAACAGCAGCGAGGGCATTAATGCATTTAAAAGAAAGGCTTTAGGTAACGATGAAATCTATCAGATACTTGATGCACAAACAGCTGGAGATAACACCTCGGGAGGTAAAGAAACATCTTCTATGTTGTCGTACTTGGGACGTATCAACTATGTATATGATGACAGATACCTTGCTACGGTCAATTTCCGTGCCGACGGTTCTTCAAGATTTGCCAAACGTAACCGTTGGGGCTATTTCCCATCAGTTTCATTAGGTTGGAGAGTGAGCAATGAAGAATTCTTTAAGAACCTGAACATTGAAAATACAATTTCCAATTTAAAACTGCGTGTAGGTTGGGGACAGAATGGTAACCAACGAATTGACAGAGACGCACCTCTTACGTTGATTGGTACCAATAATGAAAATCAATGGTACTTTGGAAACGGGTACTCACAAGGTTACGTCCCGACTTATGTGGGAAATGCAGATATTAAATGGGAAACCAGCCAGCAAACCAATGTCGGTTTAGATATGTCTTTCTTTAAAAACAGCCTTGATGTAAGTATGGACTTTTATGTAAAGAAAACAAGTGACATGTTGCTCAATATGCCTATTCCTTCTTTTGGCGCCTTCCCTAACAGCCCCTTCTTCAATGCAGGAGACTTGAAGAATACCGGTTTCGAAATAGTAGTCAACTACCGTAACCAGATAGGAAAAGACTTTAATTACAATGTAGGGCTGAACATGTCTACTTATAAGACAGAAGTAACCAAACTTACATCGGAATATTTGAGTGGAAATACTAGCCGTACGTATGTAGGAGGTCCTATCGGACGTTTCTGGGGATACAAACAAATAGGAATATTCCAGAATCAGGAAGAGATAGACAATTATGTGGATAAGAATGGTACCAAGATTCAGCCTAATGCACAACCGGGTGATTTTAAGTTTGCCAAATTAGGAGAATCAGGCGAATTGAACGATGATGATGACCGTACTTTTATCGGTGATCCTAATCCGGACCTCATTTATGGTTTCAACTTAGGATTTAGTTATAAGAACTTTGATGTAAGTATGGCATTCCAGGGAACTATTGGAAATGACATCTGGAACGTTGCTAAAGGAAGCCTTGCTTCAGCAGGACGCCAGAATGCATTGGCGGATGCTTACACAAAAGCATGGACAAAAGACGGGGATTTGGATGCTGTATATCCACGCATAACCAACTCTGACTCTAACAATAATATGAGAGGTTCTTCTTTCTATGTGGAGAACGGTTCTTACCTGCGTTTGCAGAATATGCAAATAGGTTATACACTGCCGAGTCACATTTGCCAGAAGAGCAAACTGTTTTCAAGTTGTAGATTCTATGTGAGCGGTCAGAATATATTTACTTTAACCGGTTATTCCGGACTTGATCCGGAACTGGGTATCAATAACCCATTGGATATGGGAGTGGATACTACACGTTATCCGTCTTCACGTACATTCACTTTTGGAGTTAATTTGCAATTTTAAATCTAGCTAAAAAGACATTACATTATGAGAAAAATATTATTTATAATATGCTGGGCTCTTGCCGGAGTGGGGTTGTATAGCTGCTCTCTCGACGAACCAAGTTATGGTAAAACCACAAGCGATAATTATTATCAGAAGGAAAGCGATATTGAACAAGCCTTGACTGGAGCTTATCTTCAATTACGTACAACTTGGAATGAATATGCATTAAATCATTATTTTGTAGGTGATTGCAGTACGGATGATGCTCTAAAAGGAGGAGGAAATGACGGTGACCGTGCCGAAGTACGCGACTTGTCCGACTTTACGATCTACACAACCAATGGTGAAGTAGGACGTCGTTGGGAGATTCTGTACAGATTAATCAATCGCTGTAACGATGTGATTTATTATGCTCCTGATGCAATAGGAAACGAAGAACTATTGAAACGTTATGCAAACGAGGCTAAAGCATTGAGAGCATTCGGGTACTATTGTCTGGTCACTACATTCGGAGAAGTGCCTCTAATCACTACGCCGATGCAACCCGCTGAAATACTGCAAATACCCCGCTCCCCATTGGAGAAGGTATATGAATGTATTGTGAATGATTTAACCGATGCCTCCGCACTTCCTGCAAAAGGAGATTACTCTGAAGATGATGCTTATCGTGCAACACGTGGCTTTGCTAAAACAATGCTTGCTAAAACATACATGTTCAAAGGTGATTTTGCCTCTGCCGAAACGATACTTCATGATATTATTGAAGTAGACAAAGACTATACATTGTTGAGTGATTACGGCATGAACTGGCGCACTGAATATGAAAACAGTTCGGAATCAGTATTTGAGATTGCCAACAAAGTATATGACAAAAACATAGCCACAGGTACCAATGTCCCTCACTTCTTCACAAGCAGACGCATCTCCGGTTATCAGGGATATGGATTTCACGTACCGACCCAAGATCTCCATGATGCCTTTGACGCAGATGACCCGCGTATTACTTATGTATTCACACAAACCGGTGATAGATATAAAGGTGATACTGAAGCGCAGGACAATGCTGAATCTCCAAGCGGTTATCATGATTACAAGATGACTGTGCCAGCAGTAGAAAAAACAGGTTTCGACGTCTGGATGATTAGTTACAACATTCGTTTAATCCGTTATTCCGATGTTCTCTTGATGTATGCCGAAGTATTAAACGAAAATGGAAAACCAGGGCTTGCACTTCCTTACCTGAATGATGTAAGAGAAAGAGCCCGCAAAACTAATCCGATAGATCCGAGAAGAGATCAACAGGCGTATATCCCTGCTACAACAACTAATACACTGCCCGACATAACAGAAACCGACCAAGATCGTCTGAAAGAAATCATCTGGAAGGAACGTCGTTGTGAATTAGCAATGGAAGGATGGAGACGGGATGACCTGATGAGACAAAAACGTTTCGGAACCGTTATGCGTGCTTATGCAACCAAATATAATACATCGAAAGGTGCCAATTTTAGAGACGACAGAGATTATCTGTTTCCGATACCGCAAGGTGAAAGGGATAAGAGCAACAATATTCTTTCCCAAAATCCGGGTTTTTAATATGAATAAAATGAGGGGGCGGATTTTATAATCCGCCCTTTTTTAACAACCAACTGACCATGAAAAAGACATTATTATTTCTCGTAGCAGGTTTTTTCTTTCTCAACAACCTGCCGGCACAAAAGCCGATAGAACAAAAAAAGATCCGCTTAGTACAGTATATGCCCAATATACCTTTCCCCTATAAAATGAAAAACTGGAAAGATATAGCCACGAAACAGGACAGACTATTTTACGATTTCAACGCCAAAGGACAGAACTTACCTCTTATCTGGTGGGACGATTCGCAAATAAACTTTCCATTCCGTACTTTCGGACTTCCAAGCTACGTAGATAAAAGACGGTTAGGAGGAAATTCTTATGAATCTCTTCCCACTATGGGTTCACTCATTAGTGCAAGTCTGATAGGAGTAGACAAAAGCAATGATGACGGAAAAGATTATGTATCAATGATACGACAATTCTTCAACAAGAAGAATGGAACCAATCTTATATTGAACGGACTCGACAGGAAAGCCGGAGAAAGTTTCTGGTATGAGATATGGCCGGCAATGGCTTATTCGATGCTGGTAGATTTATATCCTCAAAAAACAGAGATGCAGGAGCCGATGAAGATCACTATCGACAATTGGTATGCTGCTATCCAGGACTTAAGTGAAGGTAGAGAATATCCGGACTTCAACTTCACTGCCTTCAACTTTAAGAACCGTAAAGGGTACCATAATAAAGTATGGCGTGAACCGGATGCAGCCGCAGGACTTGCTTGGTTGCAATACATCTCCTGGATTAAATACGGAGATAAAAAGTATCTGAATGCTACACGTCAATGCATGGCATTCTTGCAAAACCGTCCCCAGAAAGAAGGTACTTTCTATGAGATAATGATGCCCTATGGGGCTTATCTGGCAGTGCGCATGAATGCGGAACTTGGAACTGCTTATGATGAGCTGAAAATGCTGAACTGGTGCTTCGACGGTAATAATTCAGACCGTGACGGATGGGGAGTGATGTGTGAGCGTTGGAACAAATACGACGTACACGGATTGGTAGGACAAAAAAAGGATGAACAATATGCTTTTGCCATGAACACCTTTTCACAAGCTGCCGCACTTGTCCCAATTGTAAAATACAACCCGGCTTATGCTTCCACAATAGGCAAGTGGATGCTGAACCTGGCAAACGCCTGCCGCTTATTTTATGCAGACGAGCACCCCCGCAACCGTCAGTCGAGTTCTATCTGGGAAGGTGATCCTCAACACGTCATTTGTTATGAAGGATTGAGGAAGGACTTGTATCATGGCAATCACTTTGAACCGTTCCAGGGATTATTGTCCGATGAGGGTCCCTATGCTATTGGGGATCAAGTAAAAGCCATGTCTTCAGCTACAGATATTTGCTTGTATGGCTCGGCCTGGGTGGGTATGCTAGCCTCTATTGTAGATACTACTAATGTGGAATGTATTCTTCAATTGGATTGTAATGTCACAGACTTTTATTCCACAAGAAAATATCCTACTTATCTTTTATTCAATCCTTATTTTGAAGCCAAAGAGGTAACTTTGAATCAACACTTTACGGAACCTACGGACTTGTACGATCTGGTATCCAAAAAATACATAAAGAAGAATTGTACCGGCGAAACAAGCATTATCCTGAACCCGGACAATGCCGTAACTATTGTTTGTATTCCTGCTTCCGCTAAAAAGACAAAGAAACATGGTAAATTGATTGTTGACGGTGAAATCGTAGATTATCGTTTGTAATTCGGATTGACTATTCCACAATTGTATAAATCCTCCGTTACCGATGAAAATATGCGCGGAATAAAATAAATTCCTTATATTTGCTATTATCCTAACCGTATAAATAACATTCATTTACATGAGAAACATCTTATACGCACAATTATTTTTTATTCTGATTATTGCATTTGTCACTTCCACAAAGTCTTATGCTTTTAATGTGGCAAAACACATATCAAATGTTAACGGACTGACAAATAATTCAGTAAACTGTATTTTGGAAGATGCAGAACATACAATCTGGATTGGGACATGGGATGGACTGAATGCATATAATGGAAGAGAAATTACGACATTCAGATATAGCAAAAACAATCCGAATTCTATAAGTAATAACGTTATCCGCCAGATTATCGAATGTAAGGGCAGTTTATGGATAGCAACAGATAATGGAATCAATCGGTTAGATAAACGAACCCGTCAGATAACAAGGTATTATTTAAGAACAGATAATAAAGTACCCAATCAGGAAAAGTCTTTTATTTTAGGAAAGAGTGCGGCAGGAGATATTATCTGCCTCATAAAGGGGCTGGGGTTCTTTGTCTACAATGATTCTGAAGATGAGTTTAATCCGATTAACACAGACTTTGCAAGTCATATAAAGGATTATTCCGTGAGTGATTCCGATCGTATGCTTTTCCTTTTAAATAATGGAAATACCGTGCATCTGACTTACAATCTACTCGTTAACGGAGGAAAACAGAGTGATTTACGCACAGTCGACATACAGACGCCTGTAGATAAGATATTTCTGTCGAAAGACAGATTTATCTTAAACAAAGACAACAAACTTTTCCTTTTAAATCCCGACTTTACAGTTTCCCAATGCATTGAGCTGGATAGTAGCAAACCTGTATCGCAGGTTATTTTAGCAGAGAACAAGATGTACGTCAGCTTTATAGAAGGGGGATGTATTCATTATGATTTAAAAAAGAATACTTTTACCTACCTGAACGAACTATCCAGTCAGTTATCAGTCTTCACTCTTTATTCCGGTAGTCAGAACATATTGTGGATAGGAACGGACGGACAAGGATTAATTCAACTTTATCATTACGACTCTTTATTTGAAACCGTTCACACCAGTCACCCTGTGAGATGTTTCTGTGAAGATGAAGATGGTAATATTCTGATAGGCACAAAAGGAAGCGGAATAAAACTGTTGAATCCTGCAACGAAAGAATTGACAGATTATCTGAATGAGAGTAAAGGATTGATTTCCAATTCTGTCTATGCCTTGAGGAGAAATAAAGCGAATGACATTTTTATCGGAACGGAAGGAACCGGAATCAATATATTGAATGCTGCTACGGGGCAACTGGAAAAGCTTGAGATACCTGACAAATACCCGCCTTTCAAGGCTGTGTACAACATTTATTTTACGAACAATGATTCTCTTTTATGGGTGGGAACATCAGGATATGGCTTAATCAAAATAAATATTTCCAGAGAGCAAGGTCGTTATCACGTTAAAGGATTCAGGCAATATAATTCGTCGGATAAGAATATCTCATTGAATAACGATGTTGTTTATGCCATTACATCCGATCCGGAAGACAATATGTTATGGTTTGGCACACGTGGCGGAGGCTTGAACTGTATCAATATGAAAGATAACAGCATAAAATCATTGGAGGATATGGACAGTCGGATTTTACTCACCAATAATGATGTATTGTGCTTACTGCGTGATGATGCCAATATATGGATAGGAACAAGTTATGGACTGAACGAATTGAAAAAGGAGGAGAATGATTTTCACCTGATACAATATGCCGACGAAAAATTGAATAATAAAACAATTCATGGAATATTAAAAGACCACGAAGGAAAGATATGGATCAGTACCAACCAGGGATTGTCTAGCCTGAATGTAAAAAACAATAAAATAGATAATTATACTTTGAATGACGGATTGCAGAATGATGAATTCTCGGATGGAGCTTTCTTCAAGGATCATCGTGATTTCTTGTACTTTGGAGGAGTAAGCGGGTTTAGTTATTTCAATCCTCGAAATATACATTTGCGCGAGTTTAATCCTCCACTTATATTAAGTAGTTTGAAGATATATAATACGGTACAGGACATTAATGAACGAATCAGAAAAGGAGTGTTGAAACTTAGCTATGAAGAAAGATTCATGACTTTCAATTTCATAGCCAAAGACTTTATTAATAATGAAAACTGTGAATATGCTTATCGCTTGAAAAACCACTCGGATGATTGGGTGGGGATGGGTAATAATCCGAATATTATCTTTACCCAACTTCCTCCGGGTGAATACCAGCTTGAAGTGAAGAGCACGAATGGCGACAAAGTATGGGGAGATAACATTTATCGCTTAACTATAAAAGTAGGTTATCCGTGGTGGCTTAGTGTTCCTGCATTGATTATCTATGCCATATTGTGCATTATTATCTTCTACATCACAAAGTCTGTTATCAAAAATCGCATACGGTTAAGCCGCCAGGTTCTTATAGCCCAGGTAGAGAAACGGCATGAACAGAAGATTTATGAATCCCGGCTCAATTTCTTCACCAATGTGGCACATGAATTCTTTACCCCCCTAACTTTGATTTATACACCTGCACAGCACTTGTTGGAACAGGACGGGTTAGATGGTAGTACAAAGAAATATCTCCAAATAATAAAGAATAATGCCGAAAGGATGCAGAAGCTGATTAGTGAGTTGATGGAGTTTCGTAAAACTAAATCGAGCAATATGGATTTGCATCCTGAAAATGTGAACGTAAAATCATTGATGGAATATGCTTCCAACAATTATGTGGATATCCTGAAAGAGAATAAAATAGACTTCAAGGTAGAGACTCATGATACGTCAGAGATCTATTCCGACCGCAATGCTTTGGAAAAAATTATATTCAATTTACTGTCGAATGCGTTCAAATATACTCCTCGTTATGGATATATTCATGTTGAGATATCACAAAATGAGCCTGATAAAACCTTATACTTGCTCGTAAGAAATTCCGGTAAGGGATTAACAGAACAACAGATGGCAGAGATATTTGATAAGTATAAGATATTTGATACTCCTAAATTGGGTAACTCTGTCAGCAATGGCATAGGTTTAAATCTAACAAAGAGTCTGGTTGAATTATTAGGCGGGCAGATAAGTGTAAATAGTGAACTGGGAAAAAGTGTTGAATTTTCAGTCGTGATTCCTTCTTTGCCATCCGATCATTCACTTGTTGTAACGGATGAAAAAGATTCGTTGCAGAAAGAAAAGAACGGGCAGGATCACTTATCCCCTCGCAAAGATACTGTCATACTGATAGTGGAAGATGAAAAGAATATCAGAGACCTGCTGAAAGATGTCCTCTTTGATTATGTGATACACGAAGCAAAAGACGGCGTGGAGGCTTTGAAAGAGATAGAACATAATCATCCTGATATTATTATAAGTGATATTGTCATGCCCAATATGGACGGCTTGAGCTTGATTAATAAATTGAAATCCGATTTGAAAACAAGTTATATTCCAATCATAGGAATATCGGCAAAGGCTTCTGTAGAAGACCAGATTAATGCCTTTAACCATGGTGCGGATGCTTATATCGTCAAACCATTTCACCCGAGGCAGGTTATATCCACCATAGAAAATCTGCTGTCGAGACAAATGCTTTTAAAGGACTATTTCAATTCCAGCATGTCTTCTGTGAAAGTAAAAGACGGGATTGTTCTTCATCCGGAAGACGAAGAGTTAATACAGAATGTAACAGACTTCATAAAGAATAATATAGATGATGAGTTATTAAGCCCTTCTTCTATTGCCGAATTTGTAGGAGTGAGCAAAGCTACCTTGTATCGGAAGTTCAAAGAAATAATAGATAAGACTCCGAGTGAATTTGTACGAGGCATCAGACTGGAATATGCAGCCAAGTTATTAAGGACAACCAAGTTGACCGTATCCGAGATTATGTTCAAATGTGGATTCTCTAATAAATCTTATTTCTATCGGGAGTTTTTAAAGCAATACGGTGTATCTCCCAAGGATTACCGGAATCAATAGATAAAGGATAACTGGATAACTCTTGTTTAAATACCCAAAAGACTATCCGAAAAATAAGTAAATCCTACCAATCTGTCATTCACTTTGTTCAAAACATAGTCAGAACGTAGTGAAGCATCTTTTCTTTGATTAATAGAAAGGACAAATCCTTCTACAAACAGGATGAGAGAGTAAAATGATAGCAATTTGTTTTTTCGGTGACGAAAAATGCCGCTTGCATATTACTGTAAGCGGCATTTTCTTTATCTAAATCATCCAAGATTTATCTATTCATCTATTGATTAATAGTTTTCTTTCTTCACCTCGAAATAAGCCTGCGGATGCAAACATGCCGG
>ENA-UONY01002117-UONY01002117.1-human-gut-metagenome-genome-assembly--contig:-CS9-NODE-2117-length-14724-cov-4.695276_pt1 | contig 14724 bp, 13 predicted proteins | sample MGYA00242465_ERZ724012 | MGnify/ENA metagenome assembly ERZ724012 | reverse complement strand
CATTCCATTTGATGTACCGGCGGGCGAATTCTCGCCCGCCTCCGGCTCCATGGATGCCGGTTCGCATCTGCCGCGTGCAATTGCCGTGGGATACCCTTGACAGTCCATGTACAGTGGAGTCCAGCTCTTCGGAACACCTTGCGCGGGGCGTTTCCGTGGCGTTCTCACTTCTGTTCATCTTCTGTCCAAGCCTATTTTGCCCTGGCCGTCCAAAAATATACCGGCATGTTCGTTTTTTTGAAAGGAGGAATTCTATGCACGAAATTCTTGCGCTGGCTGTCCCGGTTCTGTTCATTTTCTTATTTATCAAAATCCTTATGACCCCCATGAAGCTGATCTTCAAGCTTTTGCTCAACACAGGCTGCGGGTTTGTCTGCCTGTTCCTCTTAAACCTGCTGTCCGGCATCACCGGTATTGTCTTCGCGCTGAACTTCATCACCGCCGCCATTGTGGGCTTTCTGGGCCTGCCCGGCATTGTTCTGCTTCTGGTGGTGCAGTACTTTCTCTGAAATTCCCGCCTGTTACGCGGCAGCGTCTCCGGCCTGTTTTTCGCCGGGACGCTGCCGCATATGACTGGAAGCCGTCAAAATCCGATGGAAAAGGAACGCCACATTCAGTAGGATGGAGCTAAAAGGAGGCACATGCCATGGAAAATTTTATATGCAAAGGGCAGCTTTTCTTCAGCACCGGTCCCAATGGCCATCGGTGTATCCCCAATGGGTTTCTGGTTTGCACCGGCGGGACCTGCCAAGGGGCCTTTCCGGCCCTTCCGGAGGCCTACCGGGACCTGCCCCTTCTGGATTTTGGGGACCGGCTTATCATCCCCGGGCTGGTGGACCTCCACCTCCACGGGCCCCAGTTTGCCTACCGGGGCCTGGGGATGGACTTGGAGCTTCTGGACTGGCTGAACACCCACACCTTCCCGGAGGAGGCCAAGTTCCGGGATTTGGCCTACGCCGGTCCTGCCTACCGGCAATTTGTGGAAGCTTTGCAGGGCAGCTTCACCACCCGGGCTGCCGTCTTTGCCACCGCCCACACCGAGGCCACCCTGCTTCTCATGGACCTGCTGGAGGAAAGCGGGCTCATCACCCGGGTAGGCCGGGTGAACATGGACCGGGACTGCTCCGAAAGCCTGCGGGAGCCAGGGGCAGAGGCGGCGCTGCGTGAAACCCGGCGCTGGCTGGAGGCCACCCAGGGCCGTTACCGCCGGACCGGACCCATTCTCACCCCCCGCTTTGTCCCCACCTGCTCTGCCCCACTCCTGGAGGGCCTGGGGAAGCTGGCCCGGGAGACCGGCCTGCCGGTGCAGAGTCACCTGTCGGAAAATCCCAAGGAAATCGCCCTGGTACAGGAGCGCTTTCCGGACACCGACTGCTATGCCCAGGTCTACGACCGCTTTGGGCTTTTGGACACCGGCTGCATCATGGCCCACTGTGTCCACTCCGGGGAAGCAGAACTGGCGCTTCTCAAGGAGCGGGGCGTTTTCATTGCCCACAGCCCGGAATCCAACACAAACCTGGCCTCCGGCGTGGCCCCGGTCCGCCGTTTCCTGGAGCAGGGGCTTCGGGTTGGCCTGGCCTCCGACGTGGCAGGCGGCAGTGGGCTGAATCTCTTCCGGGCCATGGCCCATGCCATTCAGGCCAGCAAGCTCCGCTGGCGGCTCCTGGACCGGAGCATTCCGCCGCTCACCTTTGACGAAGCTTTCTGGCTGGCCACCCTGGGCGGCGGCAGCTTCTTCGGCCCCGTGGGAACCTTTGCTCCAGGCTATGCCTTTGACGCCCTGGTGCTGGACGACCGCCGCTATCCCACCGTCCTGCCCCTCAGCATCCAGCAGCGGGTGGAGCGGCTGGCCTACCTGGGGGAGGAGAGCTGCCTGACAGCAAAGTTCGTATCCGGAGCCAGAATCCAGCTTGCAGAAACAGAGACTACCTGACGGAAGGAAGAAAGAATATGCTGAAAATCGCCCTGCTGCAAATCGCCCCACAAGGCGCCCTGAACGAAAATCTGGAAAAAGGACTGTGCGCCTGTAAAAAAGCCAAGGAAATGGGGGCGGACATTGCACTGTTTCCCGAAATGTGGAGCAACGGGTACGATATCTATAATCAGCCCATAGAGCGCGTGAAGTCCGCCGCCATTTTGGCAACCAGCGACTTCGTCCATTCCTTTGGAAATGCCGCAAAAGAGCTCCACATGGCAATCGGCATTACCTTTCTGGAGCAGTACGGCGACGGCATACGCAATTCCCTGACCCTCTTTGACCGGTTTGGCAGGAAGCAATTCACGTATGCGAAGGTGCACACCTGCGACTTTGACATCGAGCGGCATCTAACGCCTGGGGAGGATTTTTATGTGACCGCCCTGGACACTGGCCGCGGCACGGTACAAGTCGGCGCCATGATCTGCTTTGACCGGGAATTTCCTGAAAGCGCCAGAATTCTCATGCTGAAGGGCGCAGAGCTGATCCTGGTCCCCAATGCCTGCCCCATGGAAATCAACCGCCTCTCCCAGCTTCGCGGCCGGGCGTATGAGAATATGCTGGCAATCGCCACCTGCAACTACCCCGAAACCGTGCCGGATTGTAATGGCGGCTCCAGCGTGTTTGACGGCGTCGCCTACCTCCCCGAAGAAGCCCATTCCCGGGATACCTGCATCCTACAAGCAGGCGGAGAAGAAGGCATCTACCTCGCCAGCCTGAATCTGGAACAGCTCCGCCGCTACCGCGAGCAGGAGGTACACGGCAACGCATACCGGCACCCCAAAAAATACGGACTCCTGGTGGATACGAAAATTGACCAGCCGTTCGTCCGGGATGACTATCGGGAATAGGGCACCATCATGTGCAGCTGCCTGGGTTAATCAGAGAATCGGCAGCGATGCGTGCCTCCGATCCATCCCCCACTTGTCCAAATCCAACACTTAGAAAAACAGGCAAGAGAATTCCTGCAAACGGGAATCCTCTCGCCTGTTTTGTGGTATCATGTAGAAATCGATTGCCCAAACACCAGGTCATCGCCGTCTAACTCGTCCAGCTTCGCAAACCCAATGTCCATATACAGCCTTTGGGCCTTCACATTGCTGGCCTCGGTGGAAAGCCGCAAATGCTCCACCCCCGCCGTCTTCAGAATGTGGACCGCAAGCATGGCGGCTTTTTTTCCAAAGCCCTGACCCTGATCAGCCTCATCCAAATAGTAGCTCCAGGAAGCAGCATCCACGTTCCCGCCCATCCATGTTCTGAGAACCAGATAGCCGATTCTCTTGCCGTCCGCTTTGCAAATCACGCAGGGAACATGGTCATGGGGATGGAGATACGCTCTGCCAATGGAAAAGCCAGCGGGATTGACAAACTCCTCCTGCCCCGGCTTCAGGCGGCATTCCACCGTCGCATACCACAGGTCTTCCTCGTCCTGGATCGGACGAATGAAAATTTCCCGGGTTTTCCACGCCTCATCTGGAAGCTCCCTGAGCAATTGCCTGAGAGAATGCTCTCCAACACCGTATGCCATCCTGAGCTCCCTTCACGCAGAGTTTATTCCTGCTCCCAGTTGTGCCAGACGTTCTGCACATCGTCATCGTCGTCGAAGAGGTCCAGCATCTTTTCCATGTTGGTGATGTCCTCTTCCTTCTCCAGCTTCTGGTAGTTCTGAGGAACCATCTCAATCTGGGCGGAAGCAAAGGCGTAGCCCTTGGCGGTGAGGGCGTCGGCTACGGCGTTGAAGTCGTCGGGGGAGGTGTAGATGGTGAAGCAGTCCTCCTCGGCCTCGAAGTCGTCGGCGCCGGAGTCCATGGCGTCCATCATCACCGCGTCTTCCTCGTAATCCCCATCTTCGTTGTCAATCACCAGCACACCCTTGCGGTCAAAAGACCAGGAGACGCAGCCAGTCGCGCCCATGTTGCCGCCGTATTTGTCAAAGTGGTGGCGCATGGAGCCCGCCGTCCGGTTCCGGTTGTCCGTCATGGTCTCCACAATCACGGCCACGCCGCCGGGGCCGTAGCCCTCGTAGGTAATGGTCTCGTAGTTATCGCCGGAACCGGCGCCGCCGGCCTTCTCCAGCACCCGCTTGATGTTGTCATTGGGCATATTGGCAGCCTTGGCCTTGGTGATAACCGTAGCCAGCCGGGAGTTATTGGCGGGATCCGTGATACCGCCTCCCTCCTTCACCGCCACGATGATCTCCTTGGCAATCTTGGTAAAGGCCGCAGCCCGCTTGGCGTCTTGTGCGCCCTTGGTTTTCTGAATGTTATGCCACTTGGAATGTCCGGACATGAAAATCTTCCCTTCTATCGATATGGCGCCGCCTCAAGCTGCAGCCCCGCATAAGCTCTGAACATTGTAGCACAGGCAGCAGGACAAAATCAACAGGTTTCAGCAGAATTTTATGCAGTCTGTGTGATTTTCCGATCCTTTCACAAGGATTTGGGGAAATTGCCGCTGCAGCTTGTCTACCAGAGCGGCACACACCGGGTTCTCTGTCCAGAAGTGACCGGCGTCGATGAGGTTCATCCCCAGGTCCCGGGCGTCCCAAAACTGGTTGTATTTCACATCCGCCGTTACAAAGGTGTCACACCCGGCGTCAAAGGCCTCCCGAACCCCATCGCCACAGGCGCCGCCGCCCACCGCTACCCGGCACACCGGGCGGCCGCCGGAGACATACCGCAGGCCCGGACAGCCCAGCTGCTCCTTCACCTGCTCCAGGAAGCCCTCCAGGGAAATCGGCTCCCGCCGTCCGGCCCGGAGCAGGCCCCAGGGCCGCCCCTGGCCGTCTGTGCCGGAGGGGTTCAGCACCACCGTCTCCTCCAGCCCCAGCACCTCCGCCAGGCAGTCGTTGACCCCGCCGGGGGCACAGTCCAGATTGGTGTGGGCGTTGATAGCGGCCACGTCCCGGGCCGCCAGGAAGAGGATGCACCGGCCCACGGAGGTGTCGTCCGTAATGGACCGGAGGGGTTGGAAAATGAGGGGATGGTGGGTCACCAAAAGCTCGGCTCCCCAATCCGCCGCCTCCCGGCACACGTCCTCGAAGGGGTCCAGTGCCACCAAAACCCGCCGGACCTCCCGGCCAGGCCGGCCGCAGAGGAGGCCCACATTGTCCCAGTCCATTTTCATATACCGGGGGGCCAGAGTCTCCAGAAAGTCCAAAATATCCCGCACAGTGGTCATCGCGCCGCCTCCATCTCCCGCAGCTCCCTCAGAGCCGCGCTGTAATATGCATACTTGGGTCCCCCCAAGTCTGCCAGCCCCAGGACTACCTTCTCCACCGCCTGGCGGCAAAATGCCAGGTACTCCCCCACCAGAGGGCTTTTGCTCGCCAGCAGCGCGGGGCTGGCAAAGTGCTGCCCCGGGGTGAGGCTTTGGTGGCCCGGCTTTGCCTCCAGGACGGTATACAGGAATTTCCCGTCCCGCACCGGCTCCTCCCTGGTGATTTCCCAGCCGCTTTCCGCCAGGTACTGCCGCAGCTCATTTTGAGAAGACTGACACTGGAGCACCAGCCGGTATGCCCCCCCGCGAAGCCAGGGTCCGCCCCGGAGAATGCCAACCATGGTCTCAGCCCCCAGGCCGGCCATGAGGAGCACATCAAAATCCCGGGGCAATCCCCGGACACCATCGCACAGGTGGAAGGACAGCCCCTCCCGGATGCCGAATCGCCGGGCATTCTCCCTGGCCCGGGCCAGGGGCCGTTCCGCCACATCCGCCGCCAAAACCCGGCTGGCCCGGCGGGACTGCAGCAAGTAAATGGCCAGGTATCCGTGATCCGTCCCCACATCGGCTACTCGCTGCCCCGGCTCCACCAAGGCGGCACAGGCCAAAAGTCGTTTTGAAACGGGAATCTTCATGACTTGCCCTCCTTATATGTGCCGCACCAAAACAGAAGAAGGAGACGCCGCAGGGCCCCGCCCTACAACGCCTCCTTCCGCAAAGCTTACTGTTTCTCCGCCCCGGCAGCCTCACTGGCCTCCAGGAACCGGTTCAGCTGGGCCAGGAACGCGTCGCAGTCGATGCCATGGACCATGCAGGCCTCCTCCACAGTCTCACCCCGGGAAGAGGGACAGCCCAGGCAGTGCATGCCAATGGCCATGAAGAGAGGGGCAGACTGAGGCGCAATGTCCAGCACCTCGCCGATGATGGTATCTTTTTCAATGGTAACAGCCACGTAAATAACCTCCTACTGTAGTTTGCTTTATTATACCCGGCGCTTCCCCAAAAAACAAGAGGAATTGTCAAAAAACCAGGGGGTCTGAATTCGCCGAAAAAATCCTTGATTTTTCCGCTCCCCCTGTGTACAATGAAATCAACAATTGCATAGCTGGGGAGCTTGTATGAGAGGCTGAGAGGAAGGTGGGACCTTCGACCCTTGAACCTGATTTGGATAATGCCAACGTAGGGATACAGAAGATGTAAGAAACGGGAAATTGCCAGGTCTGGTCATTTCCCGTTTTTTCATATTTTCCTACGTAGCCTGCCGCCTGCTCCCACAAATTTTCTGAAAGGAATCACTGCCATGAGAACCTACAAAACTCAGATGGAAGCCGCAAAAGGGGGCATTGTGACGCCCGAAATGGAGCTGGTCGCCAAAAAAGAGTACATAAAGCCGGAAACCCTTTGCCAGCTGGTCGCCAAAGGCGAAGTGGCCATTCCCTGTAACATCCGTCACACCTCCATTTCCCCGGAGGGCATTGGCGGAGGACTCCGCACAAAAATCAATGTCAATTTGGGCATCTCCGGTGATTGCAATCGCTATGACATGGAGATGCAGAAAGTGGACCTGGCCCTGCAATTCGGCGCGGAGGCCATCATGGACCTGAGCAATTACGGAAAGACCAACACCTTCCGCCGGGAGCTGATTGCAAAATCCTCCGCCATGATCGGCACCGTGCCCATGTACGACGCCATTGGCTACCTGGAGAAGGACTTGTTGGAAATTACGCCAGAGGATTTCCTGCGGGTTGTCCGGGCTCACGCCGAAGAGGGCGTGGATTTTATGACCATTCACGCCGGCATCAACCGCCGCGCCGTGGAGGCTTTCATGCGGGACAAGCGTAGGATGAACATTGTATCCCGAGGCGGCTCCCTTTTGTTTGCATGGATGATGATGACCGGAAACGAGAACCCGTTTTACGAGCATTACGACGAGGTCCTGGAGATTTTGCGGGAATACGATGTCACCATCAGCCTTGGCGACGCCCTGCGCCCCGGCTGCCTTGACGACAGCACCGACGCCGGGCAGATTGCCGAGCTGATTGAGCTAGGCAACCTCACGGAGCGCGCCTGGGCAAAGGACGTGCAGGTCATGGTGGAAGGGCCGGGTCACATGGCCATGAACGAGATTGCGGCCAATATGCAGCTGCAAAAGCGGCTTTGCCACAACGCCCCGTTCTATGTGCTGGGCCCCATTGTCACCGACATTGCTCCCGGCTATGATCACATCACCGCCGCCATTGGCGGGGCCATTGCAGCAGCCAACGGTGCGGACTTCCTCTGCTATGTGACGCCAGCGGAGCACCTCCGCCTGCCGGACCTGGACGATGTGAAGGAGGGAATCATTGCTAGCCGCATTGCCGCCCATGCCGCCGACATTGCCAAGGGCGTTCCCCATGCCAGGCAGCGGGATAACGCCATGTCCGAAGCCCGCCACAAGGTGGACTGGGAGGCCATGTTTGACCTTGCCCTGGACCGGGACAAGGCCAGACGCTACTTTGAGAGCACACCCCCTGCCGACCGGCACACCTGCTCCATGTGCGGCAAAATGTGCGCTGTGCGGACCACCAACCTGATTCTGGAAGGCAAGCAGGTGGAATTCTGTACAGAAAAATAACCGCGCCGGCTAAGGCACGCCGCACCACACCAGCTTCTCCAGCCGGGCCTCCTGGAGACGAAAGCGACGAGCAATGGGCTCGGCCAGCAGGCCGGAGCGGATCATCTCCCGAACCTCATTCAGGGTGACCCATTTGGCATCGCTGGTCTCTCCGGGCTGGAGCACAATTTCCGGCAGCGGCGCCGGGCAGTAGAGGAAATAAAAGTCAAAAAAGGCCTCCTCACCCCGTGCCGACTCCAAAAGCTGGAACGCCTCCTCCGAAGCCCGGATGCCCGTCTCCTCCCGCAGCTCCCGGGCAATGGCCTGGCGGCTGGTCTCCCCCGCCCAAGCGGAGCCGCCGGAGTTCTCCCAGGTATTGGGGAAGGACTTCTTCTCTGGCGCCCGCTTGGTGAGCAGCAGCCGCCCCGCCCCGTTGGACACCCAGACGCAATCCACCAGACCATATTCCCCATGCTTCATGGGTTTTCCCCGTCGCTGCACCCGGCCCGTCCGGCGCCGCCCGGCGTCATAAATATCCACATACTCTTCCATAGGCCCACACCTGCCTTCCCTTTTTGGGCAACATCATGAATTTAAGGCTATCGCTTTGTACCGGCGCAGTAGCGCCTCGCCTTCCCCTGCAGGTAAGCGTACAGCCAAGGATGCACTGCTTCCAGACGCACTGGAGCGGCAACTCCCCTGTCTTCCCCCGGGGGTAGGCGCGTAGCGCCATGGGATCTCATCACTTGCTAGTGGCAAGTGACTCTACATCCGCCTCTCTTCGCTCAGCACCTTCCCTCAGAGGAAGGCAATGTACTGCCACGCTAATGTGCCAAAGACAGCGGCGCTTAAGCTGACGGCATTGCCTGTTTGGGGCATATGGTATCACACCTCAGCCAAAATCGCAACCGCCCCGAAGTGTTCATGCCTCTTTCACCTTTTGTTTTCTTTTTATTCACACCCCGTTCAAAAGTCCCCATTATCCTAAGTACGTAAGGTGATACGGAAGCCGTGAGCCGGATCCCTTATGTTCTCTGTTTGTCCTTCTAGTTTTGGACTACTTCCTACCTCTCTCTTTTTATTTGTATTACGCTGAGAAAAAGCGCCCGTGTCTGCGGAGCGCTTTTTCTCATATTCAAAGTAGGACATCCTGCTGTATTATGCGCCCTCCCCCGAGTCCAGGAGAGTGTCATCCTGAAAAACCCAATCCTGCACCCGGAGCACCTGATACCGGCCGCCGGAATCCCGGATCACCATGTTGCTGAGACCTGCATTGATGATCATCCGACGGCATACAGAGCAGGGCCCCTGATGCTCCAAAAGCTCTCCGGTGACGGCATCCCGGCTCACCAGGTAAATCGTCCCGCCTATGCATTCACTGCGTGCGGCGGAGATGATGGCATTGGCCTCGGCGTGTACGCTCCGGCAGAGCTCGTAGCTCTGGCCCTCCGGGGCCTTGCGCCGCTCCCTGGTGCAGTAGCCCAGATCGATGCAGTTAGCCCGACCACGGGGCGCGCCGTTGTACCCGGTGGAGACAATCTCATCGTTTCGAACAATGATGGCCCCGCTATGGACTCTGCGGCAAGTAGACCGCTCCAGTACCGTCTCGGCAATGTCCAGATAGTAGTTCTCTTTATCAATCCGGCTCATGGTATCTCTCCTCCGCTCACTGACAGCCATTTTTCATGATTATACCCTACGTACCTTCAAACTGCAAGGGATTTCCAGAAATTTTTACACACAAGCCGAAAAAAACGCCGAATTTGCAAGGTTTTCCTCCACTTCACCTCCTCGCACAGATGCGGCAGCCGCTTGTGAGTCCTCCTGGTTGTTACTTTTTTGAAATATTGCTTGTATTCTTTGTCTCTTTTCGTTATAATATAGAAAAGATTTTGTTACCACTTTGCCTGCAAAAAGGGGGAATTGCACTTGCGCCTCGTCTCTTGGAATGTCAACGGCCTGCGGGCCTGTGTACAAAAGGGCTTCCTGGACACTTTTGGCCAATTGGATGCGGACTTCTTCTGCCTCCAGGAAACCAAGCTCCAGCCGGAGCAAATTCAACTGGAAACCCCAGGCTACACCCAGTTCTGGTGCTCCGCCCAGAAAAAGGGCTATTCCGGCACCGCCATCTTTGCCAAAACGCCGCCTTTGTCGGTCCAATACGGCCTGGGCGTGGAGGAGCTGGACCAGGAGGGACGGCTGATCCTCCTGGAATACGAAGGCTTTTATCTTCTCACCTGCTACACCCCCAATGCGCAGGAGGGCCTGAAGCGGCTGGACCATCGCCTGGCCTGGGACCAGGCCTTCCGGGAAAGGCTCACCGCCCTGGCAGTGCAAAAGCCGGTGGTGGCCTGCGGGGACCTGAACGTAGCTCATCAGGAGATTGACCTGAAAAACCCAGGCCCTAACCGGGGCAACGCCGGGTTCTCCGATGAAGAGCGTGAGAGCTTCACCCGGCTGCTGGAAGCTGGCTTCACCGACACCTTCCGCTATCTGTACCCCGATCTGACCGGAGCCTACAGCTGGTGGAGCTACCGCTTTAACGCCCGGAAAAACAACGCCGGATGGCGAATCGATTACTTTTTGGTATCCAACGACTTGCGGGAGCGGGTTCGTCAGGCTCGCATACACGGGGACATCTTCGGCTCTGACCATTGCCCTGTAGAGTTGGAGCTGGATTTGGAGGCTTGATTACACTATGAATCAGAACAAATCACTGCGGCTTTTATCGATTCTCTGCCTGGCTGCACTCCTGGTGAGCCTCCTGCCTGGCGTCTATGCCTACGGCGCCTCCAGCGCCTGGGCCAAGGAGGAGCTGGACGCCATGGAAGCCCTGGACCTGATCCCGGCAATGCTGGAGGAAAAGGACGATCTCCGGGAACACGTCACCCGGCTGGAGATGTGCGCCCTGGCGGTGCAGGCCTACGAGTGCTACACCGGTCAGGAAATTCCCCTGCCGGAGGCCGCCCCCTTCCCCGACACGGACAATCCCATCGCCGCCAAGTCCTACGCCGCCGGCTTTGCCCAAGGCTATGAGGATGGCACGCTCCGCCCCGACCAGCTTCTCACCCGGCAAGAATTTTTTGTCTTTGTATCCCGTTTTCTCCAGGCCGCAGGGCTGGACCTGACCCCACACCAGGGGGAACTGGCTGGCTTTGTAGATGCCGGTTCCGTCAGTTCCTGGGCTTTGGATGCCACCTGGCAGATGACAGAATTGGGCGTGGTGCAGGGCAGCGGCGGAAAGCTGGATCCCCTGGGCCGTACCACCTGCGAGCAAGCCCTGGCTATGTTTTACCGGGCATACATATGTCTAACCGGCGAATCCCCGGTCATGCAGGCCAGCGTAACGGATAAGTATCCCAACCTCAGCCCCTGGGCCAAGGAAGAGCTGGAAGAAATGGACGAGCTGGGCCTCATCCCGGAGGTTCTTCTGGGCCAGGATATGACCGCCCCCATCACCCGGGGGCAGATGTGCTACGTGGCCATGGAGGCCTATCTGTCTTTCAACCCCAATCCCATCTTCCGGGTGGAGGAAAGCCCCTTTACCGATGCAGACGATCCCATCATCACCAAAGCCTACTACCTGGGCCTCATCAGCGGCTTCCCAGACGGCACGTTCCGGCCGGACGTCCCCATCACCCGGGAGCAGTTCTTTAAAATTGCCGTCAACTTTTTATCCGTCTGCGGCTATCCCCATGAGGACAGCCCCAACACCAATCTCGACCGCTTCACAGATGCGGATTCCCTCAGTAGCTATGCCCTTCCCTGCGCCCGCCTCCTGGTGGCACTGGGGATTGTCCAGGGGGATGGCAGCCGGCTGCTTCCCAAGAACAACACCCAGTGCCAGCAGGCTTTGCTGATGTTCTTCCGCTCTTACCGGACTCTTCAAAATTGGATGGAAAATCTGGCTGACCCAGATGGCCGTCCGGAGGCAGATGCCCTGGTGGAGTTTGCCTTGCAATACGTGGGCTACAACTACATTTGGGGCGGTAAAGACCCCTCCACTGGCTTTGACTGCTCCGGCTTTGTCTGGTATGTCTACACCCACAATGGCTACGAGGACATCGGCCGCACCGCCACCGACCAGTGGTATTACGAAGACAGCCAAGAAGTATCCCGGGAAGAGCTGCTCCCCGGCGACCTGCTGTTTTTCTCCGAAACCGGCAGCCTGGACAACATCACCCACGTGGGCATTTACATCGGCGGCGGGGAGTTTGTCCACGCGGCCAACTCCCGGGAAGGCGTCATCATCACCGCCGTAGACGCCTACTACTACGATGAGCATTACGTAGGCGCCCGCCGGATTCTCCCCTAACGGATCCCAAGTCACACGGGTCCCTAAACCGAAGGCATTACGACCATCTTGCACGGAATCTGTACCCCATATCGGAGGGCTCCGGTATAGGGTACAGATTTTTTCATTGTGGTACAGATTTCGGTGATTTTTCCTGAATTTTACAAAGATCTGCGTTTTCCCATTGAAAAGCTGTATGGCATTTGTTAAAATAAGGGATGGAGCAAATGAATTTGGCTCCGCCATTACACTTCTATCAGTTTTTGAAGGAGGACGCAATATGAGAAGCAAACTTTCCTCGCGGGTCCTGTCCGTGCTGCTGGCACTGGTACTGGTTCTCTCGACGCTGTCTACCGTGGCTTTCGCCGCTGGCGAAAAGTCTGACGACGTCGTGGTTCTCTATACCAATGACACGCACTGCGGCGTGGACGCCGGTACCCCCGAAGGCACCATGGGCTTTGCCAACCTATCTGCCTACAAAAAAGCCATGGAGGCTGCCCACGAAAACGTGGTGCTGGTAGACGCCGGCGATGCCATCCAGGGCGATGCCATTGGCACCCTGTCCAATGGCAGCTACCTCATCGACATCATGAACCAGGTGGGTTATGATTATGCCACCTTCGGCAACCATGAGTTCGACTACGGTATGGATGTGGCTCTCTCCCTTCTGGAGAAGTCCCATGCCAAATACCTGTCCTGCAATTTCATGGACCTGAAGGCCGGTAAGCCCGTAACCGACGCCTATGCCATGGAGACCTATGGCAGCCTGAAGGTTGCATACGTGGGCATCTGCACCCCCGAGACCTTCACCAAATCCACCCCCACCTACTTCCAGGACGAAAATGGCAACTACATCTACGGCTTCTGTGAGGGCAACGAGGGCCAGGACCTGTATGATGCGGTCCAGGGAGCCATTGACGCCGCCACTCAGGAAGGCGCCGATGTGGTGATCGCCATCGGTCACTGCGGCATCGACGAGCAGTCCTCTCCCTGGACCTCCAGAGAGATCATTGCCAACACCACCGGCCTGGATGCGTTCATTGACGGTCACTCCCACAGCACCATCGCTGGGGAAACCGTTCAGAACAAAGCTGGCCAGGACGTCATCCTGACCTCCACCGGCACCAAGCTGGCCAACATCGGCAAAATGACAATCACTTCCGACGGCACGGTCTCCACAGAGCTGGTAAGCGGTTACACCGAGGTGGATTCTGAGACGGATGCCTTCGTGAAGAATATCCAGGCACAATTCAGCGACAAGCTGAACGAAGTCGTGGCCAAGTCCAATGTGGACCTGGTCGTAAACGACCCCACAACCGGCAGCCGTCTGATCCGGAACCGGGAAACCAATCTGGGCGACCTGTGCGCCGACGCCTATCGCACCGTTCTGGGCGCTGACATCGCCTTTGTCAACGGCGGCGGCATTCGCGCCAACATTTCTGCCGGCGACATTACCTACGGTGACATCATCGCCGTGCACCCCTATGGCAATACCGCCTGTGTGGTGGAAGCCACAGGTCAGGAAATTGCAGATGCGCTGGAAATGGCTTCCCGCTCCACCCCCGGTGAAAATGGTGGTTTCCTCCAGGTCTCCGGCCTGAAGTACACCATCGACCTGGATGTGGCCTCCTCCGTAAAGGTGGATGACAAGAGCATGTTCGTAGCCGTAGAGGGCCAGCGCCGGGTAAAGGACATTGAGGTTCTGAATCAGAATGACCAGTACGAGCCCCTTGATCTGGAGAAAACCTACACCCTGGCCTCCCACAATTACATGCTGAAGTCCGGCGGAGACGGCATCAACATGTTCATGGATAACAACATCTTGCAGGACGATGTGATGATTGACAACCAGGTCCTCATCACTTACATCCGCGACCATCTGCAGGGCGTTGTGGGCAAAGCCTATGCCAACCTCTATGGCGATGGCCGCATCACCACCACCGGTATGCCCTACACAGACGTACACGAAGACCAATTCTTCTATGAGCCTGTGCTGTATGTTGACAGTCAGAGATACATGTATGGCATCGGCAACGGCCTGTTCGCCCCCATCAGCCCCCTGAACCGGGCCATGGTGGTCACCGTCCTATACCGCATGGCCGGCACTCCCGAGATCACCACCACCGAGAGCTTCCCCGACGTTGCTTCCGGATCTTACTACGAAAATGCCGTAGCCTGGGCCGCCTCTGAAGGCATTGTGGAGGGCTACGGAGACCAGACCTTCCGGCCTCTGAAGGACATCACCCGGCAGGAAATGGTCACCATGTTCTACCGTTATGCCAAGTTTACCGGCGAAGATGTGACCAAAGCTGCCAGCCTCAGCGACTTTGTGGATGCAGAGCAGGTTTTCCCCTATGCGGAAAATGCTATGAAGTGGGCCGTTGCTGTGGGCCTCATCCGGGGCATGGGCAACAACACCCTGCAGCCCCTGGGCCTGTCCACCCGCGGTCAGTTCGCCACTGTGGTCTACCGGTTCTTCCACGTGGAGATCAATCTGATGGCCACCTCTGATGTTCATGGCCAAATCTACGCCACAGATTACACCGCTGACTACTCCGCCTCCGGCACCCATTACCAGGGTCTGACCCGTGTGGCCACCTTCGTGAAGCAGCAGCGCCGGGCTTACGTGAATTCCTTCCTGGT
>ENA-UONY01002114-UONY01002114.1-human-gut-metagenome-genome-assembly--contig:-CS9-NODE-2114-length-14736-cov-3.640283_pt1 | contig 14736 bp, 16 predicted proteins | sample MGYA00242465_ERZ724012 | MGnify/ENA metagenome assembly ERZ724012 | reverse complement strand
AGGCCTACCGGAATTCCGGTAGGCCTTTTATGTTCTATTTGCTTTGTCTTTGAAAAAGCTTTTTCCTTATGCCAATTCTTCGCTTTCGCAGATCTTGTTGCTCCATTCAACGGCCTTATCAATATCAGCCTGGGTGGGCATGCCTTTAGCAAAAGCGCCGCATTTTACATTCAGCTGCAGAATATCGCTCATCACATGTACGCCGTTGGCTTCCATGGTCTTGCTCAGCGCGTCGATAGCGGACGTACCGGCATTGGTCAGGCAATAGAACGCCACGTTCTTGGTACGGCTGGGGTTCAGGTCTTTGCAGAAACTGACAACCGGAGCGGCCAGCTTGGTGCCCTTTACCACACCCACGAAGACCACTTTTTCGCCTTCACAGGGGTAAGCCGGGGGCAGCTGGTCACAAACGCCGCCGTGTACGCGGCCGAGTTCCGCCGCAATTTCGTTTACATGTCCGCCTTTGGAAAAGTGCAAAGATTTTGTTTTCATATGTGCAGATCCTCCCACGAATCAGTTATAAATTATTTATTAGTATACCACTGATTTGTGAACAAATCTTTATGCAAGACGGAAATATTCTGTTGATTTTTTTATGGAGTTTTCATGATTTTCCCCAAAAAAGGGGCCGGTTCTGCGGACAAGAGTCCACATAGCCGGCCTTTTTTCGTTTTTAGAAAATATCGGTTACGACCGAGTGCGTTTCATCCGAACGGAAAATAGCTTCCATGAGCTTCATGTCGCGCATCATTTCATCGTGACGAATCAGCTGTTCGGCTTCGCCGCGGCTTACCTTCACAAGGTTGCGGTAGAAGTCACGCACATCGGATTCCACCCGCGGCAACGGATATTTGCGAATGGTCTCCTCTGTACGGGGCGCCATGGTCTTGGTCAGGCCGGCTGCCGTGACAATCGGCACGGCATCGCGGTTTTCCCAATCCGACACCATAACGATTTCGCCGCTGCAATCCCAGTCGCGGATAATCGCCGTACCGTTTTCGCCCTGCATATACCAGCGGGGCAGGTTAATAAAGTTGCTGGTACCCACTTCGACCTGTACATTCAGGTCATCTGCAAAGCCCAGCAGGACTTTAAACCCATCGTCCACATTTTCGTTGGTCACATAGGTCAGGTTGGCATAGACACGAAGGAGGGGTTTGTGGATCATCTGCATGATCTGATCCAACAGATGGATGCCCCAATCCAGCACCATGCCGCCGCCATGTTCTTTCGTATTGCGCCAGTCACCGGGAATCCCGCGGGAACCATGTACACGGGATTCGATATTAAATACCGGGCCCAAGGTCCCTTCGTCATAGATCTTCTTCATAATCAGAAAATCTTCGTCCCAACGGCGGTTCTGGTGCACCGTAAAGATCACATGATTACGATTTGATTCGTCAATCATCTCCTGCAGCGAGGCGCTGCTCAGCGTGACGGGTTTTTCGCACACTACATGCTTGCCGTGACGCATGGCATCGATACACACATCGTGGTGAGCATCATTGGGGATGGCCACCGTAACCAGGTCAATGGCCGGGTCACTCAGCAGTTCTTCCCGAGAAGCATAGGCATGCACACCGATTTCTTCGGCCGCCTGGTTGCGGGCCGGGTTGATGTCATACACGCCCCGCATCTCTACGCCTTCATCCGCTAGGGAAAGCAGTTTTTTCACATGCCAGCTTCCCATGCCGCCGTAGCCAATAACGGCGACTCCAAATTTTTTCTCCATGGTTGTTCCTCCTTATTCCGCCCGCAGGCAGCTTTTCGTGTCTCCTTGCTGGCAAAGCCTTTAGGCCCACCACATACCGGTCATTTTGTCTTCGAAGGTCATAACTTGCTTGAGGAAGCTCACCGCTTTGGTTAGTCCTTCGTTCTGGCTCATCAGGCTGTCTTCATGTTCAATGGACATGACATAGTCATACCCCACCAGACGCAGGTTGCTGACAATATCTTTCCAGTAGCGCATATCATTGCCGTAGCCCACACTGCGGAAAATCCACGAACGATGAATTTCATCGCTGTAATGCTGGGTATCCAGCACACCATTTACCGGCGTGTTGTACGGATCGATGCGGGTATCTTTTGCATGGAAGTGGAACAACGCGCCCGCTTTGCCGATTTCACGGATGCAGGCACACGGATCCATGCCCTGCCAAATCAGATGGCTGGGGTCAAAGTTTGCGCCAATTTCGGGGCCAACCGCTTCCCGCAGTTTTAAGAGGGAATGGGTGTTGTACACACAGAACCCGGGATGCAGTTCCAGGGCGATTTTGTTGACGCCGTGTTCCTTGGCAAACGCCACAAAGTCTTTCCAGTACGGAATCAGCACTTCGTTCCACTGCCATTCCAGCACCTGGCTGTAATCATCCGGCCACGGGCAGGTCACCCAGTTCGGATATTTGGAGTTTTCGCTGTCGCCGGGGCAGCCGGAGAACGTATTGAGCGTGGTTACGCCCAGCTTTTCGGCCAGCAGCACGGCCTTGTGCATATCGTCGTCGAATTTTTTGGCGATTTCACGGTTGGGATGGATGGGGTTGCCATGAGCACTGAGCGCGCTGATTTCCATCCCGTGGTCGGCGATGCACTGCTGGAATGCATGCAGTTTTTCGTCATCGTGCAGCAGGATGTCAGGATCGGCATGGTCTTTTCCGGGATATCCGCCGCATCCGACTTCCACCATCTGAATGCCCAGCCCCTGGAAATAATCCAGCGCTTCGGGGAACGGTTTATTGGCGACTACATTTGTCAGAACACCGAGTTTCATACGTAGATGCTTCCTTTCTTTATGTTAAAAACACTCAGTCAAAATACACAGCCTTGCCCGTTTTAGCCGATTCATAGATGGCTTCCAAAATACGCGTAACCACAATGGCCTGTTCCGGTTTGACTACCACTTCGCCGCCGTTCTTCACCGCGTCGATCCACAAACGGGCTTCCACTTCGTTGGGCTTGGGGGCATTGCTGGCATCAAAGAAAGCCACGCCCTTGCCGTCCAGGGCCGGTTCTTCCACGACCTGTTTGCCGTATTTTACTTTGTTAATCCGCACGCCGCCCTTCATGTCGGCCCCGGCCAGGGTACCGCACAGGGACGTTTTGGCTTCATCGACATCCAACGTATTCAGCGCCCAGCTGGATTCCAGCACGATGGTAGCGCCGTTCTTCATCACAATGTACCCAAACGCGGAATCTTCCACGGTAAATTTGTCCGGGTCCCAATCGCCCCAAGCATTGCCGGTGTCGGTCTGCTTGCCGAGCTTCTTATAGACGCTGCCTACCACCATTTTGGGTTCGTAGTTATTCATCATCCACAGCGTCAAATCCAGTGCGTGGGTGCCGATATCGATCAGCGGACCGCCGCCCTGTTCATATTCATTGAGGAACACGCCCCACGTGGGAACCGCGCGGCGGCGGATGGCATGGGCTTTGCCGTAATAGATTTCACCCAGTTCGCCGGCATCACAGGCTTTTTTCAGGTACTGGGAATCGGGACGGAAGCGGTTCTGATACCCAATGGTCAGCAGTTTGCCGGTGCGTTTGGCGGCGTCGAGCATTTTCTGGGCTTCTTCCGTGTTAATGGCCATGGGCTTTTCGCACATGACATGCTTGCCGGCTTCCAGGGCGTCCACCGTAATGAAGCTGTGTTCCCGGTTAGGGGTGCACACATGTACCACTTCGATGGATTCATCCTTCAGCAGCTCTTTGTAGTCGGTGTAGTACTTGGCGCCTTCCACCCCAAATTCTTCCGCCGCTTTTTTGGCGCGTTCTTCCACGATATCGCAGAAGGCTACCATCTGCACGTCGTCCATCTTCTTCAGGGCCGGCATGTGCTTGCTGTTGGCGATCCCGCCGCAGCCAATGATCCCGATTTTTACGATTCTTTCCATAGAACATCCTCCTTAATGAAACTGGGGACCGAAAACCGGCCCCAAAAAGCCTTGTGGGCTATTCTTCCGTTAAAAAACCTGTCGATTCCCGCTGCATCAGCCGGTGGGGCAAATAGATGGTTTCCTTTTGGCAGGGAACCCCTTCCATACGCTGCAAGAGCTTTTCCATCGCTTTTATCCCCAGTTCCCGGCGGGGCTGGGACACCGTAGTAATGGCCGGCACAAAAACCCGGCTGATGGGGGTATTATCAAAGCCGACCACATCCATATCTTTGCCCGGCTGCAGCCCATGATGGCACAGTGTGTGGCATACCCCGGCTGCCAAATCATCGGAAATACAGAATACCGCCGTGGGCGGCTGCGGCAGCGCCAAAAATGTTTCGCACGCCTGCATACCGGCCCGGCTGCTGTATTCATACCGTTCAATCTGCAGCGCCGGATCTTCCGGGATACCGGCTTCCCGCAGCGCCCGCCGGTACCCCGCCGTGCGCTTTCGGGCCGAATCCACTTCCCGGTTTGATATGAGGGCAATGCGCCGGTGCCCTTTTGCCAGCAACATCTGCACGGCGTCAAACCCTGCCTGTTCATCGTCTATGCTGATACAGGGAAGTTCTGCCCCTTCGCTGTGCTCACAGCACAACACCAGCGGATACCGCCGGGCAATCCCGGTGAGTTTTCCGGCCGGCAGCCGGGTATCCATAAGCACCATCCCGTCCACGCTGCGGTTTTCCAGGGATTTGACGAACCGGTATTCCAGTTCCGGGTCCTGATGGGTAGCGGCCAGCATCACCTGGTACCCGTTTTCGGCGGCCTTGCCTTCCATACCGCGCACCACACCGGAACAAAACTGGTTGGAAAGGGACGACACCAGTACCAGCACCCGGTGGGTGGCCTGCATGCGCAGGTTCCGGCCCAGGGTATTGGGGGTATAGCGCAAATCCCGAATCACCCGCAGCACTTTTTCACGGGTTTGGGCCGTGACACGTGGGTCGTCATTGAGCACCCGGGAAACGGTCGCCACCGATACACCGGCCGCTTTGGCCACGTCTTTCATGGTACTCATACGGCCGCCCCCTTCATGTAATCGTTTACAATACGATTATAGCGCTTTTCTTCCCAAACGCAAGATGGCATTTTGTCAATTTTGCCTCCCATTTTTTGTTATCCTTTTCCAATTTTACAAAAAAGAAATCCTCCCGGTGGCCCTGGTTGGCTGCGGGAGGATTGTCAGAATAGACGGTTCTTTATTTTTCGATGGAGGCAAGCAGTCCGCCTTTTTGGATGATATGCTGAATAAACGGCGGGAAGGGTTCGGCCGAAAACGTCTGGCCGGTGGTGCAGTCGGTGATCACACCGGTGTCAAAATCCACTTCCACTTCGTCCCCGGCCTGAATCGCTTTAGCCGCTTGGGGGCATTCCAGAATGGGCAGGCCGATGTTGATAGCATTGCGGTAAAAAATGCGGGCAAAGGTAGAGGCAATCACGCAGGAAATCCCGCTGGCCTTAATGGCAATCGGGGCATGTTCCCGGGACGAACCGCAGCCAAAGTTTTTATCGGCCACCATAATATCGCCGGGTTTGACGCGGTTGACAAAGTCTTTGTCGATATCTTCCATGCAGTGGCTGGCCAGCTCGCTGTGGGAAGAGGTATTGAGGTAACGGGCAGGGATAATCACATCAGTGTCGATGTTGTCCCCATATTTATGCACAGTTCCATGTGCTTTCATGGCACTTACTCCTTTCCGGTGGACAAATTAAATGGCGGCGGGGTCGGTAATGTAACCGGTCACCGCGCTGGCAGCCGCTACGGCAGGGCTGGAAAGATACACTTCCGATTCCACGTGGCCCATGCGGCCTACAAAGTTGCGGTTGGTGGTGGAAATGGCCCGTTCGCCTTTCCCCAGAACCCCCATATAGCCGCCCAGGCACGGCCCACAGGTGGGGGTGCTGACGACCGCACCGGCCGTGATAAAGGTTTCGATGAGGCCTTCTTTCATGGCCTGCAGGTAAATCTGCTGGGTGCCGGGAATTACAATGCAGCGCACCCCGTCGGCCACTTTGCGGCCTTTGAGGATCGATGCCGCGGCCCGCAGGTCTTCCATACGGCCATTGGTGCACGACCCGATGACGGCCTGGTCAATTTTGACTTCTTTGGGGCCGATCTCGTCGATAGTGCGGGTATTCTCCGGCAGATGGGGGAACGAAACCGTGGGACGCAATTTGGAAAGGTTGATGACCACTTCGCGGGTATATTCGGCGTCTTCATCGGCCGTATATTCCACCGGCGTGCGGGTAAAGCGGTCTTTGCAGTACGCACGGGTCACGTCGTCCACCGGGAAAATCCCGTTTTTGGCCCCGGCTTCAATGGCCATGTTGGCAATGCACAGCCGGTCGTCCATCGACAGCGCCGCCACACCGTCCCCGGTAAATTCCAGCGACTGGTACAAAGCGCCGTCCACCCCGATTTCACCGATCAGGTGCAAAATCACGTCTTTGCCGCTGACAAAGCCGGTAGGCTTGCCCGTAAGAGTCACTTTAATGGCCGAAGGCACTTTGAACCACGCTTTGCCTGTGATCATGCCCGCTGCCATATCGGTGGAACCTACCCCGGTGGAAAATGCGCCCAGCGCGCCATAGGTGCAGGTGTGGGAGTCGGCACCGATAATGCAGTCGCCCGGGCCCACGATGCCCTGTTCCGGCAGCAGCGCATGTTCAATACCCATGCGGCCTACATCGTAAAAGTGCTTGATATCGTATTTTCCCGCAAAATTCCGGGTTTGACGGCACTGCTCCGCGGCTTTGATATCCTTATTGGGCACAAAGTGGTCCAACACCAGCGCAATACGCTGGTTATCAAATACATGGCACGCACCGCACTTTTCAAATTCATTGATGGCCACCGGGCTGGTGATGTCGTTGCCCAGAACCATATCGAGCTTTGCTTCGATGAGCTGGCCGGCCTTGACTTCCGGCAAACCGGCATGTGCGGCCAGGATCTTCTGCGTCATGGTCATTCCCATAACACGCTCTCTCCTCTCTGTTTAAACCCCGCAAGGGGCTTTTTATTTTGATTTTCTGATTTTTAGTATACAGTTTTTCTTGCTTTTCATCTGTATCACATGATACAATAAAACCAGTTTTTATTTTTAAAAGGAGCTTCGATATGGTAGAACCAAATCTTTGGCGTGTACTGGAACCCCTGGCCCCCACGTTGGTTTACCAACGCGGCAGCATGATTTACTGGCAGGGAGATATGGCCGACCGGCTCTATTACCTGAAAAGAGGAAAAATCCGCATTTTTCTGGCATCGGTCGACGGGGCTGAACACACCCTGCGGATTCAGCAAACCGGCAGTGTGTTTGGCGAAGCTGCGTTTTTTGACGGCGGTCCCCGGATGAGTTCAGCCCGCGCGTTGGAAAAATCGGAAATTATCGCTATCCCCCGCGATGTGCTGCTAGATTCCCTGCAGCGGGAACCTGGGCTGGCTATGGCCATGATGCGGGCTCTCAGCGCCCGGGTGCGGATGCTTTCTTCCCAGGTGGACAGCATGGCCTTTTTGCAGGCCGACCGGAGGCTGGCCCGTTTTCTGGCGGAATCAGCCCCCGTCATCCAGTGTTCTCACGAAGAACTGGGAGAACGGATCGGGGCTTCCCGGATCACCATAACCCGGGCCGTGCAGAAATTACAGCAAAGGGGCTGGATCCAGTCCCAATACCGTGCTATCCGCATTTTTGACCCCGTGGCACTTTTGGACTATGCCAACGGCGAAACCAAATAAGGCCCGTATAATCCCCCTTCCTTTTTGCCATACTGGCAAAGAAAGAAGGTGAGGGGAGGGATGTTACTATTCCCCACAAAAAAAGCGATGGTGTGTTGCCGTCTGGAAGGAATCCTGTGCGCGTTGGTCCCGGCATTTCTGCTGGGTAGTATGGGCCTTTGGCAATGGGTGCCATTGTGCCTGGCCCTGGGGGTACTGCTAGCCGGATGGTTTTTCCCCTTTTCCCTGCAGTTTTTTGTCTGCCGGGAAGAAAACGGCCGGCTTTTATGGCAAAAGGGCATAATTTGGGCCCGGCAAGGCTGCGTACTGCTTTCGCAAGTGCTGTCGGTTTCGCTATACCAAACGCCTTTCCAACAAAAATGGGATCTGTGTATGGTGGTCCTCCATTTGCCCTCAGGCCGGCTGATCCTTCCCTTTCTCGGCCGTTCCTTGGCGGAACAGCTGGCGGCGCGCTGCGCCTGTCCGTTATGAAGGGGCCGCGCCGTCTGCACCCGCTGTGGCTGGGGCCGTGGCTGTTGCGGGCTTTCCTGTTTTTATTGCTGCCATTGGGGCAGGCGCTATTTTCCGGGATCCCTATTTCCCGCACCTTGACGGCTGCGGCCATAGCCGCAGGCATTTTCCTCTTTCTCTTGTGGTTTTCTTCCCGTGCCTGGCAGCAGGGGGACCGGCTGGCTATGGAAAAGGGCCTCTTTTTGCGGCAGAAGTCCTTTTTCTCTCTGGCCCGGTGCCCGGCCGTGCAGATGAAAACGCCGGTTCTGTTCCGTCTGTTTCGCGGGTGCCTGGTGGGGTTACCGGGACGGGGCCACCGTTTTTTTCTACCGTTGCCCCGGCGTATGGCCCTGAAGCTCCTCCCTTCTTGCCCAGGCAAACCGCTGTTTTCCTCGTCCCTACCGGCGGCGCTCTGCTGCGCCTTTTCCCAATCCGGCCCTTTGGGCGGCATTTTTCTGCTCGCCATGTGGCTGCGCCGGTGGGAAAGCTTGCCCGGCACGCCGGAGCATTTTTCGTCGACCCTGGAAACGCTGACTTCCCTTTCAGCTTTGTTTCAAACGGCTGACCTCGTTGGACAGCTCCTGCTGTGGGGCTGGCTTTTTTCATTTTTCCACCGTTTTGGGTGCCTGTGGCCCTGCCGCCTTTACCGGGTACGGGGCGGCTTTTTGTTGCGGCAGGGCTTTTGGCCGCCCAGCCGCACCTTCTTTACCGCCCGGCGGGTGGTTTCGGTGTTGCAGGCATGGCGGCCCCCCTGGCCCTCTTCCTGCGGCTGTTTGGTTATCACACTGTGGGGCTGTTCGAAACGTCAAGCTTTTTATGTCCCTCTGCCCCGCCGGTTTTCCGGGTTTGGTCCCCAAGTGGCCAAAAGGCGGCCATTCCCTTTATACACATCCTACTTGTGGTTGCCTTCGTTTTGGCTGGGGCTGTCCCTTTTATGGCCCGTGCTCGCTTGGTATTTCCTCCCCTCCCTCTTTTTGCTGTCCTTTTTCCTTTTGCCCCCGGCCATCCGGTTTTGGACCGCCCGGTGGTATAGTGCCCGGTTTACCTTTTTTCAAAACGGACGCCACCCGTCTTTTTTTACGTCCCGGGGCAGTTGGCTATATACCGGCCGGTTGATCGCTCCGCTTTCCATGGTAACCGTTTATCAGTTTCCCTGGCAACGCAAGCAGGGGACCGGGCGGCTATCCTTACAAGCCGGTGGGCAAACTTGGCGGCTGCGCACGGTTTGGCTTTCTGTCCCTCCCTTTTAGCCTGTTTCCTTTTTTCCCGTCTCCGGGCGCTATTGCCACCGGGCAATACCCCCGGAGTGTTGTTTTGTGTGCGCATGGTCCTGCACGGAAAAAAGGAAAAATTGTAAGGAAAATAGAACTTAAAAAAATTCTTACATTGCCCCTTTTGTAAGCGGTATAATTAAGGACAGTGCCGCCAAGTGGCACGGCCTGCCCCTGAAAAGGCAGCGCCCCACCCATTTTGACACAAAGGAGTTTTTCATGCCCAAAACACTTTTCCAACGCATTGTCTTTACGTTTATTATGGCCCTGATCATGGTTTATGGCATGATCGTTTACAATGTTGCCCTTAACACCGGTGGTGTGACCGATGCAACTTTCTATATGGCCTTGCACGAATTGCCCATTATGATGCCGATTGCTTTTGTACTGGAATTTTTCGTAGTGGAAAAGCTGGCTACCCGGTTGGCGTTTTCGTTTATGCGTCCCACGGACCGTCCGGCTTTGATTACGTATGCCATCTCGCTGATGATTGTGTGCCTGATGTGCCCGACCATGAGCCTGATTGCCACTTTCCTGTTTAAGGAACCCAGCTTTGGTACTTGGATTCAAACCTTTGGCTGCAACATGCCCATGGCACTGTGTTGGCAGCTGCTGTACTGCGGTCCTTTGACCCGGTTGATTTTCCGGACTTTGTTCCGCCGCCAGCTGAAAGCCGAATCGCCGGCCCCGGCTGCGAAAGAAGCGTAAATGCTAACCTTCAAAACAAGGAAATCCCCGGCACACTATTTTGTGGATGAAAATAGTGTGCCGGGGATTTTTTTGAAAAGACGTTTCTTTATGGCGCCGTTTCCTCTGGCAAAATGCGGAACGCCACCTCGTGGCCGTTAATAAGCTGGGCGCGGTGGCTAAAAAATACGCGGCCGCTGCCGTCCGCTTTCAGCTGTTCCAATGTTTCACAGGTGCAGGGATTGAGGACCTCACCCAGCAGCTCACCGTCGGCCACCGCATCGCCGGGCTTACGGCGGCAAAGCAGCAGCCCCCCGGCGTGTGTCAACACCGTACGCAGGCAGCTTTCCCGAATGATGCGGGGCGCAAGGGTAGCCGGCAGATAGGTGCGGTGCAAATAGCCCTTCACGGCTAAAAAGCGCAAAATGGATTCCACCGCCAACCGGGCCGCCTCCTCATCAATACAGTCGGTCGAGGTGCTGTATAAGGAAAAGGCCTGGGTATTCCAAATCTGCCAGTTGTAATTCAGCGTGGTGGTGTCATACGCCTGCGGGGAGCGCAATAAGACATAAGGTAGGCCAAAGCCGGCCGCCTGTTCCAAACGCTGGTACCCGGTATCCATCATACGCACATGAGGCAGGTGATCGCCGGGCAAATAAAAACTGGTCAAATGGATGCCATATGGATACCCCTGTAGCGCTTCAAACAGACGGGCCGCGATGCGCTGGGTGGTTTCCCCCTGATCGTACCCAGGAAACATGCGGTTGATATCGGTATTGTCGGCCGCCCAAAAGCGGCGCCCCACATTCATGGAAAACTGATTGGCACACGGGATCACCAACAGGCCGCAGGAGGGGTCCAGTTGACCCGCCGCTTCAGCCGCCTCCAGGGCCCGGATCAACCGGCCACAAATGTACATCTGCTGGATTTCGTTGCCGCGCAATGCGCCCATCACGGCCAGGTCTTTCTTTCCCTCTGGGCCAAAGGACCAGGCCCGCACCGGCAAGGCATGGCGGTAGGGCGTATCGATGGTAAATAAAATGGTCTCTTTCATGCCAATTCCTCCTTGCTATCGGATGATTCATCCAAAATACGGGCAATTAAAGACCCTTCATACACCACCGGATATTCGCGCCGCGTAAATAGCAGGCCATCCGCAGTGCTTTGCAAAGTATCACGGATTTGGCCGGTAAGCGGGTCGGCAATCACACCGATTTCCTGGTACTGGCGGACACGGGCACTATGGCCTACCGACGGGATAAAAATCCCGGGGCATGGCGCATTGAGGAAGAAAACATGGTGGTCACTGCTGACAATGGGCTCACGGACCGGCTCAACCGGCCCCGTCCAAACGCCCAGTGACGCCATCAAATTGAGCAGTCCGGTCAGAAGCTGCTCGCCATAGATGGGGGTTAGCCGGTTGCCCACCCCCATTTCTACCACCAGCGTGGGCGTATCCAGCGCATTCAGGCTGTGGGCCAGGGTCGATTCCAGGACCGTAGCGGCGGCGTGAATCCAGATAAAATCCATATTCAGCTGCTTGGCCATGGGTACCAGCCGCTGGGCCGTATTGACGTTGATGCGAACCTGCGGGATTTCCTGTAAATAAATATTGCTGGCGTGGATATCCACACAAACATCGGCCCCCTGTAAGTCCTGCACCAACCGGGCCGCCACGTATTCCGACATAGATCCGTTTTCGCTGCCGGGAAAGGTGCGGTTCATGTCGAGGTCGCACAACGGGATCCCGCGGGTCATGGTACTGATGCCCAGCGGGTTCATGGCAGGATAGAGGTCTACGGTCCCGTGAAGAAATTGCGGGTTCTGTGTCAGCAACCGGTTCAGGCGCCAAACGACATATTGCCCCTCCAGCTCATCGCCGTGTGTACCGGTCACAATGCATATGCGTTTTCCTCCGTTCCCCAGCCGGTTTTTACAAATGCGCAGGTCTTCGTCTACCGCCAGCGGCAGGCGGATAATTTCTTGTACCATGAATCCATCTATCCTTTCTGACGCACGGCCGGAAAAGATGTTTTTCGTACCGTTGCGACCTATTTATTGTTGCCGGGTTACACGCATAAACACGGTCTGTGTCTGTCCGGCAGCCCCTAAAAAAACGCCGCACTCCATAGGGCAGTCCCCAAAATCGCGTCCGGCATTAAACCGCAAGTAGCCTTCGTCGGCCCACCGGCAGCGGGTGGGATCAATGCCGGTCCAAATCCCGTCGAGCCAAACTTCACACCATGCGTGGCTGGCCCCTTCCCCTTCGGGCAATCCGTTCACATAGCGGGCCGCCAACCCGGATTGCCGGGCGAGCGCCAGATATATATGGGCAAAATCCTGACATACACCGCAACCGGCGCGAAAAGCTTCGGACGCCGTGGTGGTGATGCCGGTTGTCCCTTCGGCATAGGCCAGCCGGTTGTGGACCGCCTGCGCCAACACCCAGGCACGGCTGCGCGCATCGTTGGGTAACGATAAACCGGCCAGCCAATCTGCCAATTCGGGGCTCAGGCGCGTATAGGAAGACGGCTGGCGGAAAATGGGATGATAGGAAGTGGGCCGGCGCTGGGCAAAGTCCATCTGCGCCGTGCCCCGTACCGAATAAGAAAAATGGTCGTGAGGCGCGTCGATGCGGCCAATTTGCAATAAGTTGCCAAAACTGTCCCGCTGAAACGTAACCGGCACCAGCGGATCCAAGGTGAGACACACGTCCAAAATTTGCTGTCCGGGCAAGTTCGGCGGCATGCACCGCAAGACAAACGGGTGCTGTGTGACAGGCACCGTAAAGCACAGCTGAATGTCATAGTGAAATTGCAGCAACCGGCTCATAGGATAAACAGCCCTTCCACAGCAGCCAATAGGGCGGCCGGCCCGGCCGGCCGTTCTTTGACAGCATAGCCGGTGAGCACCTCCAAAGCGCCGGGCTGCGGCGTTAAGTCGGTCTTATACAGGCGGTTTAGCAGCTTACACAGTTCCGATTTTAACCGTTCGGGCTGCAAGTCCAGGCGCAGCATCAGGCTAATCCGCTCCACCAGGCCGCCGGTTTTGGCGATATTGCGGGCATTTTCGGTATCGACATTATCATCAAAACTACCGCGGAACGCCATAATATCGTCGAGTACCCACTGTAGTTCCACTGCTGGGGCTTCGCTGCGGGAAGCCAATTCCAAGGCCGATTCCGCCATTTGCAAATACGCCAAGGTCGGCGATGTGATCGTCTCCCGCAATGTCATGCCATTTCCCAACATGGCTTCGGCACAGGCCTGGACCGAATTGGGATCACCTGCATCGAACAGGTACCGGCGGCAAAAATCCTCCCCACTTTGATACGGGCAGGGAATCCCCATCCGGCGGCAAAACGCCTCATAATCCACCGGTTTTTCATCGATCAGGGCATCCAGCTGCTCCATCATATACCGGACGGTGATATACGTCCGTGTGGCGTACCGGCCCAGCCAAAACAGTCGGTTCTGTTTGCTCAATGTGACAGTATCCATGTGTCCTTAAACCCTCCTCCTTGCGAAGAATTGACGATAAAGCTATCAGGGTTGCGGGAAAAACGGGTCAGCCCGCTGGGCCATACCACGGTTTCACCGGCACCCGAGAGGACAAAAGCGCGCAAGTCGGCTTTCCGTTCCACTTTCTGTCCCTGATCCATAATCGGCAGGTCCTGAAAATCGATCACTTCCTGGGCGATAAACCGGCGGGGGCTGGCCAAAATAGTCTGCCGCAAGTTTTCGAGCTGCTCTTTTGTCAGCTTATTGCCGAATACCACGCCATAACCTCCGGCTTCCGCCACATCTTTGACCACAAGGGTGTCCAGATGTTCCAAAATGTATTGTTTATCCTTTTCCTCAATGGGCAAATACGTGGGCGCATTGCAGAGGATCGGTTCTTCCCCCAGATAATACCGGATCATTTTCGGAACAAAGTAGTAAATCCCCTTGTCGTCTGCCGCCCCGTTGCCAAACGCATTCAGAACGGCCACATTTCCCGCCCGATATGCCGTCATCAGATTGGGAATCCCAATAAGGGAACTGGGCTCAAAGCACAGGGGATCCATATATTCATCCGATACGCGGCGGTACAGCGCCCCAACCCGCTGGTCGCCGTGGGTAGAGCGGTAATACAAAACGCTATCCCGCACATATAAATCCCCGGCTTCGGCCAAGACCGCGCCGGATTGCTCGGCTAAATAGGAATGCTCAAAGTACGCGGCATTATACCGCCCGGGCGTAAAGACAACGTTAATCCCGCCGGTATTGACACTGTCCATCGTGCGGCGCAAAAGTTCGCCGTACTGACGGTTATCGGTAACATGATGATGGCGGAAGGTATCGGGACTGCACCGGCGGCACAAGTCCCGTGCAATCAGCGGATAGGAAGCCCCAGAGGGAATGCGCAAATTATCCTCCAAAATGTACCACACGCCGTCTTTCCCTTTCACCAGGTCTATGCCGGATATATGGCTGTAAATACCGCCGGGCGGCAGTATCCCTTCGCACTGGGGCAGATAACCGGGCGAACGGTAGACAAAGTCTTCTGGCACAATGCCGTCCGTCAAAATATGTTTGGCGCCGTAAATATCCTTCAAAAATAGATTGAGGGCGTTAACCCGCTG
>ENA-UONY01002113-UONY01002113.1-human-gut-metagenome-genome-assembly--contig:-CS9-NODE-2113-length-14740-cov-8.571876_pt1 | contig 14740 bp, 13 predicted proteins | sample MGYA00242465_ERZ724012 | MGnify/ENA metagenome assembly ERZ724012 | reverse complement strand
GGAGTTTTCTCCTCTGCGGCATCGCGGCAGTAGGATTTGTGCTGTGCATCTGCCTGTATCTTGTAATCTCCGGCGTCCCGGCAATCCGGGAGATCGGGCTGTGGAATTTTCTTTTCGGCGAGACGTGGAACGCCCCGACCAATGAATTCGGGATATTGCCGTTCATCCTCACGAGCATTTACGGCACGGCGGGCGCGCTGATCCTCGGCGTTCCGCTCGGACTCTTCACAGCGGTGTTTCTCGCCAAAGCCGCCCCGCCGCGCGTCGCTGCCGCGGCGCGAAGCTGTGTGGCGCTGCTCGCGGGCATCCCCTCGGTCGTGTACGGCCTTGTGGGTATGACGGTGCTCGTGCCGCTCGTGCAGAAAACGTTCTCCCTCTCCTCCGGCGCGTGCCTGCTCACGGCCATTCTCGTGCTTACGGTCATGATCCTCCCCTACATCGTATCCATTTCGGAAACGGCGCTGCGCGCCGTGCCGCGCGAATACGAGGAGGCCTCCCTCGCGCTCGGCGCAACAAAGGTGGAGACGTGGTTTTTTGTCTCGCTCAAGGCGGCAAAAAGCGGCGTGATCGCCTCTATCATCCAGGGCACAGGCCGCGCCGTCGGCGAGGCGATGGCGATCCTCATGGTAGCGGGCAACGTTGCCAATATGCCGTCGCTCTTTGCGTCCGTCCGCTTTCTCACAACGGCCATCGTCTCCGAAATGTCCTACGCCGCCTACGGCTCTCTCCAGCGCGACGCGCTCTTCTCCGTGGGTCTGGTGCTGTTTCTCTTCATTCTTCTCATTAACGCCGCGCTGCGGCTTCTCAGCGAAAGGAGCGAAAAGGCATGAGAAAGCTCCGGGAGATTTTCTTGAAAGTTGCTCTCGTCGCCGCGGCGGTGATTACCGGCGGTATTCTGCTCTTCCTGATCGGGATCATTATAAAGCGCGGTCTGCCGCAGCTTACATGGTCGTTCCTCACGACCGCAACGAGCTATCTGGCCGGGACGACCGGCATCCTCCCCAACATCTGCAACACGCTCTATCTCATTCTTATCGCGATGGGCGTGGCGCTCCCGCTCGGCGTGGGCGCGGCGGTATACATCACCGAGTATGCAGAAAATCCGCGCGTTGTGCGGCTCATCAGCTTCGCCGCCGAAACGCTCACGGGCATCCCGTCCATCCTCTTCGGCCTCATCGGTATGCTGTCCTTCATTAAACTCGGCGGGCTGAAGCAGGGCGTTCTCGCCGGCGGCCTCACGCTCGCGCTCATGGTGCTTCCCACGGTTATGGCGAACACGCGCGAGAGCCTGCTCGCCGTGCCGAGAGCCTACCGCGAAGGCGCTCTCGCGCTCGGCAGCGGCAAGTGGCACATGGTGCGCACCGTCGTACTGCCGAACGCTGTGGACGGCATCGTGACCGGGTGTATTCTCTCCGTCGGACGTATCACCGGCGAGAGCGCGGCGCTCCTCTTCACCGCGGGCTTCGGTCTGCGGCTGCTGGGGTTCAAAGCGGCGCTCGAATCCTCCTCGGCGTCGCTTTCCGTGGCGCTGTATCTTTATGCAAGCGAGCAGGGCAAGTTTGATATCGCCTTCGGCATCGCGGCGGTGCTGCTCCTGCTGACGCTCGCGCTCAATCTTCTCGCCTCGCTCACGGCGGGCAAGGCCGGAAAGGAACGGTAAAAATTTATGGAACCCATTCTGCAAACGAAAAAGCTCGACCTTCGCTACGGCGCGTTTCAGGCGCTCTACGGCATCGACACGGACATTTTCCCGAACGAGATCACGGCGCTCATCGGCCCCTCCGGCTGCGGCAAATCCACGTATCTCAAAACGCTCAACCGCATGAACGATCTGGTGCCCGGCTGCAAGATCGACGGCGCGGTGCTCTTCCACGGCCACAACGTCTACGGCGACAAGATCGACGTTACGGAGCTTCGCAGCCGCATCGGCATGGTATTCCAGAAGCCGAACCCGTTCCCAATGAGCATTTACGATAACATCGCCTACGCGCCCCGCCTGCACGGCGTGCGAGGCCGTGCGGAGCTCGACGAGATCGTCGAGAAATCGCTCAAAAGCGCCGCCATCTGGGACGAGACGAAAGATAAGCTCAAAAAGAGCGCCCTCGGTCTCTCCGGCGGCCAGCAGCAGAGACTCTGCATCGCCCGCGCTCTCTCCGCCGAGCCGGAGGTGCTTTTGATGGACGAGCCGACGAGCGCGCTCGACCCCATTTCCACGGGGCGCATTGAGGAGCTGGCGCTGGAGCTCAAAAAAATGTACACCATCGTTATCGTCACGCACAACATGCAGCAGGCCGCGCGTATCTCGGATAAGACGGCGTTTTTTCTGCTCGGCAAGCTCGTGGAGATGGACGACACGGCGAAAATCTTTAACGAAGCCGAGGACAGCCGCACAAGAGACTACGTCCAGGGCAAATTCGGCTAATAAAAAGGCTCCCTCATCAAAGGGAGCCTTCTGAGCAAAATAAATGGATTTGTTGTAAACCCTTCAGTCAGCTTCGCTGCCGGCTCCCCTATTAGGGGAGCCAAGTGGGTTTGCAGAAAACGATTTATTTTTATACTGCCGCGGTTTTTCTTTTAATATCCATCGCCACGGCGGAGGCCTTCTCGGCAATATCGCCGAGCGTGTCGCCGCAGGGGATGACCGTGCACTCGTTCACTTCGAGGTCGCGCTGCACGAGATACGCGTCCGCAAGCTCCTCCGCGGGCAGCCGCAGCACCGGCACACCGCGCGAGGAAAAGAGCAGCGCCTTGTCCGGCGAGACCTTCCCGCAGAACACGAGCCGCGAAGAGCCGGAGAGCGCGTCCAGATCGGCGAGAGAATCGCGCAGCCCCGGCGCCATGACCGGGACAATGCCCGCCATACGCGCAATGGCCAGCGTAGCGGAGGGACCCGTGCCGGACGTAGACCCGCCGCCGACGAGCGCGGGAATCTGCGAGCGCGTGCAGCTGCCGCCGCTGCGGCAGAGCGTGTCCATATCCTGCTTGGAAAGGCCGGCCTTGAGCCGTCCATTCACAATGCCGACGCAGCACGGCACGCAGTCGCGCCGGTAAAACGCCTGCTCGCACTCCTGCAGCGCCTCCAGATTGCGCGGGTACGGCAGCTGCATGAAAAATCCGGTCTCGATGGCGATGATCGGCGTTCCCGCCTTGAGCGACGCCAGCACCGGCGGACACATATCCAGATATTTGCTTGCCATAGAGATTGCCTCCGTTTTTCATTTTAACTAATGTTTTATGATACCGTAAAAACACAAAAAATGCAATACCGCGGAAATTTCCCGGCTTGTTCATGCATTTGTCACAACTCCTCGCTATAATAAGGGCAAAACATTGGAAAGGAGCGGCAGATATGAGCGAAAAACCCACGCGCGAACGAACCGTCGGCTTTACCGACGCAAGCTATATACGGCAGGACGACGCGCCGAATACGCCACGCTGCTACTCCTTTACGGAAGAAAAATCCTCCGGCACGAAAAAAACGCCGTCGCCGCTTCGCGTGGCGGGGCTTTGCCTCATGTTTTTCGTACTCGGCTCGCTGCTCACCTCGGCGCTCTCCGATGCGGAACAACCGGCGGTGAACACCAAAACATCCATTCCCTCCGCCACGCCGGAGGCGGCCTTTGCCATCGAAGATATTTCCGGCAGCGCGGCGATCTCCGCCGCCGTAAACGCCGATACACCCCCCTCGGCGACGAGCGCTCCGTCCGGGGAGCGCCCCTATCTCGGCATGATCGTCCAGACCGTGAGCTGCGCCGCGGCGGAGTATTATAACCGCTCAGACAGCAACGCCATGGTTCCCGGCGTACAGGTTTATGCCGTGGAGGACGGCAGCCCGGCGTGTCTCGCGGGGCTTTGCAGCGGCGATATCATCATCCGGCTGGATGGCACCGACATTGCCTCCGCTGCCGATCTCACCGCCGCGGAGAATACCCTCACCCCCGGCTATGAAGCGGTGCTCACCGTGTACCGCGCCGGAGAATACCGGGATGTTCCGGTCGTGTTCGGCGCTCTTCCCGAAGCGTGCGCCGAAGAGGACGAGGACGATGCCTGGTGTGATTTTGATAACGCTTGGTAATCAGCTATACGATAAACCCCTCCGGCTTTTGCCTGCGGCAAAATCCACCTCCCCTGTCAGGGGAGACAAGCCGGTTATCGTAAAACTTACTTGACTCCCCTAACAGGGGAACTGGCGCGGCGCGCAGCGCCGTGACTGAGGGGTTTCAACCTCCCCGTATACCGGGGAGGCTTTTTTCTTGCAAACGACACGGTAAAGGTGTATTCTTTATACTTATGGACGCCATAATCAAAGCTATAGGAAAAACACCCTCCCTTGCTACCCTCCCCCTAAGGGTCGAGGAGGGCTATTTGCCTGCCCTTTTGACGCAATCGGGCGGCGCAATGCGCGCGCTCGGCGCGGCGTTGCTCCGCCGCGAGACCGACCGGCCCATCTTCGTGCTCTGCACCGATGAGACGAACGCCGGGACGCTCGCCGCCGATCTCGAAGCGCTGCTCGGCGAGAGTGTTGTGCAGCTCACAGGGCGCGATCTCGCCCTGCGCGACATCGAAGTCGTCTCCCGGCAGGAGGAGCAGCGGCGGCTGCGCGCGCTCGACGCGCTCTATTCCGGCGCTTCGGTCGCGGTATGCACCGTTTCCGGCCTTTTGCAGCGCACGCTGCCGCCGGATATTCTGGAAAACGCCGCCTTTACGCTCCGCGTCGGCGAGGGCGAAGGCCCGGAAGTGCTCGAGCCGCGTCTGCTCGCGTGCGGCTACCGCCGCAGCGACATGGTGGAGGGCCCCGGCCAGTTTTCGCGCCGCGGCGGCATTCTCGATATCTTCTCCCCCGGCGCGGAGCGCCCGGTGCGCGCCGAGTTCTGGGGCGACGAAATCGACTCCATGGGCTTTTTCGATACCGACACGCAGCGCCGCGCGGAAACGCTCGAATCGTTCCGCGTGCTGCCCGCGTGTGAAGCGCTCGTCGACCCAAACCGCGCCGAGAACATCGCCAAGGCGCTTTTGAGCCGCGCCGCGCGCGCCGAGCGGCGCGAGCAGGGAGAGCTTGCCCGCCGTCTTCGCCGCGATGCCGAGCGAATTTCCTCCGGCGCGCCCCTGCCGTGGAGCGACCGGTATCTCCCCGAATTATACTCTGAGTATTCAACGGCGCTCGATTTCATCGCTCCGGACGCCATAGTTTATATTGATGCGCCGAACCGCTGCGCCGAGAAAGCCAAGGACATTGCCGACTCTCTCGCGGACGATCTGAAAATTCTGCGCGAGGGTGCGTTCCCGGTCGCGGACACGGGAGATTACCTTCTGCCGTGGAAGGACGCCTGTGAAAAGATTGCGGATTTCGCGGTCGTGATGGCGGACGCCTTCAGCGCGGGGCGCTATCCCCTCTCTCCCCGGTCGGTGCTCGATACGAACGTCCGCCAGCTCCCAAGCTATGGCGGCAGCGCGGAAACGGCGCTCGCCGATGTGCAGCGGTATCTCGAAAATGGCTTCCGCGTTGTGGTGTTCGCCTCGGACGACCGCCGGGCGGACGTGCTCGCCTCGATGCTCGAGCGCAACGGCATACGGCCGCTGCGCGGCTTCCCGAACGGCGCTCTGCCGCCGGAGGGGCGCGCCGCCGTTGCGGTGGGGGCGCTCTCCGCGGGACTCGAAGCGCCGGAGGCGCACCTTGCCGTATTGACCGATACGCAGATCGCCGCGGGCGCGCTGCGAAGCCGCAAGCGAAAGCGCGCCATGGCCGACCGCGAAAAGCTCGGCTCCTGCGCCGATCTCTCCGTCGGCGATCTCGTTGTGCACGAGCACCACGGCATCGGCCGCTTTGCCGGCATTTTCAAGCTGCCGGTGGACGGCGTCGAGAAGGACTACATTAAAATATGCTACGCCGGGTCGGACAGCCTGTACGTTCCGGCAACGCAGCTCGACCTTGTGTCGAAATACATCGGCGGCGGCGAAGACCGCCCCGTGAAGCTCTCGCGTATGGGCGGCGCGGAGTGGAAAAAGACGACGACGCGCGCCAAGGCGGCAGCCAGGGAGCTCGCCGCCGAGCTCACGAAGCTCTATGCTGCGCGCGCCCGCACGCCGGGCTTTGCCTTTTCACCGGACAGCCCATGGCAGACGGAGTTTGAAGAGTCGTTCGGCTATGCCGAAACGGACGACCAGCTCCGGTGCATTCAGGAGATCAAGGACGACATGGAAAAGGACGTGCCGATGGATCGCCTGCTCTGCGGCGACGTTGGTTACGGCAAAACGGAGGTCGCGCTGCGCGCGGCGATGAAGTGCATTCTGGACGGCAAGCAGTGCGCCATTCTCGTGCCCACCACGGTGCTTGCCCGCCAGCATTACCAGACCGCGATGCGCCGCTTCTTCGGCTACCCGGTCGAGATCGCGCTTCTCTCGCGCTACAGCACGCCCAGCCAGAAAAAGAACATTCTCCAAAAGACGCTCGCGGGCAGCATCGATCTTCTCATCGGCACGCACAGCCTGCTGCAAAAGAGCGTTGCTTTCAAAGACCTCGGCCTTCTCATCGTGGACGAGGAGCAGCGCTTCGGCGTGACGCACAAGGAAAAGCTCAAGGAAATGTCGAAGGGCGTCGATGTTTTGACGCTCTCGGCCACGCCCATCCCGCGCACGCTCAACATGGCGCTCTCGGGACTGCGCAGCATGTCCACCATCGAGGAGCCGCCGCGCGACCGCCAGCCGGTGCAGACGTTCGTGATGGAGCAGGACGAAAAGGCCGTGTGCGACGCCATCCGGCGCGAGCTGATCCGCGGCGGACAGGTGTACTATCTCCACAACCGCGTGGAAAACATCGAGCACGTGGCGCTGCGGCTGCAAAAGCAGCTCGGCGGCGGGGTATCCGTCGGCGTAGCGCACGGCAAGATGGACGAGGAACAGCTCTCCCGCGTCATGGACGATATGGTCGAGGGAAAAATTCAGGTGCTCGTGTGTACGACGATCATCGAGACCGGCATCGATATCCCGAACGTCAACACCCTCATTGTGGAGGACGCCGATAAGCTCGGCCTTGCCCAGCTCCACCAGCTGCGCGGGCGTGTCGGGCGAAGCGCACGGCGCGCGAGCGCCTATCTTCTCTACCGCCCCGAAAAGGCGCTCACGGAAATCGCCGAAAAGCGCCTCACCGCCATCCGCGAGTTTGCCGAGTTCAACGCCGGATTCCAGATCGCGATGCGCGACCTGGAAATCCGCGGCGCGGGCAATCTTCTCGGTGCGGAGCAGTCGGGCCACATGATGGACGTTGGCTACGATATGTATCTGAAGCTGCTCGAGGAAGCCGTGCTGGAGGAAAAGGGCGAGAATCCCCCCGTGCGCACTGAGTGCGCCGCCGATCTCTCCGTCACGGCGAATATCCCGGAAAAGTATGTCCCCAGCGCCGAGCAGCGCATGGATCTTTACCGCCGCATCGCGCTCATCCGCACCGAGGCGGACGCCGACGATCTCACCGATGAGCTCATCGACCGCTTCGGTGACCCACCGGGCGCTGTCAACGCGCTCATCCATGTGGCGTTATTGCGCGGCGAGGCCGGGCGTTCCGGTATCTCAGACATCTCCCAGAAGGGGAACATGCTCTATTTCAAGGTAGAGAATTTCGACATGGAGACCCTCTCCGCGCTCTATGCGCAGAAGGAGTTCAAAGGCCGCGTCAAGCTCGAAGCCGGACGCGAGCCGCGCCTGGGACTGAAACTCAGGCCCGGCGCCAGACCCATCCCGGAAGCCCGCGCGCTCATTGCCGCGTGGCACAAACTGCAAAAACCGGCGGCGGAACCCGCCGCGGAAAAGGAGTAAAATCTATGAATGCAAAGAAACTGCTCGCCCTGCTGATGAGCCTTGTGCTGCTGCTCGGCGCCCTGTCCGTCCCGGCGCTCGCCGCCGACGGCGACACTGCATCCGCCGAGAGCGCATCGGATAACGCCTCTTCCGACAGTGCCGTCAGCGACGCGCAGGCCGCGGCGCAGGAGGCCTATGCAAAGGTCGTAGCCCAGCTTGACGAGGCGAGCAAAAAGTACGACGGCTCCGCCGTCGTCGCCACCGTGAACGGCACGGAAGTTACCTGGAAGCTGTATTACTATCTCATCGGCAGTCTGACGAGCCAGTACATCAACTACACCATGGCAATCCCCGACTTTTCCGCCGACATGGGCGACGGCACCACGCTGCAGGACGCGATGCGCGAAGCGCTCGAAGCGCGCATCAAGTACTACACCGTCGCGATTACCGAGGCGGAAAACCGCGGCCTGACCGACACGGTGAACGCCGAGGTTGATGAGCAGTGGAACAGCATCGTGGAGCAGTACGGCGGCGTGGACGCGCTGATGGAGGCCATGGAGAGCGCGTATCTCGACGAGCCGACCTACCGCATGCTCCTCACGAGCAACGCCGCGTTCAACGCCATCATGGTGGATTCCTACGGCACGGCGGGCGAAAAGCTCACCGACGGGGACGTTCTCACCTGGGCAAACGACAACAATTACCTCCGCTGCAAGCACATCCTCTTCCTCACGCAGAACGACGACGGCACCGACAAGACCGACGAGGAGAAGGCAGAGATCCGCAAGGAGGCCGAGGCGACGCTCGCGGAGCTGCGCACGCTCGAAGACGACCGTGAGGCGATGATAGCGCGCTTTGATGAGCTCATGGCGGACGCCGACGATCCCGGCATGACGACCTTCCCGGACGGCTACACGTTCACCTCGAACCAGATGGTGCAGGAGTTTGAGGACGGCACCCGTGCGCTCGAAGAGTATGAGATCTCCGATATCGTGGAGTCGAGCTACGGCTATCACATCATCCTCCGTCTGCCGCTCGATCCCGAGGGAAAGACCCTTTCGCAGGATTCCGGCACCGGCGATTATATGACGCTGCGCGCCGACGCTGCCAATGAGCTCTTCAACGCCATGCTCCTGGACTGGATCGAGACCTCCACGGTCGAATGGCAGGGCGATTTCGGCACGATGGACTATAACGAGCTCTTCACCGTGCCGGAGGACGGAACGGCGGACGATGCCGCTGCGCCGGAGACCAAGTCGGCCAATGTGTGGATGTATGTTGCCATCGCGGCGCTCGTCGTGGCTGTTGCGCTCGCGGCGGTGCTGCTCGGCAAGAAAAAGCCCGCCGCGCCGGAAGACGCCGAGACCGCCGAGACCGCGGAAGCTACGGCGGAGACCACGGCTGTGGAGACCACGGCTGTGGAGACCACGGCTGCGGAGACCACGGAGACCGCGCCGGAGGAAGCTCCCGCCGAGGCGGAGAAAACCGAAGAACCGGAGACGAAAAAGGAAGAGGACGAATGATCCTCTTCCAATAAGTCCATGCTCCGAAATTCACGCCGACGGCGAAAACCGCGTGCGGATCGTTGAGACATATTGATACAAAACCCCTCCGTCAAAGGACTTGCTTTTGACGGAGGGGTTTTTGCGGGTCAGGGAGTTTTGTTTTCGTGCTCTGCGAGATGCCGTTTGAGGGCCTGGAACGTCTCGTCGCTGATGTAGTGCTCCACGCGGCAGGCGTCCTCGGCGGCGGTCTCCGCGTTCACGCCGAGCAGGGTGAATATCTTCGTGAGACACGTGTGCCGCTCAAAGATGTACTGCGCGCGTTCGCGGCCCTTGTCCGTGAGCGTGATCGCGCCGAACTTGTCCACCGTGATGTATTCCTGCTTCTTCAAAATGCCGATCGCCCGGCTGACCGAGGGCTTTGAGTAGCCGATGTATTCGCTCACGTCGATCGAACGCACGACCGGCAGCGACTGGCTCAGACGATATATGGTTTCGAGGTACATTTCCCCGGATTCCTGCATGACCATGAGAAAAAACTCCGTTTCGTTGGATAATTATATATTACCATATCACATTCGTTTCCGAAAAACAAGCGAAATTCCACCTTCGTGCCGCATCGGCGGCTGTCGTTTTGTGCCGAATATACAAAGATGAAAAAACCGTGGATTCCCTCTTGACAAGTTAGCTTGGGGTAACTATTATATAAGGCGGTTAGGGAGAACTAACCGCTTATTTTTGCGCATATGTTAGCTTGAGCTAACATATGGAAGGAGGATGCGGCATGATGCCGTTGGTACTGGCGAGTGTTGGAGAACCGCAGATCGTAAAGCGCATCGGCGGAAATCCGGAGACGAAGCGCCATCTGGAAGATCTGGGCTTCACGGTCGGCGGCGAGGTCTGCATCGTGAGCACGCTGGGCGGAAACATGATCGTGAAGGTCAAGGAGTCCCGCGTTGCCGTCAGCGATGAGCTGGCGCGCAAGATCATGGTCTGATTTGGAAAGAAAAGAAAATAATAATAAGGAGGCAATGGCATGAAAACTCTGCGCGAAGTGCCGGTCGGCTCGGCCGTCAAGGTCGTGAAGCTCCATGGCGAGGGTGCGGTGAAGCGCCGCATCATGGACATGGGCATCACGAGAGGCACCCAGGTCTTTGTTCGCAAGGTAGCGCCCCTCGGTGACCCCATCGAAGTCACCGTCCGCAATTACGAGCTTTCGATCCGCAAGGCGGACGCTGAGATGATCGAGGTCGAGTAAAAAAATTCTTCGGGGAGAGCCCCCAATTTTTTCGAGCAGCGGTTAGCGAGAGCAAACCGCGGAAAAGCTTTTTGAGAGCAGAAAGGAAGCGTGAAAATGGATTTGCGCATCGCCCTTGCGGGCAACCCGAACAGCGGCAAAACCACCCTGTTCAACGCTCTGACCGGCTCCAACCAGTTCGTCGGCAACTGGCCGGGCGTCACGGTCGAGAAAAAGGAAGGCAAGCTCAAAGGTCATGAAGGTGTCATCATCACCGACCTTCCGGGCATTTATTCTCTGTCCCCCTACACGCTGGAGGAAGTTGTAGCGAGAAATTACCTCATCGGCACGCGCCCCGATGCCATTTTGAACATCATCGACGGCACGAACCTCGAGCGTAACCTCTACCTCACCACGCAGCTCACCGAGCTCGGCATCCCTGTGGTGCTGGCGGTGAACATGATGGATGTCGTCCGCAAGAACGGCGACAAGATTGATGTTGCGGAGCTGTCCCGTCAGCTGGGCTGCCCGGTCGTGGAGATCTCCGCGCTGAAGGGCGACGGCGTCAAGGAAGCTGCCGAGACCGCCATCAAAGCCGCAAAGGGCGGCAAGACCATCCCGATGCACAAGTTCTCCGGCCCGGTCGAGCACGCCCTTGCCCACATCGAAGAGGCTGCCGTGCACACCATGCCCGAAGAGCAGCAGCGCTGGTACGCCGTCAAAGTGTTCGAGCGCGACGATAAGGTTCTCGAATCCCTGAACATCCCGGCCGATGTCAAGGCTCACATCGAGCAGGACATCGAAGCCGCCGAGAAGGAACTCGACGACGACGCCGAGAGCATCATCACCAACGAGCGCTACGTTTACATCGCCGAGGTCATCAAGGCCTGCTACAAGAAGAAAAACGCCGGCGCTCTCACCACCTCCGATAAGATCGACAAGATCGTCACGAACCGCTGGCTCGGCCTCCCGATCTTCGCGGTTGTCATGTTCCTCGTTTACTGGATCGCCATGGTCGCCGTCGGCGCCCCCGCGACCGACTGGGCCAACGACGGCCTGTTCGGCGACGGCTGGCACCTGTTCGGCATCGGCTCTGCCGCTTATGAAGAAGTCGCTGAGCAGTACGGCGACGCTTCCGCTATCGTGGACGGCTACGACGCCTATGTGGAAGAAAACGGCGCCGCTCCCGAAGGCGAATTTACTTACGAAGTAGAAGACGAAGAGACCCTCGAGATCACCGAAGAGACTGCGACGCTCAAGGATTACGAAAAGGCGCTCGCCACGCTCGACGAGATCGGCGATGAGCCCGATCCGGCGGACTACGGTGTCTGGGTTCCCGGCATCCCCGTGCTGATCGGCAACGCTCTTGAGGCGGCCGGCGCGGCGGAATGGCTCAGCGGCCTGATCCTTGACGGTATCGTCGCCGGTGTCGGCGCGGTGCTCGGCTTTGTGCCGCAGATGCTCGTCCTCTTCCTGCTCCTCGCGTTCCTCGAAGCCTGCGGCTACATGGCCCGTATCGCGTTCGTTCTCGACCGTGTATTCCGCAAGTTCGGCCTTTCCGGTAAGTCCTTCATCCCGATGCTCATCGGCGTCGGCTGCGGCGTGCCGGGCGTCATGGCCTCGCGTACCATTGAAAATGAGCGCGACCGCCGTATGACGATCATGACCACCACATTCATCCCCTGCGGCGCGAAGGTCCCCTTCATCGCCATGATCGCCGGTGCGATCTTCGGCGGAAGCCCCTGGGTCTCCACCTCCGCGTACTTCATCGGCATGGCCGCCATCGTTATTTCCGGCATCATGCTCAAGAAGACCAAGATGTTCTCCGGCGACCCCGCTCCGTTCGTCATGGAGCTGCCCGCCTACCACTGGCCGACGCTCGGCAACGTTCTCCGCAGCATGTGGGAGCGCGGCTGGAGCTTCATCAAGAAGGCAGGCACGATCATCCTGCTCTCCACCATCTTTGTCTGGTTCACCACGTACTTCGGCTGGGTCGACGGTCAGTTCCAGATGCTCTCCGAGGAGCAGATCGACTCCTCCATCCTCGCGGCCATCGGCGGCGCGATCTGCTGGATCTTTGCTCCTCTCGGCTGGGGCAACTGGCCGGCAACGGTCGCTTCCATCACCGGCCTCGTCGCCAAGGAGAACATCGTCGGCACGCTCGGCATTCTCTACGGCGCTGGCGAAGGCACCGTGTGGCAGCACATCGGCGCGGCGTTCACCCCGATCACCGGCTACTCGTTCCTCGTGTTCAACCTGCTGTGCGCTCCGTGCTTCGCGGCCATCGGCGCTATCAAGCGCGAGATGAACAACGCCAAGTGGACGTGGTTCGCCATCGGCTACCAGTGCGTGTTCGCTTACGCCATCGCCCTGATGATCAACCAGTTCGGCGGCCTCTTCACCGGCAACGTCAACGTTATCGGCCTGATCTTCGCGCTGCTCGTGCTCGCGTTCATCATCTACATGCTCTTCTTCAAGAAGTACACCGAGGCCACCCGCCTCAGCGACAAGGCTGTTAAGTAATCTCTCTCCAATAAGCAAGTCCTCAAAGGAGGTAAGGTTTCATGCTCAGCTGGATCATGGAAAATATCGGGACGATCCTCATTACGATCGTTCTGGCGGTAATTGTCGTATTGATCGTACGTTCGCTCGTAAAGGACAAGAAACAGGGAAAGTCGTCCTGCGGCGGAAACTGCGGCCATTGTCCGATGGGCGGCTCCTGCCACGAAGGAGGAAAACATCATGGTTAAAACCGTACTCACGATCGACGGAATGGCTTGCGGAATGTGCGAAAGTCATGTGAATGACGCCATCCGCAACGCCCTCCGCGTGAAAAAAGTTACCTCGTCTCATGCAAAAGGCGAAACGGAGATACTCTCCGAAGAGCCGCTGAGCGAAGAAGAGCTGCATCGTGTGCTTGATGGCACCGGGTACACGATCATGGCCGTTCGCTCGGAGCCTTATGAGAAGAAGAAATTCTCTCTTTTTGGGAAAAAGTAAATAAGGCAACGCAAAAAAGGAACTGCCGCAGATGGCCTCTGCGGCAGTTCCTTTTTCCAATTCCGGGAGGAGCAAACCCCTCCGTCAAAAACTTCGTTTTTGCCACCTCCCCTAATAGGGGAGGCAAGCGGATTTGCGGCAAACTATCTTGCCCCCCCGAACAGGGGGGCTGGCTCGTCGCAGGCGAGACTGAGGGGTTCTTCTCCCCCGTCATTCCCAAAGCTTTTTCGGGTACACGCCCTTCGCCTTCATCTCTGCCATGGCGGCCTGAACACGCGGGAGGTCTTCGCGGTATGTTACGCCGTACCACGTCTCCTCGCACGGCAGCACCTGCACGCGCGCGAACCCGGCGTGCATCTCCTTATCCGCGACCCACGGCAGGAAGTATTCGGCCTTGAGCGGATTTTTCGGCAGAATCTCGCGCACAAAGTCTTCAAACCGCTCGTCAAACGCGCGCATCATCCGCTTCCGGAAGCCCCAGAAGTTCATGGATACGAGCGTGTCGCCGGGGAGATCGATGTACGTCTCGCCGTCGGTCGTGTAGGCGGCGTGGTCGCCGCGCTTTTCGATGTGCGTCCGCTCGGTGATCGAGGTGAGGAAGCCGTTCTCCGTTTCACACACGCCGCGCGCAACGTAACCGTTTTCGGTTACGGTGTTGCGCATGCGGTAGCCGACCATGGCGTTCTCGCTCTCTGCCATCGGCTCGGCGAGGAAAGCGTACAGCGCGCGGAATGCCCCCGCGCCGTAGAAGTCGTCGGCATTGATGACGGCGAACGGGCCGTCGATCACATTCCGGCACGCGCGCACGGCGTGCGCCGTGCCCCACGGCTTCTCGCGCCCTTCGGGAACGGTGAACCATTCCGGCACGTCGTCCGGCGACTGGAACACATACTGCACGTCCATCCGGCTTTCCACGTGGCTGCCGACGATGGCGCGGAAGTCCGCCTCGCGTTCTTTTTTAATGACGAACACGACCTTGCGGAAGCCCGCCTGGTAAGCGTCGTACAGCGAGAAGTCCATGATGATCTCGCCGTTGTCGCCCACGGGCGTGATCTGCTTGAGTCCGCCGAAGCGGCTGCCCATACCGGCGGCCATAATGATAAGCGCAGGGTTTTCCATAGAGATTTCCTCCGAAGTTTTTCACATTACAAGACCCGCCGGGATTCCCCGGCGGGTCGGGTTTTGTCAAGGGGGTTATCAGAGAAGCAGG
>ENA-UONY01002095-UONY01002095.1-human-gut-metagenome-genome-assembly--contig:-CS9-NODE-2095-length-14809-cov-5.601125_pt1 | contig 14809 bp, 13 predicted proteins | sample MGYA00242465_ERZ724012 | MGnify/ENA metagenome assembly ERZ724012 | reverse complement strand
CGCCTGTTATGCGGAGCGAGCCTGCCCCTGCACCTCAAGCGGCAGCGGAACAGGTCAGAACGGAACCTGCTGCGGTACGGGCCGACATTGAGCCTGTGGTCGTACAGCAGCCTGAACAGGAAGTGGTTCACCATGCAGAAAAAGCCGTACCTGACACGGCGCCGGTGGAAGTCTCTGCGGAACAGCCTGCGGAGGCCGTTGTAGAGCCTGCGGTAGAAACGGAACTGCCCTTCGTATATGACGAGCCCAGTGCCGCCAGTTATACCAAGGACATGGATGTGGATACCATCTGCACTCTGATGACCGAAGCGGAGGCCGAGGAGATCATCGTGCCCATCGGCACATGCAGCGGACAGACGCTCAAGCAAGTCGCCGAGCGGCGGCCAGCCAGCCTCAAGTGGTATGTGAAGGGCTATTCCGGGGATGACAATATCCTGCGGGCCGGTGCCAAGCTGATGCTGGACAAGCTCCAGCGTCTGGCAAATGCCAGCTGACAGACGAATCGTTCGAGATGATGGTAAGGAGGTGGCGCGGTGGCGCAGCCACAGGAGTTCCCGTTCAATATCATGGATGTGGCTGAGCTGCTGCATCTGCATATCCGGCGCAGACAGGCGGACAGCGTATATGCCGACTGCCCGATCTGCGGTGATAAGCGGGGGAAGATGAACATCAACTTTGCTAAAAACCTCTGGCGCTGCAACTACTGCAACGAAGGCGGCGGTATGCTGTCTCTCTACGGAAAGGTATACGGGATCAGCAATTCTGAAGCCTACCGTGAGATCTGCGACACGCTGCAAAACGGCCTTACGGCGCCGGAGTACACCGCAAAGGTGCTGCCGGAGCAGACGGCGATTGAGCAATCCGTCCTTGCCTCACCGCAGGAGATCCACCAGACATTTTCCATGCTGCTGGAGCTGTTGACGCTTACGCCTCAACACCGCAAGCATCTCCGGGAGGTGCGCGGGCTGACCGACGAACAGATAGAACGGCTGGGGTACAAAAGTACCCCGCCCTTCTACCTGTGCCGGTCACTGGCGCAAAAGCTGCGCAGCCGAGGCTGTAAGGTGGAGGGCGTTCCCGGCTTCTATGTAGGTAAGGATGACAAATGGACGGTCAACTTCAATTCCGTCACGGCAGGGATCATCATCCCCGCCAAAGGTATTGATGGGATGATACGCGGCGCACAGATCCGGTTGGACACGCCTATCCGAGATCAGGAGAGCGACCCCGACAAGAGCGGGACAAAGTACCTGTGGCTATCCTCCGCTTCTAAGAAACGCGGAGTATCCTCCGGCAGTCCTGTCCATTTCGTGGGCGATCCCTTTGCGCGGGTTGTCTATGTGACGGAAGGGCTGTTGAAAGCGGACGTGGCCCACTTTCTGATGGATCGCTCCTTTGCAGCCACGGCAGGTGCCAACAACGTCAACAAGCTGGATATGCTGTTTGCGCTGCTGGCCGCCAATGGCACAGAGGTCATCATTGAAGCCGAGGATATGGACAAGTATCACAACGCCGCTGTCAGCAAGGGCGCGTCGAAAATCTATCTCATGGCACGCAGCCATGGGTTGGAGTGCCGCCGTCTGACGTGGGATCCGAATTATAAAGGCATTGATGACTGGCAGCTTGCCATGCGGCAGAAAAAAGAGCAAAGAGATGTTTCTCAGATAAATTTCAGAACGCGGTTTGTCTGCGGGCGCTGTTCCTTTGACGCCATCAGTGAGGAGATCGCCGCATGGCACGAGAGGAACACCTGCGGCAGTACGCTCCACGATCACCTGGGTCTGAGTGAGCAGGAATACGCCCGCTTTTTGCGGGATGGTGACGCGGCACTGGAGCAGTATCTTTTATCCCTGCGAGCGCAGCAGTATTTCCGTATCTACCAGCCGGATGTATCTGAGGGCAAGGCCGCGGATTTCGCCTTTGGCGGGATCAGGGCTTTGCAGAAGGCCGGCTATGAACAGCCGCCTGCCTCGGAGTACGCGCTGGTCTATGAAGGAACTCTGGTGTGTGAAGTGCAGCAGGACGACGCCATCCGTCTGAAACTGGTGGCGGCGCGATACAGCGGCGAGCTGCCTGCGGACTATCATGGACGCAGCGTTTCACCCTCCACGGTGATCGAATTCTTTGACGAAAACGGGCGCAGATACTTTTACTGTGATGGAAATGATAAATTCCTGCCGGTAAAGTTCTCGCCAAAGCTGGCAAAAGATAAGCGGGAACGGCACTGAGCTGTTCCACCATAAACGAACGGCATCGGGCAGGTGTTTCTATCACCCGCCCAATGCCGTTTTATTTTGAAATGGAGGAGCCTTATGGGAGTATATTCAGAGATGGCCGCAGACTTGCGGGATAATGTACAGGATCGAAGTCCGGCGATACAGGACGCCGCAGAGTTGGCGTCCAGGCGGGCAGACGACCGGCAGCAGGCTGAGGAGGAGCAGGCGAGGGCTCTGCTCTCCCAGATGCAGCAAAACGCAGATGATTCCCCTTCACCTTCCAATCTGAAAGCAGATAAAAAGGCGGAAGAGGATCGTAAGCGGCAGGAGCATGAGCAGGCTGAGGCCAAGCGGAAAGCCGAGTGGGAGGCCAGGCAGCGAGCCAAGGAGGAAGCTGAACAGGCCGCATGGGAAAACGCGGTAGCGATGAGCGATGACGAAGTGATGGCCGCCTCTATGAAGCGTGTGGGCGACGATTCCGAACGACTGACACGCCGCAACATGAAGCAGTGCGTCACCGAGTATATCCAGACGCTTTGCCTTGAGGATGTGGCCTTTGCCCGGAATGTCATGCACCCCCGCAAGAACATGGTCAACTGCTTCCGTTATATCAAACGCAGGGCATTTGAGTTTGCCAAGCAGGAGATGGAGGACAATGACGTTAAGCCCTCGGCTGAAGGCTATGGCACCGATGTGCCGGACGGGCTTTGCTACCAATGGGCGGAAGAGTATTTCAAGGATCTGAACGCAAAGGAGGATCGCGGACAAGAAGAAAAGTTTGTTCCCAGACCGTATTACGGCGGCAGGAGCAGCACGACGAAAAAGGCAGAGAAGAAAAAAGCGGAGAAGCCCGCCGCCAAGAAGGAGAAGGCTGCCAATACAGCAAAGGAAAATGAGCCGTTGGACGACCAACTCTCCTTCGATAGTCTGGAGGTGAGCGCATGACGCGGAAGATAGACAAACGCGCCTGCCGCAAGTTTGCTTTGCCGGAACTGGAATTTAATCTGAATGAAGGCGTACTTCATGTAGAGAGCTGCCCCTATATTATCCGCACGGCAGTGCGGAATATTGCCGGGCAGCGTATTCTGATGCTCTATATCTATCAGAGAGAGAACATTCTGGCGGGCAGTATCAAGCCCCGCTGGATCGTTTTCCAAGGACGGGATGATTTTGCCACTCTTTCATTTAGAGAAAACGCCAGTGCAACATGGCAATGCTCACCATTTGATTATTTGAATCGGGTATGCCGTTTTGACACCAAATGCGCTTTCTATCGGCAGCAGGACGAGGCTCGCGCAGCCCATTTTTGCAAATGCGAGCACAGTGCCATTTCGGCGTTAATTTGTCTGCAATGGTCGATTTCTCGTCGCAAGGCTCTGGCGCGTAAGAGGAAAAAGCAGCGTGCGATCATAGAACGGATGAAATATGTGCCAGTGCTGCCCCGAGACCTTAAAGGTTTTATCCACCGCGAAGTCATGCCGCAGTATATCTTCTATGATTACCAGCGAAAAGCGCCGGGGCATGCATATTGTACCGCTTGCCGGCACGAGGTCCGTATTGCGGCAGCTAAGCACAACACCTCCGGCCTCTGCCCCCGCTGCAAAAAGAAGATCACATTCAAGTGCAGAGGAAGGCGTGGACGTATTTTTGACCGCGAAACGGTTCAAGTGCTGCAAAAGGCAAAAAATGGCGAGATGTTGCTGCGGATCGTAAAAGCATACCGCACTTTTACCGATGCGGATACGCCGGTTTACTTTTCCGTATATGAAAATGCACGTCATTTTATTTCACTTTGTTCAGATGGTCATTGCAGTACGTCGCCCTATTATCTTGCGTCCGCCTACAAGGATGATCTGACGCCCTGGAAATGTGGGTATCGCCCGCATTTCCTCTCGTGGCGCGATAGTTTTGAAGGGGACACAGCAGGACATCTATACTTTAGGAATCTTGCAGAGCTCTTACGGAACACCCCGTGGCAGTATTCACAAATAGAAAGATTTGCTCGAATCGCTGCCACCATGGATGCCATCCCGTACCTGAACGCATACGTACAGTGGCCGGTAATCGAATATTTGGTCAAGGCAAAGCTGTTCAGACTGGTCTCAGACATCGTATATGGATCTTATCATTTTATGATAGGCAAAACGGTAAACTGCGAGGGGAAGAACCTGCAAGATGTCCTGAAGCTCGACCGTTCCTGGCTACCTTTGCTGCAGGAAGTTGATCCCGGCATTGCACAGCTTAACGTTATCCAATGGTTTATTAACGCCGGGAAAAGGCCTGATGCTTCTATGATGAAGTGGTGCGCAAATAATGCCATACAGGACGTTTCGGTCTTGGCTGAGTTGCTTTCTCATATGACTATGCACAAGTTGATGCGCTATGCGGACGCACAATACGAGATAAGTCTATGATAATGGCATAGTGATAATCACCATATAGCAAGACTTTATTAAGAAGATGGGTCCTTAAAGACTTAGAAAATCCGAATTATTTTTCACATTGAGATTACAGACATTGAAAAAAGCCCGCAGTCGACCATGTTAGGTCGATTGCGGGCTTTTTGTATAGATAGAGACACGAGCAAGAATAACGGTTGCCGAGATCCTCCTCACTTGATGTTGATTAAACAAAGCGTCAAGGAGGTTAAAAATGTGCTGAACAATAATAATAGCTATCAGCTTTACGCGGTACAAAATCAGTTCACCGCATATCTAATGACAGCAATACGAAATCACAAGGCCAGTTACATGAAATCGCAAGAAAAAATTCGGTTAAATGAAATTAACGGAGATATACCGATTCATGCAATTCCTATGGACAGAGGTTCTCTGTACCTGCCATTTGAGGAACAGTTCGAAAACGAATGCCTTAGCCATGCACTACGCCAGTTAAACAAGCGAGATCGGTATATATTCTTTTCAAGGGTGTTGGGTGAAAAATCTTGGAAAGAACTGGCCGCAGAGCTAAACATGTCATACGGTGCGGTTGCAATGTCATATCATCGAACGGTTAAGAGACTGCGTACTATACTGGAGAAGTAATGAAAATGGCCGATTTTTCTAAGGTCCTTATGCGGGCTAAATCCGGTGACTCAAATTCTCTTGAAGCACTACTAGATATGTACCGTCCACTTCTCTATAAAGAGTCCATTGTAAAGGGAATCTTTGATGAAGATTTGTTTCAGGAACTGTGCTTGGTGCTTATAAAGTGCATTGCCAAATTTGATATTCGATAAAAAAAACTTTGCCCTGCTATGTTGTACATGGCAGGGCAAAGCTTTTATGTGATGCTTAACTTATACATTAGAATCCGTCACGGATCTCCGTGATGGTGCCATAAAGTTCACGATATTCACTTGCCTCTGTTGCCATGACAGCGGCACCGACAGTGTAGGTCATGCCGTTGTATGTATAGCGCATACCCTCTTGGTTGATGATCATTTTATGTCCTCCTGATTATATTCCTCCCAACCTTCCATGCAGTTGGTGCGTGCGCGTTCAGCATCGAAGCTCATGCAGCGCGTATAGCCTTCTTCCGTTTTGAAGAAAAAGCACGGGGCAAGCCCATCGTCTATCTCTACTACGGACTTGACTTTGACCTCTACGCTCCTTCTTTGAAGTATTCAGGTCGTGTATCAACCTTGTCTGTATCATATCAGAAGAAGGCTCTGACTTCCCCCGCAAAAGTGCGGGGAAAGTGTCACAAAACTGTCACAAAGTCGGTATGCCGCCACTTTTCAAGGCGGCCTTGACACAGAGGAAGCCCGGTTTGTACAAGCCTGCTTGTGGGTGCAAAGAAAATATGCTATAATCTGTCCTGTGTGATTGAATTCAGGAGGGACGCCATGTTTTATACGGATGAGGAAATATCTGTCATCACCGGCTTTCTCAACGGCTATCTTGTGCGTGACCATGCCAGTGCCAAAGTAAGAGAATCGTATATCAGGATCAGTGCAGGGCTTCAAAGTCATACATTGACCAAGGACGATTATGTTTGGCTGGAGAATGCTCTGTTGTTTCTGCGGCCGTACTGGTGGAGTGACCGCGAGGATGGGAAAATGCTGATGGATGTGTTCCTGCATACGCAAACATTAGCAAAAAAAGAATAGCGAAAAAAGATGAAGGATGTACCAGCTGATACACCCTTCATCTTTTTTCACTGGCTTATTTGCGTTTCGCCCCTTCGAGATTTTGTCGGGGGTCATGGCATGCTGATATGCTCTGCTGGGCATGATCGCCCATCCCGTGCCTGCTCTGCTCCGTCCTCAATGCCTAATGACCTCAAGTACAAGGCCATTGTAACGGACTTGTCAGCAACGGACAGTGGGGAAAACAGAGCCGTTGTTTTTGCTGTGGAAAGCCATACGCCCACGCTGGTCTTGCATCCGAAAGAGCTGACCGCAGAGTGGGTCGGCGAGCGGTTCTATCCCAGACGGTCTTGATAACAGGATGATTAGCCCCTGTTCACGATGCAGCAAGCCGGATCGCGCCTTGCCTGCAAAACAAAAAAGCCGTAGGCACAGATGCCTACGGCTGCATGAGGAAAAGTTCGTTTTTCGTAAATCATATACAATTTACGATAGAGGGCTTACCGCAATCTCATTTTTCACTATACATTGACTTGCTAAAAAAGTCAATAAAAAATGCAGAAAAATTGTGAAAAAGGAAGAACCCTCTGAATTACAATTTAAATGGTTCGATATTGTTCCCGGTGTTTGGAAACGCCAAAGGAAGAATATCGCGTAGCCTCATTTATTACCGTCAAAAATACCGTCAGAAGGAAAGGAGATTACTATGCCACGGCGAGGAGAGAACATTTACAAGCGGAAGGATGGCCGGTGGGAGGGTCGCTATATTCGCGGTCGGACACCTGCTGGTAAGGCGGAATATGGGTATGTTTATGCCAAGAGCTATGCCGCCTGCCGTGAGAAGCGGCGAAAGATGGAAGCTGCGCTGCCACAGAAGACTATGTTGACAGGGGAAATGTCGGTATGTCAGGCAGCGGATTTTTTCCTGTCCGAGCGCCGCAGCACACTGAAGACCTCAACGATTGGGCGTTACGAGTATATGATACGGCACTATATCGTCCCTGAACTGGGAACGCTCTTTCTGCGTGATCTGACGGCGGAAAAACTTTCTGCATTTTTTTCGCGGCTGCAAGATGCACCCCGTTACGGTGGCGCTGTCCTTTCTCGGCGCCAGTTGGTTTTCCATCCGGCTGCGGGGCTGGAGGGCCTACTGCCACACCATGCGGTTTGTGGTGCCTATGTTTCTGCTAATTGCCCTCGCCAATCCGCTATTCAACCATCGGGGCGTGACCATGCTCTTTACCATCAACCACCTGTGGTACACGCTGGAAGCGGTGTGCTACGGTCTGGTGTCCGGCTGCTCCTTGTGCGCGGTCATTATGTGGTTTACCTGCTATCAGGAGGTCATGACCTCGGATAAGTTCCTGTACCTGTTCGGCAAGCCCTTTCCCGGCACGTCGCTGCTGATCACCATGACGCTGCGGTTCATCCCACAGCTTCAGCAGAATCGCCGCGAGATCCGTCAGGCGCAGACGATGCTCTGCGATGAGGGCACGCGGCTGCTGCAAAGGCTGGGCAGCGCCCTGCGGAACCTGTCGGTGCTGTTGACCATGAGCATGGAGGCGGCGGTGGAAACGGCGGACAGCATGAAGTCCCGGGGCTATGGAGCCAAGCGGCGCACCACCTTCCACCTGTTCCGCTTCGATGGCCGGGACGCCCGGACGCTGGGTCTTGTGCTGGCGGTGGCGGGTATCTGCATCACCGCCCGCGCCTTCGGTCACGGGTATATGGAGTTCTATCCCGCCATGACGCCGGTGCTGCTGGGCAGTGCCAGCTATACCATGTTTATCTTTTACGCCGTGCTGATGTTCCTGCCCGGTATTCTTGAAACAAAGGAGGCCATCAGATGGCGCTCTTACGGTTTGAACACCTGAGCTTCTCCTACCCGCTGGCTGACACGCGGGCGCTGGACGACGTCTCGTTGGAGATACATAAGGGGGAGTATGTGGTGCTGTGCGGCCCCTCCGGCTGCGGCAAGACCACACTGCTGCGCCATGCCAAGCCCGGTCTGCTGCCTGTGGGGGCAAGGGCCGGCGAGACCTTTTATAAGGACGCGCCCCTTTCCCAGCTGCCGGAGCTGACCGCCGCGGCGGAGATCGGCTTTGTACAGCAAAATCCGGACAATCAGATCGTCACCGATTTCGTATGGCATGAGCTGGCCTTCGGCCTTGAGAATATGGCGCTGCCGGTTCCGGTGATCCGCCGCCGCGTGGCGGAGATGGCTGCCTTCTTCGGCATGGAGCCGTGGTTCCGCAGCAAGACCACGGAGCTGTCCGGCGGACAGAAGCAGCTGATGAATCTGGCCTCGGCGCTGGCGATGGGGCCGCAGCTGCTGATTTTGGACGAGCCCACCTCCATGCTGGATCCGCTGGCGGCCCGCAATCTGCTTGCTACCGTCCAGCGGATCAACCGTGAGCTGGGCGTAGCTATCCTTTTGACGGAGCATCGGCTGGACGAGGTATTCCCCGCCGCCGACCGTGTGGTGACTATGGATCGGGGGCGTATCCTGTCAGACGGCGCACCGGCTGAGATCGCGCGGCAGCTGTCCGGCAGCGCAGAGAAAAGCCGTATCTATTTCGGACTTCCCGCCGCCGTCCGTATTTTCAGCGAGCTGGAGCAGACAGAAGAGCTGCCCCTGACGGTGCGGGATGGCCGCCGCCGCTTGGAGCGGCTGCTGCCCATCACGGCGGAGGATTCCGCGCCTGAAACCGCAAAACCTGAGAAAGAAGCAAAGCACCCCGCCGTTTTAGAGGGCAAGGAGCTTTGGTTCCGCTATACCGAAAAGGGCAAGGATGTCCTGCGGGGCACAGACGTAACGCTTCATCAGGGTGAGCTGCTGTGCCTGCTGGGCGGCAACGGCGCAGGCAAAACCACGCTGATGCAGGCACTGGCCGGCTTCCGAAAGCCCTATCGTGGCAAGGTGAAGCTGGCAAAGGGTCAGCGGCTGTGTATGCTGCCCCAGATCGCCCGGTCGCTGTTTGTGACCGATACGGTGGAGAAGGAACTGCTGGACAGTGCCGGACAGGACAAAGCCAAGGCCGTGCAGATGGCGGAAAAGCTGGAGCTGACGCCTTTGCTGGCGCGGCATCCCTACGACCTGTCCGGCGGCGAGATCCAGCGTCTGGCGGTGGGCAAGCTGCTGCTGCGGGAGGCCACGGTGCTGCTGCTGGACGAGCCCACCAAAGGGCTGGACGCCTATGCCAAGGCGGAGCTGGCGCAGCTGCTGCTGGCGCTGTGCCGGGAGGGCGCGTCTATTCTGGTGGTGACCCACGATGTAGAATTCGCCGCCCGGTACGCCACAGGCTGCGCCCTGATGTTTGACGGGCTGCTGCTCTCCGAGGGCGAACCCCACGCCTTCTTTGCCGGAAACCGGTTCTATACCACCGACGCCAACCGTATCGCGGCAGAGCACTTCCCCATGGACATTACCTGCGAGGAGGTGATCGCGTCGTGTCGAAGCTCTTTGTCAGCAAAAGAACCAGAGCCGCCGCGTGGGTGATCCTGCTGGTGCTGCCCGCCCTGATGGTGGCCTTCGGCTATTACCACAGCCACCGTCCCGCGGTCAATCCGGTGGGGTCACGCACCTTCTGGGATTACGTTATCCTCAACTCCGATATTCTGCTGGGGCTTTTCTTCCTGCTGGCCTCCGCCATCCCCTTCCTTTTGGTATTCGATAAGAAGAAGCCCCAGGCTCGCGAGCTGGTGCCGATTGCAGTGATGGCGGCCATTGCCGTGGTAGGCCGCACCGTGTTTGAGATCATCCCGCTGCCCAACTTCAAGCCCTGCTCCGCCATCATTATCATTACGGCGGTGGCCTTCGGGCCGGAGGCGGGCTTTCTTACCGGCGCGCTGACCGCCTTTGTCAGCAACTTCATTTTCGGACAAGGGCCGTGGACGCCATGGCAGATGTTCACATGGGGGCTGGTGGGCTTTCTGGCGGGTATCCTGCAAAATGCAGGTGTGTTTGCGGAAAAGAACCGCCCTCACTTCACGGCGAAGCTGTGGGACAGGCTGTGTCCGGCGAATACGAACCGGGGCGATCTGCTGCATTTTGTGCGGCAGCTTACCGACCACGCGCCCCTGCGGCTATGCCTTTATGGTTTCCTGTCCGGCTTTCTGTACGGCTGGATCATGAACCTGTATTTCATCATCGGGTATGTAAGCCCCCTTACCTGGCAGACGATAGGCGCGGCCTATCTATCCAGCTTTTTCTTCGACTTCTGCCACGGGCTGTGTACGTTTCTGGTGCTGTGGGCACTGGGCGACCCGTGGGTACGGAAGCTGGAGCGCATCAAGATCAAATTCGGCCTGACGGCGGAGGAGCGGAACTATGTGCTGCCGCCCTCCACATTTGAGATAGCGAGAGAGAACTATGAGTGAACGAAAAACCATCATCAGGACGGTGGGGCTGAAGAAGCACTACACCGTCGGCGGCAACACGGTTCGTGCGCTGGATGGCGTGGACATGTCCGTGCTGCAAGGCGAATTTGTCTGTGTCGCAGGCCGCAGCGGCTCCGGTAAGTCCACCATGCTGAATATGCTGGCAGGTCTTGAGCCGCCCACGGAGGGCGAGATCATCGTCCGAGGCAAGCATCATCTGGAGGCCATGGACGAGGAGTTACGGACAAAGTTCCGCCGCCGCTATATCGGCTTCGTCTTTCAGAACTACAATAATTTGCCCCAATACACGGCGCTGGAGAATGTGGCGCTGCCACTGGCCATCCGAGGCGTGCCGGAGGATGAACGGAACTGGCTGGCGTGGCAGGCCCTGAGCCGCGTGGGACTGCGCGGACACGTAGATCACCGGCCTGCGGAGCTGTCAGGCGGTCAGCAGCAGCGTGTCAGCATCGCCCGTGCCATTATTACGGAGCCCTCCATCGTGCTGGCGGACGAGCCTACCGGGAATCTGGACAGCCGTACCGGCCAGGAGGTCATGGAGCTGCTGTGTGAGATCTTCCGGGAGCGGAACACCACCTTCATCCTCAGCTCCCATGACCCGCAGATGCAGTGTTACACGGATCGTACCGTCTATTTCAGCGACGGAAAGATAGAGACAGAAAATCACCACACCGGAGAGGAGAACGCACAGTGAAAAGAGAAACGGTAAAACGGGTACTGGCCCTGTTGATCTGCGTATGGATGACAGTATCCCTGCTGCCCGCCGTCGCTATGGCGGAAGAAGTCACAGAGGATGTGATAGATGACAGCACCATTGAGGCTTACACGTCTTACGAAAACGGAGAGGACGCCGGCGTCGGCGGGGTCTCGGTTACGGACGAAAAGCCCAACACGGATATTAAGGTCATACCCAGCGACGCCAACGCCCTGATCCTGATGGACACCGGCGCACAGTCCCCCAAAGGCGTTCCCGGTCAGGTGGTGAAGATCGTGCTGCCGCTGGCGGTGAACAAGGAATATCTGCCCAGCGAGAAATACATGCTGCGCAACATCAACATCTATCCCGATGTGCCTACCGACGCCAGCGTGTCCAACTGGCCCTTTGAGCTGATCTACGCCAGCGATGTGCAGCACTTAAAGGATATGTCCTACAACTCCACGGCGGAGGTGTGGTTCGAGTTCAAGGTCAGCGAGTTTGCCAGCAAGGGCCGTTACGCTGTTCCCTTTAAGATCAACGCCACCGTGTGGCGGGAGGATGCCGTGAACGGCACCACCATCACCGAGGACGTGACCTTCAAGGTCAGCGCCTATGTGACCGTTACCGACAACGGCAATATGTCCGGCGTTACCACCGCCTTCGGCAGCCTTCAGGTGGCGGGTACCAATGCGGGCGGCTCCTATACTGTACCTACCGGCACACCCAATCAGACTATCTCCATGCGGATCCCCGTGATCAATGTGGGCGGCACCCTGACCAGCGTGACGGTCTATCCCGTGGTGTCTGCCGCGCTGGACGAGTTCCCCTTCGTGATCGATTCCACCAATTTGGGCAAATATTTTGACTACTGGCCAAGCGGCGAGGTGAAGTATCTGGACTACACCTTCACGGTGTCGCCCTTTGCCACCTCCGGCAACAAGTCCATTAAATTCAAGGCCAATTATTTCGAGAACAGCGCCCCTGCGGAGGGCTCCTTCTCCACGCAGTTTACTGTGATCGATGGCTATGACGCCTCCGCTATGTCGGTGATGGTGCAGAGCTATAAGCTGTATGTGGACGATACCGAGGTATCCGGCCTGATGGCAGGCGAGGAGACAGAGCTGCGCCTGACCCTGATCAACAACTCCAAATATGACACGGCCAAGAAGATCATCTCCAGCCTGGTATTCACCAATTCCCCCGGTCTGACGCTGTGCGTAGGCGGCACGGATACCGCCTATGCCGATTCCATCAAGCCGGGCGGCACGACGATCCTGAAATACAAGATCATGGCCAAGCAGGACGCGGAGGTTGGCCCCGCCATGCTGGGCATCAATCTAACCTATGAGACCACCGAGGCAGTGGCCGGTAAGGCGGCGCAGAACATCATGCTGCCGGTCAGCCAGAAGATGGATGTTCTGGCCGGTACGCCGGAGGTGTACGGCACACTCAGCAAGGATAAGGAAGCTACCATCTCCGTGCCGCTGACCAACATGGGCCGCGCCAAGGCTATGAATATCCGGGTGCTGGCCACGGACGGCATGACCGCCTCCACCCCCTGTTATGTGGGTGACCTGCTGGCAGGCGGCTCCACCAGTGCCGATGTAACGGTGGGCTTCTCCAAAATCGGCGCGTTTGTGGGCAAGATGATCCTCCAGTATGAGGACGCCAACGGCGAGACGTATTCTCAGGACATCTCCGTGCCCCTGAGCGTGGCGGAAAGCTCTGCGGATACAGATGCCAACAGCGTCAACGCAAATAAAGACGGCACAGACAGCCGCTGGTGGCTGTGGCTGCTGATAGCGATCCTTGCGCTCATCCTGATCGGCATTGTGGTCTATGTCATCATCCGCTATAAGCGGGGCGAGATCGGGCCCGGTGCCGAAAACACCGCTGCCTTGGACGATTTTGACGACGACTTTGACGCAGACGGCGGCGCACCGGACATCGGGGAGAAGACGCTGTCCTACGACGGAAGCAATAAGGACGGGAATGTATGAAGCCAAAAGACCTGTTTCGCTACGGCTGCACCAACCTGTTCCGACGAAAGACCCGCACGGCACTGACAGCCCTCTCCATGGCGGTAGGCGTCATGTGTATCGTGGTGCTGATCTCCGTAGGTCTCGGATATGAACAGGCATACCGCGAGAGCATCGAGGCACTGGGCAGCCTGACAAAGATCGATGTGACGCCTGCCACCAGCGACTACGGACGCAAGGCGCTGCTGAACGACAAGGCACTGGAGGCGTTCCGAGGCATTGACGGTGTGGAGGCGGTAACGCCGGTCTACCAGCAGTCCGCCTACATCGTGTCCGGCAACTATGTCAACATGGTGCGCGTCTACGGCATCGACATGACCACGGCGGAGCGTTTCATGCTGACGCCGGAGCGGGGCGTTATGGCCGGGGACGGTACGCGCCTGCATCCGGAGGTGCTGTTCACCGACGACGTGGCGGCTGGCCTTGCCAACAAGGCGAAGGACTGGGAGCTGGCGGTGGACGAGAACGGCAACGCCCTGATCGACCTGCTGGAAGTGCCTGTCCGCATGACCTTCGATTCCTCCAGCCTGACCGGTGAGCCGAAGGCCGACACCGACGGACGGGCGCTGCCCTCCAGCAATCTCTATACCCTAAGGGTGACGGGCATTTGCTCCACCCTGAACAACAACTTCGCCACCGCCGCGTTCATGTCCTTTGACCGCTTGCAGGAGATGACGCAGGCCAACGCCAATAACATGGGGGCCACCCAGACAAAAACAGCGGAGGAAAAGGCCAACGGCCCTACCTACGACTTGGTTTGGGTGAAGGTGAAGAACGTCAACGATGTGCAGCGCATTGTCAAGCTGATCCGCGACACGGGACTGAACACCTACTCTCTCAATGACATGCTGGAAACGGTGCGGACACAGTCCCGTCAGATTCAGGGAATGCTGGGCGCGCTGGGCGGTATCGCTGTCCTGATCTCCGCCATCTGTGTGGCAAACACCATGATGATGTCTATCACAGAGAGAACGAGGGAAATCGGCGTACTGAAGGTGCTTGGCACCATCCGGGGCGACATCTTCAAGATGTTCCTGACGGAGGCGCTGATCGTGGGCGTGATAGGCGGCGCGGCAGGCTTGGTGCTGAGCTTTATCGCCAAATGGCTGATACCGGTGATCTTCGCGTCCCAGGAGCTGCGGTGCGTACTGCCCTGGTGGCTGGCGGTCTGCGGCGTGCTGTTCGCAGGCGCGGTAGCCATTGCCGCCGCATGGATCCCCGCCCGCAAAGCAACGCTGATCAGTCCCAACGAAGCCATCCGCGCAGAATGAGGTAACGATATGAAAAAGACAACACAAAACGTACGACGCTCGCTGCGCCGTGTGCTGACTATGCTGCTGGCGCTGGTGATTACCCTTTCTCTGACGGT
>ENA-UONY01002091-UONY01002091.1-human-gut-metagenome-genome-assembly--contig:-CS9-NODE-2091-length-14811-cov-4.486921_pt1 | contig 14811 bp, 17 predicted proteins | sample MGYA00242465_ERZ724012 | MGnify/ENA metagenome assembly ERZ724012 | reverse complement strand
GACATGACCGGTCGTCTGGTTGTAGCCCAGCTCAAACACCAGTCCCGCCTCTACCCGTCTGGGGTCATCTGCGGCAATTCCCAAAGAAATGGCGAACCGGTCCACCAGGCCAAAATCCGCATCCAAACCGGGCTCCGTCAGGCAGTAAGGGTCGGAGGAGAGGATATCCATCGCCTCCTCCCCCCACAAGCGGTACAGCCGCACAGCCAGCTCCGCCGGGAGACGGTGCAGGCTCAGGAACTCAATGAGCCTGCGCATCCCCGTCTGCTGGCGGAATACTCTACCGATTTCACGCGCCTTCAGAGGCGTAATACCGGAGACCTCCGCCAGGCGCTGGGGTTCCCGCTCCATCACTGCCAAGGTTTCCGCCCCAAAGCGCTCCACAATCCGTGCAGCCAGCTTTGGGCCAATTCCTTTCACCGTGCGGGAGGAGAGATAGCTCAAAATCTCCGGTGTTGTCTCCGGCATGAGCCGCTCCAAAAACTCCGCCTCAAACTGCTTGCCGTAATTGGCATTGTTGGCCCACCGGCCAGTGATCACCAACCGCTCGCCTGGCACAGGCAAGGGAACGGTTCCTACCACGCTTACCGCCTGGCCGCCGCAGCTCAGCCGCAGTACAGCATATCCATTTTCAGCATTCTGGTACACCACCGCTGCCACAGTCCCCTGCAGCAGTTCCAAATCCTCCAAATTTGTCTGCCTCCATTTTCAGTCGCGCCGGAAGCTCCGCCTCCAGGCAGCAGCTCACACCCACCCGGTCTCGAACCAGGCGATCCAGCCGTGCCTTTTCCTCCGGACTCAGGCCGCAGTCCACCAGAAGCACTGGCATTTGCAGAATGCCGGTCCCCCGAAGCCACATGCAGCACCGCAAAAACGGCTCCACAGACCCCAACCGTCCTGGCAGGCAGGCAAAGGCTGCCACACCGCCCCGATCCCGGCCCAGCACCAGCCAGCCTACCAAAGTCCACAAAAGGAGCAGCACACCGGCCGCCTGTAAAAAGATCGAAATGACTTGCCACATTCGACTACACCCCTGGAGCATCCTATGCCGAAAGCTTGTCTGATGTCCCTCAGCGGAACGTCTTTCCCTCTTTCGTCCCAAAGTGCAGTCTCTCCATTTTTCAAATTATTGTAATATACCCAGCGCCGCTTTGTCAAGGCTTGGACCAAACCTGTCCAGCGTAGCAGCACAAATCAAAATGCGGCTGCCCATTTTGATGAAGCAGCCGCATGTATCTTCCCCACAGAAACGCTTCCGGCAGGGCTCCCTTATTTCCGGGCTTTCTTGCCCCTCCAAATGGAAATTCCCACATACATCGACAGGAAAACCGCTGTAGCGCCGGCAACAATCAGGTACATCGCACCCGTCCCCACCTGGTTCCCGAAGAAATAGAGATTGCAGTCCACAGAATCCCGAATGGCACCGGTGACGGCGGCCGGAACGCCCTGAGCCTCCATCTCAGCCAGCACACCTCCCAAGGTGTGATTGCGGAGAAGCGAGGTGCCATAAGTGCCGGGGAGAAAGCCAAGCACCCTCTGCAGCCCCTCTCCGAACTGAGAAACCGGCATGTACGCGCCGCATAGGAAGCCATAGCCTGCGCTGATGACCGTACCCACCGCAGAAATCTGTCCTTCTGTGGAGAGGAAGCTGTGGATGACGGAAGACAATGCCAGCCCAAACATCGCCAGCAAAAACACATCCAGCAGCATCAGCAGCACATCCTGGGTGCTGAGGTACCAGCCCACAAAAGACAGGTAAAGGAGGCAAGCACCGGCTGCAACCAGGCAGATCATCAACGTAGCCAGCAGGGAGGCGGCATAATAGCCCATAGCCAAAAGAGACCGCCTGGCCGGGGTGACCAGCAAATCGACCCGGGCGCCGGACACCTTGTCCTGCACCATCAGCATGTTGGAGCAAAAGGCCACCGTCACGCAGCTCACGGCCAGAATGGATGAGACCAGTTGCCCGCCCACCAGGCCGTTCAGCAGAGAATCCGGCATATGGACTCCTGCCGGCATGGCCGACAGGAAATTCTCCCGGTAGACCCGCCCCAGAAACGTCCCGTACAGCACCAGCAAAATCACGGGGGTGATGAGAGAGGAGAAAAACATCCACCTGTCCTTAAAAAAGATCTTGACATTCCGTCTGATGAGAGCAAGCAATCCCTTCATTCCGCCATTCCTCCTGCCAGCTTTTTGCCTGTAACCGCCAGGAACACATCGTCCATCCGGCCCTTGGTAATCTCATAATCCCGGAACAGCTCCGGCTGCTTCAGGATCAGCTTCGTGGCCATTTCGGTATTGGGCACCGCAACGCGAAATGCATCCCGTATGGCAGCATAGGGCAGTCCCAAGGCCCGGACCTGGCTCTCCGGCACCCCATAGAGCGTCAGGAAGTCCCCGGCGTAGGTGTTTTTCAGCTGGAGCGGCGTCCCCTCAGCAGCAATTTCCCCTTTGTCCAGAATCACCACATAATCCGCATCCGCCGCTTCCTCCATATAGTGGGTAGTGAGGAATACCGTCATCCCCTCTTCCCGGCGAAGCTGCTCCACCACCTGCCACACCAAGCTCCTGGTCTGGGGGTCCAGGCCGGTAGTTGGCTCGTCCAAAATGAGAATGCGGGGCCGGTGCAGCAGCGCCCGGGCAATGTCGATGCGCCGCCGCTGTCCACCGGACAGCCGGTTCACGGCACGCCCCAGAAGCTCCCGGAAGTCCAGCAGCTCCCCCAGCTCCTCCAGGCGCTTCCGGAAGGCCCGGCCTGTAATTCCATACAGGGCGGCCCGGCTTTGCAGGTTATCCCGCACCGTCAGGACTCCGTCCAGCACAGAGCTCTGAAATACCACGCCCAGTTCCCGGGTGATGGTCTCCATGTTTCCCTCTGGCTCCAGTCCGCAAATCTCCACCCGGCCGCTGTCTTTCGCCAGCTGACCGCAGAGAATGGATATGGTTGTGGACTTTCCCGCGCCGTTCACACCCAAAAATGCAAACAGCTCTCCCTCCTTGACCCGGAAGCTCAGGTCTGCCACAGCCCGGACCTCCTGGAAACTCTTATGTAAATGGGAAATTTGAATGATGTTTTCCATCAGCTGCTCCTTCGTCGCCACTGCATACATGGCAAAAAGTGGACGCGCATAAACCGGTCCACTTTTTGCAGTCACATTCGTTACAATTTGGAATCAATCCGTATAGCCTACCAGCTCCGCCAGAGGGCGGTCGATGATCACCGTCACGTCCGGGTGCATCTTCAGCATGGTAGAGGGATTATTCACATCCACATCTTCATTCATAATGAGGCCCCGGATGGCATCGGCCTTTTTGGGACCGGTGGCAATGAGTACGATTTTGGAGGCACGCATAATGTCACCCATACCCATGGAAATGGCCTTCTTGGGCACTGCCTCTGCGTTGGCAAAAAAACGCGCATTGGCTGCGATGGTGCTCTCTGTCAGGGCCTCAATGTGGGCGTTATTGTGGAGGACCTGGCCCGGCTCGTTGAAGGCAATATGGCCGTCCTCACCAATGCCCAGGAGCTGAATGTCCACATGGGTCCGGTTCAGGATGGAGCGGAACTCCTTGATGCACTCGGCCTCATCTCCCACGCCGGAGGCCACAAAGGTGTTCTCTTTGGGTACATTGATGTGGTCAAACAGCTTGGTATTCATAAAATAGCGATAGCTCTGGGGATGATCCGGGGCAAGGCCCAGGTACTCGTCCAGGTTCACCGTATGGACCTTGGAGAAATCCACCTCGCCCGCTTCATAGGCGCGAATCAGGTTGGCATACACCACCTCGGGACTGCTTCCGGTGGCAAGACCCAGGGTGGCGGTGGGCTTGTCCTGCACCACCTTGGCAATCATACCGCCGGCAACCTCGCCGGTCTCAAGATAACTACTGGTCACAATCACACGCATGGCACTTTCCTCCTCACAGGGCCGCCACCATGGCGTCCCATTGATTCTCCATATCCTGCACCAGGCCCATCTGGGTCCGGCAGCGGTCCAGGTTCTGGCCGGGCCGGACGGTGGCGAAATAGGGATCTCCCTGAAGATAGTCCGTCAGGAACCGCAGGCCGCATTCCAGAGTCATCAGCCGGGCGCCGTCAGGCAAGCGCTTCAGCTCCTCGGCGGTGAGGCTGGGGCAGGTCTCCAGGTAGCCCCGCAGGTAGGCCTGGTACATCTTCATGTCCAGACCGGCCTTGGAAGCGTCCGTCTCGTCCTCCGCCGCCAGGTTGGCGCCGAAGCGGATGGAGTCGCCAAAGTCATAAGCCGACAGGCCAGGCATCACCGTATCCAAATCCACCACGCATACCGCCTTCCGGGAGGTGCGGTCAAAGAGCACATTGTTCAGCATAGTGTCGTTGTGGGTCACCAGCAGCGGAAGCTTCCCCTCTGCCCTCAGATTCACCAGAAGCCCTGCGTCAGACTCTCTGGCCAGGAAGAAATCGATTTCCTTCTGCACATCCTGGGCCCGGCCCAGCTTGTCCTCCTCCAGCGCCTTGTGGAACTGGCAGTAGCGAGCCGGCGTGTTGTGGAAATCGGGAATGGTCTCATGGAGCTTTTCAGCCGGGAAACCGGCCATCATTTCCTGGAAGCTGCCAAAGGCTTTGGCGCTCTCGTAAAAATCTGTGGTGGAGGCGGGCCTCTGGAAGCAGATGCTGTTCTCAATGTGGTAGTACATCCGCCAGCAGTTGCCGTCCTCATCTTCAAACCAATCTTTTCCGTCCACTGTGGGGACCAGGCGCAGGGCCTCCATGGGGTGACGCACCCGCTGGGCAGCATACCGGGTCACATTCCCAATGTTCTCCATCAAGGCAGACACATTGGCAAATACATGCCGGTTGATCCTCTGCAGCTCGTACTTGTTGCCCCAATTGGTGACAATGCGATAGGTCTGATTGATATGTCCGAAGCCGTAACGCTCACAGGTCACGGGCTTGCCTTCCACGCGAAATGCGTATACTGCTTGTTCCATGTTCCATCCTCCCGAGCACCCGCCTGACGGCGGCATAAGATAGATATATCATAGCAATTTCGCCCGGGGCTGACAACGGGAAAATACGCTCTCCGGAATTTTGATACAAAATCAATCGAAAATGGCACTCACTGCGGCGCTTTGTCCTGCAAATACCCAAGCAGCCGCTCCAGAATACTTCGAACCACAGGCAGGTTGATGCGGTAGCAATTCCGCCCTCCGGAAGACTCCATCAGAAGCAGCCGGGCGTTGTACAGGCTGTTGAGATCCCGAAAGACAGAGCCAGAATTGAGATTCAGCTTCTGGGCCAGCTCTTGGCCACTCATGGGGCGCTCCGCCATGGCGTGGAGCATCTCCACCCGGGCGCCATTGGCCATCAGGCACAGGGCCGTCAGCTCCCACTCCTCCGGCGCCTGGGCCTGATTGACATCTATCACCCCAGGCTGCATATTGACGCCCAAGTGGAACCGTAACTGCCGCTTCGCCGTGGAAAATTTTCCTGGGGAGCCGTAGGGTGAAAAGAAGCGGAAGCTTAATTTCAGCTCCAGAAATGCGCCACTTTGGATGCGAGCCCGGCGTAGAAAAAACTCCTGAGCGGAGTCTCCCCGGAGAAACGTCTCCCACTGCCCCGCCAGCGCCGGAATCTGGTCAGTCCAGGGGGCCATACAGCCGGGCAGTGCCGCCGCAACCGGACGCAGCAGTTTCGCCACCCGCTCCAAATGCCGGTCAAAGGCGGAAAACACCTCCAGAAGCTGCATCCGGTACAGAGCCGGGACCTGCAAAGCAGTCAGCTCCCGTGCCAAAGAGAGGAGCTTCCCGCCGGGTGCCGGTTCAAAACTCAATGAAAAGCCGTCAATTCCCTCCACATGAAAGCCCGATTCGCACAATGCGGGCCGTCACTGCCTGCTGGTCCGCCATCAACTCCTGCCGGTAGGCTGTGGCTTGCCGGTTCGCGGCAAGGCCCATAGCGGGTAGCCCTTGTCCAAAACCGGGGCTTTCTCCAGAACAATAGACACACGGACCTGCTCATCCGGGTCACGGGTCTCCTGTTCCTGATTTGGCTGATCTTTGTCCATCCGCAGGTCTGCGGAGACTTCTTCCGGGGAAATCTCCTCAAACCGCACCTCCGACTCAGCCGGGGAAGCGTGGATTGCTGTGGGCGCCAAACTCAGAACCAAGCAGACAGCCAGCAGCAGGGACAGACATCTTGTCCAGATTCTCTGTTTCATTCAACGTACCTCCTTTCGTCACGATCGGGAAACCCCTGCAGCAAAGCAGCAGCATGTCTCCTCTGTTTTGACGTATATCACAGATTATACGTTTTTGAAAGTGCAATATACAATATTGCAGATACGTTTCTGCATATTTTATGCTACCTATGGCCGCTGCGCCGGATTTGTCTTTTGGATTGACGAATCTCCCCGTTTCCGGTACAATAGAGACGAAATGAAAGGAGTTTTGCCCTGTGGATAAACAAGCGCTGCGCGCCGGGATCCGGCGCCAAAAGGCAGCCATGACGCCAGCCCAGATTCAGGCTTGCAGCCGGGAACTGGTCCGAAAGGCCATGGCCTCTCCCCTCTATGAAGCCGCCCAGTCTCTCTATGGCTATTTGCCCTATAATCAAGAAGTACGTACTCTGGCGCTCCTTCAGGCAGCTCTGGACAGCGGCAAGCGGGTTGCCGTGCCCAAGGTCTTCGGGGACACCATGCGTTTTATCTGGCTTCCGAATTTGCAAGACATTGCCCCTGGGTATTGCGGGATTCCGGAGCCTCTGGCAGACGGCCCGGAAGCTGACGATCCCCATGCCCTGGTGCTCATGCCGGGGTTGGCCTTTGATCCGGCGGGCCATCGCGTGGGCTACGGGGGCGGCTTTTACGACAAATTCCTGGCCAAGGAACCGGAGCATCCCACCCTGGCCCTATGCTATGGCTTCCAGTTGTTCCCCAATCTGGAGACAGACCCCCACGACATGCCTGTAGATCAGGTCTTATGGACCCAGGTACCGGAGGAGCGGGTATGAAATATGTCATTCTGGTTTTGTTTCTGGCCGCTGTCTTTGGTCTGTGTCTCCTGATTGACCGAGGAATTGGCAAGGTCCAGGCCTGGGCCCAGAGGCGGCCTGTGGTGCGGCTTCCCCTGCGTTACCCCGTTCTCAGCCTTCTTCTGCTGATTGCCGCCCCGTTTTCCGCCTGGTATGGACTTGCCCACGCCGCTCCCCTGTTTCTCGCCGGAGCTGCCCTGCTGGCTGGCATTTCCCTGTACGCCATCTGGACCTATGGAAGGACCGGGATTGACTACACCGGCGACCATTTCACCTTTCGCGCAGGCAGGAGCCAGAAGACTTTCCGGTACAGCCAGATCCAAGGCCAGCGGGTAGCCATCTCCCCCAGGAAAAGCTGCTTGGTTCTGTGTACTGACCAGGGAAACGTCGTGCTTGATAGCAATATGCAGGGCTTTACCGCATTTCTGGATGCAGCCTATGCCGGCTGGTGCCATCAAAATGGACTGGATCCCCAGAATCAGGACTGGCACGATCCCAAAGACCACCGCTGGTTCCCTGACCAGCCTGACGAAACAGACTGAGGAGGTTTTTATGCAGCATATCCCTCAAAAAGAGACCCGGGAACTGGAGCTACTCCCCTTTGATGAAGCGCTTCGCTTGGCTCAGGAGCCAGCGCCGGATTATGACGTAAGCCGCTGGCTCTATGTTCCTAAGGTTTACAGCGAATACCGGTACATATTGGGCACCCGTGGGGTAAAGCCCCTCATTTGCATGGGCATCAACCCCTCCACAGCCATTCCGGACCGGCTGGATAATACCCTCAAATCCGTGGAGCGCATCGCCCTTGGCAATGGCTATGACAGCTTTCTCATGTTCAATGTCTACGCCCAGCTGCCCACCGAAACGCTGCACCGGGAAAACCTGCGGGCTTTCCAGTATCTTTTGTCCCTGAGTCCCCGGCCCGCCGTATGGGCTGCCTGGGGGGCCATCATTGAGAAGCGGGATTACCTGGCCACCTGCTTAGCCGATCAAATCGCCCTGGGACGGGCGGCAGGCGCCCGATGGTTCACGGCCGGCCCCATTTCCAAAAAGGGCCACCCCCATCACCCCCTCTACCTACGAAAGGACGCACCCCTGGAGCCCTTCGAGCCCGAGATTTATTGCCGGAAAATTCTTCAGGTTCCCGTTTCAGAATAGCAAGCAGCCACGCCGGGATGGGAGATTGCCCCTCCGGCGTGGCCGTTTTTTATGAAACCTCGGTTGGAAACTTGGGAAGATCCTTCATCGGCTTTCTTTGAGTCAGCTCCTTAGGCTCCCGGTCCGGTGCAAGGCAAATACCGCCCCGCCCCAGCCAGGGGCAGGCGCCTTCCCGCCCCCGGCGGCAGTCATAGCAGCGCATGGCTTAGCCCCGGCGGTGACACTCGCCCCGGCTCCCGGGAACGGCGCTGTGGATAACCGGAGGCTTTGGGTCCTTGGCTTCCCAGGGAATGGTCTCCCGCTTTTCTTCGTCCTTCATGCTTCACCCTCCTCGGAACGATACTACCTATAGGTTGCAGAAAACGGCGAAATTTATGCACAAGTGTGCCCATGTATCATAAGGACAAATCGGAAATCCCTATATTGGCAGAGGGTAGCGGTTTTCCCCAACTTGTTTTACCCGGCAAAAGGCGTGGCGAGAGCTGCTTGAATGGATTCTCCATGTTCGCTATCATATTCTATGCCGCAGGCCGGCAAATCGAGATTCCGGAGGAAATTGAGATGCCAAAGGTAAAACTTACAATCACTGACAGCCGCTGCAGAAGTGGCTACTTCAAAAAAGGCCAAGAATACATTGTCGAAGATTTGTGTCCTCCATTATGCCACGAATTGTGGAATCGCATCTATCCGCTTGTTTATGCCCTGCTGAATGGAGCCGAGTTGGACTACGGCAATGTTCGTGCTAAAATGTTTGACGCTCAATGCCCGGACGAATGCAGAGTGAGCATTCACGGAGAAATCATGGAAGATTGACAATATCCAATTTTGGGGGATAAATGGGGTCGCCAGCGGGAAAAAACGTGCGCTGGTACCCTCGATCAACTGAATATTTAATTAAAAAATGGACGAAAATTCTTTTCCTCATGCTTGACATATGGGTGCCATACATCAGCCCAAGTTCCTGAAGGATTCTGGCCGTTCCGTATAAATTCCTCCAATTTGTCCCATACTAGCAGGCAGAACACCGCTTGTGCGGTTTGGGAGGTACAGCCTATGAAAGTCAAAGACGTGATGACTCCCCGGGTAATCCGGGTTGGCCCCGAAGAGCCAGCAGCTGTGGCCGCCAGAATGCTGGCCCGGTACAATGTAGGAGCGCTGCCGGTCTGTGACGAAAATGGTAAAATCTGCGGTATGATTACTGACCGAGACATTGTACTGCGGTGCGTGGCCGCAGACCGGAACCCAGAAAAGGTGCCTGTGCGTCATATCATGACAGGACGCGTGGTGACCGTTGGCGCAGATATGAGCTTGGCCGCCGCTGCTGAAAAAATGGCCCGGGAGCAAGTCCGCCGCCTCCCAGTGGAGGACCGCGGCAAACTTTGCGGCATGGTCACCCTGGGAGACCTGGCCAATGCCCCGGAATACGCCATGGAAGCCGCTGAAGCCTTCGGTCAAATCTGCTCCGGCATCAGCAACCGCTGACCTTTCCCCTGTAGAACCACCCTGTCCCATCCCCGGGACAGGGTGTCCACAGCCTGTTGAACGGAGCGCACAATCATCGAAGCGGTTCCTTTGGCCCCCGTGCATCCGGTGGAACCGGCCAGAAACATCCGAATCGGTTCGCCCCAGGAATACATTCCCCATCCGCTCCTGGAGAAAATAGAAAAGCGCTATGCAATTCAGTTCTCCATTGCATAGCGTTTTCTATTTTTTCGTTTATCTGACCAAGTTATAACTTTTGCAATGCTTCTGCATTTTGCAGCGTCAATTAAAGGGAACCGGCAAAAGTAATGGGAGACAGAATCCGCTTCTCCCAGGACAAGGCCAGCTCCTGGGCCGCGTCAGCCCGGGCCGACAGGGCGGCAGTGAAATGGGGATCATGGATGGAATCCAGATTCACCCGGACATTGAAGAGTGCCCCCAGCACAGCCGTACGGGCCAGCATGGTTCCCACCATGCCATCGGTCACAGCGTTTGGGTTTCCCTTCCGCACAACCGTCTCCAGGGCGGGAAACAGGGAGGCTACAGTCTCAGCCACCTCCATGGGTACCTGGGCGGCCTCCTTCAGGCCCTCCTGCATGGCGGCCTTCCGGGCGGCCTGCTCCTCAGGCGTGGCCTTAGGCATAGCCAGGGCCTCCATGTACCGGTCAAAAGCCCGACTGTCCCGGTCCACAGCGCACAGCAGCTTCTGACGCAGGCTGGGAAGCTCTTCCAGAAGGGTCTCCATCTCCTTCTGTGCAGCAGCGTACTTCTCCCGCCCGGCGGTGAGGTGGGCCACCATCTCTGCCAGGGCCGCAGCCAAAGCCCCCGCCAAAGCAGATACACTGCCGCCCCCAGGGGCCGGAGCATCCGAGGCGGTTATCTGGGCAAATTCCCCGACACGCAGTTGATTCAGTTCCATAGTCCGCCTCACAGTCTGTTTTCCAGAACCTGGTCGCCGTTGAAGCCCTCCAGCTGCAGGTAGTAGGCAGCGCAGTCCAGCAGCGCCTGCTGGGGCACCAGGCCCACAATCTCGCTGCCCAGAACGTTCACACCGTACCGCCGGGCTTCCATCTTTACCGTCTCAAAGACCCGGTACATGGCCGACTGGGTGAAATCCGTCAGGTTCATGGACACCTGGGCCAGATTCCGGTCCTCCAGGTGAACGCCCATAGCCTTGCAGTAGCGGAAGCCGCCGTTCAGGTTCCGGATGGTCTTGGCAATGGCGGAGGCAATCTCCACGTTGGGGGTATCCAGGTTGATGTTATAGGCGATGAGAGGCATCCGGGCGCCGATGGCTGTCACACCGCCGGTGGGGTGGATGGTAGCGGGGCCGTAGTCGGGCCGCCACATGGGGTCCTTCATCTTCTCCGCCATGCCCTCAAACTGGCCCTTCCGCACGTCGGCCAAATTGGCCCGGTGGGGGGCCGTAGCGGACTTCTCATAGAGGAAGAAGGGCTGGCCAAAGCGCTGGGAGGCCAGCTGGGCCGTCTCCCTGGCAATCCGGTCCGCATCGCCCACGGTGGTGTTGCGAATGGGGATAAAGGGCACCACGTCCACACAGCCCATCCGGGGATGCTGGCCCTGGTGCTTGGTCATATCGATGAGCTCCACAGCCCGTCCGATGGATTCCACCACCGCATCCCGCAGAGGCTCCGGCTCCCCGATGATGGTAAGCACACAGCGGTTGTGGTCATGGTCCCAGGTGTAGTCCAGGAGCCGGACCCCAGGCTTACCCCGGAAGCAGTCGCAGAGCTTTTCAATGACAGAAAGATCTCTGCCTTCGCTGAAATTGGGTACACATTCCAAAATCTGATTCATGGTGTTCCTGCCTTTCTGTGTTTGTTGCATATCAAATCCGCGTCCGTGTAGGAAATGTGGCTGTTCGTTAGTCCTTCCCTTTGTGGGATTGTATGGGCATCAGCCCTACTACTTTGGAACTTCTAAAGGTTTTTGTTTTGGCGGGTGTAGGCGGACCATGGGCCCACTTGTAGGGTGCGGCCACCTGGACGCACCGCTGGCAGGCAGTGCGAATTCGCCAAAAATGGCCGAACAACGAGACCTGCTCCCGCCGGGCGGCCCAGTGGTCCGCCCTACGCAAATTCAGGCATGCCTCCTCTCTTTCCCCGTCCTAAACCATGCTCTTCCTGTTGAAACCTGTCATTTTTAGGTGTTCCAAAGTACTACAGGGTTGGCAAACGTGGGAATTTGGAGTATCGTATATGCGAACGTATGTTCTGTTCCCAATCACCGACAGGTGGGGGCGACGATGCCCCGTTTGATGACGGTTTGGGCCAGGTTTTGGCCGAAGCGGTAGAACAAGTAATCCAGATTGGGGGCATCCCAAATCACCAGGTCCGCCTCCTTGCCCACCTCCAGACTGCCCAGGCGGTCGGCCCGGCAGATGGCGGCGGCGGCGTTCAGGGTGACGGCGGTGAGAACCTCCTCCGGGGTCAGGCGGTAGTTCCAGCAGGCCAGGTTCATGGCCAGCTGCAGGTTCAGGCTGGGGCAGGAGCCGGGGTTGAAGTCCGAGGCCACTGCCACCGGCACACCAGCGGCGATCATGTCCCGTGCCCGGGCATAGGACTTGCCCAGGTAGAAGGAGGTGGCCGGCAGCAAAACCGCCACGGTGCCCCCCTTTGCCAGCGCCTCAATGCCCCGGTCTGTGGCGGCAATGAGGTGCTCGGCCGAGACCGCCGGAAGGGCGCCTGCCAGCTCCGTACCGCCGATGGCGTCAATCTCATCGGTGTGGATTTTGACCTTCAAGCCATGGGCCAGAGCCGCCCTCAGGATCTGCTCCGATTCCGAAGCCGTAAACACCCCGGTCTCGCAGAACACGTCGCAGAACTCCGCCAGGCCCTCCCGGGCCACCAGAGGGATCATCTCCTCCGTCATGAGGCGGAGGTATTCCTCCCGGCAGGTTTTATACTCCTCCGGCACGGCATGGGCCCCCAGGTAGGTGGCGGCCAGCTCCACCGGCTGGGTTCTCCCCAGACGGCGGATCACCGCCAGCTGCTTCAGCTCCGTCTGCCGGTCCAGGCCGTAGCCGCTCTTGGCCTCACAGGTGGTGACGCCAAGACGGAGCATCTCCCCCAGGGCCTCCCCGGCCTTCTGGGCCAGGGCATCCTCACTGGCCTGCCGGGTCATGCGGACGGTGGAGAGAATGCCGCCGCCCTGGGCCAAAATGTCCAGGTACGGTACACCCCGGCGCTTCATGGCCAGCTCGTGCTCCCGCCAGCCGCCGAAGACCAGGTGGGTGTGGGCGTCCACCAGGCCGGGCGTCACCAGGCGCCCCCCGGCGTCAATCTGCCTGGCCCCCTGGAGCAGGTCCTCCGGGACCTGGCCGTTGCCCAGGGTCGTAATGACCCCCTCCTCCGCCACCAGGTACGCCCCGGAGCGCTGGGAAATGTTCCCCTGAGCCTGGCCCACCGCGGCGGTGCGGCCCAGGGGGGTAGCCAGAACTCCGATGTTGGAAATGACCAGACGGTTCGCCATGCTCATTCCCCCAGAATGTCCCGGATCATCTCCATATCCGCCACCTGCGGCACGGTGATATGATCCGTCTCTTTGAATTGTTCGTTGTACAGGCCCACGGCCTCCAGGGCGTTCTCATTCCGTGCCCAGGCCCGGCGGGACACGCCCACCATGGTATCCCAGGGCATGGCCATGCGCAAAATGGTGTCCACCCGCTCCGAGCCATCCAGAACCATGCCGAAGCCGCCATTGACGGACTTGCCAATGCCCACGCCGCCGCCGTTGTGCAGGGCCACCAGGCTCATCCCCCGGGCGCAGTTGCCGGCGTAGCACTGGACCGCCATATCGGCCATGATGTTGGAGCCGTCCTTGATGTTGGAGGTCTCCCGGAAGGGGGAGTCGGTGCCGCCGGTGTCGTGGTGATCCCGGCCCAGCATAATGGGGCCAACCTCGCCGTTGCGGACCATCTCATTGAACTTTAGGGCAATCTTCATGCGGCCCAGGGCATCCTGGTACAGGATGCGGCACTGGGTGCCCACCACCAGCTTGTTCTTCTTGGCGTCCCGGACCCAGACATAGTTGTCCCGGTCCTGATAGCGCCGGTTGGGATCGATGCAGCTCATGGCGGCGGCGTCGGTTTTGTCCAAATCCTCGGGCTTCCCGGACAGGCAGCACCAGCGGAAGGGACCGTAGCCGTAGTCAAAGAGCTGGGGACCCAGAATGTCCTCCACATAGGAGGGGAACACGAAGCCCTCCAGGTCGTTCTCCCCGTTCTTGCAAACCTCCTTCACACCGGCGTCGAAGACGGCCTTGAGGAAGCTGTTGCCATAGTCAAAGAAGTAGGTGCCCCGGTCATGGAACTTGCAGATCATCTCATAGTGATGGGCCAGAGATTTGTCCACCAGGGCACGGAAGCCCACGGGGTCCTCGGCCAGCATCCGGGTCCGCTCCTCGAAGGTGAGGCCCTGGGGGCAGTAGCCGCCGTCGTAGGGCACGTGGCAGGAGGTCTGGTCAGACAGCAGATCAACGGTGACATTTCTCTCGTACAGGAACTCCAGCAGGTCCACCACGTTGCCGTGGTAGGCAATGGCGCAGGGCTCCTTCGCCGCCTGCTTCTCCTTGGCCCAGGTCAGGGCCTCCTCCAAATTGCCGGTCACCTTGCTGACCCAGCCCTGCTCATACCGGGTCTGGATGCGGGACATATCCACCTCGGCTACCAAAGCCACTGCCCCGGCAATCTCCGCCGCCTTGCCCTGGGCGCCGCTCATGCCGCCCAGGCCAGAGGTGACATACAGCCGCCCTGCCAGGTCCTGATCCTTGGGAATGCCCAGCACCAGCCGCCCGGCGTTCAGCAGGGTGTTGAAGGTGCCGTGGACAATGCCCTGGGGTCCGATGTACATCCAGCCGCCGGCGGTCATCTGGCCGTAGTTGGCCACGCCCAGGGCGGCGGCCCGGTTGAAGTTCTTCTGGTCGTCAAAGGCGCCCACCATGAGGCCGTTGGTGATGACGCACCGGGGGGCCAGCTTGTGGCTGTGGAAGAGGCCCAGGGGGTGACCGGACATGACCACCAGGGTCTGCTCGTCGGTCATGACCTCCAGGTACTTCTTGATGAGGCGGTACTGCATCCAGTTCTGGCAGACCTGGCCGGTCTCGCCGTAGGTCACCAGCTCATAGGGGTAGAGAGCCAC
>ENA-UONY01002085-UONY01002085.1-human-gut-metagenome-genome-assembly--contig:-CS9-NODE-2085-length-14847-cov-5.076257_pt1 | contig 14847 bp, 7 predicted proteins | sample MGYA00242465_ERZ724012 | MGnify/ENA metagenome assembly ERZ724012 | reverse complement strand
TGGCCGTCGTTGGGGTTCCACTCCAAAGCCTGTACGCCGTTGTTCTTGCGCAGTTTGGAGGTAATCTGCCGGGGAGCCTCCCCCAGCTCGCCAGAGTCCAGCTTCGCAAAGAACAGGTAGGCGTCCCGGGAGGTCACATCGCCGTTGCCGTCCAAATCGGCAAAAGCTACCTGCTGAATGGTATCGCGAACGCCCGTAGCATAGTCCAGGATCGCCTGACCGTCGTCTGCATCCACGTTCCCATCGCCGTCAAAGTCAAAATCCAGGTTGCCATCTCCCTGAACCGCAGCCAGGGTGTAGGCATACAGACAGCCCCGGTTGGAAACGTCCTCGCTGTCGCCATAAGCAACACTGTAGAATGTACCGTTGCTATCACAGGCCAGGGTGTTGGTTTTGATGGGAATCTCGCCAATGTCGGTGAGCGCCCCGGTGAGCTTGTCAACAGAAAACAGATGGTTCCCGCTCACGCCATACAGGGTGGAGGTGGACGAATCATACGCCATATCTGTGAGAACAGCATCCATGTTGGCCACATGGGTTTCCAGAGAGGGATCCTCCTCACTGAGTACATACAAGCCGCCCCGGTCTGTGGAGGCGAAAATCATGCCATCTACATCCGTAGCCGCCCGATAGGTCTGCTTACTGGAGGCCAATTCCTCCGCATCCCCGTAGCCGTTCTCCTTGTCAAAGCCCAGCCACACGTGCTTCGCCGCGTCAAAGGCGATCAGATTGGAGATAGTTTGCTCACCACCGGCCTGCATGTTAATCTGATAGGTGGTGGTGTTCATGGCATAGTCCACCACCTGGAGCAAGAAGCTCTTACCGTTCACGCCAGTGATGTCCAGAGTGTACTCGGCTTCGGCCCCAGGCTGGATGTCCGCCTTTGCGCCGACTTTGGCCAAAACCTTGACACCAGCTGCGTTATACAGAGTCACGGCAGCCACATACTGGTTGTCCTTGGCCTTGACGGTCAGGGTGCTGCCCATCAAGCTGTGGGATACATCCAGCAGCTCGGGAGCCGTGTTATCCACCACCATGGGGATTGTCATGGAAGCGCCCTGATCCAAAGCGTCCCAATTCACATTGCCCTGTTCGTCCACATAGTACTCCGGGGCCAGGGTCAGGGACATCTCCAGTTTACTTCCCTCCGCAACACCCTTCGGGGCATACTTGATGCCAAATGTGTTGCTGGTGTATTGCCAGGAGCCTTGGTTGGTGTAGTAGAACGCAGAGGTGACAGCGCCTGAGGGGATATCCAGCAGCAGCTTACCGGAATCTGACAGATTCTTTACCGTGACACGGGAGGCTGCGGCGTTGCGGATTGCGGCAAAGGTCATCTGGTCAATCTGGTCGCCGTTTTCACTGTTGATGGCGTTGCGCTCCGGCTTATAAGATGGATCCGATACCACAGGGTTGCCGCCAAAATAGCGCTTGGTTCCCGGGTCGTTTCCGTAGGTGATGATTGCCGTATTCACCTTGCGGTTACCCAAGTAGGGAATCCGTACCTCATCGCCAGATTCATATTCCATGCGGGTTCCCACATCGAACATAGAGGGTTCACTCCAGCTGCCGTAGAAACCCAGCACAGGAATGGAGTGGGTTGTGCCCTCCTCACCCTCCGGCGTGGCCTCACTCTTGGCGTAGACATAGCCCTCCAGGTAAGCGCCGGAAGGATAATTCTCATTCAGCGCCTTTTTCTGCTCGTCTGTCAGCGTCACCGTTACATGGACGTCCTGAGAGCCGTTCGCGGGAACCTTTACGGTTTGGCCCAGGTCAAAGGTCACCTGCGCATCCAGTTTGGTGGTCCAGGTTCCCATGTAATCTGCCTGATTCCCATCCTGGGTCAGCGCTACCCGAAATACATCCCGGGTAAAGAAGTCAGCGGACAGCTCATAGGTTCTCTCCACATCCGTCAGGTTATGGATGGAAAAGGAGAACGCATACTGTCCCTTCTTCTGGGGATCGTCCCCCAGCTCCACCTTCACCTTGCCATCGGCATAGGATTTCGTGGCGTCAGAGCCCATCAGAATGTAAGAATCCGCTGCAATGGCTTTTCCAACGTTTGCAAGACCGGCGCCTTGCCGAAGAATGGGATAATAACCGGCTTCGCCGTTGCCGTAATCCTCATACTGGGGAACAGCTGTGGACATGAGCAGACTCTGAATCAGCTGTCGGGGGGTAAGGCCGGTTTTCGTTGTCAGGTCATTCTGCCGAATATGCTGGGCCACCAGGGCGGACATACCCGCTACCTGGGGGGTAGCCATGGAGGTACCGGACATATTCTCATAGGATGTACCGCCGGGAACCAAGCCATTGACGGAGTAGATGTCGCCGCCAGGTGCCGCAATTTCTGGCTTCATCTCCAAAGAACCGGGGATGCCCCAGCTGGAGAAGCTGCTCATGGTATAATACTTTGATTCAAACAGCTCAGAGCCCATGCCCTCCGCCACGGTCAGTTCGCCCACATAGCAGAGCACGGTTCCTTCCTCGCTTTTCACAGGCTTTGCTTCCGATTTCATCATTGCGCCGTCAGCCTGGGTCACAGAAACGCAGGGATAATCATACTCGTAGTCGCTCAGATCCATCCGAATCGCGCCGGGCTGATTGTTATAGATAATTGTGCCGATGGCTCCATTGGCCACGGCGGCATTCGCTTTGGCGGAGAAGCCAATCGTACCCCGGGCGCAGACAGCAATGCTGCCCTCCAGCTCCTCCGCAATGGCCTGGAATTCCTCCTCCGTGCCCACGCCATCGATATAAACATACCTGCAGTCCCCAAGCAAAGTGCTCATAGGTTCATTAGAGAAGTCTGTATTCTGGGTATAAACCACCACATGGTCGCCCACGGTGAAGTATTCGCCGGTTGCACCGGCATTGTCGGCGGAGGCAACACACAGGGAGTTGGTATAGGATCCGGGCGAACCCGTCATATCCATGCTCACATCATCGGCGTACAGGTAGCCGCCGTTCTTTGCGTTTTCTACCCATGAGCCGGCGTTACCGGCGGCAATGGTCACCACAACGCCGGAATTCACCAGGTTATCCAGAATTGCCTGATACTCTTTGTTGCTGTGCCGGGTCGCTCCGGGGAATGCGGAGCCAAGGGACAGGTTCACAGCATCGCATTTCAAGACAATGGCGTCCTCAATGGCCACCAGATAATCGGACTCATAAGCACCGCCGCCCTTGCCGAAGACTTTCATCGTAATGAGCTGTGCATCAGGCGCAACGCCCTGGGTTTTCACGGTATCCAGCGCAGGGGAGAACGTTCCGTCCTCATTGGGGATGTAGGCATTGGCAGTGGCAATACCAGCCACGTGAGAGCCATGCTCTCCCTGTCCATCGGCGTCATGGGTGAGCTCCAGGCTATTGTCCACATAGTTGTAGCCAAAGGGGAGCTTGGTGTTCACATACAGCTGCTCCGCCGTGACATCCTCCGGCACGTGGAGCTGAGACCGCACTTTGCTGATTTCTTCGACATCCAGCAGATCGTAATCCGCCACTGTCTTGCCCTCATCCTTCGCCAGCTGATTCAGGGAGTAGTCGAAACCAGCGGCGCTGAAAGACTGGTGATCCGTGTCCGTGCCAGTATCAATGACGGCAATCCGGCAGCCAGCGCCGGTAAAGCCAGCGGCCCAAGCCGCGCTGGATCCAATCATGGAAGAAGATGTGGACATATTGGGGTTATCCGGCAGATCCGCATCCACCACGGCGGGGGCATACCGGGTTTCTATCAGAACCTTCTCTACGCCAGGGAGCTTCTCAATCTGCTCCAGCTTGCCGTATTCCACATTCGCGGAAATCACATTGGCAGCCAAGGTCAGATTCCAAACCACGTCCAGCTTTTTCCCACCCAGAACCTGGGCGGAGATGGCCTGGGCCACGGCTACCTGGCGGCTCTCCAGGTTCGCGCGATAATGTACTGCCTCCTGATTTTCCGCAATGTTCTGAACATCAAATTTGGAAATCGCAGGTGCATCCTCCAGGAAGATGGATACACGTACAGAATCCGTATCCTGGTACGCCGGGACATCCTCTACTTCAGCCGCTTCCTGCAGCGGAAGCTGGGCAGTCACGGTACCATTGTCCACCTGAGACCAGGTGACAGAGCTGTCTGTGGCCGCAGCTTGCGGAATCCCGAAGGAGCACAGCAATGCCATAGCCAGCAGCAGCGCACACAGCCGGGACGGCAGTTTTTGCCTGTTTTTCATATATGAATCCTCCTTTTATTTTCCAAACAATCATTTGGATACTCAAATAGGGACATCGCCCTGACTTGGCAAATGAAAGTCGCATGACCGTTTTATGTGGGAAATCCCCTGAGGCAATCCACAGGGGACTTCTCAACAGCGCGGAAAAGTATGAAACTGAGCAGGTGAAGCTTAGAAATTCTTGTCCAAAATGGTCAGGAGCTTGGCAATCTGGGCACGGGTCAGAGCGGTGGCAGGCCGCAGGGTCTGATCCCCGTAGCCCTCAAAGAAGCCCGCAGCCACAGCCCAGCCCATGGCCTCTTTGGCGTAATTCTGGACCGTACCACCGTCGGTGTAGGCCTTCAAATCAGCACCCTGGACAGGCTCCTGCTCCAGGTACTCGGTCACATACCGGTACAGGAAGGTAGCTGCCTGCTCCCGGGTCACCTTCCCCGCGGGGGCAAAGGTGGTGGCAGTCATACCCCGGACAATACCCAGGGACTCTGCCCAAGACACAGCCTTAGAGAAGTACTGGCCTTCCGGAACATCCGCAAAGGAGGCCTTGCCCTTCACCTCTGGCTCGCCCGCCAAACGGTACAGCGTGGTCACCAGTTGGCCACGGGTCAGAGAAGCATCCGGAGCAAACCGATCGCCGCCCACGCCCTTCATGAAGCCCTGGGCAATGACATAATCTGTGTACTCATGGTACCAGCAAGCCGTATCCAGATCTGCAAAGGCCTTGCTGGGGCAGTTGGCAGGGATGATCTGGCCCTGCTTCACGATTTCTCCGCAAACGGTACAAACCTCGTCACCGGTGTAGCCGTCTTCCGTGCACGTGGCTGCCTTGGCGTTCCGGAACTCCGTTTTGTGGCCAGTAGCAGGAATCACACGATCTTCCGCCGTGACCTCTCGGGTGCAGGCCTCGTCAGAGAAGTTCTTACCGCAGTCCTCGCAGTGCCAATGGGCAATCTGACCGGGGTCCGTACAAGTGGGTGCCTGGGCCTCCACCGCCTTCACTTCGGTGTGCTTGCACATGGGGACGAACATGCCCAGAATCTCAGAACCATCTTCGCCAATCTTGCCGCAGTCCGTAAGCTCCGCAGTCTCTGTATCCACAATAAAGAGCTGCATCACATCCGGCTCATAGGTGGAAGCAAATTGGGCCCAATAGAGCTTGCCGCTGTTGCGGTCAAAGCACATGGACTGCTCCTGGAAGCACTCCGCCGTGGTCTGGCCAACCACTTCGTACTCGCCGGTCTCCAGGTCTAACTTTGCCAACCGGGAGCAGCCATTTCCGCCCCATGTCATGCCCATACCGGCCAGCATCACGTAGGCGTTTCCTTCCATGTCAATGGAAAATCCGTACACATAATCCTTGGCGTTGGGGCCTGCGCCGGGCATCTCGCCCTCGATGATCCGATAGGAATCCAGAATAAGGTCGCCGGTCTCCAAATCCACCTCATACAGGACACCCAAAGAGTTGATGACGTACATAGTCCCCGTGCTGTAATCGTAGGACATCTCATGGGGCGCGAAGTTCTCATCGGGTGTGGCGTTTACCCGCTTATACTCCATCTCCATTCTGCCATTGCGCAAAGCCTCAAAATCCATGGTGAAGAAATAGCCGCTTTCCGTGTAGCCATAAATCGTGTCGCCAACCAAATCCGCACAGTATACCACATCGCCCTGGGCTACGCCTTCCCCCTTGGGGATCTGACCAAGCATATGCACATCACCAGGGTTCGTGTCCACAAAGGAACACCAGGTATTGGCGTTGCGGAACGAGCCATCGTTCCCCACCATCTGGGCATACATGAAGCCGTAAAGGTTCACAGGAGGCTCGTCCTCCGTCACAGTGACTAGGCAAGTGTCGGTGAAGCCGCCGTCCACTGTTTTGACGGTGATAACCGCCTGACCTTGAGAAATGCCCGTGACAACGCCGCCGCCATCCACAGTGGCAATGCTTTCGTCAGAGGAGGAGAATGTGACGTCCCGATTAAAGGCACTGTCCGGGACAACATTCCAGGTAAGCTGTGTCCGCCGGTAGCCGGCAACAGAGGCGGTTTCCTGAATTTCAACCCCTGTCGCAGCTTCCGGTGGGCCAACAGACACATCGTCCAGATACGCCGTGTCTTCCAGCCGGGAGGCGGAGCCGTCTTTGGTGTACTCCCACCGTAACTCGTGTTCGCCGGGCTCCAGTGCCGTAAAGTACACAGACCAGTCCACCTCACCGGACCACTGCTCCAAGCGCTCACCGTCCACATAGAAGCGAAGCCGGTCACCCTTCTCTTCGCTGCTAACCCGGTAGCGGAACTGGAGGATATCCCCCTCCTTGGCCGTAACCGTGGTACTCAAAGCGGAGACAGAGAGAACCACCTTTCCAATGGCGTCCACCTTCTGGTTTGTGGACTTTGCATAGCCCTCTTCCGCAACCCAGGGGTAGTAACCGTTGGCTGCCTCTGCCGGAGTGGAGAACTCCAGCGCTCCATCGGGAACATTCAAAGCCGCGTCCAGCTCTTCGCTATGGACCATGGTGTAATGGGTGTAGGGGATGACCTCCACATCGTCTAAATATGCAGCGTCTGCCCCCTCGCTGACGGACGTATCCTTGTTGTAAACCCACTCCAGCACATGGGTTCCCTCGGGAATGGCCACTGTGCAGGTGTCCCAGTCAACCTCGCCATACCAAATCTTCACCGGGAGATTATCCACAAATAGCGCAAAAAAGTCGGTGTTTTCCGCATTCTGGCAGCTGACCTTATAGCGGAATCGGATCGCCTGATTTTGCTCCAATGTGACATAGGCAGCCACCTGGCTCTGGGTTGCACCGTATAAGCTGGGGTCGCCATCTATGCCCTCATTGCTGGACTTGGCATGGTCGTCCTCCACAACCCATTTGAAAAGGAAGCCCTCCATGGCCTGTGTGATGAATTCCAGGGTGCCGCCAGGCACATTCAACGCCTCATTCAGGGATGCCGCAGCCATTGGATCAGCCGGCTTACCATCGGCTGAGGCCGCAGAAATCTTCTGTGGGACAGTCTCGTTCCCGTCAGGAGTCCGGGAACGAAGCATGCCGTCTGATGGGGCCTGGGCTGCTGAAACTGAGATGCTTGCAAAGGAAAGCAGCATCGTACATACCAGCAGCAGGGAAAGTGTATGTTTCATAAATTCCGCCCTTTCTTTTATGGTAATTTGAACGTTTAGCTCAGTCTAAATTATAGGCTTTTTGTGCGAGATTGTCAATAGCTTTTTCCGGATAAAATGGTATAATGACTTGGGGGCAACTGCCAGCCATGTCTTTCGATTTTGGAGGTTACATATGATTCACAACGAGCCGCTTCCCCTGCTGGAAGCCTTTCTATTCCTAACTAACCGAGCTGCTGGGGTTTCTTGCACATCCTTTCTCAAAACAACATTTGGCGATACCGGGCCGCAAAGCGATAAATTCAGCACGGACTTCCAAATTTTAGTGGAACTAGAGCGTCGGCTTAATGCCAGTGTCGCTATCCCAGAGAAAATTTTGGAGAAGCTTTTCGTTCCTTTGCAGCACCAGGAAAAAAAGCACCAACAGCCCAGCTCCCCTTACCTTGCCAGCCTGTTATGGGCAAACACAATTGAGGCGTTTGTAGACTGGGAGGAAAGCCGTTTCTTTGACTTGCTACAGGAGCAGCTTCCCCAGGTTCCACAACGGATTTTGAAAACCCTAGGCGACAATTCTTGGAATTTTCCCGGGGAAATTGAAGTCAAAGAGCTATTTGCGAAGGTCAATGACAGCCAGCTGCCCCAAAGCGTAAAGCTGGCGCTGATTGACCTGGCTCTAAACAGCAAGCAGTACGCACTGTGGCTCCAGCAGGCCCTCACCCCTGTGGCTGCCGAATTTCGGAATTCCCGGGAGCTCATAGAGCCCCTGCTCGAACAGTTCCAAAGCCGCAACAAGAGTCGGCAGGCAGCCTTTATGGTGAAAGAGCTCTGCCGCATGGATTTAAATGGTATCAGCCGCCTAATGGTCTATCCCACTGTGGTGTGCAGCCATTATGCCATTGCGGAGTTAAGCCCGGACTGCACCCAACTGCTCTGCTGTGTTGGTACACTATTTGATCTCCTTCGGGAGACCCTGGCCGCCGCCCAAAACTCCGGGGCCCGGCTATCTATGACCTTAGATGTGCTCAGCAATCGAAATCGCTTTCAGATTCTCACCCGGCTTCTGGAGGGTCCTGCCTATGGTCGGGAACTGGCCAAAGCAGTCGGCGTCACCCCCGGGGCCATATCACAGCATATTGGAGCCCTGCAAAGCATAAACCTGGTAACCGTCCACACAGACGGTCGCCGTGTTTACTATTCTTTCAACGCAGAAGGCATCGACCGCTTTATCGCAGCGTTTAAAGCATATTTTAAGCGGCCTTGACTCTCATTGATAAAATGGGCGCGTTGCAAAACTCATGGTTGGCTTTCACAATCCAATTATACCAGAAAAAAGACTGAGGTCACCGCTTTTTTGCAGTCCTCAGTCTTTCTTTTTCGGCGGCTTTTTGCTACAGCCCCTGCAAGGATTGGGAAAATTCGACCAGCCTTATGGGGTCAACCTCCGTCCGTACGCTTCAGGGATTGACCCGAATCTGACAGCCGGGTATCGTCTGTGGGAATTTGCACGGCAGAAAAGAGTCGAAAGCAGACAACAGCGCGCCAGTGCAAAGGTCGGGACATGCATGCTTTAGGGCAACAGCCTTTATTTTTTCTGTCCTGGCGCGGGAGCGCCCTGCCTGCCCCCGGGGAAAGCAAAGGGTGCTCCCGCACCAGCGCAAAATGCAAAGTTGTACGTGCGTCCTGAAGTTTGTGGCATCGATCGATGTGTCTGCCTCAACAATGGGCGAACAGCTTGGACGCAGAATCAATAAATGCTGTTGCCTTCGGCCTTGTCAGTTTTGGGTTTTGTGGTACAATGGAAGAAAGACCGGAGCGGCGCTGCCGCCTGGTGGAATTTCCGGATGTGCCGGAGGAAAGGACAAGGATATGGACGCAATTGTGGAAATTCTGGCCCGGGATCTGGGGCAAAAGGCAGGGTATGTGGAAAATGTCGTGCGGCTTTTGGATGAGGGGAACACCATTCCCTTCATCGCCCGCTACCGGAAGGAGCTCCACGGGGCCATGGATGACACCACACTGCGAAATCTGGAGACCAAGCTGCGGTACCTGCGCAGCCTCCAGGAGCGGCGGGAAGAGGTGCTCCGCGCCATGGAGCACCAGGGAAAGCTGACCCCTGCCCTCCGGCAGGCCGTGGAGGCCGCTGGGACCCTAGCGGAGGTAGAGGACCTGTACCGGCCCTATCGCCCCAAGCGCCGGACACGGGCCACCGTGGCCCGGGAGACGGGGCTGGGGCCTCTGGCGGCGGAGCTGTTCCGGCAGGATGGCCGGGACCCTGCACGTTTGGCAAAGGGATATGTAAACCCGGAGCTGGGCGTGGAGACGGTGGAGGAGGCACTGGCCGGAGCCTCGGACATTCTGGCCGAGGAGATTTCCGATGACGCAGCCATTCGCAAAGACCTGCGGCAGCTCATGGCCCGGCGGGCAATCCTCACCTCCCGGGCAGCCTCCCCAGAAACCGATAGCGTATATCAGCTGTACTACGATTTCTCCTGTCCTGCCACCCAGCTCCAGGGGCACCAGATCCTGGCCCTCAACCGTGGGGAAAAGGAGGGCTTCCTAAGGCTCTCCGTGAACCTGCCCGGGGCAGAAGGGGCCGCCTTGGTGTGCCGCCATGCTCTGAAGTCAGGAAAAACCGTATCCACCTTTGTCAAGACGGCTGCTGAGGACGCCTACGCCAGACTGATTGCCCCAGCAGCGGAGCGGGAGCTGCGCAATGACTTGACCAGCCGGGCTTCAGAAGGCGCGATTCGGAACTTCTCCCTGAACCTGAAGCCCCTGCTGTTGCAGCCACCGGTAAAAGGGACCGTAACCATGGGCCTGGACCCGGGCTATGGTCACGGGTGCAAAGTAGCAGTGGTGGACCCCACAGGCCGGGTGCTGGACACGGCAGTGGTATATCCCATCGGCTCCCAACGGAAACAAGAGGAAGCCCGTGCGCGCCTCCTTTCCCTCATTCGAACCTATCAAGTGCAGCACATCGCCATTGGAAATGGTACCGCCTCCCGGGAGACGGAGGAGCTGACAGCGGACCTGATCCGGCAAGCACCTGAGGTTTCCTACATGATCGTAAACGAAGCCGGTGCCTCGGTGTACTCCGCTTCCCCCCTGGCAGCGGAGGAATTCCCGGAATACGATGTAAACCTTCGCTCCGCCGTATCCATTGCCCGGCGACTCCAGGACCCCCTGGCAGAGCTGGTAAAGATTGAACCTCAGGCCATTGGCGTAGGCCAGTACCAGCACGACATGCCTCAGAAGCGGCTCACCGAAGCCCTGGAGGCTGTGGTGGAGGATTGCGTGAACGCCGTAGGAGTGGACGTCAACACAGCCTCCGTCAGTCTTCTGGGGCAAGTAGCGGGGCTAAACACCACCACCGCCAGGAACATTGTGGCCTATCGGGAAGCAAACGGCCCCTTTACCGGCCGGAGGCAGCTGCTGAAGGTGCCCAAGCTGGGACCCAAGGCCTTCCAGCAATGCGCCGGCTTCCTGCGGATACCGGAGAGCAGGGAACTGCTGGACCACACTGGGGTCCATCCCGAGTCCTACCCAGCTGCAGAGCAGCTGCTCCAGCTTTTAGGGCTCCGGAAGGGAGAACCTCTGGCAGGTCTTTACCAGAAGGTAGCGGCCTTGGGCTGGGAGCAGACGGCTGCCATCTGCGATGTGGGCGTCCCCACCCTGCAGGACATAGCCCGGGAGCTGGAAAAGCCGGGCAGGGACCCCAGACAGGAGCTACCCCCTCCCCTTCTCCGCCGGGATGTCATGGCAATCCAGGACCTGAAGCCTGGGATGGTTCTCACAGGAACCGTGCGCAACGTAATTGACTTTGGGGCCTTTGTGGACATCGGGGTTCACCAGGACGGTTTGGTCCACATCTCTCAGGTGACGAATCGGTTTATCCGCCACCCCTCGGAAGTGGTGCATGTAGGAGATATCGTCCAGGTAGCGGTGCTGGAGGTAGACGAAAAGCGAGGCCGCATTAGCCTCACCATGAAAAACCTGCCAAAGGAGGCAAGGTGATGAAAGATCAAATTTTAGAGCTCCTGCGCCAGGAGCCGGGCTATCTCTCCGGTCAGGAGATGAGCCGCCTCCTGGGCGTCTCCCGAGCAGCAGTGTGGAAGGCGGTGGAGGCCCTGCGGAAGGAGGGATACGCCATTGACTCCGCTCCCAACCGGGGCTACCGCCTGGATGCCCCCACTGGCCGCCTTTCCGCCCGGGAAATTGCCGCCCAGCTGGAAGGCCACCCTTGGGCGGGGCTGGTGCAGGTTTTGGATTCTGTAGATTCCACCAACAACCTGGCCAAGACCCTGGCTGCCCAAGGGGCCCCGGCAGGGACGGTCATTGTGGCCGACAGCCAGACCGGAGGCCGTGGCCGAATGGGGAGAAGCTTTGCCTCCCCACCGGGGATGGGGGTATACCTGTCAGTCATTCTTCGGCCACAAGCATCGCCGGAGGAGCTGATGCACCTGACCTGTGCCGTGGCAGAGGTACTCTGTGACGGGGTAGAAGCCGCCTCCGGCCTTCGGCCAGGGATCAAATGGACCAACGACCTGGTCTCCGGCGGCCGAAAGCTGTGCGGCATCCTTACGGAGCTGTCTCTGGAGGCAGAGAGCGGACATGTGCAGTACGCAGTGGTGGGTGCGGGCGTCAACTGCTGCCAGACTCTTTCGGATTTCCCACCGGAGATTCGGGATATGGCAGGCTCTCTGTCCATGCTGACGGGCAAGCCTGTGGATCGGAATACGCTGGCGGCGGAGCTGATCCGGTCCCTCAGCCGCCTGGAAGGAGCCATAGTAGAGAACCGGCAGCAGTGGATGGACCGGTACCGCCAGGACTGTGTCACCATCGGCCGGGCCGTCAGTGTGAGCCGGGCCGGAGAAACCCGGTGGGGCCAAGCGGTGGATGTGGACGGCTGGGGAGCTCTCCTGGTGGATTTCGGCCAGGGTCCGGAAGCTGTCCAATCCGGCGAAGTCAGTGTACGTGGCATGTATGGGTACGTATAATGCAGAATCTTCACAGAAAAGACGAAAGGGGTATCAACATGAACGAAATCGTGCAAGCCATGGTAACACGGCGGAGCTGCCGGCAGTATCTGGACCGTCCGGTGCCGGAGGAGCTTCTGGACCAGGTGCTGCTGGCCGGAACCTACGCCGCCAACGGCAGAGGACGGCAGGCAGGCCGGATTGTGGTCCTGACCAAGAAAGAGGATATCGCCACCCTGGAAAAGCTCAATGCCCGGGCGTTGGGCAGTCCGGAGGCCCATCCTTTCTATGGCGCGCCGGCGGTGCTGGTAGTCCTGGCAGACAATTCCGTCCACACGGCGGTGGAGGATGGGAGTCTGGTCATTGGCAACATGCTCCTGGCCGCCCATGCCCTGGGCCTTGGCGCCTGTTGGATTCACCGCGCCCGGGAGGAATTTGAGAGCCCAGAGGGGAAAGCGCTCCTGTCTAAATGGGGCATCACCGGGGATTACAGCGGTGTGGGCCACTGCATTTTGGGTTACCCTGCCTCAGCGCCCCAGGCCGCTGCCCCCCGAAAAGAGAATTTTATTACAAAAGTTTAAATTTTGAGTTGCAAAACCGGCACGGGGCGGATATACTAAAAAGTAGCCGATTACCAGAAAGCTTGGAGGAATGTGTATGAAAAACTTATGGAAATTTGCCGCTGCACTGGCTGCCATTGCAGGCTCTGTGGTGCTCATTGCCCGATACGGTGACAAATTCCTGGCCCGATTGCAGGAGCTGCGGGACCGCTGCCGCTGTGGCGGCTGCTCCTGCGGAGAGAAGCTGGCCGATGCTGCCTGCGCGGCTGGCGAAGCAGTGGAGGAGACTGTGGAGCATGTAGCGGAGGGTGCCGAAGAAGTGGCGGAAACCGTGGAGGAAACTGCAGAAGAAGCCGTGGAAGCCGTCCAGGATGCTGCCGAAGCCGTCACGGAAGAGGACTTTGCAGACTGAGACAGCCGTTTTCTCAAAAAGATACACAGCGCACAGGCCGGTTCTGTGCGCTGTGTATCTTTCATATAGCAGCGGGGAGATCAACCCGGGCGAATGGGGCCTCCCTTTTGATAAAAGTCCAGCATATGCTGAAAAATGGCTTGGATAAAAGGGAAATTGGTCCTGTAATAATACCGGTCTCCCCGAATTTCCTTGGTCAAAAGCTCCGCATTGGTCAGGCTGTTCAGATTGCGGAAGACCGTGCCCGGATTCAGCCCCAGGTGCGTGGCCAACTCCTGCATGGACATGGCCTTTTCCATAAGGGCCTGGACCATTTCGGACCGCCCCTTGTCCCCCAGCAGTCGGAGGGACGCCAGTTCCCGCTCGTTGAGTCCTTCCAGCTCGTACACCTGCTGCAGTGCAGGCCGCACGCCCACACCCAAGTGCATGAAAAAGCTGTTCCGCTCCGGGTCCAGATACCCCACCGCATAGCGGGCTCCCAGATACCGCAGCGTGATTCCCGCCTGAGCAAAGGGTTTTTCCGGAATGGTGCCTGTCCGCTTCACCATAAAGTCCTCTGCCGTAGTCTCCTGGAAAAACTGGTTCCAGATCTCCCGCAGAGGTTCCGCCTGGGCGACAAACGGCGCCAGCAAAATCTGCAGCCGCCGGGCAATTGGCTCAATCAGCTCACGCAGGCAGGTCATTTGATAGGTATAGTCCGAAAACGCCTCCAGCAAAATGAGGAAAAATTCCTCCTCCACAGGCAGCTTTTTCAGCTCCACCGCCAGAGACACCGGCGGTCCCGCAGGAAGCGCCTCAATGTCTAGGGCAAAACGGGTAATGGCCTTAATGGTAAAGGGCCGGCGGCGGATTCTTTCCCAATTGGCACACATACAGTCCATCTGCAAAGTCATGTCGGTAACATCCAACTGAATAAACCAATACACCATACAGGAGGCCAAACAGGTAAACTGGCCGTGCTCATCCAAAATTGGCCGCCTGGCAAAGAAACGGCGGAAGTCCGGGTCCTGGAGGTCAATACCCACACAGGCCTCGCCCATAAGGCGAGTGATCTCCGGGGCCGGGATGCAGTAAACTCTCTCCATGGTCAGCCGTTCGGCTGAAATGCCGTTGATATAAGCATAGAGCAGTTCGACGGTTTCGTATAAAATACAAGGCTCTTGCCCCACTTTCATCCTCATCTTGCGTTTCTAATTCTCCTTCCATTCCCCACAAGTTTCACAGCTCCTCAGAGGTGGGCTGGTTTCGGAGGCTGCACTTCAATTATACCAGTTTTTTTTCCACAATCAAGGCAAGAAGTGCAAGCGAATGTGCCACACTGGCAGGAATCTCCCAGCAAATAATAAATTCGCCACCTGTGTAGCCAGGCAGCGGGAAGACTACAATGTACCAAGTCAAATTCGCATTTTTATGATCCAGAATGACGGGCTGAATCGTTATATGTGTATAATCACATCTTGTCTTATAGCAAATTGCCCAGTCCGGCTAATCTCTAAATATTCCGCTCCGGATGTGCAAACAAAACTTCTGTGAAGCTGTCCGCCGCAGGGCGCGACATTCCTGAC
>ENA-UONY01002068-UONY01002068.1-human-gut-metagenome-genome-assembly--contig:-CS9-NODE-2068-length-14937-cov-5.497514_pt1 | contig 14937 bp, 19 predicted proteins | sample MGYA00242465_ERZ724012 | MGnify/ENA metagenome assembly ERZ724012 | reverse complement strand
TTCTCCGTTGTATAGTACTTCTCATCGAACCAGTTTCAGGAAAACTTTAGTTTATCATGAAGAATATTTTGCGGGTTGTTTTTCTGCTGTGTTTCGCGGCAGTTTCTGCGTGCGGAGACGGTGCGTCCGTGGTGGATGGGGATACCTTTCACCGCGACGGCCGCGCGTACCGACTCTGGGGGATTGATGCGCCGGAGCTGGATCAGCCGTGGGGAGTGGCATCGCGCGAGGTGCTGCGTCAGTTGCTGAAGCGCGGAGCGGTTGAGACGACGCGGAAGGGGTGGAGCTGGAGCCGCGAGGTGGTTCTGTGCGAAGCGGGCGGGGTGGATGTTTCGCTGGAGCTGTTGAAGATGGGGCTGGCGTGGTACCTGCCGGAATTTGCGCCGAAGCGCCGGGACTACCGGGAGGCGGAGGCGGAGGCGCGGAGGTGCCGCCGCGGTCTGTGGAGCGATAAAAATCCGGTTGCGCCGTCGGAGTGGCGCCGCCGCGGGAAAACGCATCCGGTTCCGGACGATTGATGTTTCAGCAATTGCAGGAGATGGACATGGAATTTGATCGGAGTTGCGAGGTTCTTCCGCCGGATGGCTGGATAGAAGTTGGATACTTTTCGGTTGTCGGGACGAGTTACCATTTCCGGGAATGCGAAATGGCCCTGAAAAATTTTCCGTTTGAGCTGCGTTTCGAACGGGATCCCGGCAATCGGCATGATCCGAATGCGATCAAGATCATGTACAAAACCCATCACCTTGGATTCGTGGCGCGGGAGGATGCCGCAGAGCTGGCGAATGATCCGGATTTTCCGCGCATGAAGCCGTTTTTGCGTCGGGCCTGGTGCGGCCGGCTGGATGACGGGGAGGAGGCGATTTCGATCCAGTTTTCCGTCTTCAAGGAGCCGCGCGAATTGCGGATTTCCTGCCCGAAGTGCGGTCGTCATTACGTGGTGGATGAAGCGGATGCGTCCTGTGAGGTTGAATGCGTGAAATGCGGGGAGCGTTTTGTCGCGCGCGATCAGGAGACGAAACGCTGTCCGATGTGCGGGGAGGAGATTCTTGCCGTCGCGAAAAAGTGCAAACACTGCGGCGAGTACCTGGATGGGGCGTTGCGCGAACCGGAGCGCCCGGCCGGGGAACATTTCTCGAGACAGAATCCGATCCGGGTTGACACCGGGGAAAACTTCATGAATCGGAATCGCGGGTGTGCGGATTTGCTGCTATACGGTCCGATTATCGTTGTGATTCTGGTTGTGGTTTGTTACGTCCTGGACGCCTTATTCGGATAACTATTTTTACACCTCTGTACTAATATTAGTACAGCGAAAAATTCAATGGATTGAAACATCAACATATTGCGTTATGTTTCCTGTAAACAGGAGATGTAACACAATATGTTCGGATGGCTCAAGAAAATTTCATCCCCGCGCGATGTGAACAAATACGAAGCGCCCGGGGAAAGTTTGAGCGCCTTCTTTGCCTCCGCCGGAGTGACGGTGACGCCGGAAACCGCGTTGAAGCTCGGCACTGTCTGGCGGGCGGTCAATTTGATTTCCTCGAGCGTCGGCATGACCCCGTGTCATTTCTACTACGACGACGGGCGAATGCGTCGCCGGGCGGTAGAAGATCCGCGTTATTCTCTCCTGCGCCGGGAACCTGCCGAGGGGATCACGCGAATGGATTTCTGGCAGACCATTACGGCCCATGTGGTCCACCGCGGCAACGGCTACGCCTATTTACACCGGGACCCGAAAACGCGGCAGGTGCTGGAACTCTGGATCATCCCGCCGGAGTACGTGAAACCGAAGCGGGTTGACAACCGGATCACCTATCTGGTCAAGCTCGACGACAACTGCGCTGCGGAAATCCCGTATTTTGACATGCTGCACATCAAGGGGCTCGGATACGACGGCCTTGTTGGTTACGGCGTCATTGAATACATGGCGACCGACGGCGGGCTTGCGCAGGCCATGCGCGATTATTCCGCCGAGTTTTTCGCAAACGGAGCCGCCCCGAATCTGATTATCTCGCCCGGTCAGGTGCTCGGGAAAGAGGAATATGCGCTTCTGAAAAGCGGCTGGAATGAAACCTACCGCGGCCACGGGCAGAGACACAAGACGGCGCTTTCTCCGGCTCCGTTAAATGCGCAGCAGATCACAATCAATGCGCGGGATGCGCAGCTGATCGAGGCGCGGCAGCTCTCTGTCCGGGAGATTGCGAACTGGTACGGCGTCCCCCCGCACAAACTTGGCGACACAAGCCGGACGGCGTACAATTCGCTGGAATCCGAAAACATGAGCTTTCTCACCGACTGCCTCAATACCTGGCTTGTCAAAATCGAGGACGAGCTTTACATCAAGCTGCTGACGGAGGAGGAAAAGCGCTCAGGCAGGTACTTTTTCGAGTTCAAACGGGACAGCTGGCTTGCTGTGCAGACGGCGACCCGGTACTCGGTTCTGTCGCAGGCCGTCGGCGCGCCGTGGATGACGGTGAACGAAGCGCGCCGGATCGAAAACATGAACCCGATTGAGGGGGGGGACAAACTGCTTTCCCCGCTGAATATGAGCAACGCGGACGAAGGGAAAAAGACGAATGAAGAAGAGAATGCGTGAAACGCGGGACACCGCGGCCCGGGTTGAGCTCCGGGTGAATGAAGACGGCACTTCCGTGCTGTTCGGCTATGCCGCAGTCTTCCCGGACGGGACGGAGAAGAGCGTTTACCGCTACGGCAGTGTGACCGAGACGATCACGCCGGGAGCCTTTGCGCGGGCGCTGCGGGACAAACAGGACGTGCGGGCGCTGTTCAACCACGATTCCGGGAACCTGCTCGGCCGGATCAGTTCCGGAACGCTGCGTCTGGTGGAGGATCAGACCGGATTGCGCTACGAAATCGACCTGCCGGAGACTTCGCTGGCGAAGGATGTGCGCGCACTGGTTGAACGCGGCGACCTGACCGGAAGCTCGTTCGCTTTCCGGATCAAATCGGAAACGTGGAAACGGGATGACACCAACCCGAACTGTTACCGCCGCGAGATCAACGACGTCGATCTGATTGACGTCGGACCGGTTACGTTTCCGGCATACGCCGGGACGCAGGCGGCCATGCGCTCGGAAGACATTGACGCGCTGGAAGCGGAAGCCAAGGCGGCCGTTGAATCCGAAGCCCAAGGCGACAACCAAGCCCGAAGCGAAGAGGACGAAGAGGCCCGCCGCAGCGAGGAAGCCGAACAGCTGGAAATGAGAATCAGAATTGCCAACATTGGAGGAAGCAATGAATAAACTCAAAGAACTGCTCGAGAAGCGTGCTTCGCTTCTGGCCGAAATCAATGAAATCAGCAAGCCGGGAGTTCAGAATCTCGATTCTGACAAGCGCGCCGCGCTCAACGGGAAGCTCGACGAAATTGCGCGGCTTGATTCCGACATTCAGGCGGAACGTCAGATCGAGACGCTGAACAGCCAGCCGGGATTTGCAATTCCGAAAGACAAGCAGAATCGCCGTTACTCGCTGGCAAACGTTGTCCGCGCGATGATGGGGGAGAACGTCGACGTCGGCTACGAGCGTGAGGTGTCGCAGGAAATCGCGAAACGCTCCGGCCTTGCGGCTTCCGGCATCCTGATTCCGGTTGACATGCGGGCGAACGAGGGGACGACGACCACCGCGCCGGCGGCGATCGGCACGACCGTCGGGGAGTACGGGATGGCGCTCTATCCGCGCACCGTTCTCGATAAGCTGGGCGTGCGGGTGCTGACCGGACTTTCCGGGAACATCAGCTGGCCGGTCCAGCAGACGAAGCTCGTCGGCACTGCCAAGGGCGAGATTGCGGCCGCGGACGAAAAGGAAGTCAGCATCCCGACGAACACCGCCACGCCGCACCGTATTCCGGTGACGGTGAAGCTCTCGAAACAGCTGCTGATGCAGTCGACTCCGGCGCTGGAGTCGTTCATCGCGCAGGAAATCCAGTCCGGTTACGCGGGGCAGGTGGAATACTACGCATTCCAGGGGTCTGGAACCTCTGACCAGATGAGGGGTCTCGCAAGCATTTCCGGAATCACGACCGTCACGAATACCGGCGGCGTGTTCGACAAGAAGTTCGTGACCGCTGCCAAAAAGGCGCTTTACAAGACTGCTCCGGTCGGCTCTCCGGCCTACGGCTGGGCAATCGATCCGGACGCCTACGAAGTCGCCGCCGCAACTGAGGTGGCGACGGGGACCGGCCGTTTCATCTATGATGAAAACACGGTTGACGCGTACGGCATGGGCCGCGTCGGCGGATTCGCTGCGCCGATTTCGTCGAACGTCGGAACCGGAAAAGCGTTCCTGACCGACTGGAGCCAGATCATTCTGCAGCACTGGGGCGCTCTCGATCTGACCGTGGACAAGACCACTCTCGCCGAGCAGGGCATTGTCCGGCTGATCCTGAATGGGTTCAGCGACATCACGGCGCGCTATCCGTCGCTGATCGTGACCAACTCCGCAGCGTTCACGGTTGCTGGCGCATAAGGAGACGGCCATGTTTGAGTTCATCGGACAGCGTGAAACGACGCCGGCAGAACCGGCGGCAACGGTGGAGGAACTCCGCGAACAGCTCTCGCTCTGCGAGGGTGAGGAGTCCGACACGCTGCTGCTGGGGATGATTCTCCGGGCGCAGGGGGCGATTGAGGCGCGGACGCAGCGGATGCTTTCCCCGCGTTCGGTTCGCCTCGCGTACCGCGGGCACGGCAGCGAGCTGAAACTTTTCGCCTGCCCGGTGAACTCGATCACTTCGGTTGAATCAGACGGGGAGCCGGTAACCGGATTCCGGTTCAGTGAATTCGGCATCCGTCCGCGCCTGATTCTGCCGGAAACATGCGGGGGGGAACTGGTAGTAACCGCGGATTGCGGTTACTCGGCAGAGGCTCTTCCCGCTGTATTAAAAATGCTGGTGCTGGAACTGGCGGCTGATCTGTACGAACACCGGGAGAGTCAGGCGGAAACCAGTTTGACCGAGAACAGCACATTCAGAATGGTTTGTGACCTGTTCACGGTTTACGATATCGGGGGGGTGCAATGAGAGCGGGGCGGCTGCGGCATCTGGTGGAGATCCAGCGCCCGGAGCGGACGACGGACGAGCACGGGCAGACGGTGGAGAGCTGGACGACGGTTGCGACGCGCCGGGCGGCGATTCTTCCGGTGTCGATGGCGGAGCAGGAGGCGTTTGCGAAATTGCAGTCAACGCTCACGCATTCGGTGGTGATCCGCCACTGCGACGGGATGCAGCCGGATTTTCGGATCCTCTGGACGGCGACCGGGCGGATTTTTCACATCGTCGAGATCAAGCAGGACGCGACCTTCCGGCGGGAAATGACGCTGAAAGTCGCAGAACTGGTCGAGGTGAGCTGATGGCAGGGGATTTCATTCGGGATTCCGGGGTTCAGAAGTGGATCAACGTTTTCGGAGACGTTGAGTTGATCGATGGTCTGACCCGTCTGCAGAACAAACTGCAGCGGAAGGTGGTCAAAGACGCCATCCGCCGCGGGCTGGTTCCGATCCGGGCGAAGGCGAGACGGAACGCTCCGCGAGGGGATCGCGGCCTCCTCAAGAAGGCGATCAAATCGCAGGTCACCCGGATGCTCTCCGGGAAAGTTTTCGTTGACCCAAGTGTCGTCGCGGTGGATGGGAAGGTGGTGAAGTTCCGCACAAAAAATCTGACGAAAAAAGAGGCGACCCGCCAGCGGTTCGATTACCTGAACAAAGAGCGCGCGGCAGGGAAGCGGATCATCCGGCCGGCGAAATATGCGCATCTGGTCGAGTTCGGCACCCGTTACGGAGCAAAGGGGCAGGTGACCACCAACAAAAGCGGACCGAAAAAAATCCGCTCGCGGGCTCACGCGGCCACGGCGGCGCATCCCTTCATGCGGCCGGCGCTGGAAGCCTCGCGGAATGAGGTGCTGAACATCATGCGACAGGAGATTCAGAAGGCGCTGGACGAATTGGAGAAGAGCGGGAAATGACGAAGGAACTCATCAAACTGCTGGCGGCACTGGGCGCGGTCTACTGGAGACTTGCGCCGCAGAATGCGCGGTTTCCGTTCTGCGTGCTGACGAAGGTTTCCGAGGTGCCGAATCAGGACGAGCTGACCGCGACGGCCGAAACGGAGTACACCTATCAGCTGGACATCTACGCGAAAACGCTGGCCGAGGCGGAGGAGGTGGAGCAGGCGGCGATGCCGCTTCTGAACCGGCCGGGCGAGGTGTTCGAACTGGGGCGCTACTACGTCGCCTACTGCCGGGTGGACAGCGTTTCGGACAACACGGATCTGGAGGTTTCCGGGGCGGAACAAACCGTTTCCCGGATTACTGTTGAATTTCGAATCAAGGCGGCAAAGGAGGAATAACATGGGAAAGCGGAAAAAGATTTTTGACGGCAACGGCTGCAAACTCAAAAAGGGTGACGTCGAGATCGGCGGAATTATTCAGCTGACCGTGCCCGGATGGTCGAAAGCGGAAATCGACGACACTGAACTCGGGAACACGGAGGTAAAAACCGCGATTCTTGCGAAACTGAAAAAATACAACGACCTGGTGATCACGTTGAAATTCGACAACCAGTCGGAGGTCGTCGAGGGCAACGCAGAGTATACGATCGAATTCCCGGGAGGCGTCGGCAAGCTGGTGATCTGGATGGACCTGAAGAGCATCGGCGACGCTACGGTGGCGAATGATTCCGGAGTCACCGCCGACCTCACCTTCCTGGTGACGAACATGAACGCCGAGGGGGTGGAGACGAAGCCGGTTCTGACGCTGGGCGAGGCGGCCTGATGAGCGCGATTGAGCGGATCAGAAAGGCGGATTCCTGCCGCCTTTTCCCGGCTGTGTTGAAGCTGGGGGAGGAGGAAATCCCGGTGCAGGTTCGGCTGTTGAGCATCGACGAGATGGATGCGGCGCTGTCGCTGATTTCCGGACGCGACCGCAAAAAGATCGTCGAACTGCTGGCGAAGGAGTTTGTCGACCCGGAAACCGGGGAAAATGTGTTTTCTCCGGAGGACATCCGGCAGCTGACCCGGAACGCCTTCAACAGGGTGCTGGATTTGTTTTTCTCTGCGAACTCCGGAGAGCAGGAAAAAAAAAGCTGACCGCGGCGGAATTTTCGCTCCACGAGGTGGCGGCGCTCCTGCACTGCACGGTGCCGGAACTTCGGGGGCGAATCTCCCGGCGGGAACTGGCCGACTGGCGGCTGTTTCTGGAGGAACACGAGCGAAGAATCGAAAAGATCGATTATTATTTCACTCGGCTTTGCGTTCTGCTCGGGGCGTTTCACGGGGTTGAAATCGAACCACAAGACGTGCTGATGTTCTATGAGAAATCAGCCGACCCGCCGGCGGCGCTGGAACCGGTTACTCTGGCGCTGACGCTGGCGAGAAATTTAGGTGCAATCGTGATCGACAATCGAAAGCGGTAAAAATGGCGAAAACGCAGACATTGACCGTCTGGCTGGTAGGGAAGACGGAGCCACTTCAGAAGGCGCTCGGCCAGGCGAAAAAATCGATCGGAAATTTTAAAAATTTCGTCGTTTCCGGGATGGGGGCTCTCGGCGTCGGCCTTGGGTTTGCCTCTCTGATTGCGAGTGCGAAAAATCTGGTCGACACGTTAGACGGGATCGGGAAATCCTCCTCAAATCTCGGAATTGCCGCGGAGTCCTACCAGAAGCTCGCCTACGCGGCGCGTCGAACAAACACGCCGGTGGAAATGGTCGAGATGGCGATGCGGAAGACCCGGCTGATGGCGGGGAATCTGGCGGCCGGCAACGTCGACGCGGCGAATACCTTTAACGCCCTCGGGCTGCGGATTGAGGATTTGCGCGGCCTGAAAACTGATGAAATGTTCAACCGCATTGCCACCGCGTTGAATTATGTTGACGACCCGTTGGAGCGGTCCGCACTGCTGGCGAAAATGTTCGGGGAAGAGGGGGAGAAGCTGAACAATTTTCTGCGCGACTACAACGAGCTCGGCAAAGAGGCGGAATCGCGCGGCCTGATTATCCGGGAAGAGGAGGTAAAGTCGGCCGAGGCGTTGAAGGATGCTATCGAAAATTTGAATTCCGCAATCGCTTCGATGGCGGCAAATACCGGTTTTGTTTCCTGGTTGAACAGCGTAGCGGACGGAATAAATGCGATGGCTACGAATACTGCGCGGATGAAAAAGGCCGGCATTTTTGATAGAGAAAGCGCAGTTAATTTCGCGATAAAATACGCGAAACAATATGGGAATTATACGGATGCAGAAATCCGCGATATGAATTCGATCAGGAATTCTTATATATTCATGCAGGGCTCTGATCTCTGGGGATTCAAGGAGCGAAAATATTCCCTTCTCGATCGGGCAATGCGGGAAGCCGGTTTTGGTCAGATGGCAAGAACTGGCACCTCATTCTGGAAAAACCAGTTTGAAAACTCGGCGCTTTACACGACCGGCAGTCGAACGTATGAAGAGGAAAAAAGAGAAGAAGAGAAAAACCGCGTGCAGGAAGAGTGGGAACGCCTGAAACGTAATCGCGAGGACGCGGCGAAGGCTGCCGCGGAAAAGGCGGCAAAGGCGGCAGAGGAGAAAGCCGCAAATGCGATTAAGGCGGAGCGGGAAAAAATGAATCAGCAAATCAAGAGTATGATATCCTCGGCAGAACGCTCTGAACAGATAAAACAACTGGAACGTTCCGGGAATCTGGTTGAGGCGGAACTGATGCGCCGGCTCGGGCCTCTTTACGGTAATGAAAACCTCGACAAAAACGAAGTCGCCCGGTTGCGAACTCTGATTGAGGCGGATTTGAAATCCAAAAATTCCGAAGCCGAAGCCCAAGCCGAAGAGCAGCTGTTTGGGCAGTTCAGTTCGCTTTTGAATAAGTTTTCGATCGATGATGAGCAAAAACCAGAGGCGCCCGAGCCGGTCGATCGACGGGATAGTATCGCTGCCGCTCTTTTCGGCAGCCTTGAGGCCTATCAGGCGCGGATGAATCAGTCAAAAAACATCCCGGAGCAGCAGTTGAAAATCCAGGAGCAGCAGCTGGCGGCGCAGCAGGAGACCAACCGGCTGTTGAAGGGGGGCGACTCCGCCGCCGGGATCGGTCTCGAAACCTCGATGATCGTAGTGTGACGAAATGGCAGTGATCGTCAAATGTTTGATTCCCGACTCGCACGACGTAGATAAAAATGCATCCTCTATGTCGTTGACGTTTCTGATCCGGAGCGACCGGATTCTGTCGCAGGAGGAGGTGAAGCGGCAGGAGGGGGTGCCGGTAATCGGTTCGAAATGTCCGCTCCTGCCGTCTCTCTGCGCGCACCGCCTGGCGTTCACCGCCTACGACGGCTACACCTGGAAATGCGTCGTTCAGTACAGTTCCGAATCCATCACCGGCGACTACTCCTATCAGGGGACCGGCTCGCGGCCGTGGAACCGCCCGCCGGTGATCTCATACGAGGATGACTGCGAAATGGTGGTGCAGGAGAAATGCTACGCCGACGATCAGGAAGACGAGCCGACGCAGGCGATTCTGAACCCGGCCGGCGATCCCTACGACAACCCGCCGCAGGTGCCGCGCCGCTTCAAACACATCAACATCCGCTGGAACGTGAGGAGTTTCAAGGACTCGCAGATCTCCTCCTTTCTCGACACGATCAATTCGAATCCGGTGACGATCGACGGAGTGCCGCGGGCGGCGCGGACGCTCTATCTGGAAACGCTTCTGCCGCAGCCGATGCTGACCGACGACGGGGTGGAGTACGTCGAAATGACGGCGCGCATCACCTACAAGCCGTGGGGATTCAATTTCCGCCCGTTGGAAATGGGGTACAATGCGGTGGATCCTTCGACCGGGAAAACCCGGCCGGTCTACGTCGATCAGCAGGGGACGCTTGTTTTCGAGCCGGCGGGGAACACCCGGATAACCGAACCGGTACTGCTGAACGAAAACGGTGGGCTTCTAGTGAAGAGCGCAAACGAGGCACGGCAGGCTACTCCGGTTTACGGCAACAAGCGGTATTTGAAGATGACGGACTGGAAGGGGCTGGCCGTGCCGTCGATTCGGGGGGTGAAGCCATGAGCGGAGACCGTTACGTGCTGGATTCCGCCGGGGTGCGGACGTTGAATGCGACGATAGCCCGGGTGCGCAACCTGCCGGGGAATCCGCTGAATCTGAACTCCCGCCACCGCCAGGTGATGACCGAAGCGACCGCGGGGGAGGGATACAACGGCTATTTCAAAGTGATCGACGATTCTACCTATGATGAAAACGGAGAGATTGTAGAGGAGAGAATTAAGGTTATAGACGGGAAAAATCCGGATGGACAATTTTGCGGATATACGGATCTCGGGAGTGTTCCGGTAAAAACGATTGAAACCTCCGCCGGGAAAAACATCTACCTGACCGCATGGTGGGTTCAGTCATATGCCGGGTTTGAGCTTGATATCGTTGCATTGGCTCCGTCTGAAATGAATCTCGATTGTTACTATCTGCTCGCGGAGATCGGTTCGAATATGAAAATCAACCAGCGTTGGACAGGTGAAGTGGTAAATTTCGGGGAGAGGTACGTAATATGAGCTGGTCAGATTACGGAGTTCCGAACACAATGAATGCTCGCAATTGGCTCGATGCGTTGACCAATGCAACGAATGAACGCTACATGCAAGCGAGCGGCGGAGGCAACCGTAAACCTGTTAAATCTCCAACGAGGCTGTCAAGCTATTCAACATTAAATGATTGGAAAAAAGAAATCACGGAAAGTATTATCGTGCGTGGTGATTACGTAAATATGCATGAGTTCGACCCGCTCGATTATTCTGGAAATCCACGGAATTGGACAGTTCCACAGTGGAAAACACGCGAGCAATTACTTGAGTATTTGGGAGAGGAGGAGTACGACATTGGCGGGCATCATTTTTATCCAAAATATGACCGCCGTTTTTTCGAGCAGCAGTACCGGATGCTGAACGAATTGACGGTCGTTTTCCCAATAATAATGTCGGAATGGGACAATTTCTACGGAGGAACAATAAGAAAAAGAATTTTGTCTATTAAAGGCGTTGGAACAACGGTAAAAGATGCATTCAAAAATGCAAACAAAGCACCTTCCAGTTACGAAAATGCAAACTGGTATGGTTATTCTCAGCCAGGCACCCATGTTTCCGGAAATGGAATAAATTATAAGCAAGAAGGAAATTACCACGGTTATCTTCAGTTCTCGCAAATTATTGTGGATGTTTCTTGGCCAATGGAGGCGGAAATTTTCGTATGGCTTTATCCAAGAATAGGAGATTTGTTTTACGGAAGAAATTTTACTCCGTTTGTGAGAAAAGCACGACTAATAAACGGACATGCAGAAATTGAAACGTTAACTACTGAAATTATGAATTCGATTATCGACGAACTGAATGATGATGAAGATGAAGATAATTTTAACGTTTATGCTCTGGGTTGCTTTTTCGATTTTAATACAGAAAACGGATTTCAATTTTTGAAGGAGGAGGATAACGGTGGAGCGACTCATTGAACTTTTCATCAATACGGAGGACGGCGAGTTCTTCGACCGCGGGGGGATGCTGGCGGCCTATAACCCGGCGATCTCGGCGGGGGAACTGGTCCGCTGCGAGGTGCAGCTTTGCGCCGGGGTGCCGTCGTTCAACGCCTCCGGGGAACTGCTGAACCCGGATACGTCGTTCGCGGGGACGCTTGCCGCGGGGGAAATCATTGTCGACAATAACTTCAATTGGTACGACGATGGGACGCTGCTGGAGGCGCTGACCTCCGGGACGGAAATTTCTGCGCTTTCCGTTTCGTCGGAAGCCGCGCCGCGGCCGATCGGATCGGTTCAGCTGGATTCCGATACGGTGGTGAATTTCTGCGGCTGGGAGAAGACGGAGGGCGGCTACCGGCTGACGCTGGCGGATGCGGAGTTCAACCCGGCGCCGTTCACGCCGGCCGCGGCTTTTGACGCAGGCGCGGCGATCCGGATCATCGAACAGCCGATTATCGTCTCGGCGCAGAACGACGATACCGGCCGCGACACCGGCCGTTTCTCCGGTCTTCTGGATGCTGCGAATCCCGTCTATGAATCGCTGATCGAGGGGAATGAGTCGATTCCATCCTGCCGGCTGGAATTCTCTATCTATCTTGACGGTCGCGCGGTGTTCCGGGCGCGTCACCTGTTCGACTGCGACGGGGCGATGGCGATGACGAAGGGAGTGGCGTACCTTCGCTCCGACTCCTGGCGCGAGGCGGACAGCCGTTACATCAAACAGACGGACTGGAAAGCCGCGCCGGAGTACCAGTTCTCGGAGGACACCGCCGAATGGCACGACGACCAGACTGACGCGGATCTCTACTACCGCGAGCGCCGGAGCGGCGGAGAGTGGGGCGAGGCGATCAAACTGAAAGCCGGACCTCCGGGTGAGAAGGGCGACAAGGGCGACAAAGGGGACACCGGCGACACCGGCCCGCAGGGGCCGCAGGGAGAGAAGGGAGACACCGGGCCTCAGGGACCGCAGGGGCCGGCAGGTTCCGGCACAGGCGACATGCTGGCCTCCGTCTACGACAAAGATGGAGACGGCAAGGTCGATGCGGCGGACACGGCGGATTCCGTCGGCAGTACCACGGCGGCGCAGGTTGCGGACGCGGTGAGCAAGGCGCACGAACACTCGAACAAAACGACGCTCGACAAGTTCGCGGAGCAGGACGGCTCGCTGACATTCAACGGCCAGCCGGTGGGGGGTGGCACGGGCAATGGCACGGTAACCAGCGTCAACGGAGTAGGTCCAGATGAATCCGGAAACGTTGTGCTGACTGCCCGCGCCGACCTAGAGTTCACTAGCGCGAGCTTGTCTGCAAACGTGCTGACGGTGGAAAATGCGACAATTGCGGGGCTGGTGGTGCTGGATGCGGAAGGCATGCAACAGCTCCCCGAGATGACGCAAAACGGCACCAGCGTTTTGATCGACTTCACAGGGTGGACGGTCTCCGGCACTTGGCGGGTACAGTTCTCGAACGTGCTGGCGCCTTCTGATACTCCGGACTACTACACAAAAGCGGAGATCGACGAAAAGTTCGGAAATTTTGAAGCGGCGGCAACCGCAGTAATTGGGGAGGCGTAAAATGGCACTCGCAGATGTTTTGAACAACCTGACTGGCGCGCGTGATGCGCTGGTAACCGCGATCAACAACAAAGGCGGAACTGTTGCAACCACTGCGACGCTTCGGCAGTGCGCCGATGCGGTTACGGCTCTGCCGGAGGGAGGCGGGGGCGGTAGCTCTCTTTTGCAGGGTATCGCCTTCTACTCGTCACTGACCGACGTCGAAACCTCCGAAACGGCAGACCAGATGCAAATGACCGGAAACGTTACAGTAACCAGCGTTGACGAAGTGACTTCCGGAAATTTTAACGGAAGCTCGTATCTGACGGTCGAAACGTACAAAAAACTGCCGAAATTTTCTATTTGTGTGTGGCTTAATTGCGCGACAGAAATGAGCAATTACGGCTGGGCGATTGCGTCCGGCGAATTCAATTTCCGGATGGAAATTTACAACGCGGCAATTTATGCGACAGCGTGGGGAGCGAACGGCATCAACAACGATCCACTCGAAGGCCGGGTTTCTACGGCGTTGACAATTAACACATGGCAATTCATCGTTTATTCGTTCGATTCAGAAAATTATCGCCTCCACAAAAATGCCGCGTTGGTTTCTCAAGCAGAAAAAGAGAAGGCAAATTTTACTCCGTTTTTCGACAACATTTGCCTTGGCGGAGTGTCGAATTCAGCATTTGGAAAATTTAACGGAAACATCTCTGACGCAATAATTTACAACCGCGCGCTGACGGATAAGGAAATTGCCGATCTGTATGCACTGGGGCCGGGCGGATTTGAGAAGATCTGGTATACGAAGAAAAGTGATGAGGGGACGCTTTTCTTTACGACAACAGAGGCAGATGGAAAGCCTGATGGCGGTTACATGGCTGCCGGAATAGGGACGCTTAAATTACAGCTCGCCACTGGGGAAATAACAGAGCTTTCGCTTACTGACACAATGCAACGCGCGTTTTCCGCGTATGAACTTAGCAATGTTCGGGTTGTTTCCGGAGCTCAAAGCGTGACATGGCTTTCAATTAACAGAATTGGCATCGACTATATAGACCTCTCTAATTTCTGGAGCTTAGAGCACCTTCACATGCCGATTTCGAGCTCTCCGGAGATTAAAAATCTTTCGTCATGTCATCGGCTGAACTATGTAGACGTAGGTGACAGCGCGCTTTCGTCAGCGCAGGTTGACCAGATTCTCTCGGATATTCTTGCGTCAAACTCGCATTTGAATTCCGAATCGTTTTCCGGTTCTATTGACGTGTCGCTAAATGCAGTTCCGACGGCGGCAGGACTTGAGACTATCGCGCAGTTGGAAAGCGTCGGATGGTCCGTTAACTACGATAGAGAGTAAAGAGTTATGAAAAATTTGACCGAACTTTTAACTGAGTACGAGCAGACTTCCGGTGGCGCATGGCTCCGCGAAACGCCGTGGCGTGGAATGGAATTGCGAAGCATGACCGGGATCGAGGGAAAACGACAAGCGATGTATTCGGCGCTGTTCGACCGGCTGTATGTCGCTCCGGACAAAAACGAGGCAGTCTGGTTCGGCAGTGTCGTGCATGAGCTCAGACACGTCTACCAGCGGCACCGGTTCGGGCTTCTGCTCTACATGTTGCTGAAAATCATCCGCCCGGTCATTGAGAAACCGGCTAAAAAGGCAGAGCTTGAAGCGACTGCTTGGCTGTGCAAGAAGAACGAAGAGGAACTCGAAAGAAAGCTACAGGAGAGGAAACGAAAATGAAAGTTGGCAAACTGAAAAATGAGGCAGGGAAAAGGTTTTTAACGGAGGTGGCCGCAGTTCCTTCGCCGGTGGACTTTGACCAGATGACGGAAACCGGATTTTTCT
>ENA-UONY01002063-UONY01002063.1-human-gut-metagenome-genome-assembly--contig:-CS9-NODE-2063-length-14969-cov-26.526955_pt1 | contig 14969 bp, 10 predicted proteins | sample MGYA00242465_ERZ724012 | MGnify/ENA metagenome assembly ERZ724012 | reverse complement strand
ACGCTTTCTTTTCTATTATTGGAACCTCTTTCCGCTTACAAAACAAGATGCAAAAAGCTCCTGGCCTCCATTACAGAAGCCAAGAGCTTTTTTCTTCTTTGTCCTATCAGATTTTATTTCCGGGGAGACTTAATTGCAGCCTGGGCGGGTGGCAAAATTACAGAGCGTTCGCACGTACTCACATCTGGTACAGTGCCACCATCAGCGGCATCGTGACGATACACAGCAGGGTCGTTACCACATTGATAGCGCTGGCGTAGTCTGCATCTTTGCCGTACACCTGCGCCATCTGGGTCAGTGTGGATGCGGACGGCGTGCAGATGGCAAGCAGTGTAACCAGCAGTATTGTTCTGCCCTCCGGCACTAGTGCTGCAAGGCCGCTGTATTTCAACAGTACGATTCCTATCAGCGGGATGCCCACCAGACGCAGCAGTGTGATCCACCATAGTCTGTGATAGCTCATCAGTTTTTTCAGGTCCATTTCTGCGATCAGCATACCGAGTATCAGCATTAGCTGCGCAACAACCTGATAGAATTTTTGCAGTTTTGCGGTGGCATCGTCCGCGATGGACACCAGAAATACCACCTGTACCTTTGCTTCGCCCCACTGCACGGGCTTGTCCAGAATGGCAAGGCAGACGAAGGTATCTTTGCTGACTGCCTTCCACGGATGCGGCATTGCCACCAGCCCACCAAACGAAGTGGCGGCCAGCGATTCCCGCTTTTTCACGAGCTGTAAAAAATCATCCGGCAGCTTTTTTTTTGCCGCACACGAACCGGCACATCTGTTCCAGTACCTGCTCCCGTGTTTCGCAGTTGAGATGTGGCAGAAACAGCTCCGGGCTGAAATATTCTTCTACAGTCCCCTTTTTGCCCTGCATCAAGAGCTTTTTCATCTGGGTCAGTTCTTTTTCGGTGGGGAAGAACTGGATCTGTCGGATGGGCACCGGGACATAAATGGGAATAGGCACCGTGGAAAACACATAGTCGATCTTACTGAAGTTCACGCTCCGCAGCCCGATCACGTCACAGGTCTGTACCCGGCCCAAATTCTTGCCGAATTTCTGCTGGTAGCGGTAAGCCAGCAGCTGGGCGCTGCCTTTGCCGCTGGCGCAGACGATCAGGATGTTTTTAGGTGCCCACTCTTTGGCCTTCTGCCGTTCCAGTGCCAGCGCAAAGCTGACGGCGATATAACCGATCTCGTCCTCCTTGATGGGGTTCGGGCTGACGTTTCGCAGCACGCTGCACGCCTGCGTGGCCATTTCGTAGGCCAGCGGATACTCCCGCTTGATATCCTGCAGGATCGGGTTCTTCATCCGCATCCCACTCTTGATCCGCGCTAGCAAGGGCACCATGTGCATGCACAGGCCCATGCGCAATTCTAGATTGTCCCGGAAGTCGATGCGGAACGCCTCGTAGATATGCTCGATCATATCCGATACGATGCGGTTGACCTCCTGCGGAATCACCAAATTTTCATCCGAGGTCATTGCGTTTGCCCGGTACATCTGTTTGCCGTTCAGATGCATAGCAATGTAGTAGACCTCCGGCAGTGGAAAAGCCACGCCCGTCATGTTTTCGATCTGCACGGCGATGTGGCTGGCCACTTCTAGGATCCGCTCCGGAAGGTCCGCCTGCATGCCATCCGAGCTTTCTATCGCGTGCCCTGTGCGGATGCGCTCCACTGCGACCTCAAGGTGGACCGCCAGATTATCCAGCGCCATCGTGGACATGGCGAACTTTTCTTTTTCCAGCACCCGGCTGACCAGCTCCTGTATCTGCTGCCCGACCGGACGGCTCTCGTCCCGCTGCGCCGCAATGCAGATCCTACGGTTCGTCTCACGGCCCACCACGCAGATGCCGTAGCCCGGTTTGCGGCGGATGCTCAGCCCGTATTCCGCCAGCTGCCGCTCCACTTCGCGCAGATCGTTGGAGATTGACCGCCGCGACACGAAGAACTGCTCGCTTAGATCATCCAGCTTGGAATAGCCATCCTTTTCCAGCAGATACTGTCTCAGCCGCTGTATCCGCTCCTGCGCGTCCTGCGGGATGCCGGTCCGTTCTCCCTGCTGTGGTTTGCTGCCCGACACATACGTCTGTGCATCCGTGATCTCAATGCCGAACCCCCTGCCGGGTTTGGCTGTGATGCAAAAGCCATTTTCCTGCATTTCCTTTGCGTAGGTCTTAATCAGGCTCCGCACTGTTTTGCCGCTGAGTTTCAGCTGTGCGGCCAGTTCATCCGCCGTCATAGGGCCACTTTTGTCCAGTATTTCAGCGATCGTCCAGATCCGCTCGTCCATCTTTTCACCTCCCCCAGCCTGTTGATTAGCACATTTATTTTCTTATCACTGTTAAAATTATAGCATTTTTGCTCAATTCGTTCCACGTCCAGAATTTCCACATCCACTCCGGAAATTGTTGCATGTATATTTTACCGTTTGGATATTCTGCCAGTCAACACAAAAACCGCCCCGGCTTCCTGTTACGAAAACCGGGACGGTTCATATACTTTATTGGTGCTCTCTCAAGCTCTCACGCAATTACTTGCGGGGGTTCTTGATAGCAGCCTGAGCAGCAGCCAGACGTGCGATAGGCACGCGGAAGGGAGAGCAGCTGACGTAGTCCAGGCCAACGTTGTGGCAGAACTCGACGCTCGTGGGATCGCCGCCGTGCTCGCCGCAGATGCCCAGACCCAGATCGGGACGGGTCTCGCGGCCGTCATGTGCAGCCATCTTGACCAGCTTGCCAACGCCGATCTGATCCAGATGCTGGAACGGATCGCTCTCGTAGATCTTGTTCTCGTAGTAAGCGCCCAGGAACTTGGCAGCATCGTCACGGCTGAAGCCGAAGGTCATCTGGGTCAGGTCGTTGGTGCCGAAGCTGAAGAACTCAGCTTCCTTGGCGATCTCGCCGGCAGTCAGAGCTGCACGGGGGATCTCGATCATGGTACCGACCAGATACTTCATGTCAACGCCGGAAGCCTTGATGAGCTCGTCTGCGACCTTGACGACAACGTCCTTGACGAACTTCAGCTCCTTGACCTCGCCGACCAGCGGGATCATGATGTGCGGGGTGATCACATGGCCGGTCTCAGCAGAGACGTTCAGAGCAGCCTTGATCACAGCGCGGGTCTGCATAGCAGCGATCTCGGGGTAGGTAACAGCCAGACGGCAGCCACGGTGACCCATCATGGGGTTGAACTCGTGCAGAGAAGCAACCACGTTCTTCAGGTCTTCGTAGGTCATGCCCATGTCGGCAGCCAGCTCCTTGATGTCCTCGTCCTTGGTGGGCAGGAACTCGTGCAGAGGCGGATCCAGGTAACGGATGGTCATCGGGCGCTCACCCATGATGCGGTACATCGCCTCGAAGTCACCCTGCTGGAACGGCTCGACCTTGGCCAGAGCAGCCTCGCGCTCTTCCACGGTACGTGCGCAGATCATCTCACGGACAGCCTTGATGCGGTCCTCAGCAAAGAACATATGCTCGGTACGGCACAGGCCGATGCCCTCAGCACCCAGGTCAACTGCCTGCTGTGCGTCACGCGGGTTATCAGCGTTGGTCATGACCAGCAGCTGACGTGCTGCGTCAGCCCAGCCCATGAAGCGGTTGAAGTTCTTGTTGCCGGTAGCGGCCACGGTTGCGACCTGCTCGCCGTAGATGTTGCCGGTGGAGCCATCGATGGAGATCCAGTCGCCCTCAACGAACTTGTGGCCGTTGATCTCGAAGGTCTTGGCCTCCTCGTCGATCTTCACGTCGTTATCATTGCCGCAGCCGGAGACACAGCAGGTGCCCATACCACGAGCAACAACGGCTGCGTGGCTGGTCATGCCGCCGCGGACGGTCAGGATGCCCTGAGAAACCTGCATGCCCACGATATCCTCGGGGCTGGTCTCCAGACGAACCAGAACGACCTTCTTCATCTTGCCGGACTTGACCATCTCCTCTGCTTCCTCAGCGGTAAAGACGATCTGGCCGCAGGCAGAACCGGGAGAAGCTGCCAGACCCTTGCCGACGACCTCAGCAGCCTTCAGGGCAGCTGCGTCGAACTGGGGATGCAGCAGGGTATCCAGCTGCTTGGGCTCCACGCGCAGGACAGCCTCCTGCTCGGTGATCATGCCCTCGTCCACCAGGTCACATGCGATCTGCAGAGCAGCCTGAGCGGTACGCTTGCCGTTACGGGTCTGCAGCATGTACAGATGGCCGTCCTCGATGGTGAACTCCATATCCTGCATATCGCGGAAGTAGTTCTCCAGACGGGTTGCGATCTCAACGAACTGATCGTACACCTCAGGCATCTGATCCTTCAGGTGGCTGATGGGAGAAGGAGTGCGCACGCCTGCGACGACGTCCTCGCCCTGTGCATTGATCAGGTACTCGCCCATCAGCTTCTTTGCGCCGGTGGCGGGGTCACGGGTGAATGCAACGCCGGTGCCGGAACGGTCGCCGGAGTTGCCGAATGCCATCTGCTGCACGTTGACAGCGGTGCCCCACTCGTAGGGGATCTCGTTCATCTTGCGGTAGACGTTTGCACGGGGGTTATCCCAGCTGCGGAACACGGCCTTGACAGCCTCGATCAGCTGATCACGGGGATCCTGCGGGAAGGGACGGCCTTCGTTCTCCTCGTAGATCTTCTTGAAGGTGCCGACCAGTTCCTTCAGGTCGTCAGCAGTCAGGTCCACGTCGTTCTTGACGCCCTTGGCTTCCTTCATCTTGTCGATCTCGACCTCGAACAGGCTCTTGGGGACCATCATGACGACATCTGCAAACATCTGCACGAAGCGGCGGTAGCAGTCGTATGCGAAGCGGGGGTTGTTGGTCTTCTTGGCCAGACCCTCAACAGCCTGATCGTTCAGGCCCAGGTTCAAGATGGTGTCCATCATGCCGGGCATGGACTGACGTGCGCCGGAACGGACGGAGACCAGCAGGGGGTTCTCGTTATCGCCGAAGGTCTTGCCGGTGATCTTCTCCAGGCCCTTGACGTGCTCGAAGATGTCAGCGGTGATTGCATCGTTGATCTGACGGCCGTCTGCATAATACTGGGTGCAGGCATCCGTGGTGATGGTAAAGCCCTGGGGAACCGGCATACCGGCGGCAGTCATCTCTGCCAGACCGGCGCCCTTGCCGCCCAGAGTATTCTTCATGGTGACCTTGTCGCCGCCGAAAGCATCATTGCCTTCGCTGAAGTAGTACAGATACTTTTTGCTCATGCGTTGTTTACCTCCCATTTTCGACCGTGATGCATCTGCACACGGTCTCATCGCTTGCCTTGTCTTACTGAGTCGATGAACATTGTTTTGTGAATGCCTAACTATTATACCAGAAAATCCATCTCTTTCCACCGGGCAAAATCCCGAATTTGTTTGCTGTTTTTTATGCAAATCACTTGAATTTTACTAAGTTTTCCGGTAATATAAAATGGGAGAAAGTTCGAGAGGTTTTTCGTTTTCTGACGCGGTTTCTCGCCCTGTTGGATACAACTTTCCATCCCTGAAATTTCAAGCATTCTTTTTGTCGGCACAATACTCCTGTTGTATGCATCTTTGGATATGCAGGCAACATTTTTCCGGGTCTTCCGGGAAGCGCCTGCCGCCGGGAGCGCGTGCCGGGAAGGGAGATCTCACATCATGGAAAACACGGTTTCTTCCGCTGCGCTGAACGCAGCGCGTGAGCAGCTGGACGCCGCCGAGGCCGCCCGCGACGCCATTCTGCTGCAGCACATTGCAAATGGCGTCATCATCGACAGCCGCACGGTGCAGATCACACCGGACGTGGTCATCGCGCCGGGTGCCGTCATTCTGGCGGGCACCATCCTGCGCGGCAAGACGGTCATCGGCGCGGGCTGCGTCATCGGCCCCAACACCCTCATTGAGGACAGCATCGTGGACGAAGGCACCACTGTCAACGCCAGCCAGGTCTACGGCAGCCACCTGGGCCCCCACAACAACATCGGCCCCTTCACCCATGTGCGGGTGAACACCGTCACCGACTACGGCGTGCATCTGGGCGCCTACGTCGAGACCAAGAACTCCAACTTTGCCCGGGGCAACACCGTGAGCCACCTGACCTACATCGGCGACAGCGATGTGGGCAAGTACTGCAACTTCGGCTGCGGCACCGTCACCTGCAACTACGACGGCAAGGATAAGTTCCGCACCCAGATCGGCGACTACTGCTTCATCGGCTGCAACACCAACCTTGTGGCCCCGGTCAAGGTGGGCGATGGTGCCTATACCGCCGCCGGCAGCACCATCACCAAGGATGTGCCCGCACAGGCACTAGGCATTGCCCGGGAGCGCCAGACCAATCTGGACGGCTGGGCAGAGCCCAAGATGGAAGCCTACATCGCCAAAAAGCAGAAACTGGAAAACGAGCAGAGCAAATAAACCTCTGCCGGAAGGGAGCTGCGTATGAAGTCTGAAAGTTTTCGCAAGCAGGCACTGTGCCTTGTCCTTTTCTTCGCGGCCATTGCCGCCGTGTTTGCCCTGACCCGCCTGCGCAGCGACCCCGCCAAAAAGCAGGCGGAGTTCGTGGTGCAGCAGCTGCTCTCCTGCTCCTCTGCCGTAGAGCAGGCCGTAGATGCCGCCGCGCCCGCCGGCAGTGAACCGGGGCTTGCTGCTGTGGACACCGAGGGGCTGTACGCTTTTCTTCAGGCGCAGCTGGGCGATGCCATGACAGCCGACTGCCTGAACAAAGTCATGGCAAACCGTCTGCCCACCCGCATCACCGCGCTGGCCGGGCAGTCCGGCGACAAGCTGGTGCCCGCTGACCTTACCCTGAAAAAGCGCGCCGGGGCAGAAAACTGCTACGACTTTTCTGCCGCCCTGCTGACCGCTGCGGACAGCACCGCCGCCGCGCAGGTGTCCGGCACCATCACCATGGTGAAGGAGGATGGCCGCTGGAAGGCTGCTGCCATCACACTGGAGCTGTAATATAATGCTTCTCTGCCCCTGTGCCCTGCGGCACGGGGGCATTTTTTTGCCCATTTTTCGCTTATAATGTATATCTTTTTGCGCGCGCGTATGTTATACTTAGATGTTGTATCACACTATTATCAGGAAAAGGTATTATCACATCATGAATGGAAACGATATCTGGCTCATTGCAGGGCTGGGCAACCCCGAAGCAAAATACGATGGCACCCGCCACAACGCCGGTTTTGCCGCGCTGGACGCGCTGGCCGACAAGTGGAACATCTCTGTGGGCAAGACCAAGTTCCAAGGCCTGTGGGGACAGGGCGAGGTGGACGGCCACAAGGTAGTGCTGCTGAAACCCCTGACCTACATGAATCTCTCCGGCGATTCCATCGCCCCTATGGCGGGCTTTTTCAAGATCCCTGCCGACCATGTGCTGGTGCTGTGCGATGACATCACACAAGCCCCCGGCAAGCTGCGCATCCGTCCCTCCGGCTCTGCGGGCGGGCATAACGGCCTGAAGAGCATCATTGCCCGGCTGGGCGGGGAGAACTTCCCCCGCATCCGCATCGGCATCGGCGCAAAGCCCCACCCGGACTACGACCTTGCCGCATGGGTGCTGGGCAAGTTCCCGCCGGAGGACGCCAAGGCCATCGCCGACCGCTACCCCGACCTTGAAGCCGCCGCAAAGCTTATCATGGACGGTAAGCTCAGTCTGGCACAGAGCAAGTATAACGGGTAAACGGAACGAACCCTCTCAGTCGCCTGACGGCGACAGCTCCCCCGAGGGGGGAGCTTTTCCGCATCACCCCATAAACTTTCCCTTAAACGATAAACAAAATCTCTTTGTCAAAAGCTCCCCCTTTCGGGGGAGCTGGCATCGCGCCAGCGATGACTGAGAGGGTTTTGAGAAAGGAGGTTTTTCCATGTACGAAGCCTTACTCAAGGCCACCCCGGAATATCAGAAGGTCGCCGCAAGCTTTGGCTCCGCAGGGCCGGCGGCGCTGTTCGGTTTGCCGCCCGCAGGCCGGGCGCTGCTGTATGCCGCCCTGCAAAAAGACCTTGACCGGGTGCTCTGCATCGTGACCCCCGGCGAAGCCGAGGCCACCCACTTTGCGGACGACCTCAAGGCGCTGGGGCTTACTGCTGCGGTGTTCCCGCCCCGGGACTTTATGCTGCGCCCGGTGGAGGGTGCAGGCCGCGAGTACGAGTACCGCCGCCTTTCGGTACTGGGCGCACTGGCGGGCGGGCGGCTGAATGCCGTCTGTGTGCCCGCCGAGGCCCTTTTGCAGTACACAGTGCCCCGGGACGAATTCTTGAAGAACACCCTCACCCTCAAGCCCGGCATGGTGTACAACCGCGAAGCGCTGGTGGCCCGGCTGTTTGCCGCCGGGTATGTGCGGCGCAGCCAGGTGGACGGCCCCGGCCAGTTCAGCGTGCGCGGCGACATCGTAGACATCTACGCGCCGGACATGCGCCAGCCCGCCCGCGTGGAGTACTGGGACGACGAGATCGACTCCATTTCTTCGTTCGACCTGCTCACCCAGCGGCGGGATACGGCACTGGAAAAAATTTATCTTTCCCCTGCCCGCGAGGTGCTGTTCGGCGACACGGCGGAGACCGCCGAAGCTCTGCGCGCCGCCGTGAAAAAGGCCCGGGGCAAGCACCGCACCGCGCTGGAAAAGGCCACCGAAGCGGACCTCGCCCAGCTGGACGCCGGGCTGATGCCGGAAGCCATGGACAAATACTACGGCCTGCGCTACCCGGAACCGGCCACCCTGCTGGACCATCTGGACGCGCCGCTGTTCATCCTGGACGAAGTGGGCGGCATCCGGGACGCTCAGAAAGCCACCGAGTTCCGCCGCAGCGAGGAGCTCACCGGTCTGCTGGAAGAAGGCGTGCTCTGCCCGGGGCTGGACGTGCTGTACCAGACCATGGATGATCTTGCCGCCGCCGCCCAGAAGCAGAGCACCCTGCTGTGCGAGAACTTCCTGCGCGGGATGAACGAGTTCAAGCTGAAAGACCTCATCAACGCCGAAGCCTTTGCCGCCCCCAACTGGAACGGCGACCTTGCTTCCCTGCGGGAGGACCTGGACCCGCTCATTGTGCAGGGGTATGCCATCACTCTGTTCTCCGGCACACCCAAGGGTGCCGCCGCCCTGACCCGTGACCTTGCCGACAAGGGCTATGCCGTGAGCATGAGCCGCGATGTGCGGCCGGCCAAGGGCATCGTGCAGGTGCTGCCGGGCCATTTGACCGCCGGGTGCACCTTCCCGTTCGCCCATGCGGCGGTGCTTTCCAGCCGCCGGCACGGTCTGGACGAAGACACCGCTGCCGAGACCAAAAAGCGCAAAAAGAACAAAAACGCCCTGTCCAGCCTCTCGGACATCAAGCCCGGCGACTATGTGGTGCACCAGAGCCACGGCATCGGCATGTATGCGGGCATCCAGCGGCTGGAAGTACAGGGTGCCACCAAAGATTACCTCAAGGTGCAGTATTCCGGCTCGGACGTGCTGTATGTGCCGGTCACCCAGCTGGACCTGCTGAGCCGCTACACCGCCCCCGGCGACGAGGAAAAAGTCAAGCTGGCCAAGCTGGGCGGTGCCGAGTGGCAGCGCACCCGTGCCAAGGTGAAAAAGGCCACCGAGGAGATGGCGCAGGAGCTGATCGAGCTGTATGCCCGCCGCCGGCAGGCCACGGGCTACGCCTTCCCGCCCGACGGCGACTGGCAGCGGGACTTTGAGACCCGCTTTGACTACGACGAGACCGACGACCAGCTGAACGCCACCGCCGAGATCAAGCAGGACATGGAAAAAGGTCACCCCATGGACCGCCTGCTGTGCGGCGACGTGGGCGTGGGCAAGACCGAAGTGGCCCTGCGCGCCGCCTTCAAGTGCGTGATGGGCGGCAAGCAGTGCGCCATCCTGGCCCCGACCACATTGCTGGCGTGGCAGCACTACAACACCATCCTCTCCCGCATGGAAGCCTTCCCCGTGAAGGTGGAGATGATGTCCCGCTTCCGCACCGCCAAGCAGCAGAAGGAAACGCTGAAAGGCCTGCAGGCGGGCAGCGTGGACATCGTGGTGGGCACCCACCGGCTGCTGTCCAAGGACGTGAAGTTCCACGACCTCGGCCTTGTCATCATCGACGAGGAACAGCGCTTCGGCGTGAAGCACAAGGAAAAGCTCAAAGAGAACTTCATCGGGGTGGACATGCTCACCCTGTCCGCTACGCCCATCCCGCGCACGCTGAACATGGCCATGAGCGGCATCCGCGACCTTTCCACCATCGAGCAGCCGCCCATCGAGCGCCAGCCCGTGGAGACCTTTGTGCTGGAATACAACGACGTGATCCTTGCCGAAGCCATGAAGAAGGAGCTTGCCCGGGGCGGGCAGGTGTACTACCTGCACAACCGGGTGGACAACATCGAGGCCACCGCCGCCCATGTGAGCCAGATGGTGCCCGGGGCCCGCATCGGCATCGCCCACGGCAAGATGACCGAGGAAGAACTGAACCCCGTGTGGCAGCACCTGCTCAATGGTGAGATCGACATTCTGGTCTGCACCACCCTTATTGAAACAGGCATCGACGTGCGCAACTGCAACACCCTCATCATTGAGGACGCCGACCGCATGGGCCTTGCCCAGCTGTACCAGATAAGGGGCCGCGTGGGCCGCAGCGGCCGCAAGGCTTACGCCTACTTCACCTTCCGGCGCGATAAGACCCTCACCGACATCGCACAGAAGCGGCTTTCCGCCATCCGGGAGTTCACCGCCTTCGGCTCCGGCTTCCGCATTGCCATGCGGGACCTGCAAATTCGCGGCGCGGGCAGTCTGCTGGGGCACAGCCAGCACGGTCACATGGAAGCCGTGGGCTACGATCTCTATGTGAAGATGCTGGGGCAGGCCATTGCCCGGGCCAAGGGCGAACCGGTGCAGCGCGACAAGAGCGAATGCCTTGTGGACCTGCGGGTGGACGCCTATATCCCGGAAAAATATATCGCGGACGGGCCGGGCCGCATCGAAGCCTACAAGCGCATCGCGGCCATCCAGACCCCCGAGGACGCCGCCGACGTGCTGGACGAGCTGATCGACCGCTACGGCGACCCGCCGCCCTCGGTGAGCGATCTGGTGAACGTGTCGCTGGTGCGGGTGCAGGCAAGCGCTGTAGGCGTCACCGAAGTGACCCAGAAGAAAGACACCCTCGTGCTGCAGCTGGAAAGCCTGGATGTGCCCATGATCCGCGGCCTGCTGATCGCCTTCAACGGCCGCGTCACCGCAGGCGCGGGCAACCGGCCCTACCTCTCGGTGAACCTGCAGCCGGATGAAAAGCCGCTGGAGCTGCTGCAGAGCATCCTGAAGGCGATGGATGAAATTCTAAAGCCTTCCCCCTCGGGGGAAGGTGGCCGCGAAGCGGACGGATGAGGGGCAGCAGCGGTCCGATGCCGTTTCCCACCGGCATTAAAAGATAACTTCCCCTCATCAGTCGCCTACGGCGACAGCTTCCCCCGAGGGGGAAGCCTATTTCAAAAGGAGCATTTGTATGAAAAAGAAACTTCTCGCACTGGTGTGCGCACTGGCACTTACCTTCAGCCTTGCAGGCTGCGTCATTTCCACCCCGGATACGGTGGGCAAGATCGGCGACTTTGAGGTCACCTCCGGCATGTACCTGCTGGCGCAATACGGTGCCTATCAGCAGGCCGCCCAGCTGGCCGGCACTGATCAGGACGCCACGAACGTGAAAGCCTTTCTGAAGGAGACCATCACCACCGATTCCGACACCGGCGAGACCGCTGTGGTCAGCGACTACGTGGCCCAGAAAACGCAGGAAACGCTGGAAACGCTGGCCGCTGTGGACGCCCGCTTCAAAGAGCTGGGCGGGGAGCTGACCGACGCACAGATCACCACCGCCGACAGCTACGCTCAGCAGATGATGGACAACTACGGCGACACCTACACCGCCAACGGCATTGGCCTGGAGACCCTCAAGGCCTTCGAACGCCTGCAGCTGGAGCACACCGCTCTGCTGGGCCTCATCTACGGCCCGGACGGCGAGACCCCGGTGGCCGACGACGAGCTGACCAGCCATCTGGACGACAGCATGTATGAGATCGGCTATGTGACCATCCCGCTGTACAACACCAGCACCTACGCCTTCGCCGACGACGACCAGAAGGCCGAGATGCTCAGCCTGGCCCAGACCGCTGCTGACAGTGTGAACCTGGCCGAGCCTGAGACCACCAGCGAGCAGGTCAGCAGCCTGACCGCAGCCGCCAAGGCCGCCCTGCCGGACATCTACGCCGTGCTGGATGGCGAGTTCTCGGCGGATTCGGTCAATGTCCAGACCGAACTGCTGACCGAGAGCGACGTGGACACTGCCTTCACCCAGGACGGTGCCGCCGATGCCCTGCGCGGCCTTGCCTACGGCGAAGCCGCCGCCGTGCAGCTGAACGATTCCAGCCTGATCCTGATGGTGCGTCTGGACCCGCTGAATGTCGCTTCGCTGGACAGCCTGCGGGATACCATCCTGAGCGACATGAAGGGCGACGAGCTGGAAGATGCCCTCGCCGCCTACGGTGCCGAGCTGACCCACAGTCTGGACAGCTCTGCCATGAACAAGCTGCCCGCTTCCAAGATCGACAACAGCAGCAGCTCCAACAGCTGATCATCAAAAATGGCTCCGCGTGCGCTTTGCCATTTACAGTTGAATTTATCTCTTAAAACTGAAAGCCAGAAACACCGGTCGGTGTTTCTGGCTTTCGTTTTGCAGAATTTTATCTTGTCACTTTTGCAAATTCCGCCGCCAGCGCCGCGTTCACCGAGCGCACCGCGTTGGCGTCCGGCTTGATGGCTGTGCGGTCGTAGGTAAACAAGCCGTTCACCTCGTCCTCCACATCGGTGAGCTGGGTGTACACCAGCGCCGAAAGGCCTTTTTTCAGCTGGGGCAGCACGGTGCCCAGTTGCAGCTTTTTGTAACGGGCCGTGAGTTCTTCCCGGCTTTTGGCGGTGCCGTAGCCATAGGTTTTGCCCGGGGCCTCGTGGCCGGGCATGGGCCATGCGATGCCGCCGTACTCGCTCAGGGCCACGGTGCGTTTTTGGGGCCGCACATGCAGCGGGTAGAAGTAGTTGTGCAGGGAGTGCACGTCTCCCCCGCCCTGGTCGTACCAGCCGCTGGCCTCGTCCACAAGGCGGGTGTCGTCCAGCGCACGGATGGCTTGCACTGCCCCGGCGGCATCGAACTGGCCCCACCCTTCGTTGAAGGGCACCCAGCAGCCGATGCACGGGTGGCACCGCAGCGCGTCTACCGTGGCTTCCAGCTCACGGCGGTATTCTTCCCGGCTTGCATCCTTGCCCCGGCTCAGCAGGCCCCAGAGGGGCTCTGCATCCGGCAGGCGGCGCAGCAGCGGCTGCAGGACGTTGGTCAGGTAGGTGACGAACCAGAGGTTATACGCGCTGCCGCCATTCACCATGTCCTGCCAGACCACAAGGCCCAGCCTGTCGCAGTGATAATACCAGCGCTGCGGCTCGATCTTGGCGTGCTTGCGCAGCAGGTTGAAGCCCAGGGCTTTTACTTCGCTGAGCTCCCGCTCCACCGCCGCATCCGAGGGCGGCGTGTACAGTCCCTTGGGCCAGTAGCCCTGGTCCAGCAGACCGTTGAGCAGAATGGGCTGATCGTTCAGGCAGAAGCGCAGCACGCCGTGGGCATCCGGCACGCAGCTCCACTTGCGCAGAGCAAAGTAGCTGTGCACGGTGTCAAAGTCTTCTTCCGGCCCCTGGGTGGTGCCCACGGTCAGGTCGTAGAGGAAGGGCGTGTCCGGGCTCCACGGAAAGAAGTGTTCCGGTGGGATATCCAGCGTCACTTCGCCGTCGCGGTCGGCGTCGTCGCTGCCCCAGTCCTCAGCGATGGTCACGCCCCCTGCCCGCACCACGGCCCAGAGGTTCGCCGCGCCGCCGGGCTTTGCCGTGTGGGCTTTCACCGTCACGGTGCGGGCGTCGTAGTCCGGGGTGATGGTCAGGGATTGGATGTAATTTTCCGGCACGCGCTCCAGCCAGACCGTCTGCCAGATGCCGCTCTGGGCCGGGTAGAACATGCCGCCGGGCTTCAGGGTCTGCTTGCCTCGGGCCTGGGTGCCGCTGCCGGTGGGGTCCTGCACCGCCACCCACAGGCTGTTGCGCCCGGTGCCGTTCAGCTGGTCGGTGATGTCAAAACTGAAGGGCCAGTAGCCGCCCCGGTGGCCGCCCACCAGATGGCCGTTCACCTGCACGGCGCAGGCGTGATCCACCGCGCCGAAGTGCAGCAGCACCCGGCCGCCTTCGCCCGCAGGCGGGGCAAAAAAGCGGTGGTAGTGCAGCCACTGACCGGGCTGCAGGGTGCGGCCCACGCCGGAGGCTTCCGCTTCCGGGGAATAGGGCACCAGAATGCTGCCGTCCCACGCAGAGGGGTGCTCTGCCGAGGCGGTAATGGCATACTGCCACAGGCCGTTGAGGTTTTCGCAGCTGTCCCGGCGCAGAGCCGGGCGGGGGTATTCGGGCAAAGGATGCATGGTGCCACCGCCTTTTTTCATCTGTTGGCTCCATTCTAGCACAGTTTGTAGTGACTAAGCAATAAGATTTAAAATTGTCTCCGCTTCGCTCTGGACGAGTTGTGGCACCCAGCGTCTGCTACGGCCCTTGAGCGGGCCTTGCATCCTGCTGGCCACGGCCCCAACAGCTCCTCCCTGTTTCGGCCGCAGGCCGCAGTCGTCGCCGTTGCAATAATAGCGGAAAAATTATTTTATATTTGAGTTTTAGAAAAATCTGCGGATTTTTCTAAAACTCTTTTTCACGGGAGGGGTCGCAGTGGGAAACGGCATCTGCTGCACCCGCTCCCCTGCGGGGAGCTGTCGCGCAGCGACTGAGGGGCCTATAAATCGGCGGAACACAAAAAAGCGTTGAGCGAAGCGGCTAGCTTTTTTGTATGGAGCCCTTCTGCTTTGGGGTTTAAAAGGGGCGAGTAGCCCCTTTTTCGTCAGGGGTAAGTGGAGTCCAGAGGATGAGAGGGGCGCGTCGAAACGCCCCT
>ENA-UONY01002060-UONY01002060.1-human-gut-metagenome-genome-assembly--contig:-CS9-NODE-2060-length-14978-cov-4.623333_pt1 | contig 14978 bp, 17 predicted proteins | sample MGYA00242465_ERZ724012 | MGnify/ENA metagenome assembly ERZ724012 | reverse complement strand
AACGGGGCGTACCTTTGCCTTTCAGTATACCATAAACCAAAAAAAATGCATAGAAAACTCATAAAAAAAGCGGACCCTTTTTCAGGGTCCGCTTGCCGTTTTTTCTCTTTACTGGCGGGTAACCACGATCGTCTGCACAACAGACGTTACCAGGGCCGCCGCATCCAGCCAGAATAGGACCGGTGCATAGGCAAAACCGGCCATCATATATACACCGGTCATCCCTAACCAGATACCAACCCCTATCGTACAGATGGCGGCGCCGATTACCATACCCAGTCCCTGCGACGGGAACTTTGGCCGGTTTCCGGCCCACATCAGCGCCACGCAAATAGCCAGGAGCAAAGGCAAAATCAGAAACCCGATCAGGAACCGTGACGTGTCGCTGTAGGTCTGCATGGCATTTTCCTGGGCCCATTGCCAGGCGTAACTGCCGCCAACGCCTACAATTTGCAAAAGTACCAATCCTGTCAAAAACCGTTTCATTTCTTTCGCCCCTTTCTCAACCGGACGGGCCCTTTTTTCTTTTTTAGCAATTGGAAGGTCAAAGGCACCCTATTTGTATGGATACGTGATTCGATTCATTCGCTATAAAATAGAATAGCATATTTTTACATGCTGTTCTATTTCTGATTTATCCGAAGTTTCTTTTTGCTTTTTGTGAAATTCTTAAATTTCGTGACAAAGCGTGACAGAAAAACACGTTTTTTCATAAAAGAAGCGCCTTTCTGCAAAGAGAAAGGCGCTTCTTTCGGTCTTTTTATAACCGGTTAATTATTCATTATTATCGCGGCGGCGGTAGTTTCCACGGGAACGGTCGTCACGGCGCCCATGGGGCCGGTCATCCCGGCGGCGGGGTGTATCGCTGATGGTGTTTTCCGGCACCAGACCATCCAGGTCGATCAGCGCATCGCGGCGGCTCAGATTCAGACGGCCTTTGTCGTCGATTTCCAGCACTTTGACTTTGACCGTATCGCCCACATTGACCACATCGGACACTTTGTCCACGCGCTTGACATCCAGCCGGGAAATATGCACCAGGCCTTCTTTACCGGGAGCAATTTCTACAAACGCACCGAAGTCCATCAGGCGGGTCACACGACCGGTGTAGTACGTGCCGGGTTCCGGATCATTGACAATGGTGTCAATAATCGTCATGGCGCGTTCGCACTTTTCCTGGTCGACGCCGGACACAAACACATGCCCGTCTTCTTCCACATCCACCTTCACTTCGCATTCGGCGCAGATCTTCTGAATGACCTTGCCGCCGGACCCGATAACTTCACGGATCTTTTCGACAGGGATCACCGTGGACATCATCTTGGGCGCATACTTGGACAGATGAGCACGGGGCTCCGGAATGGCCTTGAGCAGCACTTCGTCGATGATATAATCGCGGGCTACATGGGTCTTGTGCAGAGCTTCTTTAATGATTTCGGGCGTCAGGCCGGAAATCTTCAGGTCCATCTGGATGGCGGTAATACCCTTGTAGGTACCGGCAACTTTAAAGTCCATATCGCCGAAGAAGTCTTCCACACCCTGGATGTCCACCATGGTCATCCAGCGGTCGCCTTCGGTGATCAGGCCGCAGGAAATACCCGCGACAGGAGCTTTAATCGGCACACCGGCGTCCATCAAAGACAGGGTGCTGCCGCATACGGAACCCTGGGACGTGGAACCGTTGGAAGACAGTACTTCCGATACCAGGCGCAGCGCATAGGGGAATTCTTCCACGCTGGGGATAACGGGCAGCAGGGCACGTTCCGCCAGGGCGCCATGGCCGATTTCACGACGGCCGGGGCCGCGGCTGGGCTTGGTTTCGCCCACGGAGTAAGAGGGGAAGTTGTAGTGATGGATATACCGTTTTTCGGTTTCGCCGTCAATCCCGTCCAGGATCTGGGAATCGCTCACCGGGCCTAGGGTGGTTACCGTGAGCACCTGGGTCTGGCCACGGGTGAACAGGCCGGAACCATGTACCCGAGGCAGCAGGCCAACTTCGGCCGCCAGCGGACGGATTTCGTCCATCTTCCGGCCGTCTACACGCTTCTGTTCGTCCAGCAGCCAACGGCGCACGACAAATTTCTGGGTTTTGTACATGCATTCGTCGATCTTGGCTTCTTCGCCGGGATACAGCGGGTCAAAATGTTCGTGCACTTTTTCATAAATGGGCTTGAGCCGTTCGTCGCGCACGGTCTTGTCGTCGGTATCCATGGCTACTTTCACATCTTCCACCGCAAAAGCTTTGACGGCTTCGAACATGTCGGCATCGGGTTCGTTGCTCGGGTACGAGAACTTTTCTTTGCCGATTTCCTTCTGGATATTTTTAATAAATTCAATGATATGCTGGTTGCAGGCATGGCCGGCCATAATGCCGTCAAACATGTCTTCATCGCTGACTTCGTTGGCGCCCGCTTCGATCATAGCCACACGGCTGTCGGTGGAGGCCACCGTTACGGCCATCTGGCTCTTTTTGCGCTGTTCTTCGGTGGGGTTCATGACGAATTCACCGTCAATCAGGCCCACGGAAACGCCGCTGATGGGGCCGTTCCACGGAATGTCGGAAATCGACAGGGCAACCGAGGTGCCGATCATACCGGTGATTTCCGGCGAGCAATCGGGGTCTACACTCATCACGGTGCACACGATGGATACGTCGTTGCGCATATCTTTGGGGAACAGCGGACGAATCGGGCGGTCGATCATGCGGCACACCAGAATCGCCTTATCGGTGGGGCGGCCTTCCCGCTTGAGGAAGGAACCGGGGATACGGCCCACCGAATACAGTTTTTCTTCAAAATCTACCGAAAGGGGGAAGAAATCCACCCCGTCGCGAGGTTTGGCCGAAGCGGTGGCGGCTACATGTACCACCGTTTCGCCATAGCGGACCAGGCATTCGCCGTTGGCCAGCTGGCCCATTTTACCCGTTTCGACAATCAGCGGGCGCCCGGCCAGTTCGGTTTCAAACACACGAAATTTTTCAAACATGTTTTTTCCTCCGTCTTGTATGGTCGTTGTGTCCTTCCACACCGCCCTTTGCCGGCAAAAGCGTCGTGTGTTTTAGCAATGAAACCAGCGGGCATCTCTCCCCAAAACCTGCCCGTTCGTTTTACTGCTAAAAACACCGCATCCTCTGCCCAACATCGTGCGAATGTGGGAAAGGCAGGCAACAAAAAACTGAAGCCTGCCCCTACATTCGTGAAATTTCTTACTTACGAAGACCCAATCTGGCGATGACGGCACGATACCGTTCGATGTCCGTCTTCTGCAGATAAGCCAGCAGGTTCTTTCTCTTGCCAACCATCTTCAGCAGGCCGCGGCGGGAGTGGTGATCCTTCTGGTGCGTACGCAGGTGTTCGGTCAGATCGCTGATGCGCTTGGTCAGAACAGCTACCTGCACTTCGGGAGAACCGGTGTCGCCTTCGTGTACGGCATACTCTTTGATAATGGCATTCTTTTCTTCTTTCAGCATGGGTTTCATTCCACCTTTTCTAAAATTTGCCCACGCTCGCAGAATGGGGCTGGTGAAGGCCTTTCGTTTTCGAAAGAAACCCCCAATCCGGGAACGGGGTAAGAGCTTTTCGTATTATACCACAAGCCCCCCCGGTTGTAAACAGGAAGGGTGCCAAAAAAGCCGCGAAAAACGCGGCTTTTTCCGGTTTTTTTCGTAACCGGCACCAAAACAAAAAGACGGCTATCAGCGCTGCCCCGCTACCTGGCGGGCTGTTTCGGCATTTTTCAAAATTTCGTCCTGCATGGCGGCAAGCGAATCAAACCGCCGTTCCGGGCGCAGAAAATCGTACAGTTCCACCGGAACGCTTTGGCCGTAAAGATCCCCCTGATAATCGAGGATCCACGTTTCGCTGAGCACATGGTCGCTGCCCACCGTGGGTTTCACGCCAATATTCGTGACCCCGGCATACCGGCGCCCGTCTACCGTGACCATCGAAGCATACACCCCAAACGGCGGCCGGATAAAATCTTTCGGTAGGGTCTGGTTAATGGTAGGAATCCCCAACGTGCGCCCCAACTGCCGCCCGTGTTCCACGGGGAAACAGAACCCAAAGGGGCGTCCCAACAGTTTCCCGGCTTCCCGCATATTACCCTGTTGCACCAGGGCCCGGATACGCGTAGAGCTGACAGGCTGCGCCCCGTCTTCCACCGCTGCCATCACCTTTAGTTGCACCTGCGCACCGGCACAGAGCGCCGTCAGCAACTTCGTATCCCCCCGGCCTTTGTCGCCAAAGCGGAAATTAAACCCGCAGCTGATGGTTTTGGCCTGTAAATCCTTTTGGAGCCGTTCAAAAAACCGTTCCGGCTGCATATGGCAAATATGGGAAAAGGGCAGCAAATACAGCACCTCGACCCCCATTTTTTCCAGTTCATGGGCTTTTTCTTCATTGGTCATCAAAAGCGGCACCGACTGCCCGCCCAGCACGGCGGACGGGTTTTCGTCAAACGTGACCACCGCCGGTACCTGTCCCGGGCAGTTCAGTACTTGTCCAATAACGGCCTGGTGACCCCGGTGCAGCCCATCAAAGCTGCCCAACGCCACGGCCAAAGGGGCCCCGGCGGGTTCCCAATCCCGATAAATGCGCATGAATCCGCTTCCTTCCTTTCTCACCCGGCTTTATTCCCCGGGAAAAAGCCGCAAAACCGTCAAAAGTCCTTCCTGGGCGTGCACGGCCCCCAAGCCCAAAAAACGCCGGTCCGGGCCGTACACACGGCAGCGGCATGCGTCTTCTTTGGGGCATCCTGGCACCCGGGCTGTGAACAAAGCCCCACCATTTTGGAACCGGACGCTCTGCGCCGGTGATACCTGCACTGCACGGAGATTCTCAAACAAAGATTCCACCGGGCGGATCACCTGCTGCACCGTGCCCTCTTCGGCCCGGGCGCGCATAGCCTCCACCGTGACCGCCTGTTCCAGCGTAAACCCGCAAGCGGCCACCCGCCTAAGGGCCGTCATATGGCCCTCACTGCCGCAGGCCGCCGCCAGGTCTTCAATCAGCACCCGCACATACGTCCCCTTACTGCAGCGCATACGCAGGCTTCCCGTTTGCTCTTCTTCCGAAAAGGCCAAAAGCTCCAATTCGTCCACCCGCACGGGACGGGGAGCACGCTCCACTTCCACCCCTTTGCGGGCCAACTGGTACAGCCGCTGGCCGTTGACCGAAACCGCCGAATACATGGGCGGAATTTGCAAAATATCCCCCCGGAACGCCGGCAGTGCTTTTTCGAGTTCTTCTCTGGTTACTTTTTTTTCCGAACGCGCCACCGGAGTGCCGGTCCGGTCGCCGGTATCCATGCGCACGCCCAACGAAAAGGACGCCTCGTACTCCTTTTCGTTATCGGCCAAAAACGGAATCGCTTTGGTGCCGCTGCCCAACAAAATGGGCAGCACCCCGGTTGCCATGGGGTCCAGTGTACCCGTATGCCCGGCTTTGCGCTCCCCGCACAACCGGCGCATCAGGGCCACCGCGTCAAACGACGTGAACCCTTCCGGCTTATCGAGTACCAGCACCCCATTCATGAGAGGGCCTCCAGCGTCTCCGTAACGGCCTGCACCATTTCCCGGCAAGCGAGGGCGGCGGCTTCTTCGCCGCTAGCAGCATGGAACGCGCAGCCCGCCGCTGCTTTGTGCCCGCCGCCGCCAAACCGGCCGCACAAAGCGGCGGCATCCAACGGGTCATTGGTGCGCAGGGATACTTTAGCCGTCCCATCGGGCTTTTCCTTCACGCATACGCCCGCCAAAACGCCTTCGATCTGTCGGGGTAGGGCCGGCAGGCCGTCCAGGTCGTCTTCGGTAGCGCCGGTTTCTCTCATGTCCTTTTGTAAAATGGTCATCACCGCACAGCGGCCCTCACAGAAAAATTCCATGGAAGCTAAGGCTCGCCGCTCGATCTCCAACCGCGCCCGGGTTTTCGTTTCAAACATCCGGCGGTTGATGTCCGCCGCCGGGGCGCCTTGCTCCATGAGCCGGGCCGCAATTTCATGGGTGCGGGGCGTCACATTTCCGTAACGGAAGCACCCGGTATCTGTCGTAATTCCGGTAAACAGGCACCCGGCTATATCGGGGGTGATGGTCACGTCCATCGCCCGCAGTACCCGGTCGATCACTTCACAGGCCGCGGCCGCCCGGCTATCTAATAGCGTATGGGCGGCGTACCCGGTATTGGTCCCGTGGTGGTCGATACACAAATCCGTTTTTTCCGCCCACGGCGCCGTTACTTTGCCAAAAAGCTGTTTGTCGGCGATATCCACCGCACAGACAAAATCCGGTTCACCCTGCGAAAACGTAAGCCCGTTAAACAGGTAGTTAAATTTTTCCGGCACGGGATCGCTGCAGGCAAACGAAATGGCTTTTCCCTTTTGGCTGAGGCCCCGCAGCAGCGCCGACGCACATCCCAGGGTGTCCCCGTCGGGGGACGCGTGGCTGATCACCCGCACATGCCCCGCTTGCAGCAACAGCTGGGCCGCCTTTTTTTCATCGATGTTCATACGTTTTCCTCTTCTTCTTCGTTCGGCGCAGCGGGCCGTTCTTCCTGCAGGTCGTGGAGCATTTTGGAAATATGCGCCCCGTATTCAATAGAATCGGTGGCTTTAAAAATCAGCTGGGGCACGTGGCGCAGCGACAGCCGGTGGCCCAGTTCGCGGCGAATAAACCCGGCCGCATTTTTCAGCCCCGTTACGGCCTGTTTACAGGCATCCATACCTTCCATTGCGCTGACATATACGGTGCAATACGACAAATCGTTGGTGACATCCACCCGCACAATGCTGATCATGCCCTGCACCCGGGGATCTTTCAGTTCCCGGAAAATGGCAGTCAGTTCACGTTTAATATCTTCGGTCGTTCGTCCCATCCGGTATCCGGCCATGGTAAATCCTCCCTACGTTTCCTTACTTTTTGCAAAGGGGCCGCTCCCTTATTATCAGGGGCGGCCCGCTTGTGCCAGCCGGAAAACTGTTCGGCTCTTTTAACTAAGGGCTCAGTCTTCGCGGTATTCTTCCATCATATAAGCTTCCAAACGGTCGCCTTCCTTAATATCGCTGAAACGTTCCAAGCAGATGCCGCAATCGTAGCCTTCGGCCACTTCTTTTACGTCATCCTTAAACCGGCGCAGCGATGCCACTTTGTCGTCGGCCACAATAATCCCGTCACGCACCACGCGCACCTGGGCATTGCGGGTAATTTTCCCGCTGGTAACATGCGAACCGATAACCGTACCCACACTGCTGATGTGATACACTTCGCGGCATTCGGCGCGGCCAAGTTCCACTTCGCGGAACTTGGGAGCCAGCATGCCCTTCATAGCCGACTTAATTTCATCGATGCAGTCATAGATCACGCGATACAGCCGCATATCCACGCCGTCGCGCTTGGCGTTTTCTTCGGCCACCGGGTCGGGCCGTACGTTAAAGCCCACCACAATGGCATTGCTGGCGTTGGCAAGCATAATATCGCTTTCGCTGATGGCGCCCACCGCGCCGTGAATCACGTGTACCCGCACTTCCTGATTGCTCAATTTTTCCAGGGACTGCCGTACCGCTTCCACAGAGCCCTGTACGTCGGCCTTCACAATAATCTTCAGTTCCTTCATGTCGCCCTGCTGCATCTGATCAAACAGGTTATCCAGCGTAACTTTCGTCTGGGCGTTGAAGGCGGCTTCTTTCTGTTCGGTAATCCGCTGTTCGACCAGTTCACGGGCCAGGCGTTCATCCGATACCGCATTGAGCGTATCGCCGCCCACCGGTACGTCATTCAGGCCGGTGATTTCCACGGGGATGGACGGGCCGGCGCTCTTGACCTTACGGCCACGGTCATCCATCATGGCGCGCACACGGCCCACCGTGGTACCGGCCACGATGATGTCGCCGGTATGCAGCGTGCCGTTCTGGACCAATACGGTGGCAATGGGACCGCGGCCCTTATCCAGCCGCGCTTCGATAACTGTACCACGGGCGGCGCGGTCCGGGTTCGCTTTGAGTTCTTTCATATCGGCTACCAGCAGGATCATTTCCAGCAGGTCGTCAATACCCATATGCGTCATCGCCGAAACGGGAATACAAGGCGTGTCGCCGCCCCATTCTTCGGGCACCAGTTCATATTCGGTGAGCTGCTGCTTGACAATGTCGGGGTTGGCGCTGGGTTTATCCATTTTGTTAATCGCCACAATAATCGACACACCGGCCGCTTTGGCGTGGTTGATGGCTTCAACCGTCTGGGGCATGATGCCGTCATCGGCAGCCACGACCAGTACGGCGATATCCGTCACCTGGGCGCCGCGGGCCCGCATGGTGGTAAACGCGGCATGGCCGGGGGTATCCAGGAACGTGATATTCCGGTCGCCTACCTTCACCCGCGAAGCACCGATGTGCTGGGTGATGCCGCCGGCTTCACCGGTGGTCACATGGGTGTGACGGATCGCATCGAGCAAGCTGGTCTTGCCGTGGTCAACGTGACCCATGACCACCACCACGGGGTCACGGGGCTGCAGGTTGGCATCGTCGTCTTCGCTGTCGTCAATGATGCGTTCTTCAATGGTGACAACCACTTCTTTTTCCACTTTGGCGTGGAATTCTTCGGCCACCAGATAGGCGGTATCAAAATCGATCACGTCGTTGATCCCGGCCATCACGCCCATGAGCATCAGTTTTTTGATGACTTCGCCCACCGTGGCTTTCAAACGGGAGGCCAGTTCCGACACCACGATTTCATCGGGCACCGTAATGGTAAGGGGTTTGGCTTTCCGTTCCATGGCAATCCGGCGCAGGCGCTCGGCTTCCGTTTCTTTGCGGCTGTTACGCGGTTTGCCGCGGCGCTGGGAGCGCTGGTTGAGCTTTTGCTTCTGGACCGTGTTGTCCGTGCGGATCTTTTCAGAGGCCAAACGGTCATATTTTTCGTTATACCGTTCCACATCTACCTGGGACGACCGGGTGTCGACCAGACGGGTAGCGGGGCGGTTGTTTTCTTCCTGCACCACCTGGGCGGCCGGCTGTTTATTGGCAGCGGGCTGTGCCGGACGGGCCGGACGGGCGGCACGCGGTTCTTCTTTCCCACGGGGCGCACGGGAACGGTCGCCATTTTGGCGGCGGTCCTGGCCAGCGCGGTTGTTTTTCGCCGGGGCGGCCTTTTCGTCCGCTTTTTTGCGGGATTCCGCAGCGGGAGCGGCCGGTTTTGCCGGGGCCGGTGCCGCTTCGGCAGCCGGGGCATCCGGCTGTTCTTCATTCTGGCCGTTATCGGCAAAGAAGGCATCCAGGGATTTCACGCTTTTGCCCTGGGTGAACGTTTCCAGCACGATATCCAGTTCGTGTTCGTTTAGGGCCGTCATGGCCTTTTTCGTTTCCCCACAGTATTTTTCAATGGCTTCGATGACAGCCTTATTGGAAATCTGCAAATCCTTTGCTACATCGGTCACCCGGTATTTAATCATCATAAAACTATATCCCACCCTTTCTGGTTCCAACACCTTACGGTTGCAGGGCCTTCAGCGCCCCGGCAAATCCTTCGTCGACGACGACGTAAATGCCGGCGCGGGCACCGGTCGCGGCACTGAGCTGTGCCATGGTGTACGCCACCTGCACAAACGGCACCTCTGCGTTTTCACAGAGGAACTGCTTTTCTTTTTTGGATTTCGGGGAGAGGTCTTCGCTAACAAGCAGTAATTTGGCCTGCTTTTGCGCGATGGCTTCCGCGGCGCGGTCTCTTCCGAAAACCAGCTTGCCTGCCTTGCGGGCAATGCCCAACAACGACAGCAGCCTATCATTCATTGCCGCTCATCTCCCCTTCCAGTTTCTCGTATACCTCGTCCGGTATCCGGCAGGAAAAGGCCTTTTCCAGCCGGCGGGCTTTACGGGCCAATCTCAGGCATTCCACATTGCGGCAGACGTAAGCACCCCGCCCGGGTTTCCGCCCGGTCAGATCCAGGGAAATGTCCCCTTCCTGCTCACCATTGGACGGCGCCTTGACCACCCGCACCAGTTCCTTTTTCGGTTTCATTTCCCCGCATCCCGTACACATGCGCATGGGGATTTTCTTCGGGCGCATCCCGATCTGCCTCCTTTCCGGCTGTTCCGTTTTGTAATCAAACAGGTTTCACCCTGCCGTTGTCTTATTCGTTTTCGCCATAAAAGCCGCTTTCGGGCTTGATGTCGATTTTCCACCCGGTCAGGCGGGCTGCCAGACGGGCGTTCTGCCCTTTATTGCCAATCGCCAGGGACAGCTGGTTATCGGGTACCGTTACCCGGCAGGCATGGGAACCGTCTTCCGCCGGTTCGACCGACAGCACCTGCGCCGGCGACAGCGCCGAAGCGATAAACTTCTGGGGGTCTTCGCTATATTCCACAATGTCGATCTTTTCGCCGCCCAGCTCGTTGACAATGCTGGACACCCGGGCGCCCCGGGCCCCGATACAGGCCCCTACGGCATCCACGTCGGGGTTGTGGCTGAGCACGGCCAATTTGGTGCGGGAACCCGCTTCCCGGGAAACGGCCTTGATTTCCACCGTGCCGTCGTAAATTTCGGGCACTTCGGTTTCAAACAGGCGTTTGACCAGATCGGGATGCGTCCGGGAAATAATGGCCCGGGGCCCGCGTTCGGTTTCTTTTACATCGACTACGTACACTTTGATCAGATCCCCTTCATGGAGATCGTCCGTTCCCACCTGCTCATTGCGGGTGAGCAGCGCTTCGCTCTTGCCAATTTTCAGCGTAGCCGCGCCGGTGCGGGGATCGACCCGTTCCACCGTAGCCGTCACCAGTTCCTGATGCTTGCTCTGGAATTCCTGCAGCATCTGGCCGCGTTCGCCGTCGCGGATGCCCTGGCGGATGATATTCCGGGCCGTCTGCGCGGCAATGCGCCCAAACTGTTTGGTATCGAGCTGTACATTGACCACATCGCCTAATTTGGCCGTGGGGTCAATTTCTCTGGCTTTTTCCAGCAAAATTTCGCTGCCGGAGTCGAGCAGATCATCCACCACCGTTTTGCGCAGATAAACCAGGAACCGGTCGTGGGCCTCATCGACATTCACGACAACATCTTCGTTATTGTAGTTATTTTTGCAGGCAGTCTGGATGGCTTTGCGGATCTTATCCACCATGAAATCCACCGGGATGCCCCGCTCTTTTTCCAGAATATGCAGTGCTTCGAAAATTTCGTTGGCCATGATCACTCATCCTCTCCTGTCATGTCTTCTTCCGAAAGGTGCACGGAAGAATATTCTTTCGGTCCAATAGTCACGCTCTCGTCTTCGCTCAAAGCCAGTACCAGCGAACGGTCTTCCCGGTATTCCAGCAGAAGCCCCAAAAACTCCCGGGTACCGTCTTCCATGGGGCGAATCAGCCGCACCCGTACCGGCGCTCCCATAAAGGCTTCAAAATGTTCCGGCCGCACCAATTCGCGGTCGATGCCGGGCGAGCACACTTCCAGGCAGTACGCCTGGCTGATCGGATCGAGTTCATCCAGGGGTTTATCGATCGCATGGGACATGGCCACACAATCGTCAATGCCAACCCCGTCTTCTTTATCGATAAAAATCCGCAGGTACCACTGGGCTCCTTCTTTTACAAAACGAACGTCCCACAGCGTAAGGCCCAATTCCTCGGCCAGGGGTTTGGCCAGTTCCCAAACCTGTGCGACCGTGTTGCCGCCCTTTTTCCGGTTGCTCTTTTTATCCGCCATTCTTCGCCTTCACCTCTTCATACAAAGCAAAAGAGCGGGTCGCCCCACTCTTTCATCCTCATCGTATACATCTGTATCACTATACCACATTCTTTATGCCATTGCAAGTAGCAAAACGACGAAAAAGCAGCTGGGAAGCGCCTTTCCGCTTCTTATTCCTCCAATTGCGCCCCCAAAAAACGGGCGGCTGCCCGGGTCAGTGCCTGTTCCGATTCCCCGGCCGGCAGGGTTGTTTCCGAAGGCTGCAATAGCATCACGCCCCCCAGAACATCCCCGGCACACAGGATGGGGCACAAGCACCGCACGGGCCTGTTTTCGCCCTCGATCACCAGCAGAGGCTGGCTTTCCCGTCCGGCCGCATATATTTCCCGTTCAAACAGGCAGCGGGACAGCTCCTGAGAGAGCGGTTTTTCCAAAAAAACGCGGCGTAAAGCGGCCGATCCCACCGCAACGACCCGATCCCGGTCACACACCAGCGCCGAAAAGCCCGTCATTTGGGTCAGAATCCGGCTGTACCTCGTAGCCAGGTCTTCCATTTCGCCCATGGGCGAATATTTACGAAATACCACCCCGCCGCCTTCTTCGGTGTAGATTTCCAGCGAATCCCCTTCCCGAATCCGCAGCGTGCGGCGGATTTCCTTGGGGATGACCACGCGGCCCAAATCATCCATACGGCGTACGATTCCGGTTGCTTTCATATATCTGCATCCTCCATTACCTTTTACAGATTTTCCCCCTGTGGGTCCGGTTACTCGTAGTATCTGTCGTGAAATGAAGATTATACCAAAAGAAAGCAGGATGGAATCGGTTTACACGGCCCTTTGAAAACCTATGGCGTCCTTTTTTATAGAGATAAAAATACGGCAGGATTACGGAACTAGTGTTTGTACATGTTCCGCATTCTCGCTGGTAATTTTATGGTACGGAAGCCAGACATAGTGATGGTCTTGCACTTGGATGCCGTCGGGAATCTCTTCTCCCATAGCCAGCGCCAATGATAATTTCAGTAAAACGGCCGGCATGTCCGGCGCATTCTGCACCGTCCCTATCAGGGTTCCCTGTTTGAGCGCCATTAAAGCCGGGGCCGTAGCATCGACACCCACGACCATCGGCAGCGGCGACACTTTCATTTCCTGCATCGCATCAATAGCGCCTAGTGCCATATCGTCATTATTGGCAATAACCGCTTCAATCGAATCCCCGTATTCCCCATACCACTGCTTCATCTTGGCAGCCGCCTGGGCACGGCTCCAGTTGGCCGTACCGCTGGCCAGTTTTTCCAACCGTACACCGTTTTCTATGAGGGGCTTTGTGGCATATTCGCTCCGCAAAAGGGTGTCCTGATGGCCGGGTTCTCCTTCCAGCATCACATATTGTAAAACCCCATCGCCATTGCGGTCCACCTGGGACTGTTCGTTTTGCCATTTTTCCAGTAGAATCTCGCCCTGGTAAATCCCGGATTCTTCCCCTTTGGGCCCTACATAGTAGACTTTTTCCCAGCGTTCCAAGTCCTCCTTTACGGGCTCACGGTTAAAAAATATCACCGGGATCCCGGCCGCCTTCGCTTTATCGATGAGCACGGCGGCCGCTGTGCGGTCTACAATATTGACGCAAAGCACATCACAGCCGCTATCCAGGAACCGGTCGATTTGTTCCAGCTGGATGGTCTGGTTACTTTGCCCGTCGGCCAGATTCAAGTTGATTTTAATTTCGTTCTCTTTTTCATAGTCTCTCGCCAGCTGTTCCATTTCCTGTGTAACCGTGGCAATAAAGGTATCGTCCTGGGAATAGATCGCCATACTGATCCGTACCGTTTCCGTCCCTTTTTCCTCACAGCCCCCGCATACAAACAGGATTGTCAGTAAAACCAGCAAAACCAAAATCTGTTTACGAAATAACGGGGAAGAGCAGCTTCTGGTTTTCCGGTTCATAGATCTCATCTCCTTTGATAATGGAAATCTTCAGCGCGCTATCCGAAGGGTCCCCTCTCCCCTGAATCGCCGCCGCCGCATATTCCACAGCTAAATAACCGGCCGCATATTTGCTCCACGCGGCTACGGCCGTAAGCACGCCTTTTTCCAAATACGACGTAATTTCTCCCGAGGAACCCACGCCATAAATTTGCGGATGGTCGGCCGACAAGGCGTATTCTTCCGCCGCCATCAAAGTCGCTTTGCTGTCCAGGGTGATAATCTGTTCCGCTCCCATTTCTTCCGCCATCTTTCTCATGGGGGGAAGGGAGATCTCCCTTGTAAAGCTGCGTCTGTATGCCCGCCTCATTCAATACCTGCTCGGCGGCTTCGATCCGCTGTGTCATTCCCTCGCTTTTGGGGTAACTGCTTACCAGCAAAACGGCAGCTGCCTTTTTTTCCTGTACCCCAAATTCTGCCAGCTGTTTTCCAATCTGTTCGTTATCGGGAGAGATCGTTTTCCAGCTGCCCAACAGAGGTTCTTCCAGCGAGACGACCGGAACTTCTCCAAAGCTCACATTTTCTTCTATATACACGTTATTCACAGGAGTAAGAATGATTCCGTCTGTACCGCGCTCCATCTCCCTGCGAATGAGGTCTTCCTGTTCTTCTGCGCTTTCGGAAGCGGAGATCAGAAAGCGCAATTCGACTCCCAAATCACTGGCCGCCTGTTCCATACCCGAGCGCATTTCGGCCCAAAGCTTACTGTCGGCATCCCGCATGACCACGGAAATCTCCATAGGTTCCCTGGAACCAAAAGGAAGGCTGATATAGGGGAATAACAGCGTCAAAACCACAGCCGCCCCCAGTATGCCCAGTACGCAGAGCTGAAGGATACTATAGAATGGCCAGCTTCTTTTTCATAGTTACAACCTCCTGTTTTTGATTTTCCGTTCTTCTATCACAACACACATCGTGTTGTCTTTCTGCAACTTTATTGTATCTTCTTTTGCACAAAAACACTCTACGAAATTCTTTTTTATTGGACGAAAAAACTTCGATTTTTCCATTTTTCTGTAATTTTCTAGGGCTATAGTGAGAGTTAGAGAAATTGTGTGCCCTTTTTCTTTACATTCCGTGTGCTTCATTATATACAAATGCCTCCTTCTTCCCCCTATCTACCGGCAAAGCGCCCATACAGACGGTACTGCTACAGTTTCTTGCTCTTCCCGTTGGGGATGGTGGTTTTTCTTAACGCATAAAAAAACGGATGACGGAAAACCGTCATCCGTTTTTAGCCGGCCCTGAGAAGGGCCATTCTGAAAATTCCCGTATGCTTCATCGATGAAACTAAATAAAAAAACGGCGGGAGAACCCCGCCGTGTTTT
>ENA-UONY01002059-UONY01002059.1-human-gut-metagenome-genome-assembly--contig:-CS9-NODE-2059-length-14979-cov-8.541276_pt1 | contig 14979 bp, 10 predicted proteins | sample MGYA00242465_ERZ724012 | MGnify/ENA metagenome assembly ERZ724012 | reverse complement strand
ACCAAGGTCATCCGGGTGGAGGAGGAGAACTTCGCCAAGACCATCGACGGCGGCCTGCGTATTTTCAACGACATGCTCGCCGAGCACAAGGCCAAGGGGGAGCAGACCTTCTCCGGCGCCGACGCCTTCAAGCTCTACGACACCTACGGCTTCCCCATCGACCTGACATTGGAGATGGTGGAGGAGCAGGGCATGAAGCTGGACGAGGAGGAGTTCCACAAGCAGATGGACGAGCAGCGCCAGCGGGCCCGGAAGGCCCGGGAGGCCCTGGGCGACCTGGGCTGGGCCGGCGTGGAGTTCGGCAAGGACGTGCCCGAGACCGAGTTTGTGGGTTACGACCATACCGCCATCGACGGCGCCAAAGTGGTGGCCCTGGTGGTGGAGAACGAGCAGGCCGAGGAGCTGATGCCCGGCGTGGAGGGCATCGTGGTGCTGGACAAGACCCCCTTCTACGCCGAGATGGGCGGCCAGGTGGCCGACCACGGCACCATCACTGTGGGGAGCGCCGTCTTTACCGTCACCGACGTGCAGAAGAACAAGGGCGGCAAGTATATGCACTACGGCAAGGTGTCGGAGGGCGTGCTCAGACTGGGGGACACCGTCACCGCCGCCATTGACCAGGACCGCCGGCAGGCCGTCATGCGGGCCCACTCGGCCACCCACCTGCTGGATAAGGCCCTGCGCACCGTGCTGAGGGACCACGTCCATCAGGCCGGCTCCCTGGTGGAGCCCGACCGGCTGCGCTTCGACTTCACCCACTTCTCCGCCATGACCCCCCAGGAGCTGGCCGAGGTGAGCCGGGTGGTCAACGAGGCCGTGCTGGAGGGCTATGACATCCAGACCAAGGTCATGTCCATCGAGGAGGCCAAAAAAACCGGGGCCATCGCCCTGTTCGGCGAGAAGTACGGCGACACCGTCCGGGTGGTGGACATGGGCGGGGGGTACTCCGTGGAGTTCTGCGGCGGCACCCACCTGGACAACACCGCCAAGGTGGGGGTGTTCCACATCTCCAGCGAGTTTTCCGTGGCCAGCGGCGTGCGCCGCATTGAGGCCACCACCGGCCGGGCCTCCCTGGAGGTCATGAACCGGAACCAGGAGATGCTCTTCCAGGCCGCCGCCGCCATCAAGGCCAAGCCCGGCGAGCTCCGGGAGAAGGCAGAGGTCCTCATGGGCGAGGTCAAGGAGCTGCGCCAGGCCGTGGAGAAGTTCAAGAGCCGCGAGGCCATGGGCCAGGCTGAGCGCTTCCTCTTCGCCGCCCACGAGGTGGGCGGGCTGAAGGTGCTCACCGCCACCGTCTCCGACGCCGACGCCGGCAAGCTGCGCAGCATGGGCGACTTCCTGAAGGACCGGGAGCCCAATGTGGTGGCCGTCCTGGCCACCGTGGCCGGAGAGAAGATCACCTTCCTGGCCGTGTGCGGCAAGCAGGCCGTGGCCAAGGGCATCAAGGCGGGGGATATCATCAAGCAGGTCTCCGCCATCGCCGGCGGGTCCGGCGGCGGCAAGCCCGACTCCGCCATGGGCGGCGGCAAGGATCCTCTGATGCTGGATAACGCTCTGGCTATGGTGGACCGGCCCCAACCGCAGCCCAGCGCCGCGGGTGCGGTTGGGAGAGGAGACGCAAGGGAGCGCCCGGAGCTTTCGCCCATAGGTGGAAGCGGAGAACGCGGACTTTGCGGCGACGAGAAGCTGGGCCTGTAAGCCGCCCAGCGAGCGAGAGCGAGCCGCGCCGCAAGGCGTGTAAAATCCCCGCTGCAATCATGCAGCGGGGATTTTACTTTACAGGACAAATTCACGGCTTGCCCGGACCGTTGAAGTGAAGCGGCCCGGCCATGGTCCGCCGGCGGAGAGTCCAAGACCGGGCCCACTCAGCGGATGATAATATAAAAATCCTCACCGTATCCCACCTGCCGGCAGGTGTGAAGGATCTCTCCCGTACCGCACAGCGTAGTCCCCCACATATGCAGCAGCGGCGTATTGCGCGGGATCCCAAGCAGCTTGGCGCTTTTTGCGTCGGCCCGAACGATCCTGAGCGTCAGGCTGCCCGCAGATATTTCGATCTGCATCTCCTTTCTCAGATATTGATAGAGGGACCGCTTTTCCAGGTCCACCCCCAAAAGGCACGCATACTTCAGGGGAAAGTGATTATCTTCAATGATCAGCGGCTTATCATCGGCATAACGGAGGCGGAGGATTCGGACCGCCTTCTCCCCAGGGGTCAGTCCCAGCTCCCGTATCACATCCGGGTCACTGGGGACCACAACGCCAGCTTCCAACACTTTGCTGCCCGGTGTTTTCCCGTTTGCCTGACACAGCTCAGTAAAGCTGCGGGCCTCCAGCTTCAGATCCTTTCGCATGGGCTCCGTCTTCAGAAACGTCCCCTTTCCCTGACGCCTGACAAGCACGCCGCGCACAACAAGATCGCTGACAGCACGGCGCACGGTGATCCGGCTCACTCCATATTGTTCAGACATCTCTTTTTCCGTCGGAAGGCGCTTGTTCACAGAGAATTCGCCACTGGCAACATCACTCAGAATCTGGTTGGAAACCTGTTGATAAAGGGGGGTCATGCTGTTGTGGTCAATCATGCCAGTATCTCCTCTCCTTTCTCACGGAATCGACTTTAATGGAAGCGGACTGTGTTCTGCGTAAAATTTACCATTTTTTATATTATACAATGGGATTGATCGTCCTGACAAGCCCATTTCTGACAGATTCCGTACTCAACAGCCGTTCGCCGGAGCAAAATCCGCCGGGTGCCTCAATAATCAAATTTCCACATATAGCGGCGGTAAGTCATGGGATGCATGCGCACATCTCCCATAGCGGAAATGAACTGCTTGGAAATGGGATGGAGGAGCAGGGCGTTGAAGTATTCCGCCACCTCCTCATCCAGCGCTCCAAGTCCCAGCTCCATGGCATCCACGATATAGTGGTGCCCTCCGAACCGAGTGAGGAACCGCTCCACCCGCTCGTCCAGGGGGCGTGTCCTGCCCACGCTTTTGAACAGCAGCACAGCCAGATTTTCATCGGTGGTCTCAAACGCCCCATGGAAGTATTCTCCGCTGTGGCAGGGGACGCAGTGGACCGTCTGCATCTCCTGGAGGAAGCAAAACGCGTCTGAATAGGCCACCTCCCATGCCGTTCCGCTGGCCAGGACGTTGAATATCGTGTCGTTCCGATAGCGCATGGCAAACTGTGCCGCCGCCGGCTTGAGCTCCCGGTACGCCTTCGCGTACACATCCTCAAGCTTTGAAAACCCGTCCATGAACCGGTCATACAGGGGGAAGCCCTCAAATTCCTTCAGCAGCCGCACCGCAAGCTTCATCGTGGTTCCCTGGCTGTTACAATGCACCAGGGTGGGATTCTGATACCACTCGTCCCCGTGGAAATAGGTCAGCGCGTAGTGGGCAGCTTGGGCGGTTTTGGAATCAGGGTCACCGGTAAGCGCCACGGTGAGCGCGCCGTGCTTTCTGGCCGTCTCCAGCGCCTCTACCGTCTCAGCCGTGGCTTTTGTGGAGGTGCCCACCACCAACGTGTTTTCCGATACGAATTTCGGAGTGGCATGAACAAACTCCCCGCTGTTATACCCCACCACCCGGAGAGACCGGCCCTCCGAATCCAGCAAATAGCGTGCGGGATACGAAGAACTCAGTGAACCTCCGCAGGCCACAAAGACAATATGGCGCAGCCCGCCCCGCTGCTCAAAATCTTGACGCAGATGCGATACTACCTCAGTGACTTTCTCCATCCCGTTTACCATATCAATGTTCCTTTCTGTGTTGTCCACGGAGATCTGCCGTTTCCTCCTCGTCAATCAAAAACGTCCCGTCCTGCCCCGGGACCACTGCCACGGCATATTGCTCCCGTGCCATTTCCACCGAGACCTTTCCTTCCATCACATCTGACAGCACCCACTCCGCCGGTCTGGCCCCGGCGGGGCCGTAGCCGCCGGCGCCCGGCGTCACGACGCGGATGACATCACCCTTTTCCAGGGGAAAGCTTGTGGTCTTGTGTCCCATACGGGTGACGGTGCCGTCGCGCGCGGACAGCCTGTAAAAGGCGCCCGCCCCGCCGGGCTCTCCTCCGTCCAGCCCCCAGGGCCGGATCTTGTGGCGGTCTCCCAGGCCGGTGTACAGTATGCCGTCCTCCAGCACCTCCAGCTCCCTGCGGATGCCCAATCCGCCCCGGTGGAACCCGGCGCCTCCGGAATCAGGCTCCAATTCGTACTTTTTTGTGAGGATCTTGTGGAATTCCATTTCGGTGGCCTCGATGGGCATATTCGAGGTATTGGTCATGTTGACCTGGACCCCGCTCAGTCCGTCAAAGGACTGACAGGCTCCTCCGCCGCCCGCGATGACTTCATGGAAGATAAACATATCGTCCGTCCCGATGGCGCCCCGACCCGCCAGAATGGTGGTGGTGCAAGCGCCGTTTCCCGCCGTCACCACCCGATCCGGGATCACCTGTGCCATCGCGCCGAAAATGGCATCCGGCACTCTCTGCGAACAGTCGATCTGCGCTCCCACCGGAGACAGCGGGGTGGGATTCAAAATACAGCCCACGGGAGCCACGATGCGGATGGCGCGGCTGATCCCCTCGTTTGCCGGGATATCCGGCCCCAGCAGAGCCTTCACCGCGAAAAACACATCCGCCTTGGTGCAGGGCCAGGGAACATTGATGGGCGCTTCGATCTGGTCTGCCGTGCCGGTAAAGTCCACGGTCAGCTCATCGCCCCGGATCATGACCTTCACATGAATGGGAAGGGGATCCGGGTACTTATCTCCGCAGCCGTCCACATAGTCCTCAAATTCCCACTCTCCGTCCGGAAGCCTTGCCACCTCCGCCCGCACCCTGCGCTCTGAATATCGGATCAGCTCGGTCATACACTGGAGCAGTACGTCCTGATATTTGTCATACGCCTCCTTCAGGCGCCGCGCTCCAATCAGGTTGGCCGCCATCTGCGCCATCAGGTCCCCATAGCGCTCCTGGGGCACTCTGGTATTGTCCAGCAGGATATCCAGGATCCCCTGGTCCAGCACGCCTTTGGAGCAGATGCGCACCGCCGGAAGGAGCAGGCCCTCCTGCAGCAGACTGTCCGCATCTCCGCTGGTGGAGCCGGGCACCTTGCCGCCCACATCAGAGTGGTGGGCGATATTCGCCACCCAGCCGATCAGCTTGTCTCCGCAAAAGGACGGAGCGGCCAGCACAATGTCGGGCAGGTGGTTTCCGCCCCCGTGATAGGGGTCGTTGGCGATGAACATATCCCCCTCGTGAATATCCTCCCGGCCGAATTTTTCATAAATGTTGGGGACGACGCTCAGCAGCGACCCCAGCAGAGCCGCAATGCTCTCAACCTGGGTCACGCTGTTTCCCTCCGGGTCGATCACCGCGGTGCAGACATCCCTGCGCTCTTTCATATTGCTGGAATAGGCGCTGCGCACGATCACACTGTAGGTCTCCTCCGCGATGGACATCAGCAGGTTGCGGACGACTTCCACCGTCACGGTATCCGCGCTTCTCGGTTTCACTGCTGCCCCTCCTTTCTGTAATCCAGCACAAGGTTTCCATAGCCGTCGGCGCGGGCGGACCACTCCGGAGGGATCACCGTGGTGGTGTCCATCTGCTCCAAAATACAGGGACCCTCTACCCTCTGCCCGGGCCGCAGGGCGCCGCGCTCATATACTGGGGTGGGCACACGGCCCTCCCCCCTTTGAAACATCACCTGCCGGATCTCTGACGGCTCTCCGGCAAAGGGCTCCCCGCACAGCGGCCGCGGAGACATGCCGGGCTTTTCGATCTGCCCCACGGCGGACACCCGATAGCTGACCAGCTGGACCGCCGCCTGCTCGTTGCAGTATCCGTAGGCCCGCTGGTGCTCCTGGTGGAAGTCCGCCAGCGCTTTTTCCAGCAGCTCCGGCGTCAGCTTTCCCGCGGGCACCGGGACGGAGATCTCAAAGTTCTGCCGCTGATACCGCATATCGATCTTGTACTCAAAGCTTCTGTTTTGGACAGGGACGCCCTCCCGCTCCAGGGCCGCCGTCCCCTGCCGCTCCATTTCCGCGAACTGGCCGTTGACCCGCTCCAGATTTTCCGCTTGCGCGGGAAGGATGAGGGTGCGGCTCATATCAAACTTGATGTCCGCCAGCAAAAGCCCCAGGCTGCACAAGGTTCCGGGATTGGGTGGAATAAGGACCCGCTCAATGCCCAGCTCCTGCGCCACCTCGCAGGCATGCAGAGGCCCCGCGCCTCCAAAGGCCATCAGTGTGAACTCCCGCGCATCATAGCCCTTTTCCACCGAGACGCTGCGGATGGCCCGCACCATGTTGGAGTTTACCACTGTGATAATGCCGTTTGCGGCCTCCTCCAGGGGCAGGCCGGCCTCCTTGCAGACATGGGCTTCTATGGCCTGGACCGCCCGGTCCAGGTGGACCTCCATCCTCCCGCCCAGGATCCGCCGCTGATTCAGCTTTCCCAGCACGATGTTGGCATCCGTCACCGTGGGACGGGTCCCACTCCGCCCGTAGCACGCCGGGCCGGGAACGGCCCCCGCGCTCTCAGGTCCCACCTTCAGTGCGCCGCCGTTGTCGATCCGGGCCACGGAGCCGCCTCCGGCGCCGATGGTAACAATATTGATCATGGGGATGCGGGCCGGATAGCCCTCCACCACCCGCTCGTTCGTCACGCTGGGGGTATAGTGCTCGATGAGGCTGATGTCCGCGCTGGTGCCTCCCATATCAAAGGTGATGATCTTGTCCGCCCCGCACTGTCTGCCAATGTAGGTGGCCGCAACGACACCTGCGGAGGGGCCGGATACCGCGCACTTGATGGGGCAGTCAATGGTCTCCCGGATGGAGATGATCGCCCCGTTGGACTGCGTGATATACGGCTCCGCCGTCACGCCCAGCTCGTGCAGGGAGTTTTGGAAGTTGCTGACATACCGCTTCATCACCGGGCCAAGATAGCTGTTCAGCACCGTGGTGCTCATCCGGCTGTACTCTCTGAATTCCGGCGTCAATTCGCTGGACAGCGTCACATAGGCCTGGGGAAACTCCTCCTGGATCAATTCCCGGATCCGCTTTTCATGGCCGGGATTGATGAAGGAGAAGAGCGTGCACACCGCGACAGCCTGCACCCCCATGCGCTTGAGCTCGCGGATGGCCCGGCGCGCGCCCTGTTCATCCAGGGGGGTATGCACCTGTCCGTCGTAGCGGATCCGCTCTTTCACCGTCTGGTTGCAGCCGGCCGGAATGAGGGGGGCGGGCTTCTGCGCCTTCAGGTTATACAGGCTGGGACGCTTCTGATTCCCGATCTCCATTAGATCCTTGAAGCCCTCTGTGGTAATCAGCCCCACCTTTGCTCCTTTCCGCTCGATCAGGGCATTCGTCCCCACAGTGGTCCCGTGGGCCAGATACTGCACAGACCGGGCCGAGGTATGTTCCTGCTCCAGGATCGCCAGGATCCCGTTCATAATGGCCCGGGAGGGGTCAGCCGGAGTGGAGCTGTCCTTATAATGAAACAGCTCCCCCGTATCCTGATGAAAAACGGAAAAATCCGTAAAGGTCCCGCCTACGTCAACCCCGATCATATATCCCATACGAATATTCCTCCATTACAGTTTCAAGGCTGTTCTTTTGTCTCAGACAGCGGCCAGACCGCGGGGGCTCCATGTCCGAACGCCCCCCGGCACAGGCAGGTGCGGGCGGAAAATCTGGCGGCGCTCTCAGCGGAGGCTGTCAGCGTTCTGCCTTCCAGTTCCCGGGCGCACAGGAACGCGGCGCAAAAAGAATCTCCTGCTCCCAGCGTATCCACAGCATGGACCGTATCCGCCCTCTGGAAATGCCGCTGCGCGCCGGACCGGATCAGCGCGCCCCGCCCCCCCAGCGTGGCCACAGCCGTCCTGCAGCCGTAAGACTGTATCGTCCCGCACAGGGCCTCCGCCTCCTCCAGCGGCAGATCCCCGCAGGAGAGAAAGGCCACGTCGATCCACGGGCACACGTCTCTCAGCTTGTCCTCTCCGGTCCACTGGCGGGAAAAGTCGTAGGAAATGCAGGCCACCGCCTTTCGCGCTTGGGGAAGGCTGCTGTCAAAATAGCTGTTGTTGCTGGTATGCAGCACACGGAATCCGGACAGATACCCCAGATCTTCTTCCGTCAGCTTCAGGGGATTTTGACGCAGGACTCCGCCCTTGTTGCTGCCCCGGAAGATGCGGTCCCCGTCCGCAAGCTCCACCAGGGCATATCCGTTTTCTCCCGGGCATACCCGGCAGCGGCTGTGCTCAACCCCAAGCTCATCCAGGACCTTCTGCACATGCGCGCCCACCGCGTCGGTCCCAAACACCCCCAGATAGGCAGACCGGGCGCCCAGCAGCCTGGAATACACCGCCACATTCAGGGCCTGTCCCCCGGGGTACATGCAGTTTTCATGGAGGTAGACGTCACAGACGTTATCTCCCACCCCGATGATTCGTTCCATATGGATCCCTCACCCGCAGATCAGCCGCTCCAGCTCCCTGGGGTAGTAGGTCAGCAGCTCAATTCCCGTCTGAGTGACATGGATGGTGTCGGAATGGCGGAACCCTCCGAAGCCCGGGATGTAGATCCCCGGCTCGATGCTGAATACCATGCCGGGCTGAATGACCGTCTCTTCGGCGATGTCCAGAAACGGGGGCTCGTGGCGGTCCATTCCCAGCGCGTGGCCTGTGTGGTGCATCCAATAATCGGCGATCCCGTGCTCCTTGTAAAAGCCGCGCACATCTCTGTCCACATCCCCGCAGGTGCGCCCCGCCCTGACGCAGTGGAAAGCGTAGTCCTGCAGCTCACAGGCCAGGTTGAAATATTTGCGCTGCTCCGCGCTGGGCTCCCCCACAAACATGGTGCGCTCCATCTCGCTGATATACCCCAGGATCGGATAGGTCGTGCCGCTTCCGTTGACCACGTCGCCTTCCTTGAATTTCACGTTTTTGATCAGCGCATGGGGCAGGGCGCTGTCCACGCCGATCTGCCCCCGGTAGTTGCCGTGGGCGCCTACCCAGAATACGCCCCCCGGGATAAAATCGGCTCCCAGGGTCCGCAGCATAGCCTGGGTGGCCTCGTGGCACGCCCTGTTTACCACATCCAGCTCCCGCTCGCCGGGCCGCGTATACTCCTGAAGCAGCGCCATGGCCAGGTTCCCCCAGCGGGCGCTCTCCTTGATCATGGAGATCTCAAAGGGCGATTTGATCTTCCGCATCTCCTCGATCATTTTGGGAAGCAGCACAAAGTCGTAGTCGGGCAGCAGTTCGGGGATGGACGGCCCCTGGTAGCCCTGGAAGGCCGGACTGCCCGGGCTGTCGCTGCCGATGCGGATCCTGCCCCGCCTGGTCAGCATATCCGCCAGGTAATGCATGGGGTGGCGCAGATCCGGGTAATCCTTGTAGCACTCCACCCCGGACAGGCCCTGGGCCACCGACTGGACGTGCTCCAGCTCCAGCCTGGGGACCAGCATCTCCGCCGCCCCGTCCCACCACAGGACAAGCGCGGTGGGGCGCTCCGTCACAAAAAATTCCCAGCCGGTGAGATAAAAGACGGACGACGGGGAGAAAAATACCATGCAGTCCAGTTCTTCCCGCTTCAATCTCTCAATGACACGTCCCCGCCGCGCTTCCAGCTCCGCCCAGGGGATCTGGAAGAGATGGGTGAACTTTACATGGCTGTCCTGTTTCATTTGCTTGCATCCTCCTCCGTCAAATAGAGCATATCTTCAGATTTCCACCCAAATACGATCTCCTTGCCCTTCTCATACCGGCTCTCATCCCAGGCCATGGTGGGAACTTCCAGAATGAACTCCTCTCCGCTGGGCAAAACAGCCAGCACCTCCACCTTGTCTCCCAGGAAAGTGGCGATTTTCACCGTCCCCCGAAATACATTGGCATAGGCATCGCTGTCCGGAGGATTCAGGGCAATCTTGCCGGGCCGTATTCCAAGACAGGAGGTCCCCGGCGCCCGGGAAGAATCCCCGGCGCGGATCTCCGTCCCGCTCCGGGTCACGAATTTGTCCTCCAGGAAATCTCCCCGCATAAAGTTGCGCACAGCGGTAAAATCGGCCACGAAGCGGGAGCGGGGGCGCTCAAACACCTCCTTTGGCGTTCCGCTTTGACAGATGACTCCCTTGTTCATCACCATGATCCGGTCTGACATCGTCAGGGCCTCCTCCTGATCGTGGGTCACAAAAATCGTGGTCAGCCCGTATCGCTCCTGGAGCAGGCGGATCTCCACTCTCATCTCATGGCGCAGTTTGGCATCCAGGTTGGAGAGCGGCTCATCCAGCAGCAGGACGTCCGGCCGCATGACCAGCGCGCGGGCCAGGGCCACACGCTGCTGCTGACCGCCGGACAGCTGCCGGGGATACCGCTCCCCCAGCTCCTCCAGGCGGACCGCGGAGAGGATCTCGTCCACCATGGGTTTGATCTGGCTCTTCTCCACCTTGTGCATTTTCAGGCCAAACGCCACATTTTCCCTGACAGACATATGGGGGAAAAGCGCGTAGCTTTGAAAGACCATGGATGTATTGCGCTGGTTGGGGGTCTTATAGGTATAATCCTGTCCTCCAATCAGCACTCTGCCCTCTTCCGGCGTGAGGAAGCCCGCGATGATACGCAGCGCCGTGGTCTTTCCACAGCCGCTGGCGCCCAAAAGCGCCACCAGCTCCCCCTCCCGTACATCCAGATTCAGATTTCTCAAGACCATCTGCGGCCCATAGGATTTCGTCACATTTTCAAGACGGACGTCTGTCGGCATAGTTCGTTCCCCCTTTAAACCTGACCCGCGCCGTTAAAACACATTACTGAGTCCCACCAGTTTGTTGACGATCAGCAGCAAAAGCAGCACCATCACCACCTGCAGGGTGGAGATCGCCGCGATGGTCGGGTCCATGTTCCATAGCACATAATTCAACGTTTCGATGGGGAGCATGGACTGTCCCGGCCCCACCAGCATAAGACTCATCTCCAGGTTGTTGAAGGAGACGATAAATGTAAAGATCCCGGCCGCCATGATGGACGACTTGATTTGCGGCAGCACCACCAGGAGATATGCCTGGACCCGGTTGGCCCCCAGATTGAGGGCCGCCTCCTCCAGGCGCCGGTCAATGCCGCTCATGCCGGAGTTGATCAGCCGTATCGCCCAGGGGATGGTGATGATGACATGCCCCATGATCAGCACGAACATGGACGGGACCAGCTTCTGATTCACCCATTGTCCGATGGTGGTCAGGGTGGCGTAAATGGCAATACCCGTCACAATGGTCGGGATGGTCAGCGGCGCCAGAAAGCTGGTCTGGACCAGCTCGCGGCCGCGGAACCGCCGCTGGTTGAGGCCGATGGAGGTCAGTGTGCCGATGGTCACGGATATGATGGTGGCGATGACCGCCACCTGCACGCTCAGCTGGGCGGCACTGACAAAATTCCGCTTGGAAAACAAATTCAGATACCATTCAATGGAGTATCCCTTTGGTGGGAAGATGATCATTTTGGACGAGAAGAAGGACATCCAGACCACCAGCACCACCGGCAGCAGGATATAGATCATCACCAGCACCACAGGGATCCGGGATAAAACCCGCTGTATTCTTTGCTTGTTCACTGCCCGATCTCCTCCTCATGAAAGATGCATCGTCTGAATGTACTTTTTCTCCAAAACATGAGAATAGAGATATGTGATGACCAGCGTGATCGCCAGCAGAATAAAGGCCATCGCCGCTCCGCCGGGCCAGTTGGACAACTCGGTGATCTCTGTATAGATGGACGTGGCCATCATCTGAATGGTGGGGCCGCCCACCATTCTCGCTGTGCTGTATGTATTCATGGATTGTACGAAAATCAGAGACGTTCCGGCCAAAATGCCGGGTACCGCCAGCGGCAGCTTCACCTTGAAAAACGTCCTTGCCGCGGAAGCGCCCAGATTGCGGGCCGCCAGCTCCAGATCCGGATGAATGGATTCCAAAACCGTCTCCAGCGTCAGGATCATCAGGGGCAGCTCGATGGATACGATGGCAAATATGACGGAATTCTCTGTATAAATCAACTTCAGGGACTGCTGAATCAGCCCGGTCTGCAGCAGAAACTTGTTTACCAGCCCCGCCTCGCTCAGCAGTCCGATCCAGCCCATGCCCCGGATGACGCTTCCGAGCATCATGGGGAATACCAGGGCGATCACGAAAAACGACTTCAACTTGCCTTTGGTCCTTGCCATATAGCTGGCCACCGGAAACGCCAGGATCAGCGTAAGCAGAGTGGCCCAGAAGGCGATCCGGAGGGTACGGACCAGGATATGAAAATAGTAGGGATCTGTAAAAAATTCCAGGTAGTTTTCCAGTGTCCATGCCGGCTCCATAAACTTTCCCGGTACGTACTGATAAAAGCTGAACCGGAAAAACACAAGGATCGGCGCGAGAAACATCAGTGATGTCACAAGGGCGGCGGGAACCAGCAGCGGAGCTACCGGGAGACCGTCCTGATAACTTCTTTTTCTTCCATGTTGACCCATAGACGCCTCACTCTTTCCGTCTAACCGCCTCACCGGCAAACGCAGCAGAGGGCGGCGGCGCTTTTCTTTGCTGTTCCGCCGCCCTCCGGTCAAATGGATGCCCCGGCAGTTACTGTGCGATAAACTCCTTATTCCACTTCTCCAGCCACACACCGTCATTTTCGTAGATGTACTCCGCATCCACGGGTTTGGTGCGCTCCAGCTCGTCCTGGGTGAAGCCGATGGTGTCGTTCAGCTCCTGAGGCAGCTGGCAGTTGTCCACCGTGGGCGCGTAGCCCATGTGCTCCGCGAAGGCCATCTGCACTCTGGGATCCAGCAGCGCGTTCATAAAAGCATGGGCCGCTTCGGGATTGTTGGCATTCTTGAAAATGCAGGCGCCGGACAGATAGGGATAGGTGCCCTCCTTGGGAACGACGTTCCCGATGGGTTCTCCCTCCTCGGTGTCCCAGGAGGCCGCCCGGGCTCGCCAGCCAAAGGTGATCCAGATCTCGCCGGTGGCCATGGCGTTGCCCAGCTGCTCGTTGGTGGCATACACCTTGATGTCCATATTCTCCTTCATGTCCATCAGGCCGTCCCAGCCCTCGTTCCAGTCCCCTCCGTAGGGGACGTCGGGCCCCAGCATCAGGGCGCTCATGTACAGGGAGAACATCCGGCTGGTCTCCAGGATGCCGATTTTTCCCTTATACTGCTCGTCCCAGAACACGCCCCAGGAATCAGGAGTTTCCACGTAGTTTTCGTTGTATGCCAGTACACCGCCGCTGGAAATCTGGGGCACGAAGTAGTCGTCCTGATACTCCGGGCTGACGTGCTGGAGATTGGGGATCTTCTCAGGATCCAGCTTCATGACCAGGTCGTTGTTTGTCATCTTGGGCATATCCAGCTGGCCGATCATCATAACATCGTAGGTCCCGACGCCGTCTTTTTCCGCCAGCGCCTTGGCAATATGGTCCGTGTCGTTTCCCGTGGCATATACCACAGTGACGTTGGGCGCGGTCTCCGCAAGAACAGGCTCAAGGTACTCCTGCAGCAGCTCCTGATACGTCCCGGCCCAGGTGGCTACAACCAGTTCCCCGCTGGGGCCGGAGTCTTCGCCGGACTGACTTCCGGAGCTTCCGGAGCTTCCGGACTCTCCCGTGGGCGAACAGCCGGCAATCGAGAGGATCGCCGCAGCGGCCAGGATCGATGCAATCAATCTTTTCATACGCTTCCTCCTTATCTGTGTTATTAATTCCATATAGTCATTATATAACAATATATAATGACTATATCAAGTATATCACGTGATACATTGTTGTCAATGCACAGAACGCAAAATATTTTTTCGTGTTTTTTATGCACTTCCACATTTTCAGGGCCCTTCCGCAGGGCTCCGGACAAAGAAAAAAGCTGCCCGGACAGGCAGCTTTTTTCAGATGGACGCTTGCGGTTCCCGCCCCGCCGGGGCCGAGGCGCCTCAGGCCAGACCGGGGCAGGCCAGGATATAGATCATGTACAAAACGATGCCCGTCAGGGCGTTGATCACAAAGGCGTTGCTGGAGATCTCCATCTCCTCCCGGCTGCAGTATTTTCCCACCATGATCACCAGAACCGTCGACCCGAACTGCGACAGCAGGAGGAAAAACGCGTGGTCAAAATATACCGAGGGGGCAACCATCCGGTCCAGCACCAGCAGCTTGAAGGCGTAGCCCACTGTGAAGGTAAGCAGGTACCGGAACAGGACAAACATGGCGCTGACCCGCAGTCTGGCCCGGTCCAAAAACCGCATTTTGAATCCCACGACCAGCATGGTCAGCACCATTGTAATGGAGGCCAGCTTGGAGATGGCCGACAGAACGCAGCCGCCCAGCGTGGTGGCGGCCAGGACCCCGTTGAGCCCCGTGAGATTGAGGACCAGAGAGACCAGAACCATCAGGAAGAGGGGTGAGGCCAGATTCCGCGCCACCGACAGGGGGGTGATCTTCTCCTGTTTGAGCAGCACCTTTGCCCCGGTCACGTAGACCAGGGCGAAAAACAGCTCATGCCCGATGCCCATGGCCACCAGATACTCCATATGCTCACTGCCGAATGTGGCGGAAAACAGCGGGATCCCCATCAGGCCGAAGGAAAAGGCGCAGCTGAAGAAGATAAACGAGCGCCAGGGAAGCTTCAGAACCCGAAACGCCAGCCAGCTCAGCAGCAAAAGTATGAGCAGGAGCATGAAAAAGCCGGCCGAGAGGGCCAGATGCTCACTGCGGATGTCCAGGTCGAAGATGGTATTGAAAATCACACAGGGGACCAGAAAGTCGCCGATGAAGCCGGTCAGCTTTTGGATCTCATCCCCGCTGAAATAGCCCGCCCGCCGCAGGAGATACCCCAGCCCGATCAGCAGCAGCAGGGGCACGGTATTCAACATCAAATCGCTCATATCATCACCTGTCCAGCGCCCTCTCAGCCGGAGCATTCCGCTCCCCGGGCAGGG
>ENA-UONY01002048-UONY01002048.1-human-gut-metagenome-genome-assembly--contig:-CS9-NODE-2048-length-15046-cov-4.511107_pt1 | contig 15046 bp, 12 predicted proteins | sample MGYA00242465_ERZ724012 | MGnify/ENA metagenome assembly ERZ724012 | reverse complement strand
GCTATTAGGCCGGGGTGCGGGGGGATACTGTCCGCGCTTGGGCCCGTGAGAAAGCTGGGGTGCTGTGGTTATTCTGCTCGCGTCGCTTACCGCGCTTGGCCCCGTGAGAAAGCCGGGGTGCGAGGGGAACTCCCCCGCCGCGCTGGCCGCGTTCAGATTTCCGCTCTGTTTTTGCAAAAAATTCCCCCCTGTCTCTTGACTTCCGTGGCAGTTACGGTATTGTAGTATGCGCTGTTTTTCAACCGCACCAAATCCCCGGCTTTGCCGCGGTCAACATAAGGCAAAACAAGAATGCAGATCATTCAGCAACATTGGCGCGAGCAGCGTCTCGCGGTTCCCGGGCGGCACACGTTTCTGCCCTACTATACCAATCCGCCGTGGCTGGCGGGGGAAGAACGTTTCCTCTTCTTCACCACAGCTCCGGACTTCAGCCGTCCGCAGCTCGGCGTCTACAATCCGGCGCTTCAGCGCATCGAGCAGCAAATCGAGCTCTCCGGCTGGGAAAAAATCAAACCCGAGTTCCTTGTCGATACGCTCATCGGTTCCACATTCTGGCATGAGAAAAACCAGCTGCTCGTCCCATGCGGTCCGGACCTCTACGGCATCAGCCTCCTTTCCGGAGAAAAACAGCTTCTCTGGCAGGAGGAACAGGAGCGCGACGGCTGGATCGGCGGCACCGGCACCATCTCTCCCGACGGGAAATTCTACTCCCTCCTCTTCCTCCATCCCCCGAGAACCGCCCCGGCCCGAGGCGAAATGCTGGTGTTCGAACTGCCCGATTTCCGCCTGATCCGGCGGCACGACTTCGGCAGTTTCCTGGTGAGCCATTTCCAATTCCTCGCCGATCCGGAGTACATCATGTACGCCCACGAAGGCCCCACCCGGACCATCTTCGACCGCCTCAACCGGATCCACTGGCCGAGCGGGCGGCGGGAGTGTCTGCACCGGCATCTGTGCGATCTCGACAGCGGCGAACTGCTCGAGTGCATCGGCCACGAGATGGCCGCCTCCCGCGGAAACCTGATCTGCGCGGTCCGCTATCCAGACAGCCGCATCCGTTCGGCCATTCTCCTGCTCGATCAGGATGGAGCCAACTGCCGGGAACTCGACTGCGACGACTACTGGCACGTCTCCTGCAACCCGGACGGCACCGTTCTGGCCGCCGACACCATGTGGTGGGGCCACTCCCGCCGCCGCACGGAGCACCAGATGGACATCATCCGCCTCGATACCCGCGCCAGAACCAAGGAGATCGTCAAGACGGTGCATTCCGTTCCCTCCGGTCAGCATCGCCATCCGCACCCGCAGCTGGATTCGACCGGCCGGCGACTGCTCTTCATGGAAAACTCCCCCGAATCCGACCAGCTCGCTTCGATCACGCTGGCGGAACTCACAGAATAACCAGCCCCCCCCGGAACTTCTTCAACATTTCCGGGGAGTTTTTCTTTTTCTTCAAAAAACTTGACATTGAACCATAAGTGTTGTATACTATATTCATGTTGCATATATGTTGCGTATTTTCATGTTTCATTTCGTTGTGTTTAATCTATGAAAAAATATAAATATCAAGAGATTGCGGATGCACTTGCGGCGGCGGTGGAACGGGAGGAGTACCGGGAACACCTGCCCTCCGTCCGGCTGCTGGGGGAGCTCTTCGGGGCGAACAATCGAACTGTCCTGCAGGCGTTGCAGGAACTTGTGGCACGCGGGCTCGTCACCCCCAACGGAAACCGGGGTTATCTGATCTGCCGCGGGAAGACGCCGCGGCGGACAACCGGCAACATCGTGCTTTTCTACCAAAATACGACCGGAGAAAAACAGGAAATCCTCCACGCCGCACCGCAACCACTCGAACAACTCGGCGAAGAGTCCAGCAAACGGCTGATCCTGCTCAACACGGCCGACGCCTCGCTCTGCGGCATGCGGGATTTCTGGCAGACACTCTGCGCCGATGGTGTCCTCTTCCTGTACAGCACGCTTGACCGGGAAGCGGCATATCAGCTCAAACTTTCCGGAATGCCGTTTGTGGCCGCCAACCGGATGCCGCGGGAGTGGGGTGTCAATTACGTCGATTTCGATCATGAGGCGGCTCTGCATGCGCTCTTCTCCCGGCTCATCCGGCAGGGAAAACGGCGGATCGCCATGCTGAACACCTGTTTCCCGCTGAATTATTTCCGTGAAATTTTCTTTTCTTCTTACAGCCGCATCATGAAGGATTACGCCATCTTCTACCCGGAACTGTTCGCCTATCCCGGTGCCGGAGTGGATGATTCCTACCTGACCGGCACGCTCCTCCGCTGGCTGGAAATGCCGCGGCCGCCGGACGCCCTCTACTCCTCGGTATCGCCGAAGCGCCTTTTCCAGGCACTCGACCGGGCCGGCATCCGGCTGCCGGAAGGAATGCCGCTCTATTTCTCCTGCAGCTCCGACACCCGCGCGGACGCCCCCCAGTTCCCCGGAATCGAATACCCCTACCGCACCCTGATGCGTCGTCTGTGGGAACTGCTCGGCGAAGTCATCGCAGACCCGGAACGACCCCCGCAGGGGATATTGATTCCGCCCCGGCTCATCCGGGCGGACGGTTCGACGTGGCAGTGAATCAACCGGCGGACAGGCCGCCGCACAAACTTCATAGTAACATGCTGGACAACCAGCGGGAGATGAAAAATGAAAACTGCTGTGATCGTCGGCGCCGGACATCGCGCGCTCAACTACGCCTCCTATGCGGAAAAATATCCGGAAAAATTTAAAATCGTCGGCGTTGCCGAACCGTCAGCCGAACGCCGCCGGATCGTGTGTGAACGGTTCGGAATTCCGGCGGAACGTGCATTCTGCTCCGCCGAAGAGCTCGCCGCCGTTCCGAAGTTCGCCGACGCCGCGATCAACGGCACCATGGACCGGCAGCATGTGCCGACCACGGTTCCACTGCTCGAACGCGGATACGACGTCCTTCTGGAAAAGCCGTTCGCCATCAGTCCCGCTGAAGTAATAACTCTCGAAGACGCGGTTCAGCGAACCGGTCGCCGGGTCATGATCTGCCATGTCCTGCGTTACGCCCCCTTCTATGTCGCCCTCAAAAAACGGGTCCTGGACGGCGAAATCGGGGAAATCGTCGATATCCAGACGGCGGAACATGTGAGCTACCACCACTATTCGACCGCGTTTGCGCGCGGCAAGTGGCGCCGCCTCGAAGACGGCGGCTCCTCCTTTCTGATGTCGAAATGCTGTCATGACCTCGATCTCATCACCTGGTTCAAAAGCGGCGTTGCCCCCGTGCGTGTATCGAGCTTCGGCGGCCTCTACTATTTCACCCGCAAGAATGCCCCGGCAAACTCCGGGGAGCACTGCCTGCTCGACTGTCCTGTTGAAGCGCAGTGTCCCTATTCCGTCCGGAAACTCTATCTGAATCACCCGAAACGCTGGACCTTCTACGTCTGGCCGGAACTGGAAGAGTCCGGCAACCTGTCGATCGAAGCACAAACCGCCCGGCTCAAAGATCCCGCCAATCCCTATTCCCGCTGCATCTGGAAGATGGATAACGATGTCGCCGACCGTCAGGTCGTGGCCATCGAATTCGCCGACGGCGCCGTCGCCACCCACAACCTCGTCGGCGGCACGTCGCGGCCCATGCGGAAAATCCACCTGGTCGGAACCGGAGGCGAACTGGAAGGCGTCTTCGACGACAACCGTTTCGTCATCCGCCACAGCGACACCCGTCCCGGTCATGAATATACGGAAACCGTCGTCGATCTGAACAACCACGGCGACACCACCGGCGCCTTCGGCGGACACGGCGGCGGAGACGAACGGCTGACCGCCGATTTCATCGCCATGCTGAACGGCGAACCGCGCTCGATCTCCTGCACGGAGCTGGCCGATTCCATCAACGGCCACCGCATCGGCTTTGCCGCCGATCAGGCAAGGCTCGAACATACCGTCGTCGAATTGTAACGCAACCGGAATCTTCCGGCGGCACCGCAGAAACGCCCGGCCGATTCCATTCGTTCCGCTCTCCGTGAGACGGGGACTTGCCGCTCCTTCCCGCCTCACGGAGAATGCCCCTTCTCTTTTTCTTAAAAAAAAATCGTTTTTTTCCCTTGATTTCTTCAAAAGATCCTGTAAGTTAAAATTAGTAAATCGATTTACTGTTCTAAAAAAACCGGAGTTTTTCATGATAGCAGCCAAAAAACTGGAATACACCCGGGACCTCCCGGTTCGAAAGAGTGTGGATGTGTTCGTCGCCGGCGGCGGTCCGGCGGGAGTGGCGGCCGCAGTCACCGCCGCCCGGGCCGGAGCGAGCGTTTTCCTCGCCGAATCGCTCGGCGCATTCGGCGGCATGGGCACTTCGGCCGGCATCCCCTTCATCTGCCGGCCGACTGACGGAATCCATTTCCTCTGCGGCGGAATCGGCCGCGAAATCTACGACCGGCTCTTCCGCGACGGCGGCGCCGGGCCGGAGATGAAATATGACCAATTCCCGCCCGAAATCGGCGGATTCATCTACAATCCCGAAGCGATGAAGCGGGTCTACGACGCGATCGTGAGCGATTCCGGCGTGGACTTCACCTTCCACACTTCGCTGATCGACCTCCGCAAAGAGGGGGGCCGGGTCACTCACGCCGTCTGCGCCGCCAAGAGCGGTCTCTTCGCCGTCGAAGCTGCCATCTTCATCGACGCCACCGGCGACGGCGACCTCGCCGCGATGGCGGGCGCGCCGTTCGAATTCGGCGACGAGGAGAATCTCGCACAGGCGGCGACCCTCTGCTCGCTCTGGTCCGGCATCGACTGGAACCGCAAGGAGATCTGGAAGGACGGAGCGGCGCTGGACCAGGCGTTCCGCGACGGCGTCTTCTCCGTGCCCGACCCCGGTCTGCCCGGAATCCTCCACACCGTGGCCGACTCCGGCTGGGGCAACGTCGGCCACGTCTACGGCATCGACGCGGGCGACGAACGGACCGTCACCCGCGGCATGATCCAGGGGCGGAAACTCGCACTCGAATATGAACGCTACTACCGGAACTATGTCCCCGGATGCGAAAACGCCCACATGCTCTGGACTGCGCAGACCCTCGGAATCCGGGAGTCCCGGCGCATTCTCGGAGAGTATCTGCTCCACGTGGAGGACTTCGTCCGGCAGGCGGTGTTCGACGACGAAATCGGCCGGTACGGTTATCCGATCGACCTGCACGGCACCCGTCCGCCGGCGGACGGCAAGACCGACTCCGGCACCCGGCTCTTCGACCGCTACCAGTACCGGAATCCGGGGGAGAGCTACGGCATCCCCTACCGGGTTCTGCTGCCGAAACATCTGGAAAATGTCCTCACCGCCGGGCGCTGTGTCAGCACCGACCGCTACATGCACGGTTCGCTCCGGGTACAGGCGGGCTGTTTCATCACCGGGCAGGCGGCCGGGATGGCCGCGGCGCTCTCCGCCGCACGGCAGGTCACGCCACGGCAGCTGCCGGTCGGGGATCTGCAGGACGCTCTGCTCGGCATCGGCGCCTATCTGCCGAACCGCCGGAAACAGAAGGAGACGCTCCCATGCGCGTAACGCTGGCGGACATTGCGAAGATGGCGGGCGTGAGCACCGCGGCGGTTTCGCAGGTGCTGAACCGCCACCCCCACGCCCGCACGCTCCGCCCGGAGACGCGCGAAAAGATTCTGCGGGCGGTCCGGGAGTCCGGCTACTGCCGGAACGAGGCCGCCGCCGAAATCCGCACCGGAGCGCCCAAAACCATCGCGCTCCTGCTGGAATTCAGCCACAGTGCGGTCCGGGGCGTCGCGGCGAACGAAATTCTGCTGGGGCTTCTGAATGCGGCGGCGCAGCGCGGCTGCAACGTCCGGGTCTGCAATCTCTCCGAACCGGAGCTGGTGCAGCAGGAGCTGGCGAAATACGACATCCGTTACGCGGTCTGTTTCGCCTTCTCGCCGCAACTGCAGCAGGAGATCGGCGAATTCTGCCGCGCCCGGCAGATCCGTCTCTGCTACATCGAGGAGAGCTGCCGTGACGATTTCCCCGTGGTCTATTCCGATGACCGTACTGCGATGCGGCAGATTGTCCATCTGCTGGTGAAGGAGGGGCACCGCCGGATTGCCGTGATCAAGCCGGGCGACGACATCCGTTACAGCGTCGAACGTCTGGAGGGGGTGAAGGAGGGGATGCGCGACTGCGGGCTGGAACTCGATCCGCAACTGGTCTCCCCGCACCACGACCCGCGGGAACACTTCGCGGACCTCGAACGGTGGTTCGGCCTGCCGGAGGAGGAACGGCCGACCGCGTTCATCTGTTTCGACGACAACCGGGCGGCGCAGGTGCTGATTACGGCGCAGCATCTGGGAATCCGGGTGCCGGAGAAGTGCCGGGTCTTCGGCTTCGGCGACACGCTTGCCCGGCAGCTCTACTACCCGGTCGGGAGTGTCGTTCAGCCGTTTGAAACGATGGGGGAGGCGGCGGTTGAGATCGTCACCGGCGGAAACGGTTCCGACGGGCTCCGTCACCTGTTCCCCACCGAAATCAGAGCAAGATAGATTCCCCGGAAAGCGACAGAAAAACGTTTTATATCCCCAAACCAGTTTCAGAACAATCCATTTCAACAGGAGGCACACCATGCAGATCCCCCCGGAGAGCAGTTCCGTCACATCGCACACGGCATCTGGTAAATATTTTACCTTGATTGAACTTCTCATTGTAATTGCGATCATTGCCATCCTGGCATCGATGCTGCTTCCGGCATTGAACAAGGCGCGGCAGCGGGGAATGGCCACACAGTGCACCTCCCGGCTGAAACAGACCATGCAGGGGTGTCTGCTTTACGACGGGGACTACAATGGCCAGATCATGCTTTATGAAAAAGTGAATAATCGTTCATGGCTCCAAATTATGCAGGACAGATATCTGAACAGAATGGTTGCGATCTGCCCGAATACGAAACCCTATTCCGGAGACGACATCAAATTGGAAACCTATCGCTATTGTTACGGTATGGGCAACTACCGATACGCAGCCGGCAGAGAACCGTATTTCGGGAGTTCCTTCTACTTCAACGTCGCTGACAAAGGATGGGGATTCAATACGAAACAGACCCGTCAGCCCAGCAAGCTGGCGGTGCTTGCGGATACGGTTTTTTCCAATGCAAGCCCGGAATACAGCGGCATCGGCTGCTACCAGTTTGAGTTTGCCGGATTTATCGAAAGCAGCTCTGCCGGTGTTTTTCTCGCCCATCAGAACAACGCCAATATCGCGTTTCTGGATGGACATGTCAGCGCCCTGAACCGCGACCGGCTCTATCCGTGGCCGACCCGCATTCTCTTTGTTGTCTCCGGGAATCTGGAAAAAATCAATCCCACATTTTAAAGAAAGGAGAGGGTTTCTTATGTTTCGCCATGTTCTGCTGTTTCTGCTTTCGACAATACCGTTGCTCTGTCCGGCAAAGTCGATGGTCGACTTTTCTGACCCGCTGGAAGCGATTTCTCAGGTCCACGATGGAAAATTTCAGCTGGACTCCAAGGGAAAGGGGTCCATCCTTTTCCCATTGTATGGAATCTTTCTACCTCCGTTCCGCAATGGAGAAATTGTGTTAAACAGCACGATGCCGGAAAATCCGGTCAGCGTTTGTGTTATCGCCTATGACCGGCAGGGACGCACCTTCCGATTTCCCCTGAAACAGACCGATCGGAGGTATTCCACCATCATCGACTCCGCCGCAACCTACCCGGGTGTAAAAAAACAGAAGCGGGAAACCTGTGTGCCGGAACAGCCGCTCCGAATCCGGGGGCTTGAATTCAACGGACAAACGCAAACTATCTCTCTCGACACCCTCAACTTCTTCGAACGGGGTGTGATGGCACAGCTGAAAACCGGCAGCGACCTCTCCGTGCTCGATCTGAGCGGAGAAACCATTCCGGAACTCGAAGCGTTCAATCCTACGTCTGCTCCGGCGCAAATCACCCTCTCCTTCTCGGTGCGGAACAGCGCGAACAAAGAGGTCGATTCCGGCAGTGCGCGCCTGTCGCTGGCCCCCGGAGAAAAGAGATCCCTGCCGTTGACACGGCCGACGCTTCAGGATGTCTACACGGTTCATTACACGATTGCGACGCCGACGGGTTCATTCCCTTTCCGGAAACGGTTCGCCGCGCTGAAGCCGAAGGAATGGGAAGGCACCTCCCGGTTCCCGCTCGGCATCTGTACCCACTTTCCGCGTTACGGCAAGGAAGATGTCGAAAAAATGATCGAACTGCTCTCGCTCTGCGGCGCGGATGAGGTCCGCCTGAGCTGGCTCTGGCCGCAGATCAATCCGGCTCCCGGACAATGGAATTTTCAGCGGATCGACTGGCTGGTCAATCAATTTGAAAAGAAAAACATCGCCATGCTGGCCATGATGGGTGCTGCGCCGAAACACGCGGAAACCACCGATTACCATCGTACCAACACAAAAGCGGCGCTTCATCTTCCGCAGGCGGAACGGTTCGAAGAGTGGCTCCGTCGCTTCGCCACCCGGTACGACGGGAAAATCAACCGATTCTGCGTCTGGAACGAGCCGGATGTTACCCACTTTGCTGACTTTGCTCCGGTGGAATATGTGAAACTTCAAGAGATTGCACACCGCACTTTGAAAGCGGTGAATTCAAACAATATCGTGATCGCCGGCGGCTTCTCTCATATGCTCACAGCCTATGGCAGAGAATCGCTTGAGCTGACAGCGAAGCTGGCGCCGGATTCCATCGATATGGTCTCCACCCACTTTTACATGCCGCTCTCCCGATTCGACGAAACCCTTGCCAACTGTCACCGTTTTCTGCAGCTGCAGAAACTTGCCCAGCCGCTGTGCACGGATGAAACCGGTGAAGGGACGATCGATGACCGACAGCAACTGGTCACGCTTTTCCAGAAGGTGATCCGCAGCCGGGTGACAGGAGTGAAGTTCTTTCACTGGTACAACCTTCGCAACTGCGGCTTCGACTCCGGAGACCGCGAACACAATTTCGGCCTGGTGGAGCACGATTTGAATCCGCGGCCGAGCTTCGTAACCTTCCACATGCTGACCAGCCTGTACGGCAACGCCGAATTGATTCGGAAAGAACCGTGGAAGAATCTGTATGCGGTCCGCTTCGAATCCCCCGACGCCGCCCTCTATGCGCTCTGGCTCGCAAAACCGCCGCAGGAACAGACGCTGCTGCTCTTTGAAACCGATGCCGAAACCGTAGAGCTGGTCGACCTTTTCGGAAACGCCCGACGTCTCCGTCCGGACGACGGACGCTACGCCGTTCCGGTCGATTCGGAAGGGCAGACGCTCCGCCTCACTCCGGCGAATGCGTCGCTGAAGGTTCCGCAGGAAGTGCTGACGCTCCAGGAACCGTTGCGGATCATCCCCGGAGAAACGAAGGAGTTCCGTTTTCTCTGCCATCTGCCCGGCGATGTGATGTTGAAGGCGCTGCCCTGCGATCAACTCACCATTTCGCCCACGATCCGGGGGGAGAAGGGGGAATTCCGGATTCCGGTCCGGGCGGCGCAGGAGTTCCGGCCGGAAGAGGCCCGGGTATTCCGGGTGCAGATCTTCCGTGACGGCAAAACCTTCGGGGAACCCATCGAATTCCCCATCAGCAAGATTCACTATATTCCCATGGGGAAAATGACCAAAATCGGCAGCATCACCCGGCAGAATCAGGTGAGGCGCATGCTTCCGGATACCCCTGAGTACGGAAAGCTCTTCTGGACCGGAATCCGTGACTGCGCGGTCTTCTTCGGCGCAACGGCAGGAAAAACCGATCTGCATTTCCAGATCGGCATGAACGACGATGTACATGTCCAGCACTTCCCGGCAGAGGAGATGTGGAAAGGTGATTCCATTCAGCTGGTGCTGCAGTTCCCCGGACAAAGCGACTAGTGGGAGCTGGGCATCGCCATGACCGAAGACGGGAAGATGCTCAAACACATCTGGCATGCGCCGAAAGGGATGGATGTCAAGAAGGCACTCGAGGGCTTCCGAACACACGGAAAGAAACTGACTAAATCGCACAACTTCCACCTTATTCTTACGCTGTCTGCATTCGGGACCAGCCCGGAAGCGCTGCGAAAGACGGGTGCTTACTTCAATCTTCTGGCCAACGACAACGACGGGGAACTCCGGGAATCCCAACTCTCCTTCATGGGGAGCGACGGCACCAATCCGACGGAGCGGCTCACCCGGGAATCCCCGCTGCTGGTAGTAAAATAGTATCTGTTCAGCCGGTATCGTGGCGGAGAGAAAATCTCCGCCTTTTTTATTTCTTCCTCGAAGTTTATCTCTCAACATTCTCCTTGATTTCAGGGGAAATAACGGTTTTTTCCGTTTTTTCCGGCAAAATGACGGAAAAACAACGGTTCATCCTCCGTTGGAAAAAATACCGTTTTTTTTTCTCCCCACTCTTGACTTTTTCCATGAAATATGGTATACTTTTACAAGTTGGCCGATGGTTGGCGAAAATAAAATGCCGAACCGTAGGAAAAAAGGGCAGGAAGGATGCAATGAGAACGCAGTCACAGCAGACCATCTCGGAAGTGCAGAAGATCTGGTACCGGGTCATGTCGATCCTCTACCGCTCCGGCGGCCAGTCGGTGCGGATTCCCTCCTCCAACGAACTGGCGCAGGAATTCGGCATCGCGCGCTCCACTGTGCGGATCGCACTGGAGAAACTGACCGCCGAAGGATTTCTTATCCCCCGGCGCGGCAGCGGCACCTTCACCAATCCCAAATGCCGGCTGAACGCCAACTGGGAGGCTCCGCTGGTCGGACTGCTGATGCATGACGGCAACCTCTTCTTCTACTCGCAGGAGCTGCAAAACGAGCTGGAGTGCTTCTTCGGAGAGTTCCGAAAGACCGGCTGGAACATCCGGCTCGTCACCGGGCAGATGGACACCCCCGAGGCGGTGCAGGAGATCCTCTCCCACAACTATCTGGACGGGCTCATCACCTTTGGCTCCTCCGAATTCATCCCTCAAGTCGCCGACGCGATGCTTCCCACCGTCAATATGGGGTTCTTCACCGAACATGTCACCAACGCCACTCCCGCGTTCAACCGGGTTCTGAAAAAACTCTTCGAACTGACCGGGCGTGACCGGGGAATCCGCGTCTGGACCGCGACGCCGCGAAATATACGGAGCGAATTTCTTCACGCCTGTCACGCACACCCGGGGCTGACCGTCATCCATGCCTCCAACGACGAGGTGCTGTGGGACGAGCAATATGAGGCTTCAATCCACAAAAAGTTCACCCGCCACCGGCCGGACTGGATCCGCATTCACCCCCGGCAACTGCCGATTCTGCGGCGAATCACCGTCGATCTTTATGGAGAAGCCGCCGCGCGGAACATTCTCTGGATTTTCAACACTCTGCCCGATACCGATCCCGACTGGCCGGGATACTTCGTGCAGGCGGACCGCCGTTCCGAAATCCAGGCCGCCATCGATCTGCTCCGCCGGAAAATGAATCACGAGAGCGGCCCCTTCCCCTGTGTCACCGTGGAAACCCGGCTGATCCGGGTCCCCGATCATTGTGTCATCGCATGAAAAAAGGAGTTCAACCATGAGAACACGCGGCAGAAGTTTTACGTTGATAGAACTGCTCGTCGTAATCGCCATCATCGCCATTCTGGCCGCCATGCTGCTGCCCGCATTGAACAAGGCGCGGGAAAAGGCCCGTTCGATCCAGTGCATCAACAACCAGAAGCAGATCGGAATGGCGCTCAGTTTTTACCAGAATGAGTTCAACGGCTATGTCCTGCCGGCCAAATTTGCCGGAAGCGCCACCTACGCCTACAACGGGCAGCTTTTCTGGCTCTGGAACAGCTTCCTCGTCCACTCCGGCCGGATTACCATGAATCTGCTCATCTGCCCCACCTCAGAAAAATTTGAAACCAACTGGTCATCTTTTTATTTTCAGAAAAGAAAGATCCTCCCCTCCAATAACAACGCCTGGCAATTCGGCGGCTACGGGATGAACAACTGTCGCGCCTATGACGGCACCTCGGCAGTGAGATGGATCAAAAACACCCAGGTGAAACGCCCCGCGGTCTTCATCATGCTCGGCGATGCGGCGACGGACCAGCCGGGAACTCTCTGTCCCGCGGCGCTCATGTATGAGAGTTCAGGGCAGGACTGTTTCGCATTCCCCTGGCATGACCGCGGTTGCAACCTGCTCCGCTTCGACGGCCATGTCGACACCGTGCGCGGCGCTTCCCACGTCGAACTTTACAACGGCCCGCTCAAAGGCGGTTGGAATAATCCGGGCACGCCATGGTCCGCATGGCAATATTGAAAAAAGGAACAAGGAAACAAATGATGAAGAAAGCCGCCTCTCTCCTCTGGCTTCTCCCCATCGGCATGATCCTGCATGGGGAAACTATCGACAACTCCTCTCTTCTGCCGAAGTACAAACCGGATTCAGAAGTTCGAATGGAACGGCGTGCCGACGGCACCTCCGAAACGCCGGAATGGGTCAAAAGCCTGATTCTGGTGGAGTTCCGAGTGGATTCCGCCATTCAAAACGGAACCATTCAAGACCTCATCCCGGTTCTGAACCACCTCGCGGAAACCGGCGTCAACGGAATCTGGGTTTCGCCTCCGCTCAACGGCGGCAACGGGTACGGAAATTTCGGCATCCACACGATAAGTCCGCGACTGGTCGGCGAAACCGACCGACAGAAACAGTGGCAGGCGCTGAAAACCTTCGTCGACGAAGCGCATAAACGCAACATCCGGGTCTTCTTCGACGTCATCAACTGGGGTGTGACCAAACACGAGGGAGGAGCGCCGATCCTCAAGGAAAAACCGGAGTGGTTCGGCGAATATTACGCCCCCTATGCGGGATATCTCTTCAACTGGAAAAACAAGGAGCTCAACGAATGGTATGCCGATCAGATCGAGGAGTGGCTGCAAAAGACCGGCGCCGACGGCTTCCGCTGTGACTGCGCCCCCTTCTACTGCGGCTATGGCCCATTCCGGGAGGTGAAGGAACGGATGCGCAAAGCCGGCCGGAAAATTCTCTTCATCTCCGAACACGCCAGCAGCCGGAAAAATGTCTTCGACTTCGACCAGGTCTCCTTCTGTTATAAAAATGAAAAAGGTTCTCAGCAGGTACGCTGGGTTTCCGATCTTTACCTGAAAAAGAATATCGTGGATATGATCCGCAGTGGCGAGGAGTTGCGCATGCGCGACGACTACGATCGCGAGCCGGGCCGGGAACGGTTCTACACATTGATGCTCTCCTGTCACGATTCGAAAAACTATATCGTCAAGGGCAGCCCGATCGCAATCGGCTATCAGGCGATCTTCGCACCATTCCTGCCGCTCTGGTATCTCGGCGAAGAGTGGAACAATCCATCGAAGTTTTTCGTCGACTACTTCTACAAACGCGACAAGCACCCGATTCCGAAAAGCTGGAGACTCTACTACAATTTGATCGACTGGCAGGCGAAGGAGCAAAACCGCGACTTCTTCGAACAGGTGAAAAAAATGATTCGGATCCGGCGGCAGCATCCGGAAATTTTCGAATACTTCCCCGACGACCACCGCAACTCGAATATCTGCAAGGTTTCGACCGACCGGAACGGAATGCTGCAGGCCTACGCGCGATTCCGCAACGGCAAAGCGGTGCTGGTGGTGCCGAACAACGGGAAATCCGACGAAACGTTCCGCATCACGATTCCAATCGCGGAAGCAAAGCTGCCGCGCGGAAAAACGTTCCAGGTCACTGACCTCATGAGTGGAAAAACACTCGGACAAGCACAACAGACCTTCTCCGCCGCGATTCCGACGGGCGCCCTCGGCGTATTCCTGATTCAGTAACATCCCGGGAGATCTCATCTTGAAAAATCTTCTCTTTTCTCTTCCCTTCCTCTCCATCGGACTGAGCCTGTACGGCGGAAAAATCGACAACGCGTCGCTGCTGCCGAAGTACAGACCGGATGCGGAAGTGCGCATGGAGAAGCGCGCCGACGGCAGCTCCGAAACCCCGGAATGGGTCAAAAGTCTGATTTTCGTCGAAGCGCGGATTGATTCCGCCTCCACCGACGGCACCGTCAAAGGACTGACGCCGCTGCTCGACCACCTCGCTGAGCTGGGAGTCAACGGGCTCTGGCTCACTCCCCCCGTCAACGGCGGTAACGGCTACGGCAACTTCGGAATCCACACCATCAGCGCACGGCTGACCGGAGAAAAGGATCCTGTGAGACAGTGGCAGGCTTTGAAACGCTTCGTCGACGAGGCGCACAAACGCAACATCCGTGTCCTGTTCGACGTCGTCACCTGGGGAGCGACCCGGAACGAAGGAGGCGCGCCGCTGCTCAAGGAGAAACCGGAGTGGTTCGGTGAATATTTCCACCCCTACCGGGGCTATCTGTTCAACTGGGAAAACAAAGAGCTCAACGAGTGGTTTTCCTCCCGGCTGACGGAGTGGCTGCTGCTCACCGGTGCAGACGGCTTCCGCTGCGACTGCGCGCCGCAATATGCCGGATTTTCCCCCTACGGCACGGCGAAGAAGCGGTTGCGCCGATTCGGTCGCAAAGTGATCTTCATGTCGGAGTGGATCTGTTCCGGCCGGAACATCTTTGATCTCGATCAGCTCACCTTCTGCTATCTGGACAACCGCGGCAAACGACGGACCCATTGGATCGGCGATGTTTACCTCAAAAAGAATATCGTTGACGAAATACGGACCGGCGGGGAGCTCCGCGCCTACGACGATATGGAGGCGGAACCGGGCAGAAAGCGTTTTTACACCTATATGCTCTCCTGTCACGACTCCCGCTCCTACGCGGTCAAAGGCAGCCCGATCGCGATCGGTTATCAGGCGATCTTCGCACCGTTCCTGCCGCTCTGGTATCTCGGTGAAGAGTGGAACAATCCATCGGAGTTTTTCGTCGACTATTTCTACAGGCGCGACAAACATCCGACGCCGCAAAACTGGTCGCTCTACAGCAACGTAATCGACTGGCAGGCGAAGGAGAAAAACCGCAACTTCTTCGAACAGGTGAAAAAAATGATTCGGATCCGGCGGCAGCATCCGGAAAT
>ENA-UONY01002046-UONY01002046.1-human-gut-metagenome-genome-assembly--contig:-CS9-NODE-2046-length-15055-cov-5.213667_pt1 | contig 15055 bp, 10 predicted proteins | sample MGYA00242465_ERZ724012 | MGnify/ENA metagenome assembly ERZ724012 | reverse complement strand
ACGTTTGGCACCGCAGTCAGCACCGACAGGATGGTCCCCTCCCCCAGCTCCACCACCAGCGTGACCACGATCCCAGACGGCCAGATGCGGAAAGCGCGCTTCACCGCGGAGCGCAGCACATGGGGGTCCGAGCTCCAGCTCTTGGAGATCAGATAGCCCCCCAGCAGGAAGATGGTCCGCACCCCCATGATCTGGATGCCGTTGCCCAGAAAAATATACAGCGGTCCGGGGGCAATGAAGGACATGTGCCCGATCATCACGCACAGGGCGGCCATAAAACGGATCAGGTTAAAGTTATTGTCCCGGGAGGACGCGGCTGGACGGCTGGTCATGCTTTCACTCCTGTACCTATGGTTTGATGGGCCCCATGCCACGGCGCGGGCATAGAAATCCATGATACAAATCATTATAGCAACAGTGGCACATTTTTACAAGGAGCGCGGCGCATCCACGGGCCCATCCGGGCGCGTAACGACTGTAAATCCTTGCGGCAACCTGGCGCTTTTATTGACAAACATAGGGTGGGGCGATATAATCTAACCGTATGTAGATTGCCGTTGGGCAGGTAAAACGCAAGGGCGCGTTATCCGTTTTATGGAAAATGCACATGCTTTTCGCGGCACCAGGACGGGTGGGGCGAAAGCATGATAAAGGAGAATCTATGGCAAAAAAGGTGCTTGTTACCGGCGCAGCCGGTTATATCGGCCAGGCCGCCGTGAAGAGCCTGTTGGATCGCGGCGCGCAGGTAACGGCCGTGGACGTGCGGCAGGAGAACATCGATCCCCGGGCGGAGTTCCGCCATCTGGATCTGTTCCAGGACGACCCGGAGGTGTTCCAGCACCTGGGCTGCCCGGATGTATGCCTGCACATGGCCTGGCGCAACGGCTTTGTGCACAACGCCCCCTCCCACATGGAGGACGTTTCCGCCCATGTGCGCTTTCTGCGCCAGATGATGGAGGGCGGGCTGAAGCAGCTGGCCGTGATGGGAACCATGCACGAGGTGGGGTATCATGAGGGCGCCATCACCGAGGACACCCCCTGCAAGCCCCAGAGCATGTACGGCATTGCCAAAAACGCCCTGCGGCAGACCTGCGAGCTTCTGGCCGCTCAGCACGGCGCCCAGCTGCAATGGCTCCGTGCCTATTATATTATAGGAAACGACGAGAAGAGCAACTCCATCTTTGCCAAGATCCTCCAGGCGGCACGGGAGGGGAAAACCACGTTCCCCCTGAACTCCGGCAAGAACCGCTACGACTTTATCGACCTGGCGGAGCTGGGCGAGCAGCTGGCCGCCTGCGTGATGCAGACGGAGGTGCTGGGCATCATCAACTGCTGCACCGGCCAGCCGGTGAGCCTGGGGGAGCGGGTGGAACAGTTCATCCGGGAACGGGGGCTGTCCATCACGCCGGAATACGGCGCCTTCCCCGACCGGCCCTACGATTCCCCCGGCGTGTGGGGCGATCCCGGAAAAATTCAGCAGATTATGAGGCGTGAAGCATGAGCAAGACATGCATTGTAACCGGCGGCGCGGGGTTCATCGGCTCGGCGCTTTCCGCCGGGCTGGTGCGGCGCTTTGACCGGGTGATTGCCTTCGACAGCCTGTTGGCCCAGGTGCACGGGGATACCCCCCGGCCCCCGGAGCTGGACCCGGCGGTGGAACTGTACCGGGCCGACGTCCGGGAGGCGCAGGCCTGGACCGCCCTGCTGGACACGGTGGACGCTGTGGACACGGTCATCGACCTGGCCGCGGAAACGGGCACGGGGCAATCCCTGTTCTCCGCCACCCGGCACACCAGCGTCAACGTGGTGGGCACCTCCCGGATGATGGACGCCCTGGCGCAGACCGGGAAGCTCCCCCGGCAGCTGTTGCTCACCAGCAGCCGGGCCATCTACGGCGAAGGCGCCTGGCGAAGCGCGGAGGGGGAGATTTTCTATCCCGGCCAGCGCACGGACGCGCAGCTGGCCGCCGGGCAGTGGGACTTTCCCGGCGCGGTATATCTGCCCGCCAACGCCGCCTGGACCCAGCCCCATCCCACCAGCGTGTACGGCGCCACCAAGCTGTGCCAGGAGCACCTGCTCAAGGCCTGGGGCGGCGCCACCGGCACCCAGGTGAAAATCGTCCGGCTGCAAAATGTGTACGGTCCCGGGCAGTCCCTGATCAACGCCTACACGGGCATTGTGCCCCTGTTTGTGCGCATGGCCAAGGCCGGGCAGTCCATTCCCCTGTACGAGGATGGGCAGATCGTCCGGGACTTTGTGCTCATCGATGACGTCCGGGACGCGATCCTGGCCGCACTGGACCGGGACAGCGCCGCGGGACAAACCATCGACATCGGCACCGGGCGCATGACCACCATTGCCGATGTGGCCCAGGTCATCGCCCGGCGGTACCACGCCCCGGCGCCCCATGTTTCCGGGGACTACCGCAACGGGGACGTGCGCTGCGGCGCCTGCGACGGGGAGCCCGCCCGGCGGCTGCTGGATTTCCAGGCACGGCACGGCCTGGAGGAAGGGCTGAACCTGCTGTGCCAGTGGATCGACGCCACCCTGGGCGCCGCCTGAATTATGATCGTTTTCCGCTTGCTTCCTTTGGATGAAAGCACCCCGCGGAGAATTGATAAAGCAAGTCTATGTTAAGGAGGGTATGACGTTGTATAAGACTCGCAAACTTCTCGCCTTTCTGTTGGCGCTAGTCTTCTCCCTGCAGCTGTGCTGCGCCGGTTTGGCCGAGGGAGTGGATGGCGCCGTTACGGATCCTTCTTCCAGCCCAACGGTAACCACTGCGACGCCCGCACCTGCCACTGAGGAGCCCGCCACGGAAGTGCCCGCTACTGAGGTGCCTGCCACCGAGGTGCCCGCCACCGAGGAGCCCGCTACCGAAGCGCCTGCCACCGAGGCTCCCGCTACGGAAGTGCCCGCCACCGAGGCGCCCGCCACCGAAGCGCCCGCCACCGAGGCTCCCGCTACGGAAGCGCCCGCCACCGAGGTGCCTGCTACGGAAGCGCCCGCCACCGAGGAGCCCGCTACCGAAGCGCCTGCCACCGAGGCTCCCGCTACGGAAGCGCCCGCCACCGAGGCTCCCGCTACGGAAGCGCCCGCCACTGAGGCTCCCGCTACTGAAGCGCCTGCCACTGAGGCTCCCGCTACTGAAGCGCCTGCCACTGAAGAGCCCGCGCCCACCGAGGTGCCTGCTACCGAAGTGCCTGCCACTGAGGTGCCCGAGGCTACCGAGGAGCCCATCCTTGATGAAGTCGACGCGCCCATGCTCCTGTTGCCCGAAATGCTTGGCTCCATTCCCGGCAGCGTGGACCTGACGCCCAACGGCAGCGCTGTAAACTTCTCCATTCCTGCTTATTCCACGGGTGTTTACCTGAGCGTGCGGATCACCAGCGCCGGGTACCTGAACCTGTTCGTGCGGGATCTGGCCTCCACCGGCAAGGTGGCCATGCAGGTGATGTCCGCCGGCGGACAGACCCTGCTGACCCAGACGGTGAATGGCGCCAGCTGCGCCAACTGGTATGACGGCAGCGCCAGCGGCACGGAATACACCGTGTACGTGTACAAGACCCAGGCGAATGACTATAACGCCTATTCCCTGACGGCCAGCGCTTCCTTCTCCTCCGCTGGGGCAACCTTCACCGGTGCCAACAGCTTCTCCACCGCCTATACCGTAACCCCCAACACCACCGGCAAGGTGAAGGGCGTTATGACCCTGACCGACCGGGTGGACTACCTGAAGGTGGTTCTCTCCGCGCCCAGCTACCTGTCTTTTGACCTGTCCTCCGAGATCAGCGCCCTGAACGTGGAGCTGCGCACGGAGACCGGCAGCCTGCTGAGCACCTCCATTTCCGGCGGCTCCCTGGGCGGTCCTGTCTCCAGGACCGTGGGCGAGTGGCTGGAAGCCGGCACCTATTACCTGGTGCTCTCCAGCAGCGCCACCGGCACCTACACCGTGCTGGCCAACAGCAGCGCCGCCGGCAACAACGAGGTGGAGCCCAACAACAGCTTCAGCACCGCCGGTGGCAACAAGCTCACCGCGGACAAGTCCGTCACCGGCCTGATCTCCGCCACGGACTCGGTGGACTACTACTACATCCATCTGGATACCCGCTCCGTGCTGTCCTTCAGCGTGCGCGCGTGGATGGACAGCCTGCAGGTGGAGCTGGTGGACAGCAACAACCGCGTGTACGGCAGCGCCACTGCCTCCGGCACCGGCGGCAACAGCCTCAGCCCCCACACCCATGCCTTTACCACCTCTCTGCTGGAGGCTGGGGACTACTACCTGCGCATCCGCAAGGCGTCCAACACGGGCCTGTACGCGGCCAGCTTCTCCACCACGCTGTACAGCGCCAGCCTGACCGCCGACAAGACCACCGCCTATGTGGGCGACACCATCAAGTATACGCTGACCACCTACGGCGGCACCGTGCTGCAGACCGTGTACCGCGTCTTTGACATCAACAACAAGCAGGTGGGCAAGGACAGCGTGGGCCTGAGCAAGACCTTCACCTTTACGCCCACCGCCGCCGGCTCCTACTACGTGCAGGCGTTGGCCTACGACGGCAGGGACTGGGTTTCCATCAACTCCAACTGGATCAATGTGGAGCAGGTTTCCGCGCTGGTGGTAAACTCCCTGAACGCCACGCTGAAGGATCGCACCATCACCTTTGTGCCTGCCTTCACCGGCGGCCAGCGGCCCATCCGCTCCGTGACCTACGAAATCTATGACATCTCCGGCAAGCTGATTACCACCTACAACGCCGGCACCACCACCACCGGTTATTCCTACACCCCCACCAAGGGCGGCACCTATACCTCCCGCGTGGTGATGTACGACGGTGTTACCTGGGCCGAGGCGTACAGCATCTGGGTGGTTGTGCCCGACACCTCCGCCCTGCGCATTGACTCCGTGACCATGACGGCGGGCGCGGGCACCCTGACCGCCACCGCGGCCACCGCGGGCGGCAACAACAAGATCGTTTCCTCCCAGTTTGAACTGTACAACATCAACGGCGTGCTTCTGGACCGCTGGTATGACACCACCGGCTCCCACACCTTCCAGGTGGCCGGCGGCGGCACCTACACCATCCGCGTCATCCTCTTTGACGGCACCACCTGGGTGGATGCCTATGGCGCCTGGACCACCGTGGCCCAGACCAAGCTGAGCGTGAGCAACGTGACCGCCACCGCCAAGGGCGGCGTGATCACCGTGAACGCGCAGATCTCCAGCAGCAACACCATCTCCGACACCGTGCTCACCGTGTACGACAGCAACTGGAGCATCGTTCACACCGAGGCTGTGCTGTACAAGAAGACCAGCTTCACCTACGTGCCCAAGACCTCCGGCGTATACTACTTCTGCGTATCCGCCGCCGCTGCGGGCAACTGGCAGAACGGCTGGAGCGCCGGCGTGAACGTGAACGTGGACCAGAAGCTCACCATCACCAGCGCCAACATCAAGCAGCAGATGAACGGCCTGTACGTCTCTTCCACCGTGGCCAACGCCGCCGGGAACGTGACCTACACCTATCAGCTGTATGACATCAACGGCAAGCTGCTTTCCACCACCAGCAGCAAGAACGGTTCCATCGTCCTGCTGATGTCCAAGAGCGGCACCTACGCGGTGAACGTGATTGCCTACGACGGCGTGACCTGGGCCAGCAAGTACACCACCTGGCTGGTGTACAGCACCGGCGATGTGCTGACGGTGAAGTCCGTTTCCTCTTCCCTGTCCAGCGCCAAGGTGAATCAGCCCATCAACTTCACCACCTACACCACCGGCGGAAGCACGCTGACCTACAGCAAGTACACCGTGTATGACATCAACGGCAAGGCGGTTGCTTCCTCCACCGACGGCATTATCTCCAACACCTTCAGCTATACGCCCACCGCCACCGGCATCTATGCCGTGGAGGTAGTGCTCTGGGATGGCATCACCTGGGCGCGGGCATACTCCGAGTGGATTCCCGTTCTGGCGAACTGATCCGGAGCTGGCGAACCTTTCGTCACTGAAATTTTGCCGGTTTGGGGTGCGGGAAGCATCCCAGCGCCCCAAACCGGCAATCATATCCTGTGAAGGGCCGGTGGAACTCTGTCCCGCCGGCTCTTGTGTATGATGCGCCCGCACCAGCAGCCGTCCATGCCCCGGCGCCCGTGCGGGCACGTCGGGCTCAGGCAGCGCCATTTTTCCGCGCGTCCGTACCCCCCTCTCCCATGATGTTCAGTGAGGTAAATCAACCGTGAATACGACCACCCTACAAATGCAAACCGTACTTTTTCACAACGACGTTTCCCACCTGATGCGCTCCCTGGAGTACCTGGCCAACGCCCTGGAGGTTGCCCGGCGGCAGGGCTGGGACATTACGCTGCGCGTGGTGTATGGGGACGCCTCCAGCCAGCCGCTGTTTACCCCGGAACAAGTCGCCGCAACGCAGGAGAAGTACCGGGACGCCTTTACCTTCACCTACGAGTTTTTCCATGAAAACACCGGCACCGCCAAGGGCCATAACCGCATGGCCGCCATGAGCGATACGGAATATATCATGATTATGAATCCCGACATTGTGGTGGGGCCGCGCACCTTGCTGAACCTGCTGGCCCCCTTCCAGGGAGAGCAGGGGAGCAAGGTGGCCATGACCGAGGCACGGCAAACCCCCGTGGAGCATCCCAAGGCCTATGACCCCAAAACCCTGGAAACCGCCTGGGCCAGCACCGCCTGCACCATCATCCGCCGCAAGTGCTTTGACGAGGTGCAGGGCTTTGACGCGGAGACTTTTTTCATGTACTGCGACGACCTGGACTTTTCCTGGCGGCTTCGTCTGAACGGGTACAAGCTGATTTATTGCCCGGACGCGGTGGTCTTTCATGACAAGTCCATCGACCACCATGGCCGGTGGCAAACCACCAAGGCGGAGCGCCGCTTCTCTGCGGAGGCGTCCATCCTGCTGGCGCACAAGTGGTCCAGGCCCCGCCTGCGGGACCAGATCATCCGCAACTACGAGGAAGAGGGCGAGCCCGACGGACTGTTCGCCGTGGAGAGCTATCGCAAGCGTGCCCAGGAGGGACGGCTGCCCAAGCCCATTGATCCCCTGCACCGCATCGCGGACTTCTCCGAGGACGGGTACGGCGCCATGCGCTTTACCCTGTAAGCACGGACATACGCCGGAAACGCGAGGAAAGGTAGAGAAATCATGGAAACTGCTTGCAACTGTGCAACCCAGCCCCTCATTTATGTGGCGCCCCTGGGCGCGGCCGCCCCGGACCCGACGGGCATTCCCGCCCTGTGCCGGGATGAACGCCAGGCCCAGCAGTGGCGGCAGGCCGGCTGGACGGTGGTAACCCCCGGGGAGATTTCCGCCCACAAGGGCGCGTGCCTGGACGCGGGACAAGCCCTGGCCCTGGAGCAGGATCCCCGGGCGCTGCTGTCCCAGCTGCATGGCCTGTGCCGCAGCGCGGGGCTCAGCCTGCGGGTATGCGTGCCCAATGCCAGCAACGAGACGCTGCTTTTGCACCTGATGAGCGGCGAAGGGGAGGGCGGGGACGCACCCTTTGCCCAGTGCCCCTCCCGCCGCCTGTTCACCCACGCCACCCTGGAGCGGATGATGGGGGAGGCCGGTTTCACCTGCTGCCAGGCGCAGGACGTCCAGGCACAGCCCGTTGCGGAACACAATAGCTTCCTGGCCACCGGCTCCACGCTGTACCGGGGCCTGTCGTACTATCATGGCCTGGTGGACAGCCACAGCCAGGTCCGCCTCCTTTGCCGCACATACCGCGCGGAGGAAGCCGCGGCGCCTTCCGCGCCCGCGCCCCAGGGGGACGCGCCCTTCCTGAGCATTGTGATGCGCACGGTGGGCAACCGCGTGGAAGCCATGCGGGAGGCGCTGCTCTGCCTGGCCGCCCAGGACGACGATTCCTTTGAGCTGCTGGTCATGGTGCACAATCCCAAGCCCGGCCGCCTGGAGGCCGTGCAGGCGCTGATTGAGGAATTCCCCGCCTCCCTGCGGGAGAAGATCAGCGTGCACACCGTGCGGGGCGGCAACCGCTCCACGCCGCTGAACGCGGGCTTTGCCGCCGCCCGGGGCGAGTACATCGTGGCCCTGGACGACGACGACCTGGTCTTTGCCAACTGGGTGCAGGTGTTCCACCAGGCCGCTGCCGAGACACCCGGCGCCGTGCTGCACAGCTATTCCGTGGCGCAGACCTGGTCCCAGCAAGAGCGCAAGGACCGCACCCTCCTGGCCGCCACCAGCAACTTCAACAGCATTTTTGCCCACGACTTCAACTGGGCCAGCCAGTTCCAGGTGAACCGCTGCCCGCTGATGACCAATGCCTTCCCCCGGGACGCCTTCCAGCGCTTCCCCTTCCGCTTTGACGAAAAGCTCAACACCGTGGAGGACTGGGACTACCTGATGCATGTGGCCTCCCTGGTGGGCATCACCAGCCTGGACAGCGTCACCGCCATTTACCGCCTGTGGAGCAACGCGGAGAACTCCTCCTCCCTGCACACCGAGGAGGAATGGGCGGACAACCTGCACTATGTGCAAAAGAAGCTCCGCCAGGTGCCTGTGCTGCTGCCCCCGGGCGCGCTGATCCCGGATACCGACCCCACCGACGAGCAGAAGGCGGATATCGAACTCTTCGGCATGAAAAACGGCCAGTATTCCACCGCCCTGAAGCGCAACCCTGACCAGGTGGAGCTGAAGAACAACAAGTGGTACCTGACCTTTACCAAGCTCTCCTCCCTGCACCTGCGGGGACAGGTGCGCCTGGACCCCAGCAACACCGGCCATTACCGGCTGCGGCAGCTGCACATCACCGCCAAGATGACCAACGGCAACCAGCAGGAGTACACCCTGCGGAATGTGGGCAGCAACGGCCTGCGGGGCAAGGAGCATCTGCTCTTCCTCTGCGACGACCCGCAGCTGTATATCCGCCTGCCCGAGGGTGAGCTGGCGGAGCTGCACGTGGTGTATCAGCTGGCATGGGGCGTCTCGGTAAAGGATGTGGCCAAGCACTTCCTGCCCCTGACCGGGCTGGTGGCGGTTTCCGCCGTGCGCGGCCTGGCCCATGCGCTGCTGCGCAAGCTGCGGCCCCAGGAAAGCGAAGAACAGTAACGCAAAAAAAGAACCGCCCGCCTCAGGCCATCCACGTGCCTGGGCGGGCGGTTCTTTGCATGTGTAGAAACATTACAGGGTGTCCAGCTTCTCCAGGACTTCGTAGAGCCGCTCCAGCTCCTCCTGGGAATAGTATTGCAGGACGATTTTGCCCTTCTTGGCGTTGCCGGAAAGGGTGGCGCGCATGCCCAGGGTTTCCCGGACGCGGCCCTCCAGCTCCTTGAGTTCCGGGGGCAGGGGACGGGCGTTTTTCACCTTGTGGGCCGCCTGGCCGTGGCTCTCCGCCTCCCGGCGCAGGGCAGCCAGCTGCTCCAGCTGGCGCACGCTGTATCCCTTGGCCAGGGTTTCCCGGGCCAGGGCAATCTTGTCCTCCTCCCGGTCCAGGCCCGCCAGCACCCGGGCATGGCCCGCGCTGAGCTGGCCTTCCCGGACCATTTGCGCCACTTCCTTGGGCAGGGTGAGCAGGCGCAGCAGGTTGGCAATAACCGGACGGCTCTTGCTCAGCCGGGCGGCCACGGTCTCCTGGGTATAGCCGCACTGCTGCATCAGGGCGCGGATGGCCGCGGCCTCTTCCATGGGGTTCAGGTCCTCCCGCTGGAGGTTCTCAATGAGGCTGACCTCCATCTGCCGGATCATGTCCATATCCCGGACCATGCAGGGCACCGTGGCCAGGCCCGCCTGCCGGGCGGCCCGCCAGCGCCGTTCCCCCGCCACAATGCGGTAGCGCCCGCCGGGCTGCTCCACCACCAGCAGGGGCTGGAGGATGCCCTGCTCCTTCACGCTGGCGGACAGCTGGGTCATGGCCTCCTCCGGGAAGCTACGGCGGGGCTGCTCCGTATTGGGATCAATATCCCCCACGGGAATTTCCTGCACCACATTGGGCAGCAGCTCGTCCGCCTCGGGGAGCAGCGCGTCCAGTCCCCGGCCCAGCCCCTTTTTCTTTGCGGCCACCTGTACCTCAACTCCTTCAGCCAGGTCCGCCGGGGGACGCAACCCGGTCCCTGCCGTCCTGACGCATTATTTTCCGTTGCGCGCCAGCACTTCCCGCGCCAGCGACCGGTAGGCCTCCGCGCCCGTGGAGCGGGGGTCGTATAGATGAATGGGTTCCCCGTGGCTGGGGGCCTCCCCCAGGCGCACATTGCGGGGAATGGTGGTGGCAAAGACCTTCTTGCGGAAGTGCTTTTTCACCTCGTCCACCACCTGCAGCCCCAGGTTGGTGCGGCCGTCCAGCATGGTCAGCAGCACGCCCTCCAGGTCCAGGGCCGGGTTGAGGGTACGCTTCACCCGGTTGATGGTGTTCATCAGGCTGGTAACGCCCTCCAGGGCGTAGTATTCGCACTGAATGGGAATCAGCACCCGGTCCGCCGCCGCCAGGGCGTTCAGGGTTAGTAGGCTCAAGGAAGGCGGGCAATCGATGAAAATAAAGTCATACCCCGCCTTCACCTGGGCCAGCAGCTCCTTGAGGCGGAACTCCCGCCGCTCGGCCTCCACCAGCTCCAGCTCCGCCCCGGCCAGGCGGATATCCGCCCCCACCAGGGTCAGGCCCCGCACCGCCGTATCCTGCATGCAGGCCCGGAGGGGCTCCCGGCCCAGCAGTGCCTCATAAATGCTTTTGTCGCCAGCCTTTTTGCCCAGGCCGCTGGTGGTATTGCCCTGGGGGTCCAGGTCCACCACCAGCACCCGCTGGCCCATATCTGCCAGAATGGCCGTGAGGTTCACCGCCGTGGTGGTTTTGCCCACGCCGCCCTTCTGGTTGGTAATCGCTATCGTTTTGACCATGCGCAGCCGCCTTTCCCGTCCTGCCTGCGTACGCTTTGAAATCCCTTCTATTCTAACAGCTTTTGACACAGTTGTAAAGACTGGCACGGGGCCTTGCCGGGGTGGCCGGGGTGTGGTATACTGCGGATAGAACGATCCTGGCGATTGGGTGCGTTTACCGGAAAGGGGCTTTTATGCGCAGACTGCTTTTGCTTGTGTTGACACTTTCCCTGCTGCTTCCTTTGCCTGCAATGGGGGAGGAAGGCGGGTTTGACCTGTCCATTCTGGAGGCCAGGGAGGATATTTATTCCTTCCAGGACAATGGCATGGTGGACACGGTGTACCGGTTTTCCGATCAGCCCTTCTTCTGTCAGGTGGAGGGCAGCGAAGTGGAGACCGTGGCCTTTCTGGACTTTGAGGCCCTGGCTCTGGAGGGCTGCGTGGTGCCGCGGCTTTCCCTGTCCACCACCAGCTTTGATCCGCTATATGCCGATACGCTGCTGCTTACCGTGGGCAACACCTGCTGGCGCCTGAGCGTTAACGGCGCGTTTTCCGAGTATGACGGCGTGTATTATGAGGATTTCGGCTTCTGCTTCTCCACGGACAGCCTGGCCTTGCTGCAGGCCATGGCACGAAGCAGGGAAGAGAGCTTTGCCTTTACCCTGCTCAGCGGGGAGGAGGAGCTGCTGTCCGGGCAGATGCCCTTGCCTGCCGAAGCTGCCGGGAAGGTGCATGATCTCTTTCAGGAGTGCGGCGGGGAGGATCAGCCTCTGGAGGCAGTGGCGGAACGCTGGCCCTTTGAAAAGGAAAAGTAATGGCATCAAGTGGGAGGGATTTGCCCGCTCTTCTGGATGGGAAGAGCGGGTTTGCTCTTTTTGGATATTGATACAGGGGAAAGGGATTCCCTTGCCCTTTCACAAGAAAGCTGTTTCTTGTGCGAGGTTTCGCCCGCCTGTGGGCGGACGAGGTACGCTGCAAAGGCGTTTTTTTGTAAAAATCCCGCGCCGGAGCCCAAACCGCCCTTTACATGTTTTTTCCGGTAAATTTTCTGCCAGTCCAGTAAAATTCTTCCTTCTTCTCCCGTGTCCCAATGCCGTTGAATTTTGAAAAACCCTTTTCTTTTCCCCCAAAATGCTGTATAATAGATGAGTATTTGGAGGGATATGCATCCAGGGGCGCAAACGGAATTTGCGCCCTTTCCGCGCCAATATGGAGGTGACGCCCGATATGGTAATCCATTTGGGGGCCAACAGGGCCATCGGCGCCGAACAGATTCTTCTATGTACCGATATAACCCAGGGGTGGGCGGCGGACACGGAAAAAATGGTGCGCGCCATGCAGGAAAAGCATCTGGTGCGCCGCTTGTCCGACGCGCCCAAAACCTTGGTGCTCTGCCGGGAAAACGGCAGAGTTGTATGCTACCTGACCGGGGTGGGCCTGCGCACGCTTTCCGCAAGGATGCGGGAGGACCGCAGCTTTTTTCTCCGCCTGATGGAAAGGGAGCGGCAGGAAACAGGACGAAGCGAGGTGCAGCATGTCGAACGAATTGGATCAGGAGATTGAGAAGGCCACGGAAGTGACCGGGGACTATGGCGAGGAGCAGATCCAGGTGCTGGAAGGCCTGGAAGCCGTGCGCAAGCGCCCGGGCATGTATATCGGCTCCACGGATGCCCGGGGCCTGCATCATCTCGTATATGAAATTGTGGACAACTCCATCGACGAGGCCCTGGCAGGGTATTGCACGGAGATCGACATCACCCTGCATCAGGATGGCAGCGTATCCGTGCAGGATAACGGCCGCGGCTTCCCCGTGGGCATCCATCCCAAGATGGGCCGCCCGGCGGTGGAGGTGTGCCTGACGGTGCTGCACGCGGGCGGCAAGTTTGGCGGCGGAGGGTACAAGGTGTCCGGCGGACTGCACGGGGTGGGCGCCTCGGTGGTGAACGCCCTGAGCGCGCATCTGTCCGTGCAGGTGTTCCAGGACGGGAAAATCTATCAGCAGGAATACGCCCGGGGCAAGTACCTGTACGACCTGAAGGTGGTGGGGGAGACCGACCGCACGGGCACCACCATCCGCTTCCTGCCGGACGTGAAGAGCCCGGACAACCCGGAGGGCATTTTTGACACGGGGGATTTCCAGTTTGACGTGCTGAAAAACCGCCTGCAGGAGATGGCCTTCCTGAACAAGGGCATCCGCATTGTGTTCCGGGACGAGCGGGGGGAAACCCCCGTGGAGCGGGTGTTCTGCTACAACGGCGGCCTGCGGGAGTTTGTGCTGCACCTGAACCGCCACCGCAACCAGGAGGCCCTGCTGCCCCCCCATCCCATTTATACCGAGGGGCTCAAGGACGGCATCCTGGTGGAAGTGGCCATGCAATACACCGACAGCTACCAGGAGAACCTCTACTCCTTTGCCAACAACATTCACACCCCCGACGGCGGCACCCACCGCATGGGCTTCAACACCGCCCTCACCCGCGCCATCAACGACTATGGCCGCAAGTACAAGCTCATCAAGGACAACGAGCAGAACCTCAAGGGCGAGGACGTCCGGGAAAGCCTCACGGCCATCATCTCCATCAAAATGGAGGACCCCCAGTTTGAGAGCCAGACCAAGTCGAAGCTGGGCAGCGGCGAGGTGCGCGGCATTGTGGACAGCCTGGTGAGCGAGGAGCTCTCCACCTACCTGGAGGAGAACCCCGCCGTGGCCCGGGCCATCCTGGACCGGTGCCTCAGCGCCCAGCGCGCCCGGGAGGCCGCCCGCAAGGCCCGGGAGCTGACCCGGCGCAAGACGGTGCTGGAGTCCGCGTCCCTGCCCGGCAAGCTGGCGGACTGCTCCGAGCGGGACCCCAGCAAGTGCGAGATCTTCCTGGTGGAGGGCGACAGCGCCGGCGGCAGCGCCAAGGAGGGCCGGGACCGGCACTTCCAGGCCATCCTGCCCCTAAGGGGCAAGATCCTCAACGTGGAGAAGGTCAACGAAGCCAAGGCCCTGAGCAACCAGGAGATCCGCTCCATGATTACGGCCTTTGGCTGCGGCTTCGGCAAGGACTTTGACGAGAGCAAGCTGCGCTACCACCGCATCGTCTGCATGACGGACGCCGACGTGGACGGCGCGCACATCCGCATCCTGATGCTCACCTTCTTCTACCGCTTCATGCGCCCGCTGATTGAGAAGGGCTATGTGTACGCGGCCATGCCGCCCCTGTACAAGGTGACCAAAGGCAAAACGGAGCGCTACGTCTACGACGACGAGGAGCTCCAGCGGGTCCTGGACGAAATCGGCCGCGACCCCAAGCCGGAGATCCAGCGCTACAAGGGCCTGGGCGAAATGAGCAAGGAACAGCTGTGGTCCACCACCATGGACCCCGCCCACCGCACCATGATGCGCATCACCCCCGAGGACGCCATGGCCGCCGACGAAATCTTCACCCTGCTCATGGGCGACCAGGTGGAGCCCCGGAAAAAGTTCATCGAGGAAAACTCCGACCTGGTCAAGGACCTGGACGTGTAAGGGCCGTGCGCGGGGAATGCGCCAGCGGCGCCCTGGGGGGCCCGCGGACGCTCACTCCGCTATGCCCGCTGTGAGCCCACTATGGAAGATGGAGCATGAAACATGATTGAAGATAAGCTGATACCGGTCAACCTGGAACAGGAGATGAAGCGCTCCTTTATCTCCTACGCCATGGCGGTTATCGTGGACCGCGCCCTGCCGGACGTGCGGGACGGCTTGAAGCCCGTGCACCGGCGCATCCTCTACGACATGAACGAGCTGGGCATGACCCCCGACAAGCCCTACCGCAAGAGCGCCCGTCTGGTGGGCGACGTGCTGGGTAAATTCCACCCCCACGGGGATTCCTCCGTGTACGACGCCATGGTCCGCCTGGCCCAGCCCTTCAACATCCGCTACATGCTGGTGGATGGCCAGGGCAACTTCGGCTCCGTGGACGGTGACGGCGCCGCCGCCATGCGTTACACCGAGGCCCGCATGGCCAAGCTCACCCTCCACCTGCTGGACGACATCGAGAAGGACACGGTGGACTTCTACCCCAACTTCGATGAAACCCTCATGCAGCCCGCGGTGCTGCCCAGCCGCTTCCCCAACCTGCTGGTGAACGGCTCCAGCGGCATTGCCGTGGGCATGGCCACCAACATCCCGCCCCACAACCTGCGGGAGGTCATCGACG
>ENA-UONY01002044-UONY01002044.1-human-gut-metagenome-genome-assembly--contig:-CS9-NODE-2044-length-15076-cov-4.095267_pt1 | contig 15076 bp, 10 predicted proteins | sample MGYA00242465_ERZ724012 | MGnify/ENA metagenome assembly ERZ724012 | reverse complement strand
CTTCGACAGCCTTTTTCCGGCGGCTGCGCCGCCTTTTCATCGCCCATCCGCACGCGCGGCGGCATCGGCGTCCCCAGCAGGCGGGCAATCTGCCGGATATGCTCGGGCGTTGTGCCGCAGCAGCCGCCGACAATCCGCGCCCCCGCCTTCACACATTCCATGACCTGCTGGGCGTAATACGCCGGCGCGCTGTCGTAATAGGTGCGTCCTTCCTCCACATGGGGATAGCCCGCGTTGGGCATGGCGCTCATCAGTTTATCCCCGACGTCCAGCGCCGAAAGAAGCTGCCGAATGTGATACGCCCCGCAGATGCAGTTCAGGCCGATGGCATCCACCGCGCCGCAGGCGGACATTTGCAGCGCAAGTGCGCTCGCCTGCTCGCCCGCCCGCGTGAATCCATCCGCATCCGCCGCGAAGGAAACCATGATCCACGCATCCGGACAGGATGCTTTGATGTACGCCGCAGCCTCCGCAAGCCCTTCGCCGCTTTGCATGGTTTCAAACAGAAAGCACGTCGCGCCAACGTTCAAATATTGTTCGGCCATTGCGATATAGCATGCGGCGGCGCTATCCGTGTCCGTCGGCGCAGGGCCGATATCCGCAAACACAGCCGCGTCATACGCATCGCCCGCCCGACGAGCCAAATCGTATGCCGCCCGAATCAGCGTTTTCTGATCGTCCTTATTTTCACACGCCAGCGAAACGTGCGCTGCAAACGTATTCGTCTTGATCGCCTTGCATCCCGCTGCCAGATAGGCGCGATGCAGCGCCAGAACGCGCTGCGGCTGGGTCAGGCACAGGCGTTCTACGGCTTCGCCCTCTCCGCTCTGCGCGCAAAGCGCCGTGCCCGTCGCGCCGTCAAAAAGCAAAACGCCCTGCGCCAGCAGCTCGCGCACACGTGCCGAATCTCTGTATTCCATATTTCCTCTCCATCTGCGTCAGCCGAGAATTGATTTGGCGATGTCGGCGGATTGCTTGGCGTCCTTCGCGTAGTAATCCGCGCCGATCTTTTTGGCATAGTCCGGCGTGAGCACCGCGCCGCCGACAATCACCGGCACATGCAGCCCATTTTCATGCAGACGCGCAATCGTCTTTTCCATGCTGGGCACGGTCGTCGTCATCAGCGCGGAAAGGCCGACGATCTTCGCACCGTATTGCCGAACTGCCTCGACCACGCGCTCCGCCGGTACGTCTCGCCCCAGATCGACAACTCGAAAACCGTAGTTTTCCAGCACGGTTCTGACGATGTTTTTTCCGATATCGTGAATGTCGCCTTCCACCGTGGCCAGCACAATCGGGCCTTTCCCTTCGCCCGCCGCGCTGCTTTGCCCGATAACCCGGCGCACCTCGTCAAACGCCGCGCCGGAGGCAGCCGCCGCGTTCATAAGCTGGGGCAGAAAGATGATCTGCTTTTCGTATTGTTCGCCCACCGCGTCGAGCGCCGGAATCAGCTCCTTTTCCACCACGTCAAGCGGGGGCATGGTCTCCAGCAGCTCTCGCGCCGCTGCGGCGGCTTCGTCGCAAAGCCCCTTGGCGATTGCATCCGCAATAGAGAGCTTCACGCCGGGTTTTTGCTTCGCCTGCGGCTTGGTCTGCGCCGCGTGGCGCTCGATATAGGCCGCGCAGTGCGCATCTTCTCCGCTGAGCACCCGGCAGGCGTCTACCGCGTCCATCATTTCCTTCTGATTGGGGTTGATGATGGGCAGCGTCAGGCCGCTTTGAATGGCCTGCGTCAAAAATGCCTGTGCAACCAGCGTCCTCTGCGGCAGACCGAAAGAAATGTTGGATACGCCGAGCACCGTTTCAAGCCCCAATTCACCGCGAACCCGTGCAACGGCTTCAAGCGTCTGCTTCACCTGATCCTGCTGCGCGGAAACCGTCAGCGTCAGGCAGTCAATCGCCACATTTTCCCTCGCAATGCCCGCTTCGAGCGCCGCGTTCAGAATCGTGCGCGCAAAACCCATGCGCGCCTCGCAGGTCGTCGGCAGTCCGTTTTCGCCCAGCGCAAGTCCGACGACCGCCGCGCCGTATTTTTTTGCAATCGGGAGCACCGCTTCCAGCGACGTGCGGGATGCGTTTACGCTGTTAACCATGCACTTTCCCGGCGCGGCGCGCAGACCCGCTTCAATCGCCTTCGGACTGGAGGAATCAATCTGCAACGGAAGGCTCACTGCGCCGCTGATTGCCGTTACCACGCGGCGCATGGTTTCCGGCTCGTCGATATCGGGCAGCCCCACGTTGACGTCCAGAATCTGCGCGCCGGCTTCGGCTTGCTCAACCGCCTGCGCGACAATGTAATTCATGTCGCCCTCGCGCAGCGCCTGCTGAAAGCGCTTTTTTCCCGTCGGGTTGATTCGCTCGCCGATCACGCGAACGCCCTGTCCGAACGGACAGATTTCGCCCGCCGAACAGATTCCCCGCACGGTTTTTTCATCCCACCTCGCCGACTTTCCTTCCAGCGCCCGGCCAAGCGCCTCGATGAACGCGGGGGTCGTGCCGCAGCAACCGCCGATATACGCCGCGCCGACGTCCGTAAGCGCCGCGCAATCCCGCGCAAATTCATCCGGCGCGGTATGATACGCGCCCGTTTCCGGGTCGGGCAGACCGGCGTTCGGTTTGAGAATCAGCGGCAGATTGGTGCATGTACGCATGGCTTGAAGAATCGGCGCGATCTCCTTCGGCCCAAGGGAGCAATTCACGCCCAGCGCATCTACGCCCAGCGCGTCCAGCGCCATCGCCGCCGCATCCGCACGGCAGCCGAGGAACGTCCGGCCGGAAGCCTCGAACGTCATCGAGGCAAACACCGGCAAATCGGAACACTCCTTGGCCGCCAGGACGCCCGCGCGGAGCTCGTTCAAATCGGAAAACGTTTCAAAAAAAACACCCTCTGCGCCCGCCGCCGCGCCCGCGCGAATCATTTGCGCATACAGCGCGTAGGCCTCGTCAAATTTGAGCGTCCCCAGCGGCTCAAGCAGTTCGCCGATGGGGCCGACGTCGAGCAAAACCTTCGCATCCGTTCCCACACAGGCGCGCTTTGCCACGGCGACAGACGCGCGAACGACGTCTTCCACCTCAAAGCCCGTTCCGGCCAGCTTGTGCGCGTTCGCGCAGAACGTGTTCGCCAGCAGCAGCCGCGTCCCCGCCTGCACATACTGCCGCTGTATGCCCTCCACAACGTCCGCCGCCGTGATGGAAAGCGTCTCCGGGCGGTCGCCGAGCTTCAGCCCCGCTTTCTGGAGCATCGTCCCCATCGCGCCGTCGAGCAGCGTAATCGCTTTCGTATAGGCCATCGTCATTCCTCCGTTATGTCTTCGCGTCTTGCAAATGCGCAGGTTTGGCGCGCCGAACACCCCTCGCAGCCCTTCGGTCTTCGCAAAACCTGCGTTCGGCTGATCCCCAGCACGGCCGTCACCGATTTTCGCGGCATCAAAATCCCGCTTTGGCTGACCGTCAGCCCGATGGAGCGTCCGGCGTTCAGCACCTCGCAGATTTGCCCGGATTGCGCAAGCGGCATGTCGCCGTAGCCAGGGCTGAACCGATCCGTCAAATACAGCGCCTGCGCTGCCAGCTTCTCCCTCAGCGTCTCCTCCATCCGGTCGCAGACCGCCTCAATCGCCGCGCTGAGCACCGCGTCCAGAATCAGCGCGTCCGCGGCGCTCTTTGTCTGCGCCCGCAGAAGCATGCGCTCGCTGTCCGCGCCCAGCGTTGCCGCCAGCAAAACCGTTTCATGGCAGGCAGACAGCATTTCGCGCACATCCTTCCCCTGCGGAAAAAAGCGCGTTCCCTCGAGCGTTCCGTCCGGCAGGCGGACAAAGCGCCGCATGACCGCCCGCGGCTTCACCTGTTCAAGCGCCTCGCCTCTGATTCGCCTGATCTGCTCCATCAGCGGCAGCTCGACCGGCGTTCCGCGCCAGCCCAGAAAATGCAGGATTTCCCGCATGGGAATTTGCGACAGCGTCGCTTGCACGGCGTTCACGCCTCCTTCGCAGGTTTAGAGAAAAGATATCTGTTCCTCGACGCACAGCTGCTCGCCGATCGTCCGTTTTCCGCTCAAATCAATCCTTCGCGCGCCGTATTCAAACAGCGCGCGGTTTCCTTCGAAATCCGCGCCGTCTCCGTCCGGCACGTAGACCGACGAAAAATTGCCGCACAGCCCCGCCGTCGCCCCTCGCCAGCTCCCGCCAACGCCGTTTCTGGCCGCAACGACAATCGCGTTTTTCCCCAACGCATAAATGGTATGGTTGCGCGCCAACGCCCTCGCGGCAGAAAACGGCGCATCCGGCAGCGTCTCGCTGAGCAGCAGCAGCCTGCCCGTTTGCAGCGCCGCCGCTTCCTTTTCCCGCGCGCAGGCCTGCTCCGCAGAAACCGCCGGAACGAGAATCAACGAACCGTCGGCATCCAACAGCGCATCCTGCGCCGCGCGATCCACGCCGCGCGCACCGCCGCAGACCATCGTTATCCCTTCTTCGGCCAGCATGGTGCCAAGCCGCGCCGCCATGTCGTTTGTCGCGGACGCAATCTCCCTGCTGCCCGCCACCGCAACGGTTCGCCGCTCCAGCAGCGCCGCATTTCCCTTCATAAAGAGGAAGAGCGGTTCCCGACCGCCGAGCGCGCGCAGCGCCTTCGGCCATTCCCTGCTTTCCGGCAGAATCAGCCGATATCCCTGCTTTTCATAGGCTTCCAAACACAAAAGCGCGCCACTCGTCCGGGTGAGAAGCATTTCCGCGCGTTCAAATGTCGCCTGCGGCAGCATGTCCGTCCGGCGCAGGACGAGCCCGGAGAGCGCGCCGCATTCCATCATTCGCCGCACAGCCATACGGGAAAACAGCGGCGGCATGGATTCGTCCCATGCGATGGGCGTAAGCAGGCACAATCTGGCGCACGCCGTTTCCATCAGCCGATTTGTCATCCTCCTCACGCTCCTCGTCCCGCAGAATGAGCCTATTATACCGCATCTTCACGCCTGTGCGCAATATGTCATGTTGTCCGTTTGAAAACAGGCCGACGCTCGAAATCAGAAAAACAGACCAAAAGTCTGTTTGGACTTCCGGTCTGTTTCGGTTCAGCTTTTCATCTTGGGCTTAAACAGGACTGCGGCCAGGTAGCCGAAAAACACCGCCGCCGCAATGCCGCCCGCCGCAGCCGTCACGCCGCCGGTGAACGCGCCGAGAATCCCCGTTTCCTTCACGCCCTCGATTGCGCCGCGCGCCAGCGCATACCCAAAGCCCAGCAGCGGAACGGTCGCGCCCGCGCCCGCAAAATCAACAATCGGTTTATACAGCCCCAGCGCGCCGAGAATAACGCCTGCCGTCACATAGCCGACCAGAATCCGCGCGCTGGTCAACTGCGTCTTCATAATCAACACCTGACCGATGGCACAGAGCAGGCCGCCCACGAGGAACGACTTCACCAGCATCCACAAAATCTCTATCACGCGCCCTTCTCCTTTCGATGCTCCATCGCGACGGCATGCGCGATACCGGGCACGCTCTCGCCCTGCATGCTGCTTGTCGGGCTGAGCAGCGCGCCCGTCGCCATAAACAAAACGCGCTTCAATCGGCCTGCCGCGAGCTCGGGCAGCAGATGCGCGCACAACATGCTCGCCGCACAGCCGCACCCGCTCCCGCCCGAATGAACATCCTGCCTTTCGGAAAAGATTCCGCATCCGCAGTCAAACAGCTTGCCCTCGTCCACGTCGATTTTCTTTTCGCGCAGCAGCTCAATGAGAAGCTCTCGACCCAAGCGCCCCAAATCGCCCGTCACCACCAAATCGTAATCCGCAAAGCCGCGCCCCAGATCCCTGAAATGCGCCGCAAGTGTATCGAAAGCCGCTGGCGTCATGGCTGCGCCCATGTTGTTCGCATCCGTAATGCCCAGATCCACCACGCGCCCGCATGTCGTATGCGTCAAGACCACCGGCGCGTGCTTCGAACCGGAAATCATCACCGCGCCCGCGCCGGTCACCGTCCACTGCGCCGTCGGCGTGCGCTGATTGCCCAATTCCAGCGGCGCGCGATACTGCCGCTCCGCCGTGCAGAAGTGGCTGCACGTCGCGCAGATCAGCCGATCCGCAAAGCCTCCGTCCGCCAGCATGCCGCCGACGGACAGGGATTCAGACATGGTGGAACACGCCCCGTACAGACCGTAAAACGGGATTCCGAGGTTACGCGCCGCAAATCCGGCGGAAATGATCTGGTTGAGCAGATCGCCCGCGAGCAGCATTTGAATTTCGTTCAGCCGCGTTCCCGCTTTTTCCGCGCAGAGCACAACCGCCTGTTCGAGCATCGCGCGTTCAGCGCCTTCAAAGGATTGCTCCCCGTTCAACTCGTCCGGTATAATCCAATCGAATTTCGCGCCATACGGGCCTTCTTTTTCCTTTTGCCCCGCAATCCCCGCCCAGCCGATCAAGCCGGGGCACGACGGCAGCGCCGTCGTTTGCGCACCGATTCGTTTGCTCATCCGCCCACCTCCGCAGACCCGGAGGCGGCGCAACGCGCTTTTTGTTTTCTCTTCATGCGAACGCCTCCGCTTGATTTGCCCCTATTTTGAGCAAAAGCCCTCGCCGTTATTCTATTTCTGCGCATGGAGGCAATTTTGCGCCTTTTCCCATATATCAAAAAAGGACGCCGCATTCAATACGACGTCCTTCGTTTTCAAACAAACCGAATTACTTCATAACCTTCGGATAGGTCGTAACCTTCGCTTCGGAAACCCACTGGGTCACAGCCGCTTCATAAGCCGCATCCTTCGCGTCGGAGAGCATGGTATCATAGATATTGCTCTTGATCTCGTCGGTATACTCAACCTCGCCCGCAGCGATGTCGGTCGCATACTGAAGAATGTGATAGCCATAGCTCGTCTTGACCAGCTCGGCGGACACGTCGCCGACCTTTTCAAGCGCCATCGCCGCATCCTGGAAGCTCTGCTCATAGACGGACAGACCGTCGCAGACCAGATAGCCGCGGCTCTTGTTCGGCTCGTTGTTCATGCCGGTGTCCTGGCCATAGGTCTCAATCAGGCTATCAAAGTCCTCGCCGGACTGCGCACGGGCGAGCACGTCCTGCGCCGTCGGCAGAATCTCGTCATACGCCTCGGCGGTCACGGTCTCCAGCTTCGCGCTGGATTCATCCAGCGTCGCCTGAGCGGTCGCCACGGTCTCTTCGAGCGCCGCAACCTGCTCGTCATAGCTGGCCTTGGTCGCCTCGTCATAGGAAGAGGTATCCTCCGCCTTCAGATCGTCAAGCTGCTTCTGCGCGTCGCTCAGCGTGGTGTTCGCGGTGGAAATCGCGCTGTTCAGGTCGCTGATTTCGCTCTGCTTCTCGTCGCTGAATTTGATGAGCAGGTTCTTCACACCGCGGTAGCCTTCCGGCACATAGTAATTCGTCGTGCCGTTGTTCTCGGCGGTCACATAACCGGCCGGAGCCGCGTCATAGCTTTCCTTCTGGGCGGCCACGCGCTTGTCAAATTCTTCCTTCACCTGCTCGTCCGTCACCGCGACGTCCTTGGCGGCATATTCGCGAATCTTTTCGCGCTGCACGCTGGCGGTCTGGTTCTGCACGAAATAATCGCGCGTATAGCCGACGGTGTTCAGGTCGTTGACGAGCATCTCGTCGAGCTGATCGTTGGTGACGGTCGCCTTGCGCTCCGTATCAACGGCCTCGGCCGGGGTCGCCTCGGCCGGGGTCGCCTCACTGCCGGTCGCCTCTTCGAGGGCGGCCAGACGCGCTTCTTCCTCTTCCACCGTCTCCAGATCCGGATAGTTCTGGTAGCGGATCATCATCTTGTAGAAGTTAAACATGTTGTCGGCGTAGCTTTCCACGTCGGAGGCATCCTCTTCGGGCAGCGGCTCGAAGCCAAGCTCCTTCATCTTGCCTTCAAGCACGACGCTCTCAATCAGCTGCTCGACAGCAGCCTCGCCGTAGGAGGCGATATCGTCGTCCGTGAGCTGCATCGACACGCCGAAGTTCTGCTGGAAATACTGCTGGTAGTAGCTGGCCAGATAATCCCGGTAAGCCTCCCACTCCGCCTTGGTGATCTCGGTGGTATCCTGGCTGGTCTCCACCTTCGCCACAACCTGCGCGCCGTCAAGCTCGTCGTCGTGGCCGATCAGGTTGCAGCCGGAGAGCAGCATCAAAGCCGCAAGCAGCAACGCAATCAGCGCGAATCTCTTATTCATGTTCGTTCTCTTCCTTTCAGCCTCTGCTCGGCAATATACGATTTATTATAATAAGCTGTCTTCGACTTGTCAAGCGCGTGTGTCGCCCTGCGGCTCAAATGTTCGCTCTTTTTGTTCAAATTCACAAAAAGAACACATTTCACTCGCCGCACACCCGAATTCCGAACCACTTGGAGAGCGTGCTGTTCGGCCAGCTTTCCGCGTCATTTTCCAGCGCAATGTTCATGGTAAAGCGCGAGCGGCTTTCCACCGAGGCGATTTTCACCTCGTCCGCCCCGCTCTGCACCGCTGTTTCGATTTTTTGAGTCTGCGCTTCCCACGCCGCCTCATGCGCGCCGACTTCCCTGACAGCCTGATACCCGCCGTAAACAAGCAAAAACAGCGCCATCGGCAGCGCGCACAGCCTGGCCGCGTCCAGCGCGCGGACATGCGCCTCCATGTCGCCGAGCAGCGTCGCCAGCGCGCAGAGCGTCAGCGCAATCACGCAGGTATACGACCGATCCGACAGTTCCGGCGAGGCGACCATCGCATACGCGCTCAGCAGCGCCGCCAGCAGCAAAAGCGCCGCCCGCCGGTTTCGCATCGGCACATGAAGCGCCCGCCCCATTCCATGGACAATCGGCATGGCCAGCAATTCCGCGCCCGCATACACGCCCGTATAAAGCGTAATGCGGAGCAGCCGCTTCACGATCTCCCACGCCACCGAATTGTAGGCATAGACAGATGCGCGCGCAAAATTTCCCGGCGCAAGAATCATCATCGCCGCGCCCGCCGCCTGCGCCGCCAGACAGAGCCACGCGGAAACCGGCGTTCTTTTCCCGCGGTATGCGCTGTCCGCCAGCAGCAAGAGCGCCACCGCCAGCATGCCGCAGGCCGCGTTCTCATTCGTCCAGCCGCTCAAAAAGCAGAGCGGAACGCCGATCACGCCGAGCGCCGCACATTCTTTTTCCAGCAGCCGCGGGATGATCAGCAGCGGCAAAAGCGCCAGCGCCGTGCCCCACAGATAGTTGCACGCGCCGTCCAGCCACAAAAAGACCGTGCCGAAGAACGGAACCAGCGTGAACAGCGCCGCGTGGATGACCAGCAGAACCGTCCAGCAAAACCGTCTGCCCTTCGGCTTGGCCAGCGCATACAGTTCAATCACGAGCAGCATATACGCCGCCGTATTGGCGATGTTGAAAACGCCCTTTCCCCAGTAAAGGAAGAGCTGCGCCAGCGTGTGAACCACGCTGCGCCCGCCCCAGAGACGGTAATGCGCCGCCTGAGAGGCGAGCACGTCCGCCACCCCGGCAAGCGGCTTGCCCGTGCTCCAACTGAAGGAATAATCATAATCGTCCATTTGCAGCGGCGTATGCACGTTCAGCAGGAACATGGTTGCCGCCATGAGCACGAGAATCGCCGCAAAGACACAGGCGCGAAACGCCGTCTTTTCTTCCATTCCAGCCAGAAAATCCCGTGCGCGGTTCATGCGTTTCCCCCCAGCGGCTCAACGTGGCTCGTCACCGCAACGTCGCGCCCAATCAGCGCCGCGTCAAAGGGCATGGCCGGCTCGATCAAAAAGCGCCGCTCACCCTCCGGCGCCATATCCTCATAGACATTGACGATCATCTCGTGAAAATGCACGCCGTTTTCATAAACCTCTTCATCGCCGACGCGCACCAGCGTTCCCGCCGTCTTGCGCGTCAGGCCGCTGGTCAGCTCGCGCAGAAAGCGGCCGTATCGAATCGACGGCATCACAAACAAATCTCCGACAAAAATCGCCGCCGCACAGGTCAGAATCAGCCCAGCCGTGCACAGCGTCTGGTTGCGCACCGCAAAGCCCGCGGCGCACAGCGCAAAAAACGGCAGCATCGCCAGCAGCATTTTGAAAACATCCCGCCGCAGACGCCGTTTGTTTTCTTCCGTTCGTTTTTCCGTATAAAACATGGCCGTCGCTCCTTTACCGTTCTCCCGCTTCAAAACGGATCTGTCCCGCGTCGTAGTGAATGGTGCCGGTCGAGCCGCGCACGTCCTTCTTCTCCATGCACAGCTTGAGCAGCTTGGCGGTCAGCATCGGTCCGCCCGCGCGGGTCAGCGCATCCTTCCAGATGGTGAATCTGCATCCCTCGCGGAATCGGGTGCAGTAAAAGCCCTTGCTGTTTTCCGCCACCTTGCCCTGCCCGCAGACGGGGCAGGCCACACCGAGCGTCGGTATGCGCTTTTTCCCTCGGCGCTCCTCCTTGGCAAAGGCCACATCCGGCGCGCCAGCCGCGTTTTCAACAAGGAAAGCCGCCAGCCGCGCAATGCCCTGACGGAAGCGCGCTTCGCCGTCGCTGCCTCGGGCAATTTCCGCCAGCGCCCGTTCCCAGCGGCCCGTCGTCTCCGGCGAAGCGATCTCCTGCGGCACTGCTTCAATCAGGTGCACGCCCTTTTCCGTCGCCACGAGGTTTTTGCCGCTGCGCCGCACATATCCCACGTCAATCAGCCGCTCAATGATGGCCGCGCGCGTTGCCGGTGTGCCCAGCGCGCAATCCTTCATCTGCTCGCGAATTTCTTCGTCCGCAATCTGCCGCCCTGCGTGCTCCATATCCAGCAGGATGCTCGCGTCGCTATATTCCTTCGGCGGCTTGGTCTGGTCGCGCGTCACCTGTGCGCGCTTGCAGAGCCGCTCGTCCCCGACGGCCAGCGCCGGAAGCCGCTGCTCGTCGTCATCCGCCTTCTTTTTTCTTTTGCCCTCGTCTCCGTCGTAGACGGCCTTCCATCCTTCCTGTGTGACGGCTTTTCCCGTGCTGAGAAAATCATCCTCGCCGCGGGTCGTGACCACGCGTAGCGCGTCGTATTCGTAATTCGGATAGAACGCCGCCGCCAATCGCTTGGCGACCATCTCGTACAACCTGCGCTCATCCGCAGTCAGATTCACGCGATCCGCGCGCTTGCCCGTCGGAATGATCGCGTGGTGATCGGTCAGCTTCGCGTCGTCAAACACGCGCTTGGTCATCCGAACGCCATAGGAAAGCGCCTGCTCGCCGATGGGCTGCAGCGCGCCGTCATAGCTGCCCAGCGTCGTCTGCACCTTGCCGAGCATATCGTGCGACAGATAGCGGCTGTCCGTCCTCGGATAGGTCAGCAGCTTGTGCTGTTCGTAGAGCTTTTGCGCCGTCGCCAGCGTCTTTTTCGCGGTAAAGCCCAGTTGCGCGTTCGCTTCGCGTTGGAGCGTCGTCAAATCATACAGAAGCGGCGGCCACACGCTCTTGTGTTCCCGCGCGGCCTGCATCACCCGTGCCGACCGGCCGGAAACGCGCTGCGCGATCTGCTGCGCGGCCTCCTCGTTTTCAATCTTGCGCTCGCCTTTTTTGTCGATGTACACGCCCTGATAGTCGCCGAAATCCGCGCGCACCGTGTAAAACGGCTTGGGCACAAATGCGTCGATTTCCCGCCTCCGCTTGACGAGCATGCTCAGCGTCGGCGTTTGCACACGGCCGATAGAGAGCAGCACATTGTAGCGGATCGTATAGGCACGCGTCGCGTTCATGCCGATGAGCCAGTCCGCGTCCGCCCGACAGCGCGCGCTGGCATAGAGCGCATCGTAATCCGCCGACGGCCGAAGGCTGTCAAACCCGGCGCGGATGGCTTCGTCCGTCATGGAGGAGATCCACAGCCGCTTCACCGGCCTTCTGCACCCCGCCTGCTCGTAAATATAGCGGAAGATCAGCTCGCCCTCGCGCCCGGAGTCCGTCGCGCAGATGATATCCTGCGTTTCCTTGTCGTTCATCCATTTTTTGACGGAGAGAAACTGGCTTCTCGTCTTTTTGATCACCTTTGTCTCCATCTTTTCCGGCAGAATCGGCAGATCTTCCGCGCGCCATCGGGTATACCGCTCGTCCAGCTCCTGCGGCTCCTTGAGCGTAACCAGATGGCCGAGCGCCCATGTAACCACATAGCCGCCGCCGATCAGGCTGTTTTCGCCCCTGTCCTTTGCACCCAGCACGCGGGCAATGTCCCGCGCGACGGAGGGTTTTTCGGCAACGACGAGCGTATGCATGGCTTCACCTCATGTCTTTTACTGCGCCGCGCCGCCCTGCTGGAGGCTGGCAAAGCGCGTGTATTGCCCCAGCCAGGCCAGTTTCACCGTGCCCAGCGGGCCGTTGCGCTGTTTGGCCACAATCACCTCGGCGATGTTCTTGTCCTCGGTGTTGGGATCGTAATATTCCTCTCGATGCAGGAACATGATGACGTCGGCGTCCTGCTCGATAGCGCCGGAATCGCGCAGGTCGGATAGAATCGGCCGCTTGTCGCTTCGCTGTGCGCCCGCACGGGAAAGCTGCGCCAGCGCAACCAGCGGCACGTTCAGCTCCTTGGCGATGCTCTTGAGGTTGCGCGAAATCTCGCTGACCTCGTTCTGGCGGTTTTCGACATGGCCGTCCGCGCTCATCAGCTGCAAATAGTCGACCATAATCATATCCAGCCCGTGCTCCATTTTCAGCCTTCGGCAGCGGGAACGGAGCTGCGACGGCGTAATGCCGGACGTATCGTCGATATAGATATTGGAGGCCGCCAGCGGGCCGAGCGCGGAGGACAGCGAAATCCAGTCGTCGTCGCGCAGCGAGCCATGGCGAACGGACTGCATGTCCACGCGCGCATCCGCGCACAGAAGGCGCATCGCGAGCTGATCCTTCGGCATTTCCAGCGAGAAAACCGCCGTCGTCTTGCCCGCCATCGTCGCCGCGTAGCCGATCAGGTTCATGCCAAAGCTCGTCTTGCCCATCGAAGGGCGCGCGCCGACAATCACCAGTTCGCCTCCGTGCAGGCCGGTCAGCAGGTTATCCAAATCCACAAAGCCCGTCGGCACACCGTCGATGCCGCCCTTCAACTCGGTTAGCTGCTCGATGCGCAGATAGGTATCCGGCAGAACGTCCGCAATATGCGTCAGCGTGCTTCCCTCGTGGCGGCGCATGATGATATCAAAAATCGACTTTTCCGCCACGCCGAGGATGTCGCTCACTGCTTCGGTCTGCTGATAGCATGCGGAGGCGATGTCCCCCGTCGCCTTAATCATGCGGCGCAGCGTCGCCTTTTCATCCACAATCTGCACATAAGCGCGCGCGTTGACCGTAGACGGCATGCACTGGCTCAATTCAATGAGATAGTTCGTGCCGCCGACACCCTCCAGCGTGCCGCGCCGGGTCAGCTCGTCATCCACCGTCACCAGATCAATGGGCATGCCCTGCGTATTGAGCGCATGCATCGCATCGAAAATTTCCCGGTTTGCGGGCTGATAGAAATCATCCGCCGTAAGCAGCTCAAAGGCCAGCGACAGCGCCTCTCTGTCCTGCATCATGCAGCCCAGAACGCTTTTTTCCGCATCGGCATTGTTGGGCGGTACACGCATAACTGCCTCGTCCACAATGTTCTCCCCTTTTAACAAAAGATAGGGCTTTCCCCCGTTTCAGGAGGAAAACCCAGTGCGTTGTATGGATCAGCCAACCTCAACCTTGGCGGTCATTTCCGCCGTAATACCCGCATAAAGCCACACGCTGACCGTAAAATCGCCTGCGTTGCGGATGTTGGCCACATCAATGCGGCGCTTTTCCACCTTCACGCCATACTGCTTAAACAGCTCGTCGGCAATCTCCTGCGCGGTGACGGAGCCGTAAAGCCTGCCGCCCTCCGCGCCGCGCGCCACGATCTTGATGGCCTTGCCGGAAAGCGCCTTGCGGGTTTCCTCCGCCTTGGCGCGCTCAACGTCCTCGCGGTGCTTCTGCGCGGCCTTCGCGTTCTCGATGGCGTTCAGATTCGTCGCGCTCGCCTCGCGCGCCAGCCCCTTGGGGAAGAGGAAGTTGCGGGCAAATCCGTCGGAAGCCTCGATGATCTGATCCTTCTTGCCGGTTCCCTTGATATCCTTGAGCAAAATCACTTTCATAGCTTTATCCTCCCGAAATCTTATTTATCATCGTGTGTGCGCGGATCAAACGGATTCGGCGTTTCCTCCTCCATTTTTTCGCGGCGATGGACGACGTCGAACGTCTGATCCGCAATGCCGATCAAAATCGCGGCGGGTCGAATCGCGAAATAGCCCAGCGCAAAGACAATCCCCTGCGCCACGCGCCCCTTGCCCTTTTCATTCAGATAATAACACACGGCGGCTATGCCCTGCAAGGCGAAAATCTGTTCAAATACGCCGGTAAAGACGTAAAACATGCTGCTCGTAAAGCTCGGCACAATCAGCGTCAGCACATACAGCGCCGCCAGCGTCGCGCCCAGCACGCGCCCCCAGCCTTTCGGCACGGTCCATGTGCGCAGCGGCGGATAATCCACCTTATCCCCACGAGAGAGCACGCCCTTGCGCAGCGCGACCTGCCCCAGCACGCCCGCCGCCACGGAGCCCGTCGCCATCTGCATCGGGATTTCCAGCCGCATCAGGGTATCCAGAATCAGCACGAGCTGCTCAATCAGCTGCCCGCGCGCCGCCGCATCGAGCGTCGCAATATCCACTGCGCCGCCGCTCGCCGACGTGATCGCGCCGAGCTGCATCATCATCGTCAGCACCATGTCGCTGAACGTCTGCGAAACCGAGAACGCCTGACGCATCATATTGGACAGCGCCGTAACCACGTCCGCCCTCGCCAGCGCGCTGACAAGCAGCATCGCCAGACCGATGGACGCAAACATGGTCACACCGGAACCCGCCGCGCTCTGCCAGAAGCTCTGTTCGTGCTCAACCATGTAGCTCGAAACAACCAGAATCGGCACGAGCAGCACCGCGGAAAGCGCCGCGCCCCAGAAGCCGAAAAACACCGTGCTGAGCGTCACGAGAATCGCCGTGCACGTCGCCGCACTGACCGGGCCGACATATCCCACAAGCAGCAGCAGCGCGATCGGCACCAGCGTCATGCCCTGCGGTATAAACACGGAAACCGCCAG
>ENA-UONY01002041-UONY01002041.1-human-gut-metagenome-genome-assembly--contig:-CS9-NODE-2041-length-15082-cov-6.219538_pt1 | contig 15082 bp, 17 predicted proteins | sample MGYA00242465_ERZ724012 | MGnify/ENA metagenome assembly ERZ724012 | reverse complement strand
CGGTTTTTGCATTCCAACGGAGGAGGCAGCCGCTTGAAAAACTGGCGCATTACCCGCGTTCTGATGTCCATGGCGGACACGTTTCTCGCCCGGCGCGTGACGCGCTCGGCGGCCGAGCTCGCCTACTGCATGGTCATGGCGCTGTTCCCGGCCATCATCTGCATATACGATCTGCTCGCGCTCATCTTGCGCGACCCGGCCGCCGTGCTGCGCATCGTCGAGACGCTCGTGCTCCCGCGCGAGACGCAGGCGCTCGTATCGGACTTTCTGACTTACGTGTCCGGCAACACGAGCGAGGTCATGTTCTTTGCCGCGCTGCTGGTCATGATCACGAGCGCGTCGGCCGCTTTCCGCGCCATGGCCGCCATCGTCGGCGAGATCCACGGCGGCAAACGCTTCGGCATCGTGCGCAGCACGATCGTGAGCGTGGTCTTTTCCGTGGCGTTTCTGCTGGTGCTGTACCTGTGCATCCTGCTCATGCTGACCGGCAAGCACTTTCTGCTCTGGCTCGATGCGCTGCTGCCGCATGTGAGCATCGTCTGGTCATGGACGTGGCTGCGGTTTTTGATCCTGTTTGCCATTCTGCTGATGATGATCCTGATCCTCTACCGGCTCACCACGCCGCGCCGGCCGCAGCACCGGGTGCTGCCGGGGGCGGTGTTTTCCGCCGTGGCGATCGTGTGCATGAGCATCCTGCTGTCGTGGCTGATCGGCAACAGCACAAAGTATTCCCTCGTGTACGGATCGCTCGCTTCGGCCGTGATCCTGCTGTTCTGGTTTCAGGCGTTCGGACTGCTGCTGATCCTTGGCGTGCTGCTCAACCATGCGCTTGAGGTGACTGCGGAACAAGAACCGTAGATGTGCCTGCTTCCTTAGAAAAGTTTGGAATCTTCCTTTACAAACCGACAATTTTCACGTATGATAATTGGTTAAGAAGAGTTTGTGAGCCGAAGACGGCTTTTGCGCCGAAAAATTGATCGAATTCAGATTTTTTTGCAATAAATTTCGTTTTCAGGCATTATTCTCATGTGGGGTAATTCTATGCAAAATGATGATATGCACAGCGCCGGTTCGTGCATGGCCAGCGGCCAGCCGCCGGATGATGCGCTCATCCTGCGCATCGCGCAGGGGGATACTGCTGCACTGGAAGTGCTGTATCGCCAGACGTCCTCCTCCATTTACGGCTTCGCGCTGTCCATCCTTCGGGATCCTGTGGCGGCGGAGGACGTGATGCAGGACACGTTCGTGAGCGTGATGCAGTCGGCGCCGGGCTATCAGCCGTCGGGCAAACCGATGGCGTGGCTGCTGACGATCGCGCGCAATCTGGCATTGATGCGCCTGCGCAGGGCAGAAAGTAAGAACCTGTCCTTTGATGAGCTGTTTCATGTGGAGGATACGCATGACGCTTATCAGACGATGGAAAACCATATGGTGCTTGAAAAAGTGCTGCATACGCTCACGGACGGCGAGCGGCAGATCGTGATGCTGCACGCGCTGTCCGGACTCAAGCACAGAGAAATTGCCGACCTGCTGGGTATCCCGCAGGCAACCGCTATTTCACGCTATAACCGCGCGCTGGCAAAGCTGCGCAATTCGATGGGAGGTGACGATCTTGACCGATAAGGAACTGCTGGAACGGCTGCGGGCTGAGGTCGCCGCCGTAACGCCGGATTGCTGGAGCGGCATCCTTGCGCGCGTCCAGTCTCCGGCGCAGCAGCCGGAGGAAGCGCCGGTCGTCCCGATGCCGGAGCGCAAGCGCCGCAGTGCCTGGCGGGGCTGGGTCGCCGCAGCGGCAGTGTTTTTCCTGGTCATCCTCGGCGGCGGGCTGTATGCTACGCAGGTGCCCAGCGGCGTCGCCACGCTCGATGCCAACCCCAGCATCGAGCTGACGGTCAATAAGCTCGGCCGCGTCCTGTCTGCCCGTGCGTGCAATCCGGACGCACAGCTTGTGCTCGACGGTCTGGAGCTGCGCAACCAGTCCCTGCAGACGGCGGCGGACGCGATCGTCGCCAATATGCAGGCGGGCGGCTATGTCTCGGCGGATGCGAATTCGATCCTTGTGACGGTCGAGGCCGGCAAGGGCGATGCGCGCTTGTGCGGCCGGCTGGCGGACGCTGTGGAAAGCGCCCAGACGGACTGCGGCATGGAGTCGGCGGTCCTTGCGCAGGTGCTCGAGGACGATCCTGCGCTGGAGGCGTATGCCTCTGCCGTGGGCGTCAGCGCCGGCAAGGCAATGCTGATCCGGCAGATCAGCGCCCAGGTGCAGGATCTGACCGGCAGCGAGCTGGTCGGCCTGCCGATCAATGATCTGAACATTCTGGCGGCGTCCAACCAGGTGGAGCTTTCCGGTTTCGAATCCATCGGCGCTGCCAGCACCGGCGTATATGTTCCGTATGACAAGGCGCTGCAGGCGGCGCTTACGTGCTGCGGCCTGACTACGGATGACGTGACCAGCGCGAGTATGCGCTTTACGCTCATTGACGGCGAGATGGTCATGGAGTTCGTGCTCTCGGACGGCGAGCGGCACTATGTGTGCAGCGTCGATGCCGAAACGACTGAGGTCTGCCGCCTGACGGGTGATGAGCCGAAGCGGCCGGAAGAGACGGAGATCGTTCCGGTCTCGCCGGTAGTGCGGCCGAATTCGCCCGTGACGCCGGCGCCGACTCCGACGCCCACCCCGACGCCGGAGCCGGCACCGACACCGACTCCGACTCCGACGCCTGCCCCGACGCCGACGCCGACGCCGACGCCGCCCGTCGGCCCGGTCACGCAGGAGCAGGCGCTGAAGATCGCCATTGCGGCGGCCGGTATCTCGGAGAGCGACCTGGCCGCGTGGGATGTTCAGCTCGACGAGAGTGGTGTGCAGCCGGTCTACCGCGTGACGCTTACGACGGTGTACTACTTCCACCCCCGCTACGTCGTGGCTGTCGATCAGCAGACCGGAACGGTGCTCTCGGTGGAACGGTCCGCATAATTCAAGCAACGAAAAGGACGCCCGGTCGGGCGTCCTTTTTTGCTGCGCGCAGATATGGAGCATCCCTCTGCCGGTGGGGCAGAGGGATGCACGACTTCAGTTCATGAATTTTTCGATCGCCTGATTCAGCTCGTCGATGGCCTGCTGGTCGCCGGTCTCCACAGCGTCGGCCAGACAGTGGTCGATGTGATCCTTCAGGATGATCTTTGCTGTGTTGTTGAGCGCCGAGCGCACGGCTGCGAGCTGGATGAGCACCTCGGCACAGTCGCGTCCGTCCTCTACCATGCGCTTGACCGACTCCAGATGGCCGATCGCGCGGGCCAGCCGGTTGATGACCGCCTTGGTCTGCGTGTGGGTGTGCGGGTGCGCGTGGGTGTGCCCCTCGCCGCCGTGGCAGTGGGTGATGACGTTGCCGTTCTCGTCCACGTGCGTGTGCACCATCGTGTTGGGATCCTGTTCCGCCATGGTATCATCTCCTGTCATTTCGCCGCAATTTTACCGTGTTTTGCGCCGCTTGTCAATGCGCAGCCTCAGTAACCGTCGGCCTGCAGCGCGGCGCGCAGCTTTTCGATGGCCTTTTTCTCGATGCGTGAGACGTAAGACCGGCTGATGCCGCAGCGCTGCGCGGTCTCGCGCTGCGTCAGCGCCTCACCGCCGCCGATGGCATAGCGCAGGCGGATGATCTCCGCTTCACGCGCATCGAGCACTTCGCCGATGCAGCGCCGCAGCGCCCGGCTGACCTCGTCCGCCTGGAGGTGTTCGTCCATGTCGTCGTCCTCGGACAGGATGTCGATCAGCGACAGGTTGTTGCCGTCGCCGTCCGTGTCGAGCACGTCCGAGAGCAGCATTTCCGACGCATTCTTGCGCGTACTGCGAAAATACATCAGGATCTCGTTTTCGGCGCACTTGCTGGCGTACGTCGCCAGACGCACGCCCTTGTCGGGCCGGTAGGTGTTGATGCCCTTGATGAGCCCGATCGTGCCGATCGAGATCAGGTCGTCCGTGTCGTCATAGTGCGTGTAGTATTTTTTGATGATGTGCGCCACCAGCCGCAGGTTGCGCTCGATGAGCACGTTGCGCGCCTCCAGATCGCCCTGCAGCCAGGCGTCGAGATATTTACGCTCCTCGGCCTCGCTCAGCGGACGCGGGAACGAGCCGCCGGGCGTCAGGCGCAGCATCAGAAATGCACTGCTCATCATCAGCATCAGGGTACTGTACAGCATTTTCAGCCCTCCGTTTCTGCCTGTGGCCATTCTATTCGGCGGCTGCAAGTACACTTGCCTGCCACACAATTTTCCGGATGTGCGCAAATGTTACACAACAAAGCGTTGATTACTGAATAAAAAATGACGGTGCGACGAAGAAAATCATACGTTATACTTGACAAAATGCCCAAAAAGCGTTAATCTTTGAACAGAAGGCCATTCCGGATTGAAAAATGGCCGGTGTGCTCAAAATTGAAAGGAGAACATATCATGGATTACAAAACTCTGAGTGTGAAGACGTTTATCGAGGACATGAACGGCAAAGAGATCATGATGAAGACGGTTCCGTCCCTGACCAAGTATCCCCTGAAGCTCTTCTACAAGAAGACCGTCGGCGACATCGTCAATCTCGTTCGCAGTAAGAAGCTCGTTCCGGAAGATGCCATCCAGGCTTTCATCAAGGACGTCGAGGCGCTCTAAGTTATCTCATATGCAACAGATCCCCTGCCGGCCGGCAGGGGATCGTTTTTTGCCTGCCAGGTTTACATAACTCTTATTTTTGCGCTGAAACGCAAAAAACCGGATTGACAATCCGTTCAACTTGTAGTACAAAGTAAGAAAAGTAATACGATTCTTACGGGAGGCGGATCGCATGGAGACCATGCAGGACAAATTCATGACCACGGTGCGCATCGGTCCGAAGGGACAGATCGTGATCCCGAAGGAGGTGCGCGCGATGTTTGGGCTCGCGCCGGGGGACTCGCTCATCCTGCTGGCAGACCGCGAGCGCGGCATCGCGCTGCAGAGCAGCAGTTACTACGATTCGTTCGTGCGCGCGGTGTTCGATCAGGGCGCGCAGGCGGCCGCGCCGGATGTGCCCGAGGCCGAGACGAAGGTGTTCGCCTCCGCGCTGGAGCGGGAGCTGAAGAAGGGGGACGGCAAGTGAACATTCTGGAAGTGGAGGGCCTGTGCAAGACCTATCCGGCGTTTGCGCTGCGCGATGTGTCGTTCGCAGTCGAGCCGGGGACGATCATGGGCTTCATCGGCCGCAACGGCGCCGGCAAGAGCACGACCATCAAGTCCATGCTCAACCTCGTGCACCCGGACAGCGGCCGCGTGACCATGTTCGGGCAGAATTTTTACGCCAACGAGCCGGCCTGCAAGCAGCAGCTCGGCGTGGTGCTCGGCGGTGTGGATTTTTACCCGAATAAGAAGCTGCGCAGCATCACGAACGTGACGCGGACGTTTTACGACCGCTGGGACGAGGACAAATACCGGCACTATCTGCAGCTGTTCGCGCTCGACGAGACGAAGAAGGTCTTGCAGCTCTCGTCCGGCATGCGCGTGAAGTATATGCTCGCGCTTGCGCTCTCGCACGATGCGCGCCTGCTCATCCTTGACGAGCCGACGAGCGGACTCGACCCCGTGTCGCGCGACGAGCTCATGGAGCTGTTTCGCGGCGTGGTCAAAAGCGGCGAGCGCAGCATCCTGTTTTCGACGCATATCACGTCCGATCTCGAAAAGTGCGCCTCGCACATCACGATGATCAAGGACGGGCAGATCCTGTGCAGCGACACGCGCGACAGGTTTCTCGCGCGCTATCGCGCGCAGTTCGGCGACGGACAGATGTCGCTCGAGGACATTCTTGTGCGCGTGGAAAGGAGAAGCTATGACAGCGAAGATTTTCTCTAAGGACCTGCGCCTTGCAGCGCACCCGATGATGTACGTGTTCGCGCTCTTCGGCGTCATGCTCATCATCCCGAACTATCCGTACACGGTCGTATTTTTCTACGGCCTGCTCGGCATTTTCTTCACGTTTCTCAACGGCCGCGAGAACAAGGACGTCTATTACTGCGCCGTGCTGCCGGTCACGAAGCGTGACCAGGTGTGCGCCCGCGCCTGGCTCGTCGTGGCGGTGGAGCTGGCGGAGCTCGTGATCGCGGTCCCGTTTGCGTTCCTCTCCGCGCGCATCAATCCCAACGGCACGAACCTCGCCGGCATCGACGCAAACGTCGCGCTCTTCGGCTGCGTGCTGCTGATCTACGGCGTGTTCAACGTTGTGTTCCTGCCCGTGTTTTATAAGACGGCCATCCGCGCCGGGCGAGCGTTTCTGCTCGCGGTCATCCCGATGACGGTGCTCATGGTGCTCGTCGAGGCGCTGTCCCATTTTCCGGTCGTCGGGCCGTATCTCGATGCGACCGACGCGGCCGGTCAGGCGCGGCAGCTGCCGGTACTGGCCGTGGGGCTGGCGGCGTTTGCACTGCTGTCGTGGCTGGCATACCGGAAGGCGGCCAAAAACTACGAGCGGGTCGATCTGTGACGGGGGACTTGCCGGAACGCGAAAAATATGCTATCCTGAAAAGCAGCTCGTGTGAGCTGCTTTTCATTTTTTTGTCCGGGAGGGATCTGCATGAAGAACAAACGTCTCTGGCTGTCGGTGACGCTGACGGTCCTGGTCGTCGTATGCGCCATGCTCATCCTCTCGCGCATCAACGAGACGCGCAGCAACGCCGCGCCCGCCGCGCCGACGGATCTTATTCTCCCGCCGGACATCCAGACGACGGCGCAGCCCGATACGAAGAAGTATGACGACCTGCCGGATGTGGATATTTCCTCCTGGGAGTATCTCATTGCGAGTCAGGCGCATAATATCAGCGACTATGTTCCGGATGTGAGCAAGATCAGCGGCTCGCAGTCCACGTTCGATTCCCGCGCCGTCGACGCGCTCAATGCGCTGCTCAAAGCGGCCAGGGACGCCGGCTGGAGTCCATACATCTACTGCGCCTACCGTCCGTACCTGACGCAGGAGCAGCAGTATGAGGATCAGGTCAGCGAGAATATGCGCAAGGGCGACACGCGCGACGAGGCTGAGACGGCCGCAGCGCGCGTGGCCGCGCCCCCCGGCACGAGCGACCACCAGACCGGCCTCGGCGCGGACATCGTTGACCAGTACTATTCCTCGCTGAGCGTGGACACGGTCAACGCGCGCTTTCTGACCTGGCTCGCCGACAACTGCGCGGACTACGGTTTCGTCATCCGCTACCCGTCGGACAAGGTCAGCATCACCGGGCGCAACGAGCCGTGGCACGTGCGCTATGTCGGCGACGCGGCGGCGCGGTTCATGACCGAGCACAACCTCTGCCTGGAGGAATTCGTGGCGTTGTACCAGTAAGTGTCCGGCGGCGCAAAAAAAGGCTTGCATTGTGGGTCACGGGATGGTATGATATTGCCGTACGAAGGAAGCAGGATTTGACAGAGTGGGCACCCGCCCACTCTTTTTCTTGATGTCTTTCGAAGTGTCAGAAAATGGAATGGTGATCTATGAGTAAATTGACAGATGCCGTCCTGGCGCTGGCCGGGCCTGTGGCCGCGCAGCAGGGATGCGAGATCTGGGACGTGGAGTACGTCAAGGAAGCGGGCAGCCGCTACCTGCGCGTGTATATCGACAAGCCGGACGGCGTGTCGATCCAGGACTGCGAGGATTTCAGCCGTGCGCTCGATCCGATCCTCGACGAGGCCGACCCCATTCCCGACAGCTATATTTTCGAGGTGTCGTCCGCGGGAGCGGAGCGGCAGCTCAAGCGCCCGGGCGATTTCGAGCGCTTTCTCGGCGCGCAGGTCGAGGTGCGGCTCTACCAGCCGGTCGACGGCAGCAAGGTGCACATTGGCACGCTCGAGCAGTATGACAACGGCGACGTGACCGTCTCCGACGGCAAGACCCGCCGTGTCTTTCAAAAATCCGCCATCGCACAGGTGCGCCTGCACCTGACCATATAAGGAAAGGGAATTCGACCATGAACGCAGAATTTTTTGACGCAGTTGCAGATATCGAAAAAGAAAAAGGTATTCCGCGCGAATATATGTATGAGAAGATCCGTCAGGCCATGCTGACGGCGTTCCGCAAGGACACGCCCGACTGCGAGGACAACGTGGAGGTCATTCTCGACGAGGCGAAAAAGAAGATCGAGATGGTCGTCAAGAAGACGGTCGTCGCGCGCGTCATCGACCCGTATGTCGAGATCAGCGAGGAGGCGGCGCACCGCATCAGCAAGCGCGCCAAGATCGGCGACGTGGTCAGCGTCCCGGTCGAGACCAAGCAGTTCGGCCGCATCGCGGCGCAGGCTGCCAAACAGGTCATCATTCAGGGCATCCGCGAGGCGGAGCGCGGCATGATCTACGAGGAGTTCAACTCCAAGGAGCACGAGATCCTCACCGGCGTCGTCAATAAGATCGACCCGCGCACCGGCTGCGCGTTTTTGAAGATCAGCTCCAACTCGGACTATACCGAGGCCATGCTTGCCCCGGCGGAGTGCATCCGCGGCGAGGTGCTGCATGAGGGCGACCGCATCAAGGTCTACGTGGTCGAGGTGCGCAACAGCACACGCGGCCCGCAGGTGCTCATCAGCCGGACGCATCCGGGCCTGGTCAAGCGCCTGTTCGAGCTGGAAGTGCCGGAGATATTCGACGGCACGGTCGAGATCAAGTCCATCGCCCGTGAGGCCGGCAGCCGCACGAAGATGGCCGTCTGGGCGGAAGATCCGGTCATCGACCCGATCGGCGCGTGCGTCGGCCCGAAGGGCGGCCGTGTCGCAAGCGTCGTCAACGAACTCGGCGGCGAGAAGATCGACATCGTCAAGTACAGCGAGGTGCCGGAGGAATTCATTGCGGCCGCACTGGCGCCGTCCGAGGTGCTGGAAGTGACCCTGCTCGACGAGGGCAAGAGCTGCCGCGTCATCGTGCCGGATAACCAGCTCTCGCTCGCCATCGGCAAGGAAGGGCAGAATGCCCGCCTGGCCGCGAAGCTCACCGGCTATAAGATCGACATCAAGCCGGAGAGCGAGGCATAAACCGAAAGGAGGCAGTCACCCATGCCCAAGTCTATTCCCCAGCGGCAGTGTGTCGGCTGCCGTGAAAAGAAGCCCAAACCGGAGCTGATCCGGGTGGTGCGCGCGCCCGACGGGGCCATCTCGCTCGATGCGCGCGGCAAGGCGGCGGGCCGCGGCGCGTATCTGTGCCCGAAGGCCGCGTGCCTGAAAAAGGCGCAGAAGAACCGTGCGCTCGAGCGCGCGTTCGACGTGCCCATTCCGGCGGAGATCTATGAGCAGCTCGCAGCGGAACTGGAGGTGCTCAGCGACGGATAAAGCAGCCAACTATCTCGGCCTCATGCGCAAGGCCGGGCGCATCGCGCTCGGGGAGCATGACGCCGGAGCGGCGGCGCATGCCGGCAAGGCGTGCCTGCTGCTGCTGGCGCAGGACGCATCGGACAATGCGCGCAAGCGCGCCGAGGGCTTTGCCCATGCGGCGCAGGCGCCGCTGCTGCGCCTGCCGTACACGAAGCAGGCGCTGTCCGACCGGCTCGGCAAGACCGGCTGCGCCATCGCGGCAGTCACCGATCCGGGCCTGGCGAAGGCCTTTGTGTCTGCGCTGGCGCAGGCAGATCCGGAGCAATACAGCAACACGGCGGCAGAGCTTGCCGCACAGACGAGAACAGACACGGGCACGGCGCCGACAGGCGGCGGGCGCAACGGCAAGAGGAGGAAACGAGTATGAGCGGATTGATTAAATACAGAGTGCATGAGGTGGCGAAGGATTTCGGCATGACCTCGAAGGAGATCACGCAGATCCTGACGGATTATGCCACCACTCCGAAAAATCATATGCAGGTGCTGGAGGACGACGAGCTCAACGACATCTTTGAGTATCTCACGCAGCACCATCAGGCGGCCAGCCTGGAGGAGCTCTACAAAGTGCCGGACCAGCCGAAGGCCAAGCCGCAGGCAGCCCCGGCCGCGCAGGGCGCTGCGCCCAAGGGCGAAGCCGCACCCGCAAAGCAGCCGCAGCAGGCTGCCCAGCCGCAGCAGCAGCAGCACAAGCCGAAGAAGGACGACAAGCCGCACCAGCCGCGTCAGGTGGCCGAGCGCCGCGTCGTCGATACCCGCGGCGCGACGACGAACCTGTCCAAGTACGACCAGCGTCTGGACGATCTCGTGCCCGAGCGCGCGCAGAATAAGCGCGGCGGCAAGCAGAAGATCCAGAACCGCAACCGTCAGCGTCCGCAGAATCCTGCCGCCGGCGCTAAGCGCCGCCAGGAGGAGCGCGACAAGATGCAGAAGCTGCAGCTGGAGATCGCAAAAAAGCAGCAGCTCAAGGTCCAGATCCCGGACACGATCTCCGTCGGCGAGCTCGCCTCCCGCATGAAGAAGACCGGTGCCGAGGTCGTGCGCCGTCTCGTGAAGATGGGCGTCATGGCGTCGCTGTCCGATACCATTGATTACGATACCGCCGCGCTCGTGGCCATGGAGCTCGGCTGCAAGGTCGAGCACGAGGTCATCGTGACGGTCGAAGAGCGCCTGATCGACGACCGCGAGGACAGCGAGGACGAACTCGTCCCGCGCGCCCCGGTCGTGGTGGTCATGGGCCACGTCGACCACGGCAAGACCAGCCTGCTCGACCGCATCCGCCGCACGAACGTCGCGGCCGGTGAGGCCGGCGGCATCACGCAGCACATCGGCGCTTACCGCGTCATGGTCGACGGCAAGCCTGTCACCTTCCTCGATACCCCGGGCCATGAGGCGTTCACGTCCATGCGTGCCCGCGGCGCTATGGTCACGGATATCGCCATCCTCGTCGTCGCGGCCGATGACGGCATCATGCCGCAGACGATCGAGTCGATCAACCACGCGAAGGCCGCCGGCATCCCGCTGGTCGTGGCCATCAACAAGATGGATGTCCATGGCGCGAACCCCGACCGCATCAAGCAGCAGCTCACGGAGTACGGTCTCGTGCCCGAAGAGTGGGGCGGCGAGACGATCGTCTGCCCGATCTCGGCCAAGACCGGCGAGGGCGTGGACAAACTGCTCGAAAACCTGGTCCTGCTCGCCGAAATTCTGGAGCTCAAGGCCAACCCCAACCGTGCCGCCCGCGGCACGGTCATCGAGGCCCGCATGGACAAGGGCCGCGGCCCGATCATGACCGTGCTCGTGCAAAACGGCACGCTCCATCAGGGTGACATCATCATCGCCGGCACGGCCGTCGGCCGTGTGCGCACGATGACCAACGATAAGGGTCAGCGCGTGACGAAGGCCGGCCCGTCCATCCCGGTCGAGATCGCCGGCATGTCCGAGGTGCCGAGCGCGGGCGACAAGTTCAACGCCGTCGCCGACGAGCGCATGGCGCGTGAGCTCGTCGAGGAGCGCAAGCAGCAGAAGAAGGACGCCGCCAACGCCGGCAGCAAGAAGGTCTCGCTCGACGACCTGTTCTCCCGCATCCAGCAGGGCGAGATGAAGGACTTCAACATCATCGTCAAGGCCGACGTGCAGGGCAGCGCCGAGGCTGTCAAGTCCTCGCTCGAGAAGCTCTCGAACGATGAAGTGCGCGTGCAGGTCATCCACTCCGGCGTCGGCGCCATCAACGAGTCCGACGTCATGCTCGCCGCCACGTCGAATGCGATCATCGTCGGCTTCAACGTCCGCCCGGACGCGGCCGCGCGCGACAACGCCGCCCGCAGCAATGTGGAGATCCGTATGTACCGCGTCATCTACGACTGCATCAACGAGATCGAGGCGGCCATGAAGGGCATGCTCGCCCCGAAGTTCCAGGAGCAGATCATCGGCCACGTCGAGATCCGCCAGACCTTCAAGGTCTCCAAGGTCGGCACCGTCTGCGGCGGCTACGTCACCGACGGCAAGATCGTGCGCAACAGCAAGGTCCGCGTCGTGCGCGACAACATCGTCGTGTTCGAGGGCGACCTCGCGTCCCTGCGCCGCTTCAAGGACGACGTCAAGGAAGTCGCCGCCGGTTATGAGTGCGGCCTGCAGGTCGATAAGTACAACGACGTCAAGGTCGGCGACGTGATCGAAGTGTATGTCATGGAGGAGATCAAGCAGTAAAAGGAGTTTCCTATGGCTTCCAACAAACTGGCAAGAACGAATGATGATATCCAGCGCGTGCTGGCAAACCTGCTCACCCAGGTCAAAGACCCCCGGGTGCAGCAGGGGATGATCAGCGTCACCCGCGTCGAGACGACGGGCGACCTGCGCTATTCAAAAGTCTGGCTTTCCGTGCTCGGCATGGAAAACGAGAAGGAATTCAAAAAGGGGCTGCGTTCGGCCTCCGGCTGGCTGCGCCATGAGCTGGGCACCGTGCTGGACCTGCGCTACACCCCGGAACTGGTGTTTGAGATCGACCACTCGATCGAGAAGGGCGCGCACATCAGCGCCATGATCGAGCATCTGCACGACAAGGACACCGGAAATGAGGCTTGAAGTATGAATGATCGGGAGTTTGCCGCGGCGCTGCGCGACCGCGACGCGATTCTGATCCTGTCGCACCTGCGCCCGGACGGAGACACGCTCGGGAGCGGTGCGGCGCTTTGCAGCGCACTGCGCCGCATGGGCAAGACGGCGTATCTATTCCCCAATCCGGAGACGACAGCGCGCTATCTGCCGTATGTGGCGCAGTTTTTTGCGTCTGCGGATTTTGTGCCTGCGTGCGTGGTCGCGGTCGACATTGCGACGCCGAACCTGTTCCCGCAGGGCTTTTCCGGCGCGGTCGATCTGTGCATCGACCACCACCCGTCGAACGCGCTGTATGCCGGCGATACGCTCCTGCACGCGGAAAAGTCCGCCTGCGGCGAGGCGGTGCTCGATGTGATCGAGCTGCTGACCGGCAGCGTCACGGAGCAGGAGGCAAACCTCCTGTACATCGCCGTCACGACGGACACCGGATGCTTCCAGTACGCGAACACGAACGCCGCCACCCTGCGCGCGGCGGCGCGGCTGCTGGAGCTCGGCGCCGATAACCGCAAGATCAGCATGGACTTTTTCCGCAAGATCTCCCGCGCGCGCATGGCGCTCGTGGGGCAGATCTATTCCGGCATGCGCTTTTTCCGCGGCAGTCAGGTCGCCATCGCGGTCGTCACGCGCGCGCTGATCGACGGCGTACACGCGACGGAGGATGACTGCGACGACATTGCCGGTCTGCCCGGCCGGGCGGAGGGCGTGGTCGTGAGCGTCACGATCCGCGAGCTGCGCGACGGCCGCAGCAAGATCTCCGTGCGCTCGAACCCCGAGGTGGATGCGTGCGCCATCTGCGCGGTCTACGGCGGCGGCGGCCACAAGATGGCTTCCGGCTGCACGCTGGCGTGCGATACGGAGACGGCCGTGGAAAAAATCCTTGCAGCCATCGATCAGGTGTGGCCCGCATGAACGGGATCCTGCTGGTCGATAAACCCGCGGACTGGACGAGCCACGACGTCGTGGCCAAGCTCCGCGGCGTGCTCGGCGAGCGGCGCATGGGCCATTCCGGCACGCTCGACCCGATGGCGACCGGCCTTCTGGTCGTGTTTGCCGGCCGCGCGACGCGCGCGGTGTCGTTCTCCGAAAATCACAGCAAGTGCTATGAGGCGCGCCTGCGCCTCGGCCTCACGACCGACACGCAGGACACGACCGGCACGGTGCTCAGCCGCTGTGACCGGCGCGTCACCCGCGCGGAGCTGGAGGCGGCGCTGCCGCAGTTTCGCGGGGATATTCTGCAGACGCCGCCGATGTATTCGGCGCTCAAGGTCAACGGGCAGAAGCTCTATGAGATCGCCCGGCGCGGCGGCGAGGTCGCGCGCAAAACGCGCCCGATCACGATCGAAGAACTGACCGTGCTCGGCGAGGCGGACGGGGACTATGTCCTGCGCGTCCGCTGCTCGAAGGGCACTTACATCCGCACGCTCTGCCACGATATCGGCGCGGCGCTCGGCTGCGGCGGCGTGATGAGCGCCCTGCGCCGGACGGAAGTCGGCGGGTATCGCGTCGGGGATGCACACACGATGGACGCGCTGTGCGCGCTGCCGCGCGAGGCGGCGCAGCGCCTGCTCCTGCCGGTGGACAGCCTCTGGCCGGACGCACCGCGGATCACCGTCGATGCGCGCTCGGAGCGGCTTGCCCGCTGCGGCAATCCGTTTGCACTCGGCGTGCCGGACGGGACTTATCGCATCTATGCTGCGTCGGGGGAGTTTCTCCTGCTGGCGCAGGTCACGGACGGCATGGCCGTCACGATCAAAAGTTTTTTCGAGGTTTCTTGACGTATGGAAAACCAGAAACGGGTCATTGCCCTGGGCTTTTTTGACGGCATTCATATCGGCCACGCCGCGCTCATGCGCCGCACGGTCGCGCGCGCCGGGGAGATGGGCGCCATCCCCACGGTCATGAGTTTTGACGTGCACCCGGACACGCTCGTGCGCGGCACGGAAGTCCCGCTCATCAACAGCGCCCATGGCCGCGAGGAGCTCATCCGCCGCCTGTTCGGCATTGAGAGCGTGGTCTTTATCCACTTTGACCGCACGGTCATGCAGATGCCGTGGCAGACGTTCATCCAGACGCTCGTCGATGAGATGGACGCGGCGGCGTTCGTCGTCGGGCACGATTTCAGCTTCGGCTGGCGGGGCGAGGGCACGGCGGAAAAGCTCACCGCTTACTGCGCCGAGCACGGGCTCGGCTGCGACGTCATTCCCGCCGTCACGCTCGACGGCCGCGTCGTCAGCTCCACTTACATCCGCGAGCTGCTCGAAAACGGCGAGGTCGAGCGCGCCAACGCCTTCCTCGGCCACCCGCACACGCTGTCGGACACGGTGCACTACGGCTACCGCCTCGGCACAAAGATGGGCACGCCCACGATCAATATGCAGTTCCCGGACGGGGTGCTCGTGCCGCGCCACGGCGTGTATGCCGCGAAGGTGTATCTCGACGACGGCAGCGAGCATTATGCCGTCACGAATGTCGGCGTGCGGCCGACGGTCAGCGGCGGCCAGCGCGTGAGCGTCGAGAGCTTTATCCTCGACTACCACGGCAATCTCTACAACCGTCAGGTGCGGCTGGAGTTTTACAAGTTCCTGCGCCCGGAGCGGAAGTTCGAC
>ENA-UONY01002038-UONY01002038.1-human-gut-metagenome-genome-assembly--contig:-CS9-NODE-2038-length-15105-cov-5.461993_pt1 | contig 15105 bp, 9 predicted proteins | sample MGYA00242465_ERZ724012 | MGnify/ENA metagenome assembly ERZ724012 | reverse complement strand
TCTCCGCCGCGAGGCCGTATTCATCGGGCTGGGCGGCTTTTTTGCCGCAGCCCGCACACGCGAACAGCAGCGCTGCCGCCAGTGTGAGCAGCAGCGCGCGTGCGCCGCGCCTGATCGTTTGCTTCATAGTTGTCGCTCCTTTGTCACCGCCCATGCGCGGCGTTGCATGGGCTGTTTTCTTGTCATGTGCCCGGCCCCCCCGGGCTGGGCACTTCGTTGCGTGTGAAATTGCGTCAGGAGGTGAAAACTCTGTTTGCATCCAGCGGTTGATGATAGCAGAACTGCGCCTGATCATTTGGATCCGTGCTTGCCGTCCAGTCGCAACTACCAGAAACCGTAAAAACCGTTCCCATTCCCGGGATTGTACTGCATGTCCCTTCTGCATGATTAATTCTCATATCACACCCCATCGCAATGCTGGTGCTCAGTTCGAAGCTCTCGAAATATACTTCGGGTTTCACATAGGTTTTCTTCATGATTTCGATCACTCCTTTCTCAGAACCACTTATCGAAAATGCCGTGCCACCAGTCACGGACGGACGGGCGAACCGTCAGCGTCGCGGTGATCGGATCACTGCTGACACCTGCGCTGTTGACTGCGCAAATCGTGTAATCCGTGGTTTCCTCGGCCGCCACCTGATAGGTGAACTCGCGGTAGGTCACCGTCTTGGCCCACCAGCCCCAGCCGGTACGCTCGGTCTTGGTGTCATAAGTGGTAATCGCCTGATCGTCCACCGTGATAGAGTCGACATCCTCGGAGGTCTTGACCGTCAGCGTGGCGGTGTTGCCCTTGCGGACAGCGCGTCCCCAACTCGCCTCGAAGCGCTCTGGCTGGAACGGCTCTGCCGGCGCGGCAAACAGCGCGCGAACCTGCGCAACGGCGTTCTCCTGATCAGCGGTGGTCAACGCGGCCAGCGAGACACTCTTGCCTGACGCCGTATAAGTAATCTTCAGATTCGTCAGAGACAAGATGCCGCTACCATTGTTTGCAATGGTAACCTGCTGGCCATCCTTTGCATATTTCGTAATTGCATAATACATTTCCGTTGCGGTCTTAACATCCTGACCATTCACGGAAATCTTTGCTGCCTCACCAGTCCCATTCGGAGTCTTCGCTCCGATTTGTACGCTGGCAATCGAGTCCAAATTACCGGTCAGCCTGAAGCTGATTGCCTGACCACTCATCAGATAGACCTCATTGTTGGGGCCGTGATTTGTGTATTCGTCAAGCGTTGCATTCGCACCGCCGTCCACAAACACAGTGTTCTGAATGTCGGCTGTCTGTCTAACGATAGCATCGTGGAGTTTAATATACTGCGGATAGCCCTCGTCGTCCTGCGTATAAGTTACGTTGTTCTTGCCCATGGGGTCATAGACACGGATGGCATCAAGCCAGAAGCTATAATTACCAGCCTTTGCCTCATCTAAGAAATCGGCATATGCGACCTGAATTTTCACTTCGTACTCGGCGTAATCCAAACCAGCAATTTTAATCACCGGAATCTGGTAAAGGCAATTCGGATCATTCTTCGATGTAACCCACTTGCCATTTTCAAGTTTATAACCATAGTAGTTGTTAACTGTGGTTCTCTTTTCAATCTGTCCAGTCTTCTTATTCGTTACAGTAACGAAAATGGTGCCGGAAGTGTTATCCGTCAGGGAGATGACATCAAAGCCTGTGCCCTTGTAGGTCAAGGTCGCAGACGGCCATGCAGAGCCATCCGACCAGTCTTTCACCATATTGGCGTTGACGGTCACTTTGTGGGCGCTGCCCATGGAGAGCTTGGTGGAGTTCGCATACGCGGCGTCGTGGCCGTAGACGGCATCCGCGTCCATCTTGCCCAGCTCCGTCAAAGCCTGCTTCTGTGAGGTCGACTTATCCGCAGTCACATTGCCGTCGTTACCAACGATCGACCACGTTGCATCATCAGCCTTACCCGTGCCGTCCGTGAACGACGCGAAGCTGTCCTCGTAGTACACGTTCGTCGCGGGGATGATGGTCAAGTTATAGGTCGCCGAGTCACTATCACCGCTGGCTTTAGTGCCAGTATACGTCACAGTGATTCTGTCAGAACCATCAATCGTCTTGTTCAGAATGTAATCAATGCTGTAATCATCATTTGCACTGACAGTCGCATAGAGGCTGTTGCCAACCGTAACGCCTTCGATATTCGCCTGACTCAACTTCGGGCTAATGTCTGTCTTTGTGATGTGCAGCGGCAAACCGAAGTCGACCACGAAAGTCTTTTCCGAATTGAACCGGTAATACAGGTTGACAACTTTATTGCCGGTCTCCTTGGTCGCGCTGGTAAACGTGTAGTTGCCGAAACGGTACTGTGCGCCGATCTCGGGCATTTTCTCCAGCTTCCAGTTGACTGCCTGCTTTACACCCTTAATATTCGTGACAGAGTTGTTGATCAGCGCACCGTTGGAATACGCAAAACCGTCATTGAACGTCGTTCCGCTTGCAACCGCAATATTGTAGCTATAGAACGGCAGCGATGTATTGTTCTCATCGAAGTAGTTAACTGTAAGGGAATCCTCGGTAACCTTTGCGCGGACATAGACGCGGACCAGTTTGCCACTGCGATTCGCAGTATACTTCAACTGATCAATCTGTGGAATTCCACCCATGGACTCATCCCAAACCGTCGTTTCAGTCGTATTGTCATAGGTCGGGGCAAATGTGCTATAGCTACTATATCCCGTAGAGGTCCCATCCGTCACAGTTACTTTCCAAATTTCATAGTCGCTATTCTCCGTGAAGCTAATAGCGCCAAGGACTCTCGGATTGGTCTCGGAACAACCATCAAAATGATAGAACAGCGTTTTGTCCGTTGGAAAACTGGACGGATTCTGAGTATTGTCCTCATAGACAACCGCAAAATCTAAGAAAACATATTTTGAACCGTTTTCAACATATCCGTCCCAGAACCATCCGTTATTGCCTCCACCCGCTTTCCACTCGGAATACGGCTGTCCCCAGTCAACAACATTAGTCGTGATTTCAGAAGTAACGTCTGTCTTCTGCAGATAGTACGCTACAACCTGATCGCCATCGTTGAAGTCCATCCAAGACTTTCCGTCCGCGGAGAATGACCATTTCTGATTCCAGTAACGGATATAGGCGAAATCATTACCAGCCCTCGTCTGATCATTGCCGCCGTCGGTTGTCTGTTTATTGCTGCTCGTCAGGCGTGTGCCTTTCCACAAAACGTCGGTATTATTATCCTGTGTACCCTCGGCAGGAACCAGATCGCTGAATTTTGCACCGGTTTCGCTGTGAACAGAGGGGTCTGCCTTGATTTGCTTGCTGGTCGCACCATCAGCTGTCACTCGTTTGTTTGTAATCCAATACTCAACCGTCAGCGGAGTAACCGTGCTGAGATCCTCGTCGGTAACTTTAATAATATATTGTGTATCGCCAATGATAACCTTAGTCGTACCTGCCTTCAAGCCCTTGAAAACAATAGTAGTTTTAGCCGGAGATGCAGGAACAGTCGCCTTATTATAAACTTTAAAGCTCAGCGAATCTTCAGGGTTTGTTGTTTCATAACTGTCAGCGCTTTGGATGTTACCAGAATTATCTCTATAGCCCCAAGTATAAGTATAAGTATATCCAAACCACCACGACGAGCTTCTCTTAGCAAGTAGTGGATAGTAATTTCCATCAGCCGCCTTATAGTAATACCCGGTTTCTTTCCACGCGGTACTATTCGAAGATATCAACTGATCATATGTCGTAATACTATCGGCTACCGGGTAATTCACAGATTCTGCAACTGCATTCGTACCTGTGACCTTAACAGTTGCGATACTCGAATCCTCTGTGGTATAAGTACCAGCGTCATTTCGGCCGTCCACCGTTATGGTATTTTCCTTGCCAACCACGACCGTAATGTTTTCAGTCTTATCTGCAGCATTCGCGGCCAGTTCATAGATGCCCATCTTGGAGAAGTGGGGAACGGTGAAGGTAAACTTGTCGTTCGCAGTCGTGCCAGTCAGGCCAGTCGTGACGGAGCTGTCGTCATTCACAATATAGCCGCGAACGCGGGATGCATCCCAGCCCTCAGGAACCGGAAGGCTCACAGAGCCTCTGCCCGCATAAGACCCCTTATCCGTGGCAGGAGTGACGTCATACGCCGACACTTTGCCCTCAGCCGCCGTGTCGATGGTGGGAGCAGTGGCCTCCGTTACAGTCAGGCTCGTCAGACCCGGAGCCGTAACAGCCACGTTGTCCTTAGTCACGGTCTTCGACTCAACCGTCTCTACCTTCTTAACCGCCGGCAAGGTCTTACCAAAGGCCGCGATCGTGTCAGCAGTCTTGCTGATCACGCCGCTTCCGTCTCTGCACCGGGATAATCCGCCCAGATGCAGAACATGGAACCGGCGGGATTGCTAATCGTGCCGCCCGGGAAGGAAGTCTTATCAAAACCTCTGGCCTTGTTAGCATCGCACTGCGCATTCGACTTACCCAGCACCCAGTAATAGTCACCATTGGTGTTGATCAGCCGGAAGCCCTTGTCGGCAAGAGTTTTAGCGGGCATGGGGCTATAACCGCTCCAACCGCTCGACCAGTAGCAGACAACAATGTCCGTATTAAATGTGCCGCTGTCGGTGTTGCTATTGAAGTAAATGCCGTCATTGAAGGCCATAGCGGTCATGCCAGCCGCCTGAATCATGTTGTCGACAGCATTGACATAATCCACATAAGAACTGTACTTACCCGAAGATTGCAGGTTGCCGAAGCCCATGGAGCCACCCGTGAATTTGTCATTCGCATACTCGTCCGCGCCCATGTTGAAGAGCTTGCAGCCCTTATCGGCGAAGTAAGTGATGTACTTCTGCAGCAGCGCCTTCGTGAACGCGACAGCAGTGGTATTCGTCACGTCGATCGTGCGAACAGAGTCTCTGTAGGAGCAGTTCGTCCCCGTCAGAGAGGTCGCCGCGCTCAGGATCGCGTCCATGTGACCCGGCGTGTTGACGCACGGAATCACACCCATGCCTTTGGAGCCGGCATAGGCGATGATCGTATCCATCTCGGACTGCGTCAGCTCGTTTGTAGTGGGGCTATACGCAGGAGCATCATGAGTCCGATTATAGGCCAGATTTCCAGCCTGAACAGCTTTCTTAACCGCAGCGCTGCCATACGTCGTCCCATTCACATTCAGGGACATATCGTCCAGCAGGAAACGCAGGCCGTCGTTGCCGACCGCCAGCTGGATATAATTGAACCCTGCGGCCGAAGCGTTATCAATGATCTGCTTAATGCTGTCAACGCTGTAATACTTACGCCCGCAGTCCAAGAACATGATGTTGTACTCATAAGAGTCCTTGGAGTTGCCCGTCTCACTCGCCGGCAGCGTGAACGCCGCCATGGACAGCAGGCTCAGCAGCATGACCAGTACAAGAATCATGGAAAGCACTTTTTTCGTTCCCGTTCTTTTCCGTGCCTGGTTCATTCTTGTCATTCCTTTCGATACCGATTTCCCGCCGGTCTGCGCGCGCGGACGCGCAACAACAGCAGGAGAACATACTACCTCATATATTACAATACAATTTTCTACATTTCAATATCTTAACTGCTTTTTTGCACAAATTTTTGTATAAATTTTTAAGGAAAGTGCACCCTTTATTGGACACACACACCAAAATCCGGGCCGGAAGGCGCGCCGGCTGCAGCCAGCGCGGAAAGGCCGGAAGGCTCACGCCTTCATCTGGCGCTTGCGCGCGAGATTGACCATACCGTCTTGCATGTTGTTGAGATTCATGAGCATCTTGCCGCTGCCGAACGCCGCGCACGAGAGCGCGTCGTCCACGACGGTCGTGCGGATGCCGGTGTCCTTTTCCACGAGCTGGTCGAAACCGTAGATCAGGCTGCCGCCGCCGGCCATGATGATGCCGTTTTGCGCCACATCGGCCACGAGCTCCGGCGGCGTACGCTCAAGCACCATGTGGATGGTCTCGAGAATGTCGCGCGCGGGCTCGGCGATGGCCTCGACAAGCTCGACGGAGCTGATCTTCACGGATTTCGGCAGGCCAGTCGTCAGGCAGCGGCCCTTGACCTCCTGAATGCCGACCTCGGCGCGCGGGACGAGGCACGCGATGCCGATCTTGAGCTCCTCGGCCGTGCGCTTGCCGATGAGAATGTTGTGCTTGCGGCGCACGTAGCGCACGATCGCCTCGTCAAAGGCGTCGCCGGCGGTCTTGATGGACTCGCTCTCGACCACGCCGCCGAGCGAGACAACCGCAACCTCCGTCGTACCGCCGCCGATGTCGATGACCAGATGGCCGTCCGGCTTGGAAATATCCGCGCCCGCGCCGGCCGCCGTGGCCACGGCCGACTCGACCAGATACACCTTGCGCGCGCCGGCCTCGATGACGGCGTCGATGACGTTGCGCTCCTCCACACCGGTCACGCTGCTCGGCACGGTGACGAGTACGCGCGGCTTGAAGAGGCTGAACGACGTCACGCGCGAGAGCAGCTCCTTGAGCATGAGCGCCGTCATGTCATAGTCCGAGATGACGCCCGCACTGATCGGATGGATGGCCACGATGTTCGCCGGTGTGCGGCCGAGCATCTTCTGCGCGTCCTGACCGACCTTGAGCATGCGGCCGGTGTACTTGTCGACCGCCACGATGGACGGCTCGCGCAGCATGATGCCCTTGCCGCGCACAAACACGCGGATGTTGGTCGTGCCGAGGTCGATGCCAATGTCCCGTTCAAAAATCATCATAAAGCAAAACTCCCGTATCATCCGCACAGCGGATGTTATAGTCAATCGTAGCCGTCTCGCGGCTGTTTTAGTCAGCAGAGCGCGCGACCGTGGCGCACACCACCTGCTCCGCGCCCGCCTTGCCGAGCACACGCGCACACTCCGAGAGCGTGGCGCCGGTCGTGACGATATCGTCGATGAGCAGGACGCGCTTTCCCGTCACGTCCGCGCTCCGCTTCATGCGGTACGCACCGGCGATGTTCGCGCGGCGTTTGGCAGCGTCGCCTGTGCCGGACTGCGGCTGCGTGTTGCGCTGCTTATGCAGCGTCGGCATGAGCGGAAGGCCGAGCTCCTTCGCCGTCGCTTTCGCCAGCAGACGCGCCTGATCGTACCCGCGCTCGCGCAGTCTCCTGCGGCTCAGCGGCACCCACGTGACGAGGTCGTACTCCCCCGCCAGCTCCGCGCGCACCGTGCCGGCAACGAGGCGGCCGTAGACCTTGGCATACCCGGTCGCGCCGCCGAATTTGTAGCGCAGCAGCGATTCACGCACATTACCCTCGTAATTGAGCGGCGAAACACACGCCGGGATAAATGGAAAGCGCTGCCGTCCGCCGTTTTGCGCAAACGGCAGGCCGGTCCTGCAGTGCGCGCAGAGGCCGTCTCCGCTCGTCTCGAGAAAATCATGGCAGAATGCGCACCGCGGCGGATAGAGCAGGTCGAGCAGGAATGTGACCACCTTCATATCGCACCGCACTCCCCGCAGAGCCGGGCGCGCAGACCGCTGTAGCGGCGGGTCTGCGTCTGGTTGTCGATCATGTGATAGGCCGCGCCCTCGTCGCCGACGATGATGAGCAGGGACTTGGCGCGCGTGATAGCCGTGTAGAGCACACTGCGCGTGAGCAACATGGGCCCGGCCCTGCCGATACAGAGCACAACGGCGCGGTACTCGCTGCCCTGCGATTTGTGCACCGTCATGACCCAGGCGTGCTCGAGCTCGTTGAGCATCTCAAAGCCGTAGGTCGCGGTCTTTCCGTCGTAGCACACGGCGAGCGTCTCCGTCTGCGGGTCGATGGCCGTGATCTGACCGACGTCGCCGTTATAGACGCCCGTTCCGGCGGTCGTACCGTCCGGGTTTTTGAGCACGATGTCATAGTCATTGCGGATCTGCATGACGCGGTCGCCCTCGCGGAAGACGGTCTCGCCGAAGCGCCGCTCCTTCTTCTCGGGCGACGGCGGGTTGAGCGCCGCCTGCAGGCGCACATTCAGTGCCGCCGTGCCGGTGTCATACTTGCGCGTCGGCGTGAGCACCTGAATGTCGGACGGCGGGATCTTCATATTGTTCGGCAGCCGCGTCCGGCACAGCTCGACGACCGTGTCGGCGGCCTTCTGCGCATCCGCACGCCGGAGGAAGAAGAAGTCCCCGCTGTTTTGCGAAAGCGGCGGGTGTTCGCCGCGGTTGATCGCGTGCGCGTAGGAGACGATGCTGCTGCCGGCGGCCTGACGGAAGATCTCCGTCAGGCGCACGGTCGGCACGACGCCGCTGCGGATGATGTCCGAAAAGACGTTGCCCGGGCCGACGGACGGAAGCTGGTCGGCGTCGCCCACGAGGATGAGCCGGCACTCAGGGCGCATGGCGCGCAGCAGCGCGCACATGAGCGAAATGTCCACCATGGAGCACTCGTCGAGGATGACGGCGTCGCACTCGAGCGGGTCGTCCTCGTCGCGCCGGAAAGTGATATTCTGATGGTCGTCGCTCATGCCGGCCTCGAGCAGGCGGTGGATCGTCTGCGCGCTCCGGCCGGTCAGCTCGCTCATACGCTTGGCGGCGCGGCCCGTCGGGGCGGCGAGCTGCGTGTCGAGCTTGAGCACATCAAACAGCGCGAGAATCGCGCGGATGGAGGTCGTCTTGCCTGTGCCGGGGCCGCCGGTGATGGCGATGACCTGATGCTGGCAGGCGAGGCGCAGCGTCTCCTTTTGTTGGTCGGCAAAGGTCAGACCGAGCTGCGCTTCAATGCGCGCGGCGATCTGCTCCGTGTCCGGCATGCGGCGGTACTCCGTCTGCGTCATGGCAAGCAGGCGCTCGGCCGTGTAGGCCTCCGCCTCGTGCAGACGCGCGAGATAGCATCCGTCGCATCCGGCGACGCGCTCGCGCACCAGTTCGCCGCTCTGCACGAGCGTGTCCACGCTCTCGGCGACCAGCTCGTCCGGCACACCGCTGAGCTGCGACGTCGCCGCCAACAGGTTGCGGTACGAGATGAAGCAGTGGCCGCGCACGGCGTTATAGGCGAGCTCATACAGCGTCGCCGCGGCGACACGCTCTGCGCTCTGATCGTCAAACCCGTGGCCGAGCGCCAGCGCGTCCGCCTCCTGAAACGTGGCGCCGATGGCGTCCGAAACGAGTATGTAAGGGTTGTCCTGCACGAGCTGGAGCGCATCATCCCCGTAATACTGGTACATCCGCAGGGCAATGACCGGGCGGATGTTCGCCGAGGCCAGAAACTCGATCAGGCGGCGCATACCGGCCTGACGGCGGAAATTTGCCGACATGGCCATGGCCTTGGAGAGACTGATGCCCTTGATCGTGCAGAGCTTTTCCGGCTCGTATTCGAGCACGTTGAGCGTGTCGGAACCGAAGCGCGACACCATCAGTGACGCCGTCGCCGGGCCGATGCCGCGCACGGCGCGTCCGGCAAGGTAGGCATAGATCGCGTCCGCCGTCTCCGGCATGGTGCGCTCGGCAAAGTCGGCCTTGAACTGCTGGCCGTGCGCCGGGTGCGTCATCCAGCTGCCGGTAACGATCATCGACTCGCCCGGCACGGCGTACGGAATGCAGCCGACGACCATCGTCTGGCTGCCGTCATCCACGTCAAGCTTGAGCACGGTGTAGCCGTTTTCCTCGTTTTGATAGATGACCGCCGCGACGATGCCGCATAATTCTATTGGATTGGTGTTTGCATCCATTGGCAAATTTCCTCTGTATTGCACAGTTTCAGATCTTCGCGCTGCCGCGCCGCGCGCTCGCAGAGCGCGCGCGCATCGTCGGTCAGGCAGCAGTCGACGAGCAGAACGTCCGCCATGAGCGTTCCGTTCTCGCGCAGCCACCGAATGCCGCGCAGAAGCTGCTCGAGCTCCGGCGCGTCCCCGCGCGCCTGCACGACGAGCGTGATGCGCGTGTCCCTGCCGGAGCGCACCGGCGTGAGCAGCGCGCAGCCCAGCATCCACAGCAGCCAGGCAAAGCCCAGGATCAGCAGAACGCATAAGGTGATCTGAATGACCATGTTCACCGCCCCCTCTCCTTTCAGCGTATGAGAAAAGGGGCTTGGCCGTTAACTTTCGAGTTCTTTTTTCAAAAACTGGCCGGTGTAGCTCTCGGCGCAGCGCGCGCAATCTTCCGGTGTGCCGGTAAAGACGATGCTGCCGCCCGCGTCGCCGCCCTCCGGACCGAGATCGATGATATGATCGGCCACCTTGATGACGTGCAGGTTGTGCTCAATGATGAGCACCGTGTTGCCAGCGTCGGTCAGACGATTGAGAATATCGATCAGGCGCGCGACGTCCGCCACGTGCAGACCGGTCGTCGGCTCGTCGAGCACGTAGATCGTCCGGCCGGTGCTGCGCTTGGAGAGCTCCGTCGCGAGCTTGATGCGCTGCGCCTCGCCGCCGGAGAGCGTTGGGGACGGCTGACCGAGCCTGACATAGCCGAGGCCGACATCCATGAGCGTTTGCAGCCGGTCGCGGATCTTCGGCTGGTTCTGAAAAAATGCGAGCGCCTCTTCGACGGTCATGTCCAGCACCTCGGCAATATTCTTGCCCTTATAGTGCACCTCGAGCGTCTCGCGGTTGTAGCGCTTGCCCTTGCAGACCTCGCACGGGACGTAAACATCCGGCAGGAAGTTCATCTCGATCTTCAGCAGGCCGTCGCCGGAGCAGGCCTCGCAGCGGCCGCCGCGAATGTTGAACGAGAAGCGCCCGGCGCTGTAGCCGCGCAGCTTCGCGTCCTGCGTGGAGGCGAAAAGGCTGCGGATATCGTCAAACAGACCGGTATACGTCGCCGGATTGGAGCGCGGCGTGCGGCCGATGGGACTCTGGTCGATATTGATGATCTTGTCCAGATACTCCACACCGTCAATACCGTCGCATTTCCCGGGACGGAGCTTCGCATGGTTGAGCTTGCCCGCAAGCGTTTTATACAGCACCTCGTTGACGAGCGAGGATTTGCCGCTGCCGGACACGCCGGTCACGCACGTCATGACGCCGAGCGGGATCTGCACGTCCACGTGCTTGAGGTTGTGCTCGGTCGCGCCGCGGATCACGAGCGCGTGACCGTTTCCGGTGCGGCGCTGCGCGGGCACGGGAATCTTCTTTTTGCCGGACAGATACTGCCCGGTGATGGAGCGCTCGCAGCGCGCGACCTCCTCCGGCGTACCGGCACAGACCACTTCCCCGCCGTGCACGCCCGCACCAGGGCCGATGTCGATGAGATAATCTGCCGCACGCATGGTGTCCTCGTCGTGCTCGACGACGATGAGCGTGTTGCCGAGATCACGCAGCTCGCGCAGCGTGGCCAGCAGCTTTTCATTGTCGCGCTGGTGCAGACCGATGGACGGCTCATCCAGAATATACAGCACGCCCATGAGCGACGAGCCGATCTGCGTTGCAAGCCGGATGCGCTGGCTCTCGCCGCCGGAGAGCGTTGCCGCCGAGCGCGCGAGCGTCAGGTACTGCAAGCCGACGCTCTGCAGAAAATGCAGGCGCGAGCGCACCTCGCGCAAAATGCTCTCGGCGATCTGCGCATCCTTCTCGCTGAGCGTGAGCCGATCGAGAAACGCCAGCTCCTCCGTGATCGGCAGTGCAGTGAACTCCGAGATATTCAGCCCGCCGACCGTGACGGCCAGCACCTCCGGCCGCAGACGCGCGCCGTGACAGTCCGGGCAGGCCGTCTCTGCCATGCAGTCCTCGAGCGATGCACGCATGGCATCGCTCTGCGTCTCCTGATAGCGGCGCTCAAGGTTGCAGACGATGCCCTCAAACGGGCGGCGCAGCACGCCGGCACCGCGGTTGGTATCATAATGCAGGGTGAGTTCTTCATCCCCCGTGCCGTAGAGCAGGATCTCGCGCACGTGCTCCGGCAGGTCGCCGATGGGCGTTGCAAGGTCAAAGTGATATTTTTCCGCCAGTGCGTCGTAATACATCCGGCTGATGCTCTCATCCTTGACGCCGTTCCAGCCGCTCGCGGTGATGCCGCCGTCGAGGATGGACTTCGACGGGTCCGGAATAATGAGCGCCGGATCGATGCGCAGCCGCGTGCCAAGGCCGCCGCAGGTCGGGCACGCGCCGTAGGGGCTGTTGAACGAGAACATCCGCGGCGTGAGCTCCTCGATCGAGATGCCGCAGTCGTCGCAGGCGTAGTTCTGCGAGAAGAGGATCTCGCGCTTTTCCTCCGGGATGTCTGCCAGCACGAGACCACCGGAGAGCGCGGACGCGATCTCCACGGCGTCCGTCAGGCGGCGGTTCTGATCCGGGCGGATGACGACGCGGTCGACCACGATCTCGATATTGTGCTTGCGGTTTTTATCGAGCGGGATCGTCTCCGTAAGGTCGTAGATGCTGCCGTCCACGCGCACGCGCACATACCCGCCGCGGCGGGCATCGTCGAACACCTTCTGGTGCTCGCCCTTTCTGGCGCGAACGACCGGCGCCAAGATCTGCACGCGCGTCGCCTGCGGCAGCGCCGCGATCTGATCGACGATCTGGTCGACCGTCTGGCGGCGGATCTCCTTGCCGCACTTGGGGCAGTGCGGCACGCCGACACGCGCCCAGAGCAGACGCAGATAGTCGTAGATCTCCGTGACCGTGCCGACGGTCGAACGCGGATTTTTGCTGGTGGTCTTCTGGTCGATGGAGATGGCCGGACTCATGCCGTCGATGGAGTCGACGTCGGGCTTGTCCATCTGGCCGAGAAACTGCCGCGCATAAGAAGACAAACTCTCCATATAGCGCCGCTGTCCCTCGGCAAAGATGGTGTCGAACGCAAGACTCGACTTGCCCGAGCCGGACAGGCCGGTCATGACGACCAGTGCATCGCGCGGAATTTCCACATCAATATTCTTGAGATTGTTCTCCCGCGCGCCTTTGATTACAATATGATCCCGCATGGGTGCCTCCGTGGTTGCTTAGGATTCTATGGTCAGCTCCGCCGTGCCCGCACGCACGAGCGCGATGAGCGCCTGCGGCGCGACCTCGACCTGATAGCCGATCTTGCCGGCACTGACAAGGATGGTCTCCTGCGCGAGCGCCTGAGAAGCAAAGACCGTGCGCAACTGCTTTTTCATGCCGACCGGCGAGCAGCCGCCGCGCACGTAGCCCGTCAGGGGCGTAAGCTCGGACACATGCAGCATGGCAATGGACTTCTCCCCCACGGCCTTCGCCGCCTTCTTGAGGTCAAGCTCGCACGCGACCGGGATGACGAACACGTACGGCGTCTTGCTCGCGCCGCGGGCGACCAGCGTCTTGAACACCTTCGCCGGGTCCATGCCCGTCATCTGTGCGACGGTCACGCCGTCCACCGCATCGTCGCCGTGCGGATATGTGTGCGGCGTGTAGGGCACCTTCTTCTGGTCGAGCAGACGCATGACATTTGTTTTTTCAATGGATGATTTCGCCATGAGACATTCCTCCGCTGATAATAACACTTTATTATATCCGATTTCCCGCATAGTTTCAAGGGATTTGGCGCAAAAGCGTTGCCAACCGGCGCGGTTATGCTATAATACGCTCAGAATGAAACCGGAGGGATGACCGATGCCGGATAACACGATCCGCGGCCGCTTCGCACCCAGCCCGAGCGGGCGGCTGCATCTGGGCAATATGCTGACATTTCTGCTTGCATGGCTGGACGTGCGTGCACGCGGCGGGACGATGGTGTTCCGCCTTGAGGATCTCGACCCGGAGCGCAGCTGGGAGCACTATGCTGACCTGATGGCCGACGACCTCCTCTGGCTTGGGCTCGACTGGGACGAGGGCTGGCACCCCGGCTCGCAGGACAGCCGTCAGGGCACGCGCACGGAGCGCTACACCGCCGCGCTGGATGCATTGACCGAGCGCGGCATGGTGTATGACTGCTATTGCAGCCGCGCAGAGCGTCTGGCCGCGAGCGCACCGCACCCCGGCGAGCCGCGCGAGGCCGGCTGCCCCTGTCGGACGCTGTCAGAGCAGGAGGTGCAAAAGCGCCTGCGCATGGGTCGCCGCGCGGCGAAAAAGCTTGCGGTCACGGACGCGGACATTGCCTTCGTTGACGCGCACTACGGTCTGCAGGCAGCCGAACTGCGGCACGGGCGCGACGATTTTCTCATCCGGCGCTCGGACGGCGTATTCGCCTACCAGCTCGCCGTAAGCGTGGACGATCTCGACATGGGCATCACGCGCGTTGTGCGCGCACGCGACCTACTCGACTCCACACCGCGGCAGATCTGGCTGATGGAAACGCTCGGCGGCAAGGCCCCGGAATACGCACACACGCCGCTGCTCGTCGCGCCGGACGGGCGCAAGCTCTCCAAGCGCGAGGGCGACCTGAACATGGATGCCCTGCGGCAGAAATACACACCCGAGCAGTTGACCGGAAAGCTCGCCAAGCTCGCGGGTCTGCGGCCAACGGACGCGCCGGTGACGGCAATCGAGCTGGCAGCGGACTTTTCCTGGGACAAGGTCCCGCGCGCGGACATTCCGATCCCGCCGGACTTTTAATATGAGACGCACGGTGGGCGCATCCGTCTGGATGCGCCCATTTTCCATGCAGTTATTTTTTCAGCAGCCGGTCGCGCATGGTATTGTGCGCGGCGAGCTCGGCCGCATCGTCCAGCGGCTGGAGTTCCAGATTCGGATAGCGGCCATGCAGCGCCGTTGTGAGCAGATGGTCGCAAAATGCCGGATTTTTCGGAAGCACCGGGCCGTGGCTGTATGTGCCGAAGACATTTTGATAGCGTACGCCCTCAAAGCCGTCCTCCCCATTGTTGCCGCCGCCGACGAGCACCTTGCCGAGCGGCGACACGCCGCTGCCAAGATAGGTCTTTCCGCTGTGGTTTTCAAAGCCGACGACCGTGCTGCCGCCGGACTCCGGCAGGCACTCAAAGAGGAAGTTGCCGATCATACGCTCCTTCGAGCCGACGGTGTAGTAGTCGATCGCGCCGATAAAGTCGCACTGCTTGCCGTCCCACGTGCGGTAGTAGCTGCCGAGCATCTGGTAGCCGCCGCAGATGGTCAGAAACGTCTTGCCGTCGGCGATGGCAGCCTTGATTTCGCTGCCCTTTCCGGCTTTCAGGTCAGACAGGAGCACCTCCTGCTCAAAGTCCTGACCGCCGCCGATGAAAAACAGGTCAAACTGCGTAAAATC
>ENA-UONY01002037-UONY01002037.1-human-gut-metagenome-genome-assembly--contig:-CS9-NODE-2037-length-15107-cov-5.318629_pt1 | contig 15107 bp, 13 predicted proteins | sample MGYA00242465_ERZ724012 | MGnify/ENA metagenome assembly ERZ724012 | reverse complement strand
AGAACAAAAGCCCAAGGACTTTCTGGTCTTACAGCGTTCGGGTAAATCTCTATACGAAATATCTGGAGCGTCAAATTCTTCCCTTAGATTTTCAGTCACAAAAGTTCCGCAGGGCGCAGCTTCTCTGAACAGAATCAGAGCCGACGTAATAGGCAAACAAAAGCTTTCCGATTTCTCTTTGTTTTCGCTTCCCGCATCAGAGCAAAACGTTTTCAAGCGACTTACGCTTTTGCCACTCGCAATCCTTTTTATAGTAATAGCCCGCAATATAATCGGGATACAGACAATGGGAACTTTTATGCCTGTTCTGATTGCAATGGCTTTTTTAGAAATGAATCTTGTTTCTGGGCTGCTTTGTTTTTGCATTATCCTCACTGTGGGGTTATCGATAAGATTTTGGCTTTCAAAGCTTAATTTATTGATGGTCCCACGAATATCTGCGGTTGTTGTGGTTGTTATACTTATCATGCAGGCTATAAGTATTGCCGGTAATCTTCTGAAGCTCCCGGATTTTATGAGCGTTACGTTTTTCCCCCTGATTATTATCGCTTGGACAATAGAAAGGGCCTCGACAATTTGGGAGGAAGACGGGGCGGGACACACGTTAAAGCAGCTTGCGGCAAGCCTTATCACTGCCGTATTTAGCTATCTTGTGCTGTCAAATTCCTATTTGCAGTACTTGTTATACACTTTTGCAGAGCTTAATCTTGCAATACTTGGAATAATCCTACTTTTGGGGACCTATACCGGATATAGGTTGACCGAATTGTTAAGGTTTAAATCTTTGGTAAACAAATGAGGTTTTCTTTTAAATTGCCGCAATTTGCCAGCCCCAAAAGCCTTCATGAAAATGGGGTTTTGGGAATGAATGAGCGCAACCACGCGTATATTATGCGCTACAACAACCGCAAGGACTATCCCGATGTTGACGATAAATTGCGCACAAAAAAACTTGCCGTAGAGCACGGTGTATCGACCGCCGAATATGTAGGGGCGATTGATTGCCAATTCCAAGTAAAAAGCTTTTTTGATATAGTCAAAGATGTTCCAGATTTCGTCATAAAGCCGGGGCACGGAAGCGGCGGCCGGGGAATACTCGTAATAACACGGCACGACGGCAAAACGTTTTATAAACCAAACGGCACAAGCTGCGACTACAACTTTATATACGAACATATATCAAACATTTTAAGCGGACTTTACAGTCTGGGCGGCAATCCTGACTACGCCCTATTTGAGAGATGCATAGATTTTTCCGACGTATATAGTCGTTTTAGCTACCAGGGCGTCCCGGACGTTCGTTTAATAGTATTTAAAGGCTATCCGATAATGTCGATGATACGGCTTGCCACAAAACTTTCCGACGGGCGAGCCAATTTGCATCAAGGTGCGATAGGTGTTGGCATAAGCATAAGAACTGGGCTTCCGTTGTTTGCTACGCAAAATAATAAGAGAGTTGAAGTCCACCCGGATACCAACGCTAACCTTTCTGAACTGAGAATCCCGTTTTGGGAAGAGCACTTGCGGCTCGCGGCACTTTGCGCGACAATGACTCCATTGGGATATTTTGGAGCCGATATATCAACAGACAGCAAGCGCGGGCCGCTGCTTTTAGAATTAAACGCTAGACCCGGCCTTGCGATACAAATAGCCAACGGGTGCGGCCTCCTAAAACGGTTGAAATTGATAGAGTCTTTGCCGGATAATGTCCACGCTACAATTGAGGAGAAAATTGAGTTCTCTAAGCAAAATTTCAGTTAAGAAAGCAATGTCATAAGAATTGCCTGCGTACGGGCTTTTGGCACATTTTTAAGACACCAGTTGTACTTCTAAATCCCTTGCAAAGAGGCGGAGAGTCATTCGCGATTTCAGGCGCAAAATTAATCGTAAATCTTCGATTGCTTCGCGGCTGTGTAAAAATTTTTCATTTCCTTTATCCGGGAAGCGTCTATTTCTTTAAGTTGCCGGCTTTTAGTACGTCGCTTTAACGGGGCCACAACGCCGCAAAATCCGCCATATTCCGTTATTATAAATTTCGGCTTTCACTTGAATACAAAAAATATTTAGACGCACTAATCCCCTTCCCGCCTATTTATTATTGCGAATATATTTTTTTAAGGGTTTTCAACAAATAAAAACGGCCCGCTATTTCTTGCGGGCCATTTTTCATAAGTGAGAAAAGGATTTCCTATCTTTTCCTTCGGCTAAAAACAAGGCAAAGAGATATTGCGCCTATTATCGCCGCATAAGTCGACGGTTCTGGAACTGCAGTATATCCGTAATCGGAAAAATGCGACACAACAAACGAAAGGTACTCTCCATCGTAAGAGAGGTCGCTTATATCGTCCGCTTTGCTCCATTCATTTTCTCCCGTAGCTTTATGCCATATGGTAAAGTCCAAGTCTTTCAATGTAGAATCGCCTATATAGAAACTAAAAACTACACTGTCGGTATCAGCCATAGTGACATCAAACGAATATGCCGCAACTTTATAAAAATCCGACCCTAATTGCGCTGTAAGAGTATCTGTGGTTGTATTAACCGCATTTACAGTAGCGGAATCGGAATTAAATGCCATCTCTATAGTATCAGCACCGTCTTTTGCCAGAATTACCCTGCCATTATCAGCCACGGACACAGATTCGCCGGCTGAGTCTATATTCATGGATTTGCCTTCCGAAACTTTAAATACGTTTCCCGAAAGTGTGCCTCCGTAAAGCTTTGTGTTGCCATAGGTTATTATATTTGCCGCCGAGACATTGTAATCACCGGCCCCCAAACCCGCTTTCGCAAAAAGCGCAATTGTGCCGTTGTTTTTGAGTGCGAGGTTGGAGTTTGAGAGAGTATTATTTCCGTCTATTCTAAGACCGAGTGTCGCACCGCTTTCAACATTTATAACTGAGGCCCCCAATTTGTTTTTTACGGTCATTGTTCCATCATTGACATTGAGTACATCTGTAAAATACTCCATAGAAGAATTAACAACAAGCTCGCCTGCTCCTGTTTTAGTGATTGTTGAATTTCCCAATCCTGCACTTGCGATGGAATCATATCCGTTAATTCCGTTGCCTATTGTAATTTTTGCATTGTCTGATGCGTTGAAGTTGAGATTTCCCGACTCTCCGACATAAGCAAAACCGCCAAGCGAATCATCTTTTACATCGGAAGAATTTGTTGCGAAATTTCCTATATTGCTGATGTCTTCTGTATCATTGATGTTTATTGTCGCCTTTTCTACATATAAAGCTCCGCCAAGCCCGGATTTTATCGCCGAGTTATTTGTAAACGTATCATTTGTTGAAGTGACGACTGCATTGCCGCGGGCGTTAATGGCGCCGCCATGGGCCTTGCTATCGCTTATTACGGAATTACCGTCGTAAATATTACTGGTGGAGTCAATATTGCGTCCATTTGCATAAAAAACGCCGCCCCTGGCGCAATAGGACATGCCTTCTGATGAATTGCCTATAAACTTTGAATTGCTTGCGGAAAAACCTGCCGACGTTCCGTTAGATGCCACAGGAATGCCGCCCTGGTAAATACGCAGTCTGAATCAAGCAGAATAAATTTGTCAGCGCTTCCGAGATTAACTTTAAAGTAATCGAGTATATCCAATAGATAAAACTGGTTGCGCCAATAAGAAAACCAATCCGCGGGAGTTTTTCTCGTAAGCAATATGTTTACCACCGTGACATCAAGTTTCTTAAATATATTGCAGATATTTACACCATCCACCATCCATTTTTCAAGCTCTGGTGCAGGAATATTTGTAAAAAAATCAATCCTATTAAACTTGGCATCAAAGCTGAGCAGAATGCTAAAAAGCAGAGGAAAATCCGCAAATTGAACGCTGGCTAATTCGACAACCGTGCATATTTTGTCATAAAGCAAAATTTGCGCTCGATAATTTTACAATGCGCAAATTTTATTTTCTATGAATGGTGCGCACAACTTAAAGGCAGGCAACACACAGCTATTAAAAAGCTCAATCTTGCAATATCTATAAAATTTTTATTAGATTTTTAAATAGCCAAAAACCTTGCGAAAATAGCTAAAAAGAATGCGGAAATCATTCGGAAGCTTTTGAGGCCAAAACAAGGAAATAATTAAACAGGAGATCTCCATTTTCAGAACTGCTAAAATATGAGTTTAGGGCAATGGGTGTGTCCATATTAAGAAAAGTCATTCCGTAATGTCTTGATATTATTGTCATCGGATAAATTTTTTTGCTATCGAGCTCTATAAGCCCCTCTAATGCGCCGTAATATAAATCAAGCATTAGCGCAATCTTACTTCCCTTTTCTATTTCCCGGCAATACGCGGATAACTTTAATCCGTCTTGAAATTTATTTTTGAATATATTTTCAACCTCATTCGCCGCAAGACGGTCATTTGCATTCTTTGATTTTTCAAATTTATGAATTTTGTTAATACTGACATCTTGATTACCGCTTATTTTAAAAGAGCAAACAAGTTTTCCAAACTTGTCCGCAATGTCTTTAGAGGGAGCCTTTAAAGCTTTCAAAAAATCGGATTCTCCGGATTTGCATAGATATATTTTTATATCGTACGACTGCGCAAATGCGCAAAGTGACAATAATACCGTTACAATGAATGTTATTATCTTTTTCATATATAATTTTTATAAAAGAAATAACAAGCAGTAAAGCCTTTTATTGCACCCTATAAAACTCTAATAAATTTTGCCGCATAATTGTTCCTCCGAACGTCGAGAATTTTATAAAAAAAACGCCCGAATTTATTTCAAGGCGTTATTGCTTGTTATGTGGGTATGTAAAGAAGGCGTTACTTATTCCACGGAAGCTTTCCCAACAGTGACGCCATCGCGCAAGTGTTTGAAATGCCAGCGTACATTAATCCGCACCCGACAAACGCCGGCAAAAGCGCAAACCACACATTTATTGACATCGCCAAAACGCTCCCCAATAAGACGAGAGCCCCTGCTACTATGCGGACTTGCCTTTCCATCGACATCACCGTTTTTTCGTACACCAATCCGCTTTTTCCGATAAGCGATGAAATCCCGCCCTTTATTATTGCGACATTCGGATACCCTGCTTCTTCAAGCATTCTGGCAGCTTTGCTCGCGCGAAAACCGCTTTTGCAGAGAACGCATATTTTCTCTCCGTTTAGCCCGTAGTCTTTAATGAAGATTTTTGCATCGAATTGCGGAAGTTCCACAAAATAATGTTTGCGCCTAAGCGCAATCTCCGTGTGTTCGCTCCCGTTTCTAACGTCGAGAATAACGGCGTCCGCCGGTATTTCAGCGTAGTCTATTTGGTTTTTGTACATATCGTCCATGTTTCGTTTATTTTGAATTTACAGCTTTCCAAGTAAGATATCCGCCGGAAAGATTGGCGGCGCTAAAGCCGTTTTGCTTTAAAATGCGCTCCGCGAGATACCCCCTCAGCCCGACTTGGCAGGAAGCCACCACCAGACGGCTCTTGTCTATCTCCGATAGCCTTCCCCTCAGCTGCCCGAGCGGAATATTTACGGAATTGGGGATTTTGCCGTTGGCGACTTCCGAGGGCTCGCGGACATCGAGGACTACCGCCCCGTCCGGAATATTTTCAGCATACACTGGGGTTGACTTCCCGGTAAGGACGTTGGAAGCCACAAAGCCGGCGTAGTTTACCGGATCTTTCGCCGAGCTGAACGGGGGCGCATAAGCCAATTCGAGCTCCCCGAGCGCGTCCGCCTTAAATCCTGCATACATCGCCTGCGCTATCGCGTCTATGCGCTTGTCGACCCCTTTTTCTCCGATAATCTGCGCGCCGTATATTGTTCCGTCGTCGCCGAAAATCAGCTTTATGTCCATTCGCGAGGCACCGGGATAATATGAGGCAGACGACGACGGATGTATATAAATCTTGCGGTATTTTTTCCCGTCTGCTTTAAGGCGTTTTTCGGTCATTCCGACACTCGCTGCGGCATACTTGCCGACTTTCACTACTGACGCCCCGTAAGTTCCCTTATAAACACTTTCGATTCCCGCTATGTTGTCGGCGGCAATCCTGCCCTGTTTATTGGCGGGTCCCGCGAGGGGGATATGTGTCCTTGAATTGAATATCGGTTCCGCAATTTCTACAACATCTCCAGCCGCATAAATATTTTCGTCGGAAGTTCTCATATGTTCGTCGACTTTTATGAAGCCGCCTTTTGAACATTCTATTCCGGATTTTACGGCGAGCTCGGAATTGGGCTTTACGCCGGTGGACGAGATTACAATGTTTGAGAAAACGCGTTCGCCGCCGCTCAGCACCGCGACTACCCCGCCCTCTGCATTTTCGTATTTTTCAACAGTGCGCCCGAAAATCAGATTCACCCCCATTGCCCGCAATTCGTCGGCGAGCGGGCGCGCCATTTCTTCATCGAATACGGGTAGAACATGGTAGCTGCGCTGTATTAGAGAGACTTCCACTCCTTTGTGCCTCAAATTTTCAGCGGTCTCCAAGCCTATAAAACCTCCGCCAACGATGGTGACTTTCGGGTTTGGCCCCGCGCCAGATAGGGCTGAAATTATATTGTCCATATCCGACATTGTCCAAAGGTGGCGGACATTGGGGTTGTCGTCGCCCTCTGTCTTTGGAGTGAAGGCGCTCGCGCCGGTAGCTATTATAAGCTTGTCGTACGGCTCAAAGTATTCGCCTTCGCCGCCCTTTACGAGAACCCGCCTATTTCCCCTGTCTATTGATATGACCTCAGAGCAAACGCGGACTTCGATATTGAACCATGACGCGAATTTTTCCGGGCGCGTTACAATCAAGTCGTCCCTGTCGGCTATGACGCCGCCAATGTGGTAAGGCAGCCCGCAGTTTGCGTATGATACATATTTGCCGCGCTCGAGAATTAAAATTTCCGCAGCTTCGTTTAGGCGGCGCAATCTTGCCGCAGCGCTCGCGCCGGCGGCGACTCCTCCGATAATTACAATTTTTGCCTTATTCATAATGATTATTATTTGCTTTTATTGCTTAGGTTAAATTTTGCTTAAAACAAGTTTTTTATGCGTGCGGTTTAAAAAAATCACTTCCGGCGCGCGTGCCTGATTTATTTTTTTACTGAATTTTTCTTTTATTTTTGGGGCGAACCATCGGAACCACCTTTCAATATTCACGTAATTTATAATAACTTATGACGCACAATTTGCGTTGCTTGCGAAAGGTTATAACCCCAGGGGTAATACCTATGCATCTTAATATTTTATGCTTGGTTAATTTTTAAATTGTTATTCCGATGAGAAATAAATATGAGGCAAATTCTAAAAAATATCCCCAAAGAAAAGGTTCTCAAACTCGCAGACTTAGTGGAAGTAAGACCGGGTGAAATAGTAAGCAAAACCCTTGCACAGAACGACTGCGTAAGCATTACGCTTTTTGCCTTCGACAAGGGCGAGGAGATTGGCACGCACGATTCCACTGGAGACGCTATGGTGACAGTTCTTGAAGGCGCCGGGAGCTTCACTGTCGGAGGCGAAGCCCACATCGTAAAAGCTGGCGAAACTCTTGTTATGCCCGCAAAAATTCCCCATTCAGTATTTGCAGTCGAACCTTTTAAATGGATTCTCACTGTCGTATTTCCAAAATAAAGGCAAACATCTAAAACAATCAAAAAAAATGGCGTCGGAGTACTTCCGGCGTTTTTTTGTCCATTTTACAGTCGCAGGCGATTGCCACACTAAGGACAGATTTTTGCAAAAATAGCGGCACAATATTATGCATGCGGATTAGCGCTTGAATTGAGACGCAAATATCTATGGGAAATCAAATGAATACAGAGTTTTGTCTTATAGGCTGCCTTCAATAAGAATAAAAATGCGCTAAAAATAAAATTTTCCCGGGATAAATTGTTTGAAAAGTATAAACTTTGCGTTAACACTTAAAAACAAGCACTCAATCGATTGACTATGGGGAATAGAAGGGAATTCTTAAAAGTCTCGCTGGCTGCATCAGCGGGAATCGCAATATGCGGCTGCTCAAGTAATGGAAGCACGGCAAAAATATTCGATGATTCCGAGAGAAACTGTTTAATAGCAATCTCGGAACAAATAGTCCCCGCAGACGAGCAGTGGGGCGGCGCGACAGAAGCCGGCGTCATAAACTACATAGAAAACTGGGTCGGCAAATATTATCCAGAAATGCTGCCTACTTATAAAAAGGGCATATCGGCTGTCCAAAACGCCTCGCAAAGGCTCTACTCTAAAAACTTTCAGGAGCTCGAATTTGATGTTCAAACCGATTTTCTAAAAAAAATGGAATCGGGAGCGCTCGACAAACAGGATTGGAAGGAAATTAACCAGCGCGAATTTTTTAAAGAGATGCGCGTGCGAACCATGCAAGGGTTTTACGGGCCGCCGCGCCACGGCGGAAATAAAGACTATATGTCGTATAAAATGTGCGGGCTTGAAATGCCGCATGTACTCGGTCAAAACAGATATTAAACGCGCATTCAAATGGAGATTAAACACGATAAAGTCGATGCGGTTATAGTCGGCGCGGGCGCAGGCGGAGGGATTGTCGCAAAACAGCTCGCCGTTGCAGGATTCAAATGCGTTTTGTTGGAAAGGGGCCAATGGCCCGACTACGACGATTCCCCAAACGACGAGCTCATAAATCAGCGCACCCACGCAATACGCCCCCTACACTTCATGGACAGGCGCAAGTTTGTCGATCCCGAAAAGCCCTGGATTACAGACTCGTTTCTGAATGCAGCATGCGTAGGCTCGGGGACGGTGACGTACGGAGCGATGGCATGGCGGTTTATGCCCCAAGATTTCAAGCTCCACACTCTCTACCCCGACATAAAGGACTCCGCGCTCGCCGACTGGCCCATTACCTACGACGACCTCGAACCGTTTTACGAGCAGGCGGAATACGAGATAGGCGTATCCGGCGACCAGAGCCAAAATCCCTTTGCACCCCCGCGGAAAAAAGATTTTCCGATGCCCGCATTTGAATACAACAAAGAGGATAGGGAAGTTTTAATCCCCGCGATAAAGCGGATGGGCTTCCACCCCTACCCCATTCCCATGCTCCGCAATTCGGTAAGGTACAATGGCCGCGCGGCATGCCTTCGCAACCATACCTGCTGCGGATACATTTGTCCCTGCGACGCAAAAAACGGGACCCAAAATACAGTGATTCCCGTCGCGATAAAAAGCGGGAACTGCGAAGTACGAACAGGCTCGATAGCCTATGAAATTGTCATGGAAGGGCGGCGCGCCGTAGGTGTCAGGTATTTTGACCTCGACCAAAACTCACATTTTCAGCCGGCTTCGATAGTCGTATCATCAGCGGGTTCGTCCGGCACTACAAAGCTTCTTTTGATGTCGAAATCCAAAATGTTCCCCGACGGGCTTGGGAACAATTCAGACATGGTTGGAAGGTGCGCAAACTCGCACCATTACACCGGCGCATTTGGGCTATTTGATAGAGACGTTTCGTCAGAACAGGGGCCTGGAGCAACAGTTGCGTTTTCAGATTTAAACCATATGCCGGACAAAAAGATTTTTGCCGGGGTTTTGTGCTCTGAATTTTATTCGCTTCCGTGGGCCAAAACACAGATTAGGCCGCCGAATTCCCCAATGTGGGGGGCCGAGCACAAAAAATTTCAGCGCGAAAATTACAGGCGGATACTCAGAATGATAGGACCGGTACAGGAAATACCTATGTATGAGGCGCGGATAGTGCTGCACAAGTCAAAAAAAGACGCTTTCGGAATGCCGATGCTCGCGACACAAGGCGGGAAACATCCCCTAACCGTAAAACAATCCAATATAATGTCTGACACTGCCAAGGCTGTATTAGAGGAAGCCGGTGCCATACAAACATGGAAGATCAACAGTGACCCGGGGCTTGGCTGGTGCAATGCGGGCGGCCAGCACCAGGCGTGTTCATGCAGAATGGGGGATAATCCCAAATATTCAGTCGTCGATCCAAACTGCAAAATTTGGGGGACCGAAAATGTTTTCATAGGCGACGCCGCCGTGCATGTAAACAACGGCGGCTTCAATCCCGTTTTGACAATAATGGCACTAGCCTTCCGCACGGGCTCCCACATAGCAAAAACCTTCTCAAAGGCTTAGAATGAAGAAGATTTTTTTAGCGTACATTATTGCAATAGCCGCCCTTTGCGCCCTCGCATTTGCCGGATACTCCTCATGGAACGCCGCCGACCCTGAATACACATGCGCGCAGTGCCACGAAATTAGGCCGACCCACGAGAAGTGGAAAGACTCTGCCCACGCGGAAGTTTCATGCGTGCAATGCCACGGAACCGCAATATCCAACGGTATCCACAGTTTGAAGGAAAAAATTGGAATGGTAGTGTCGCACTTCACCAAAGACGTAAAAAATTCCGAAATAAAACTCACGGAAATCCAGCGCCTTGATATTATGAAGCGCTGCGCCTCGTGCCACGAATCGGAATACAACCAGTGGAAGAGCGGCGCGCATTCGACTACCTACGCAAACATATTTGAGGACAAAGTCCACAACGCCCAAGAGAAGCCGTACTGGGACTGCCTCCGCTGCCACGGAATGTTCTACGGCGGCAATATCCACGACTTGATGGATCTTGGCGGCGAGTGCGCCGACTGGAAAATAAGGGACCCAAACCAGCGCGGCTTGCCGGCGATTCCCTGCATGGCATGCCATCAGATACACTCGAAAAAACCTAAAATTCCGGCATTTGAGAACTCTGAAAAGTCGGTCATTCCCTCATGTCCGATTCCCAAAACATCTTTCTATTCGCGCGCGGACAAGGCGCATTTCAGAACGGACAAACTTGGGGAAGTAAAGCGTTATCTCGGAGATAGGGAAGTTGAAGTGGCGCAAGACCCGAATTCAAAACTCTGCTACAACTGCCACTCGCCAAACTGGATGCGGCAGGCGCGGACTTCCGACGACAGGACGCCCGTTGGAGCCCACGAAGGAATGGGGTGCGTTGTTTGCCATAGCCCGCACTCCAATTCAGCCGCGGAATCGTGCGCAAAGTGCCACGACACATCCGTTGAAAAATACAAATTCACTCCCGGCAAATGCCCGCAATTTGCCATATCGAAGCAGTAACTTTTTTAAGAAAAATTTAAAGTTCCCCACCGGAAGTTTTTTATTTTCCGAGGTGTGGTTTTGTGAGTCGGTATCCTTTGCCCGGGCAGAATAGCGCAAGAGCTTCTATCTATTGGAAATAAGAGAGATAAATATTTTTCAAAGTAAAACTTACCTGCAAGGCAATAGCAAATAGCGGAAGATAAATAAGACTTTGTACGAAATATAAAAGAGACCGCCGTCTTGCCTTGGCGTTATGTTTACACCTATCCAGCTGCGCCAAGAACTGAAGCGTAGAAATAAAAAGATCCGCCTTTTTTTGTAAGGCGCCCCGCGCTAATCGTCTTCGCAGGTGTAGGGAGTGCTACTCTGCGAAAATGGAGAAACTATTTCAATCTTTTGCAGAATGTCGCCGACTCCCGACAGCAAATCCCGAATATGGGAGACACTGTTGCACTCGCGCGAAATATGGGCAAGGTATATTTTCTCGCTCACTCCGCAATCAATAGATTTTAGCAGCTCGATTGCGTCGGCATTTGAAAGGTGCCCATGGCTGCCCTTGATACGGGTTTTTAAAGAATAGGGCCTCGAAGAATTGTCGAGCATTCTCGGGCAGTAATTGCTTTCAAGCACGAGAACATTTGCGCTCTTTGCAAAGTCGCGAGCCACAAACGTGACTTTCCCCAAGTCTGTCATCCATACGAGCCTTTTGTTGGAGCAATCGAAACAGTATCCGACTGAATCGCTGGAATCGTGGGGAGTCGGGAACGATGAGACGCAAAATTCGCCGAATTTAAAAGTGTCGCCGCTCTCGAATACCGCCCAGTCAAGCGCTTTTGTTGAAGGCTCGGACGAGCGGATGGCTTCCGCCGTGCACCTATTTGCAAAAATTTTGGCGCGGCACCCCCTAAAACTCTTTAAAGCCCTGCAATGGTCGATGTGCTCGTGGGTGACAAATATTGCGTCTATGTCTGCGCGCGACGCCCCCCTGCCTTTCAGGTACGCATCTATTTTGCGTATTCCAACGCCCGCATCTATTAGGATATTCCTGCCGTGAAAGCTTAAAAAAGCGCTGTTGCCCGCGCTCGATGTTTCTATTATCTGGAAAAACATACGCCGATTTTTACGGCTTTGGCTCTTCTTTCTCAATAAGTTTTTCCATAATTTTTTCGTTGCGCTGCCTGCGCTCGGAGACTGAGTCTTTATAGAGCCTATACCTGTAAAAGTCGTTTATGACAATCGAGCCCTTGCACCCGACTTTAATGCGCTGCTCCGGATTTATGAAGGAGTCTCCCGCAAACAACACGGCCTCGCCGGAATTTACAAGGACTTCGACGCTGTACTTATCTACAAAAATAGTGAGAAAAATCGTATCGCTGTTGTCCAAATATTGCGCGTCGTAAGTATCGGCGTCGCCTCCGAGCCTACCGAGAATGTATTGCCTGCTGTGCGGCTTAATAGTAAAGACGCTTGTGCCAACTTCCAACCTAAAAGTCTCGCACATCGACACATCGAAGGAGCCCTGCAAAACATAGCAGTTTCCATACGCGTCCGGAAGCTCAAATATATTGTCTCCAAAGCTCATTTCGTTAAGGCCCACAGCGTCTCTGCCGGACGGCTCTATGCGCGAAGCTATTTCCTCCGGAATCGAGGCCCTCAGCTGGTACTGTCCGTCCCTGAGCCGCACAAGCCTCAACTCCCACGGCAGGCTCATTCCTTGGGAAAAATTCTGTCCCACGGCCCTAAGCAGCTCGGCGGGCTGGCGTATCCACGAAGTCGCAATAACTCTATTTCCCGGCGCGTTGTTCCAGAATTGCGTGGCGTAGCTGGCCCCGTAAAAAACGCGGAGAGGCTTTCTTGAAGTCTGAGTGAACTTGCGCCCGTCAAAGTCGCCAACGATATAGTTGCCCGCGGCGTCCATAGCAACCCACTTGTATTCATTCCTGCCGGATACGGGCATTTTCACGAATTCGGGGCATTCGTAGAAGCCCTCGGCGAATTCGTCGGTTTTCTCCCATTTTTCCAAGTCTTTGGATACGTATATGGCAAAGAATTTTTTTAGATTTTCGCCGCTGCCGGACTCCTCGTATCTCACAATAGTCCACAAGCCCGAGTCATTATTGAAGAAAATGCGCGGATCCCTGCCGCGGGCTGTGATTATCGGATTTTGCTTAAGCTCCCTAAAATTCACCATGTCTTCGCTGACCATTAGGCATTCTCCGCGGGCGGTGCTCGTGTAGGCGAAAATCACGCCGCCGTCTTTTGACTTGAAAAGCCCGCTTTTATTTTCCTTGTCGTAGTATGCGCTGCCCGAAAACGCTTCGTCTGAGCCCCCGTTTTGAGAGAATTTTGGATATAGAACAGTGGGCAGATAATCCCAGCGCATCAGATCACGGCTCGACGCATGCGCCCAGTGCATACCGTGCTTCCAGTTCATCGAAAAGGGGTTAAACTGATGGAACAAATGCCATTTTCCCTTGAAATACACGAGGCCGTTTGGGTCGTTTAGCCAGCCGTTAGGCGCAGTGTAGTGGAACATTGGCCGGCCTTGGTCGCGCGAATAGTCGCGCCTATGGGGGAAATCGCCCTGTCGGATATTGGGGGTATAGTCGCCCTCGGGGTCGAATTTAAAAAGAAGTTTTTTACCTTTGTATTGTGAAACGTTGATTTCGGCGTCCCAAGCGAAGTTGGACGGGCCGAACGCAAGCAGCGCGTCGTAGGAAGCGATAATCTTGCCGGTGCTCGGGTCTGAGAGGGAGATTTTGCGGTACTTGGAATCCGATGAGAGCGGTATGAATAAATAGTCGGACTTGACGTCAATCTCCATCAGCCCGGGCGTTTGTTTTTTTTCTTTTCCGAGTGCGGGCAGGACTGAGGCGCAAAAGAGCGCGCAGAGAATAAAGTGTAGGATTTTCTTCATAGATTAAGGCAAATAAAATATCGAACTTACAATAAAACGATTAAATCCAGTATAAAATTTTGGGCAAGTTAAAATTGTAGAGGCTTTTTGCGCTTATGAATAAAACATCTCTGAGCGCGCAAATAAGTTTTGAGGGTTAAGCAAAATGGCATATTTGGGAACGCCCTCGCGCCCGGGCGATATTTTTCTTGCCTCAAAGTTTATCGGCAATAGTATATCAACAACTGTTAGATATTACGCGGGAATAATATACAAAATAAAGCTGTTATAACAAAAAAACAAAAAAAGGAATCAGAAATGGCCCCCGAAAGAAAAAACAAAATATCAGTAAAAGACATTGCTTACAAACTCAAACTGAGAGAATTTTACAGTGATTCGTCAGATTGGCAAATCGAAAGCAGCGGCAAACGCACACCAAATAGCCCAAGACCTTTTAGACAGGCTCGAATCAGACAAAGAAGTTACATATGTATCAATCGATTCTGCCGAACACGACGATAAAGACGAAGAATATAGAGGCGAGTCGTATTATTTGTGTTCAGATGAGACAAAAGAATTTATAAATAACTGGATTGAGGTACAGAATGAAATTTTTAAGGCGCGTGAAGAAATGTGCAATTCAAGCATAGTGAAGCACTATTACGACTATCATTATAAATTGACTAAAATAATAAATAAAATAGACAAGCTCAGCTACGAAGGATACACAAAATCAGACTTAGCGGGAGAATTTGAAGAATTGTCAGATAAAATCGACGATGAGAAATCGATACGATATTGAGAATGGAAGACGCGCTAAAAGCATATGTTGGTGACATCGCAGTCCCAAGCGTTGGCGTTTCTGTTGAGTTCCGCCATTTGGCGAATGTTTTCGAGAACGCCCGCCACATTTGGATTGTCTAAAAGCGCTTTTTCGAGGACGCCGAATGATACGGGGCATTTGGATTTAGCGTCGTTTGCGTCGTTGAGCAAATAGGAGACGAATTGTGCCCAGCCTCGGAAGGCGAACTTGTTTCTTCTGTCGGTACGTCTTCGCGGTATTCGGTTTTTTTGTACTCGCACACATCTGAGGAATCCTGCGCTTCATTCTTTCCAAAATTTTCTAAAATTCCCCATTGACT
>ENA-UONY01002036-UONY01002036.1-human-gut-metagenome-genome-assembly--contig:-CS9-NODE-2036-length-15115-cov-6.813280_pt1 | contig 15115 bp, 16 predicted proteins | sample MGYA00242465_ERZ724012 | MGnify/ENA metagenome assembly ERZ724012 | reverse complement strand
GCGGGCAAAATTCGCTTTTCAGGAGAATTTTCTCGCAAATCCGGAGGATTTAGCCGTTGATAAACTCGCTGTCCTCCACGTCCTGCAGCGTAACGTCCGCGGTGCCTTCCGGCTGCTCCGGAGCGGCGGCGGCGCGGAACTGCGCACGCGCCACGCGAACCTTTTCCAGAGACGCTGCAACGGTCTCCTCCGTCTGGCGGAGAGCGTCGTCCAGATAGCTGTTCGCCGCGCGCAGAAGCTCGCGGGACTTTGTTTCCGCCGTTTGGACAACCTCGTCGGCGCGGCGCTTGGCTTCTTTATAAACGCTCTGCTCATCGATCATCTGCGTGGCCTTGTCCTCAGCGCCGCGGCGGATGTTGTCCGCCTCCTGCTTGGCGTTGGCGACAAATTCGTCGCGCGCGTTGACAAGACGGCGCGCCTCGCTCAGCTCCATCGGGAGCGTCGCCTTGAGATCGTCGAGCAGGTTGAGCGCTTTGTCGCGCTCGACGATGCACTTGTCGTTGCCCAGAGGGACGCCCCAGGCCTCCGCGATCATGTTGTAGAGCATATCAATGATGTCCAGCGCGTGGTTTTCCATAGATTTATTTCCTCCCGTTGAGTTTTATCATCAGATCGTCAAGAATCTCCGCGGGGACAAAGTGGGAAATATCGCCGCCGTAGCTCGCGATTTCGCGCACGGTGGTGGAGCTGAGATACATATATCTCTCATCCGAGGCCAGAAACACGGTCTCCACGCGGCTGTTGAGCTTTTTGTTCGTGAGCGCCATCATGAATTCGTATTCAAAGTCGGACAGCGCGCGCAGTCCGCGCACAACGACGGGGTTTTCGTACCGGTCGGTGTAATCCACAAGCAGCCCTTCCCACATATCGACCTCGATATTGGGAATAGACGCCGTAGCCCGCCGGACGTGCTCGCAACGCTCCTCGAGTGTAAAGGCGCAATGTTTTCCGGGGTTTGCCACAACGCAAACCACAACGCGCTCAAACATTTTGGACGCGCGGCGGATCACGTCGAGATGGCCAAGCGTGATTGGATCGAAGCTGCCGGGGCAAATGGCTGTCTGCATCAGTCGTTTCCTCTGGTTATAACCGTGAGTTTGATTTTCCCGTAACGGTACGTTTTCGTCGTGCCGTATTCCGCCGGAAGGACCGGCAGCGCCGTTTCCGGTCGGGTTTCGACCACCATTATACCACCGCGCGAGAGGATGTCAAACTCTTTCACCGCCTCCATCGCTTTCCCTTCGAGGCCGGAGCCATAGGGCGGATCGAGGAAGATGAGATCGAACTTCTCGCCGGATTTCAGAATGCCGAGCGCGTCGCATTGCAGAACGCGCGCCGCAAGGCCGCAGCGGCGGAGATTTTCCTGCACAAGGCGGACGGAATCGCGCGCGCTGTCTACAAAAACGCACTCCTTCGCGCCGCGGGAGAGCGCCTCAATGCCGAGCTGCCCCGTTCCGGCGAAGAGGTCCAGAACTTTGCGCCCCTCCACGTCGAACTGGATAATATTGAACATGGCCTCCTTCACCTGATCGGTAGTGGGACGGACATCCCGGCCTGCCGGTTCGAGCAGGCGGCGGCCACGGCAGATGCCGGTGATCACTCGCATGGTGTTTCCTCCTCGGTTTTGTGAAAATAATCGTATATGGCCTGCGCCGTGTTCTTCGGCACGGCCTTCGACAGTTCCTCCGCGCTCGCCGCGCGGATGGCGCGCACCGAGCCGAAGGCCTTCAAAAGATCGTTTCTCCGTTTTTCCCCAACGCCGGGGATCTTATCGAGCGTCGAGCCGCGCACGCTGTCGCGCAGCGAGCGGTGGTACTCAATGGCAAAGCGGTGCGTCTCCTCCTGAATGCGTCCCACGAGCGCAAACGCCGCGGGATTTGCCTGAATGCCGATTTCGTTTCCCTCCGGCGTTACAAGAGCGCGGGTGCGGTGGCGGTCGTCCTTCACCATGCCGAACACCGGGAGGCTGAGCCCCAGCGCTTCGAGCGCAGTGCAGGCCGCGGAGGCATGTTCTGCGCCGCCGTCGATGAACAAAACATCCGGCCGTGCGGAAAACTTTCCGTCCTCCTCAAGATAATGCGTAAACCGGCGCGTGATGACCTCGCGCATGGAGCCGTAGTCATCCGGCGTTTCGGTGCTGCGGATGCGGAATTTCCGGTAATCCCGCTTGAGAGGCTTTCCGTCTACATGCACCGTCATGGACGCCACGATACCCGTACTGCCGGTGTTCGAAATATCATACGCTTCGATCCGGTGCGGGAATTCCGTGAGCTGAAGCGCCTCCTGAAGCCATTGAAGCGTCTTGCTCCGGCGCTGCTCGGCGGTCGTAGAGCGCAGAATCTCCTCGCGGGCGTTCACCGCCGCCTTTTCCGCAAAGCGGGCACGGTCGCCGCGCTGCGGCACTTCGAGATACACGCGCCGCCCGGCCATGTCCGAAAGCCAGCGCTCGATGTCCTCCTTATCCTCCGGCTCAAACGGCAGGAGGATCGTTTTGGGCCAGCTCGAGCGGTTTACATAATATTGGCGCAGCAGAGCGGACAGGGCTTCTCCATCCGTCTCCGTCGGGTCGTCGATGAGCGATACGTCCTTGCCGGACAGATCGCCGTTCGTATAGTGCAGCACGGAAAAGCAGCTCTTTGCGCCGCGCACAAAGCCGACGGCGTCCGTGTCGGCGCGGGCGGCGGCAATGACGCGCTGGCGGTTTTCGAGCGTGGACACCGCGCGCATCCGGTCTCGCAGCCGCGCGGCCTCCTCAAACCGGAGATCTTCGGCCGCGGCGTTCATCTCCGTCTCAATGCGCCGGACAAGCTCCGCGCTGCGCCCTTCGAGGATATCCACAGCTTCGTCGATCGCACGGCGGTACTCTTCCCCGCCCGGCTCGCCGCGGCACCAGCCGCGGCACGCGCCCATCTGGTATTGAAGGCAGGGGCGGTCTTTCCCGATGTCGCGCGGGAACACGCGCCGGCAGGTAGGCAGTCCCAGCGTTTTGCAGAGGGTGTCAATGATGCTCGATGTCTGCCCCCGGCCGCCGTAAGGGCCAAAGTATTTTGCCCCGTCCGGGTTCGCGCGGTTGGATAACGCGAACCGCGGGTACGGCTCGCGCCGGTCAAGACGGAGGAAAGGATACCCCTTATCGTCTTTGAGGAGGATGTTGTAATGCGGCTTGTGGCGCTTGATGAGCGAGTTTTCCAGCACGAGCGCTTCGAACTCCGTCTCGGCAATGATGACGTTGAAGTCGTTCACGTGCGATACCATCGCCGCGACCTTCGGCAGATGGTCGCCGCGGAAATAGCTCGTCACGCGGTTTTTGAGCGCCTTGGCCTTGCCGACATAAATCACCTCGCCGGAGGCGTCCAGCATGATATAAACGCCCGGCAGCAGCGGCAGGCGGTTGGCTTTTTCGCGCAGCTCCTCAATCTTGGTCACGGTTTCAAAACTCCCTGAATGCAAAAGCAAGGGCGTGTTTATAACACGCCCTTGTCCGTTTGTTTGCTTTTGCCGATCACTCCGCGAAGTCCGAGGCGATCAGCGCGGTGAGCGCTGCCACAGCCTCTTCCTCGTCCGAGCCATCCGCAATGATGGTGATGGGGGTACCCTTTACGATACCCAGAGAAAGAACACCGAGAAGAGACTTGGCGTTGACACGGCGCTCGTCCTTCTCCACCCAGATGCTGCACTTGTACTCGTTCGCCTTCTGAATGAAGAACGTTGCAGGTCTGGCGTGCAGGCCTACCTGATTGCTGATGACTACTTCTTTGCTGACCATATTCGCCGCTCCCTATCATCAAAAATTGGTTAATTCCGCTATGGATCGTCTGACATGGATATGCTTTTATACGGGTATATTTTAACAAAGCATGCCGGGAACGTCAACCTTTTTCCTCGGTTTTGGAAAAATGCACAGCAAAAAACACCGCTTTATCGCGCTGTTACTTCAATTCCACAACGGTCACGCCGGTCTCGCCCTCGCCATAGCGGCCAAGACGGAACGATTTCACCTGCTTATTGCGGCGGAGCGACTGCTGCACCGCAGCACGCAGCGCGCCCGTGCCCTTGCCGTGGATGATCGTCACCGTTTCGAGACGCGACTGTACCGCCGAATCGATGTACCTCTCCACGACCGGGATGGCCTCGATGGTCTCCATGCCGCGGATGTCGAGCTCGGACGATACGGCGCTCTGCCGGAGCGTCGTGCCGCGGCTCTCGGTGCGGATCGTCACGGCAGGCTTTTCGTTTTCCAGGAGCAGCACCTCGTCCTCGCGCGCTGTAACGCGCAGGATGCCCGCCTGCAAAGTAAGCGTCCGGTCGGCCGAGATGGCAAGCACCGTTGCCTTCACGCCCATGGATCGGATCTGCACCACGTCGCCCACCTGCACGGCACGCGCAGACTTCTTCTCCTCCGGCGCGGGCTCGTCACGCCGCAGGGAGTCCTGCGTCTCGTTGAGCTTCCGGCGCATTTCGGCGCGCGCGGCGTTGATGCGCTGGTGGTCGTTCTCCTCGTTCTGGGCAGAGCGCATCGCGTCCAGCTCGCGGAACGTGCTCTCGGCCACGGCGCGGGCGTCGGCGAGGATGCACTCGGCCTCGCGCCGCGCCTTCTGCTCGGACTTTTCGAGCCGGATTTCAAGCTCGGCGCGCAGCTGCGCGGCCTTTTTCCGCTCTTCCTCCGCCTGACGGAGCTGGCGGGCGGATTCGGTGCGCTCGCGGTCAAGGATCTGGCGGGTCTGTTCGAGCTTTTCGATCGTCTCTTCGAGCTTCGCGCTCGTCATGCCGACGCGTCCCTTGGCATCCTCGATGATCTCCTCCGGCAGGCCGAGCCGCCGGGAGATGGCAAAGGCATTGGATTTGCCCGGAATGCCGAGGAGCAGCCGGTACGTCGGGCGCAGCGTGTCCACATCAAACTCGCACGAGGCGTTCATGACGCCGGGCGTGTTCGTGGCATATACCTTGAGCTCGGCATAGTGCGTCGTGGCGGCGATGACGCAGCCGCGTGCACGGGCGCTCTCGAGGATCGACACGGCGAGCGCCGCGCCCTCGACGGGATCGGTGCCAGCGCCGAGTTCGTCGAAGAGGAGGAGCGAGCCGTCGCCGCATTCCTGCAGGACGTTCACAATGTTCACCATGTGCGCTGAGAACGTGGAGAGCGACTGCTCGATGCTCTGCTCGTCGCCAATATCGGCGAGGACTTTATCAAAGATGGGGACGCAGCTTCCCTCCGCAGCGGGGATGTGCAGGCCGCACTGCGCCATCAGGCAGAGAAGGCCGATCGTTTTGAGCGTGACGGTCTTGCCGCCGGTGTTCGGGCCGGTGATGACGAGCGTATCGTAATCCTCGCCGAGCTCCACATCGATGGGAACAGCCTTGTCCTTATCGAGCAGCGGGTGACGCGCCCGGCGCAGCCGGACGCCGCGCTCGGAGAGCTCCGGCGCGCCGGCGTTGAGCTTGAAGCTGAGCTTCGCGCGGGCAAAAATACCGTCGAGCCGCACGAGCGCGGAAAAATCGGCGTCGATATCCTCGCGGTGCGCGGCGCACTCAGCGCTGAGCTCCGCCAGAATGCGCTCGATCTCCGCCTTCTCCTTCGCCTTCAGCTCGCGGATCTCGTTGTTTGCCTTGACTGCCGCCATGGGCTCGACAAAGAGCGTTGCGCCGGAGGCGGACACATCATGCACGAGTCCCGGCACGCTGCCTTTGCATTCGGCCTTGACGGGGACAACATAGCGATCCGAGCGCGTCGTGATAATAGGATCCTGCAAAAACTTCGCCATGGATGGCGCAGAGATGATCTTCTGCAGGCTGTCGCGCACGCGCGCGGCCGCCGCGCGCATTTTGCGGCGGATGTCGGAAAGCTCGCTGCTCGCACTATCGGCGATTTCATCCTCGCTGGGGATGGAGTTTACGATCTTGTCCTCCAGAAACCGGTTCGTCTGGAGCATTTTGAAGAGATGGTCGATGCACGTCTCTTTCTCGGTGCTCATACCGTAGGAGCGCACGGCGCGCGCGCTTTGCAGCACGCCCGCGATCTCGAGCAGTTCGCGCGGATTGAGCACGCCCCCCATGTCGGCGCGGGCGAGCGAGCCGCGCACATCGCGCAGTCCCGAAAGCGACGGGCTGCCCTTATAGACCATCATATCCTTCGCGGCGCTCGTCTCGGCGAGCAGCCGTTCGACCTCCGCGCGGTGTACGCTCGGCACGAGCGCAAGCGCCTCCGCCTTTGCCGGTTCGGACAACGCCTCCCCTGCGAGCATTTCCAGTACCGCCGGAAGTTCGAGAGTGTTTCTTGATTTTTCCAGTAGGTCCATATATGTCTCCGTTTGTCATGTGTGTTTACATAATTCGTTTTACTTAATTCGTTTTACATAAAACGTTTCACATAATGCAGTTTACGTATTATGGTTTACGTAATTTTATTTACGTAACTTAGTTTACATAAAAATATTATCGTTTACTTCAGCTGCAGCGAATGCCAGTAATCCAGCGTACCGAAGCCTCGGTCGAGCTGCGCAAGGGTGTATTCCTCGCAGGCGGCGCAGAAGCGCTCGTCGGAGGGCTCATCCAGCGTGAAGGAAAAAATCTTTTTCTCCCCCGCCGAGCACACATGGCGCATGGCCGCAAGCGATGCGCCGCAGAGCAGCACCGATTTTCCCGGTGCACCGGGTGTGCACCCGGTGCAATGGACGCCGCCGCCATAGAGACTCAGGCGCGGCTTTTCGGGCGTTCGCGAGCCGCAGTCGGTGCAGCGGTCCAGCTGCGGGGCAAAGCCCGCGAGACACATGAGCCGCAGCTCAAAAACAGCTTTGATATGCCTGGACGGATAAAGCTGCCGCGAGAGCGCGAAGAGCGCATTCAGGCCCAGATGCAGAAGCGCCGTGCTGTGGCTGTCCTCATCGGACACGGCTTCCAGAAGCTCCGCCATATAGCAGCCGAGCGCATAGTCGCCGAGATCGGCGCGCAGCAAAGCAAAGTCCTCCAGCACGCTCCCCTCGGTCAGCGTATACCGGCCGCGGTTTTCAAAAAACGTCAGTTCCGACCACGTGAGCACCTGCGACGCCGCAGAGCACTTCGAGCCCTTCCGCAGCGCGCCGCGCGCCTCCGCAGTGATTTTCCCCTCCTCTTCCGTGAGGATCGTAAGGATTTTGCTCGACTCTTTGTATTTTACCTCGCGCAGCACCAGTCCGTGCAGGGTTTTGTACATTATGTAAACCTTTCATCTTACGACAGAGGCCACGCGGGCGCTCTGTCGTTCGTCTGTTCTTTCTTTTTTTCGCCCGTTGGGGGAATGCGGGTCAGCAGCCAGCAGAGCGGGTCGCCGGTGTCGCGGAACACATCCCAGAAAATTTTCGTATCCATACGGGAAGTTTTCCCCCGCACGTTTCGGATATGACCGGGAAAAACCGGACGGAACGGTAAATATTAGTTATCCGTGTAGCCAAAGTTGCGCAGAAGCGAATTGGAATCGCGCCACTTTTCCTTGACCTTCACCCACGTCTGCAAAAAGACCTTTGTGCCCATGAATTCTTCAATATCCTTCCGGGCGTCCTCGCCGATCTTTTTGAGCATTGCGCCGTGCTTGCCGATGATGATGCCTTTGTGGCTTGCCTTTTCACAGTAGATCGTCGCTTCAAGGTCGATGATGCCGTCGTCCCGCTCGGAAAAGCGCGTGATCTCCACCGCCGTGCCGTGCGGCACCTCGCGTTCAAGATTGAGCAGCAGCTTTTCGCGGATGAGCTCGGCGCAGACCTGCTTTTCGGGCTGATCGGTCGTCACGCCCTCCGGGAAAAGCGCCGGAGACTCCACCGCGAACTTGTCGAGTTCCTTGAGAAGTTCCTCCACGCCGTCGCCGGTTTTGGCGGAGATGGGGACAATGGCATTGAAGGCATACGCCTCGCTGTAGAGCGCGATAACGGCGAGGAGCTTTTCCGGCTCCACGGTATCGAGCTTATTGATGGCGAGCACCGCCGGGCAGTTTGCCGCTTTGATGCTGGCGAGCAGCTCGCGCTCCTGCGGCCCGATGGAAGCAACCGGCTCCACAACGAGCACCACGGCGTCCACGTCTGCAACGCTCTGGCGCACAACGCTGACCATATAGTCGCCGAGGCGCGTGCGCGGCTTGTGGAAGCCGGGGGTATCGAGAAATACGAACTGCGTTTCGCCGCGCTGACACACGGCGGTGATGCGGTTTCGCGTCGTCTGCGGTTTGTTGGATACGATGGCGATCTTCTCTCCGGCGAGAGCGTTCGTCAGAGTGGATTTGCCGACGTTGGGCCGTCCGCAGATGGTGATCATGGCAGTTTTAGAAATCATAGCCGAGCTCCTTCATAATGGCTTTTTCTCTCGCGCGCATTTTGGCTTTTTCCTCGCCCTCGTCGAGATGGTCGTAGCCGAGCAGATGCAGCACGGAGTGCACCGTGAGATACTGCGCCTCGTGCTCAAATCCTCCGCCATACTCCTCGCCCTGTGCTTCCGCACGTTCGAGCGAGAGCACCATATCGCCGAGATAGCGGCGGTTCGTGTCATAGTCCATTTCGTCAATCGGGAATGAGAGAACGTCCGTCGCGCGGTCTACGCCGCGCTGTTCGCGGTTGATAACGCGGATGCCCTCGTCGTTCGTGAGCGTGACGCCGATCTCGCAGGGCTCGTCCACCCCTTCGGCGTGCAACGCCGCGGCGGCGGCCTTTTTCACAAGCGAGGCCGTTTCCGGGTGGCCGAGATTGCGCTTTTCGCGGTAAATGTAAAACTTATGCTGCATCGTTACTTCCTCTTATTGTATCCGTTATTGTCCCGGCGCTGCGGCGCGGCGCTCTTTTTCTCCCGCTCCGCGGCGGCAGCGGCAGCCTTTTCGTGCTTTTCGTAGGCGGCGATGATCTGCTGCACGAGCGCGTGGCGCACAACGTCCGCGCCGGTGAAGCGGCAGATGGCGATATCGTCCACGCCGTCGAGCACTCGCATGGCCTCCTTGAGGCCGGACGCCTTATCCGCCGGGAGGTCGATCTGCGTCACATCGCCGGTGATGACCATTTTGCTGTTGAAGCCAAGGCGCGTGAGGAACATTTTCATCTGCTCGCGGGACGTATTCTGCGCCTCGTCGAGAATGATAAAGCTGTCGTCGAGCGTGCGGCCGCGCATGTACGCGAGCGGCGCTACTTCGATATTGCCCTTTTCGAGATACGTATTATAGGTCTCCGGCCCGAGCATATCGAAAAGCGCATCGTACAGCGGGCGCAGGTACGGATCGACCTTGCTTTGCAGATCGCCGGGCAGGAAGCCGAGCCGTTCGCCCGCCTCAACCGCCGGGCGCGTGAGGATGATGCGGTTGACGCTCTTCTCGCGGAACGCTGCCACTGCCGCAGCCACGGCAAGGTATGTTTTGCCCGTACCGGCCGGGCCGATGCCGAGCGTCACGGTATTTTCCCGGATGGCCTGCACATACGCCTTCTGGCCGAGTGTTTTCGGCTTGACTGGGCGTCCCTTCGCCGTGATGCAGACAACGCCGCTGTCCAGCTCCCGGATCTGATCCTCCTGCCCGGAGCGTATCATACCGATTACGTAGCGCACGCGCTGTTCGTCCACGGTCTCGCCGCGCGCGGCGAGCAGCAAAAGATTCTGCACCGCCTTTTCCGCAGATACAACGTCCTCCGGCTCGCCGGAGATTTTGAGTTCGGCGTCCCGGTCGGTGACGCGGACGTTCCACTCCTTTTCAATGATGTGCAGATTCTGGTCAAACGAGCCGAAAACATTGAGAATGTCCTCGACGCGCTCGGCGGGAATGATTCGTTCCATGGATTCTCCTGTATTCTTCATCCGGTCATGGCCGGAGAGTTTCTTCGTCGATGCGCTCCTCGCACTCACACCGCAGCGTGAGCGTAAGCATGCCGTTCTCCTCGGATTCGGTAAAGTACTCTGAGATCACTTTGCCCGTCTCGCCAATCCGCTCCTGGAGCGCGGCGCGCAGCTCTTCTTCGAGCGCAGCGCGCACCGCCGTACGGGAAAGCGGCTCCTCGGTGAGCACATACGGTCGCACCGTATCCAGCGCGACGGCAGCGGGCAGGGAAAACACGTCTTTTATGCCCAGCCGCCATATCTTTGTAATTTTATCACACTCCATACCGGAAATTCCACTATCCGCGTAAAAATTTATTCTCGTATCGCCGAGAAGGAGGGCGAATCGATACCGCGCCGCGCCCACCGCCTCTTTTCGACTGGTCACGAGCGGCGCGGAGGCCGTGAGCTCGTACCAGGTGTGCGCCGTAATCTCGGCGCGGGCGTGGACAAAGCGCGTCTCTCCGCCGCGCGCAGCGCGCTCGGCGCTCACGAGCGTCTGTCCGGTCGTGACGGCGTCGCCGCGCGAGACAAGCGTCTCCCCCTCGAATACATGGATTTCCGTTATGACCCCGGAGCGCGACGCCGTCACGTCCGCGGCCTGCCGCGGATCGGTGATCTCCGGCTTTTTCACCGCGGCGCGCACCTCCACGCTTGCACTGCTCCCCCGGACGTTTACCGCGAGCCAGCAAAGCCCCGGCAGCTCCGCGAGCGCGCGCGAGCGGATGCGCTCGCCACGAAACCCCGGCCAGAAGCTTCCGACGCCGATCCCCTGCCCGGCAAGCGTGCGGAGGATCACGGCGTCCGGGATATCCGAATCGTTCTCCGTTACGCGGATGTCCCAGACAAAGAGCGATGAGACAAGGATCGCCGCGGCAACCGCAGCGGCGCACAGCGCCGCCCACCGCCGGCGGTGCAGAAAATTCTTCCACACCGGCCTCCCGCGCACGGACAGCACCGCAACATCGCAGCCGCAGCGCGGCGCAAGGGCTTTGACGCGCCCGGCATCGGCGGCAAAGATCAGCGCGCGGCACGTGATGAGATCGTCCGACTCCACACCTTCAACGGTGATCCGCTCGCGGATGCAGGCATTCACCAGCTTCCACGGCGCCGCCCCCGTAATTCGTATTTCCGCAACTCCGCGCAGAAGGCGCTCAACGCGCCCGGTTTTTCCCTTACGCATATTCCACCGCGGCGATCCGCCCGGTCACGATCAATGTGTCCCGGTCCATGGCGTGCAGCGTCAGCTCCGCGCCGAGAATGCGCACTCTCCCGGCGGCGGCGCTCACTTCGACGCTCTGCGCGTCGTAGCCGAGCAGCCCGCGGTGATGCTCCACCACGGCGCGGCGCCGTCCAATAAGCGTCACGCGCAGCGCGTCGGATACTGCCTCCTCCGGCAGTTCGAGCGAATCGGCAAGATCCGCTACCGTATCGCGTAATTTCATAGCACCGCCTCCCCCGTCCATCTTATGAGCATGGCGGTGCGTACATGCCGCATGAACCGCCCGCGCCGGACATAGAGTAACGGTATGAAAAAACGCCTTTTCGGATACGCCGCAGGTGCGGCGCTCTTTCTTCTCTTTCTCTTCTCCTCGGCCGAGGCGCGGCAGGGCGCAGCCGAAGGGCTGCGGCTATGGGGTACGCTTCTTGTGCCGTCCCTCCTGCCGTATTTTGCCGCCGCCGGGCTGCTCACACGACTCGGCGCGGTGGAAGCGCTCGCACGGCGTCTTGCCCCGGCCGCGACGCGGCTCTTCGGCGTGAGCGGCGCGGGCGCGGCGGTATTTCTGCTCGGGCTTTCCGGCGGATATCCGCTCGGTGCGGCAAGCATCGGGGCGCTTTATCAAAGCGGCACAATTCCGAAGGACGAGGCCGAGCATCTTCTCGCCTTCTGCGATAATTCCGGCCCGGCGTTCGCCATGGGCGCGCTCGGCGTTGGTGTGTTCGGCTCCGCCGGATGGGGGCTGCTGCTCTGGGGCATCCATGCTTTCTCCGCGGCTGCAGTCGGCATTCTCTTCCGCCGGAAACCGTCCAGCGAAACGCGCGAGCCCCCGGCGCAGCCGCCGATGGGCTTTGGCGCGGCGCTCGGCAGCGCCGTCACCGCCGCAGGGCAGACGCTTATGCAGATTGGCGCCTATGTAATTTTCTTTTCGGCGCTGCTTGCCTCGCTCGGAACCTTTGGCTTCCCGGACGCGCTCGCCGGGGAGCTTGCACTCCGCACCGGCGCGCCGCTCTCCTTTTTCCGCACGCTCTTCACCGGCGCGCTGGAGCTCTCCAGCGGCATTGGAGTCATGGCGGGCATGCCGCTCACGCCCGGAAGCTTTGCCCTTGGTGCTTTTCTGCTGAGCTGGGGCGGGCTGTGCGTCCACGGGCAGGCCGGAGCCGCCGCAAGCGGTCTCGAAACGCGAAAACGCCTCGGAGGAAAGTTCCTCCAGGGCGTTTTCTCTGCGGCATTCGCCTATATCGCCGCTTTAATAATTATGTAAATCAAATTATGTTTATCGAATTATGTAATTCTCATTACGTTAATTAAATTATGTAAACTTATACTCCGCCAAGCCGGAAAACAATACCCACGACGGCAGCAAGGGCAAGGAACACAACGGGGTGCAGCTTTTTCAATGGCTTCACCAGATTGGTAAGCACCCAGATCACGGCAAAAAGGAGCAGGTTTTTCCACTGGATAAGATCAGCAAGCCGATACGTGGCGCGGTAAGCGTCGAGATTCACGAGCACCAGCAGGAATACCGACCATCCCGCCGCGGCGATGAGCCCGGTGGAGGCCGGGTGGAGCGTGTAGAACGCAGCATCCACGTATTTGTTCGTACGGAAGGCCTGCAGCGCCATGGCGATGAGCACGATGACGATCACGCTCGGAGTGACAAGGCCGAGCGTCGCCACGACGCCGCCGAGAACGCCGGCGCAGTCAAAGCCCACATAGGTCGCCATGTTGACGCCGATGGGGCCGGGCGTGGACTCGGAAACGGCGAGCATGTTCGCCACATCCGCTGTGCTGAACCAGCCGGTCTTTGCGCCGAGAGAATAGAGGAACGGGAGCGTGGCAAGGCCGCCGCCGACGGAAAACAGCCCGACCTTGAAAAACTCCCAGAACAGACGAAGGTAGATCATGCCTTGCCCTCCTTTCCGGTGCGCAGCCATACGCGCACAACGATGCCGAGCACCGCCGCGGCGACGATGAACACCACGGGGCTCACATGGCTGAGCAGCACAGAGCCGATAAACACCGCGAGGAACACGGCAAACGTAAGCTTATCCACCACGGACTTTTTCCAGAGCTTCACGATGGAGTTGAAAATGAGCACGCATACCGCAACGCGGATGCCGGCAAACGCATTCTGCACGGCGGCGATGTGGGCAAAATTGCTCAGCAGCGCCGCAATAACGGTGATGATCACGAGCGACGGCGAAACGACGCCGAGCGTGGCAAAGATCGCGCCGGAGAGCTTTTTCTCCTTGAAGCCGACAAACGTCGCGGTGTTGACCGCAATGACGCCGGGCGTGCATTGACCGACGGCGAAGTAGTCCAACATCTCTTCCTCCGTGGCCCATTTCTTCTTTTCTACGATCTCGCGCTGCAGAAGCGGCAGCATGGCGTAGCCGCCGCCAAAGGTGAACAGCCCGATACGGAAAAACGTACAGAACAGATCCAAAAGCCGAGGCAAGGAAACAGCCTTCTTTCCAAATATTTATACCGCGCACATTATAGCAAAGTGTTTTCCCGTTGGCAATACGCCAAAGCTATGATAGAATACGTCCGGGTGATCGATTGTGACAAAACCAGCTGAGCTGAAAAAGAATGAGATATATCCCGCCCGCATCACCGGCTATACCTCCGAGGGTGCGGGCGTCTGCCGCATCGGCGAGCGCGCCGTATTCGTTCCGGGAACGATCGTGGGTGAGGAATGGGATGTGCGCATCGTGCGCAGCACATCCGCCGCCGTATGGGGGCGAGGCGAGGCGCTTCGCGCCGCGTCGCCGCACCGCGCAGAGCCGGACTGCCCGGTATACCCCCGCTGCGGCGGGTGCGCGCTGCGGCACATGGACTATGAAGAAGAGCTCGCCCTCAAATTACAGCGCGTGAATGACGCGCTGCACCGCATCGGAAAGCTGAGCTTTTCCGTTTCCGGCATTCTGCCCGCGCCGGAGGATGCGCGGCAGCGCCGCAAGGTGATTTTCAACGTTGCCGAGCAAAACGGCCGTCCCGTCGCCGGGTTTTACCGCGCGCGCTCGCACGACGTTGTCCCCGTGCCGGACTGTCCCGCCGTACCGCAGGCGGCGCTCGCGTGTGAGCGCACGGTGCTCGACTGGATGGAGCGGGAGCATATTCCGGTTTACGATGAAGCCGCCAGGAGAGACGGCGTACGCCATATTTTCTACCGTTCCTCCCACCTCTCGGAGCAGGCCGTGTTGACGCTCACCGCGTCCCGCTCGCCCGGAGAAAAGGCGCTCGGCATACTCACGGACATGCTGCGCGAGTGCTGCCCGGAGATAACCGGCCTGGTGCTCAACCGCAACACCGCCCGCGGCAATACTGTGCTTGCCGGAGAATTCGATACTGTTTGGGGCAGCGACATTCTCACCGAGGGGCTGTGCGGCCTTACGTTCACGCTCTCGCCCCGCTCGTTTTTCCAGGTGAATCCGCCGCAGGCCGAGCGGCTGTACGAAGCCGCGCTCGGTTTTGCCGGCATCACGCCGGGCATGACAGCGCTTGATCTCTATTGCGGCACAGGTACGATCGGCCTTTGCATGGCGTCCCGCGGCGCGAAAGTCATCGGCGCGGAGGTCATCCCCGCCGCCGTGGAAAACGCGCGGGACAACGCGCAGCGGAACGGTCTTTCGGAATCGTGCGAATTTCTCTGCGCTGATGCCGGAGAAGCCGCCGCAGAGCTTGCGCGGCGCGGCATCCGCCCGCAGGTGATCGTCGTCGATCCGCCGCGGCGCGGGCTGGACGAGAGCGTCATCTCCCACGCCGTGGGGATGGCCCCGGAGCGGATCGTGTACGTCTCCTGCGACCCCGGCACGCTCGCGCGCGATCTCGCCTCGTTTGCCCGGCAGGGCTACGCCCCCGTGGACGGCATAGCCGTGGATATGTTTCCGCGGACGAGCCATGTTGAGACGGTAGTACTGCTTTCCCACAAAAAGCCAGACGGACATATCAACGTAAAAGTTGAGTTTGGCGAGGGTGAGGGAAAAGTTCCGCTTGATAATATCGCTAAAAGAGCCGAAGAATATAAGCCCAAAGAACGAGTGACCTACAAAATGATAAAGGAGTACATAGAAGCTA
>ENA-UONY01002033-UONY01002033.1-human-gut-metagenome-genome-assembly--contig:-CS9-NODE-2033-length-15150-cov-5.353097_pt1 | contig 15150 bp, 16 predicted proteins | sample MGYA00242465_ERZ724012 | MGnify/ENA metagenome assembly ERZ724012 | reverse complement strand
ATCGCACGCGCTTTTGCGATGGCTTTCGTGAAAAATAAGCCTATCCCAGCATTTTTAAGACAATTCCTCCGCCGGAAACTGCCGGCCGGTGTGGTCGATGGTGTAGGGCGGGTGGAGGATGAGCTGGGAGATGGGGAGGACGGTGTAGCCGTCGTTGATGAGGTAGGTGAGGATAGCGGGCAGCGCCTCCGGCGTGTGGAGGGCGGCGTTGTGGAACAGCACGATGCTGCCCGGCTGTACCTTGGAGGTCACCCGCTGGCAGATGGTGTCCGCGTCGTAATCCTTCCAGTCGAGGGAGTCCACATCCCACTGGATGGGCTCCATGCCCATGGAGCGGATGGCGGAGATGACGTGGTCGTCATACTCCCCGTAGGGGCAGCGGATCAGCGTGGGCGTCACACCGCTGGCGGCGGCGATGCGCTCGTTGCTGGCGGTGACGTCCGCGACGATCTGATCGGCGGAAAGACTGTTGAAATGGTCGTGGTGGTTGGAGTGGCTCATCACCTCGTGGCCTGCGTCATGCAGCGCCTTCACCGATTCCGGGTACTTCTCCGCCCAGTCGCCCACCACAAAGAAGGTGGTCTTGACGTGGAATCTCTCCAGAATGTCGATGAGCGTCTGGGTGTCCTCGTTGCCCCACGGTGATGCAAAAGTGCGGCAGTTCACGACTTGAAATACTCCCAAGATTCGTAAGTTTTTCGAGTTTAACCCTAAAAACTTTCTGGCGCGCTTTTTTCGCTTTACCCAAAGCGGAGTACCATACACTCACCCCTCCAGCAGAGCGCGGCAGCCCTCCGGGAGCAGATAGTCGATCTCCATGCGGTTCCCCTCATAGACGCGAATTTCCCGGATGGCGGCGGCGACTGTGGGGCGATCCAGCTCTGCCAGCTGCCCCGACGCCAGCAGCTCCTTTACCCAAGGCAAGGACAGCGGGTCATCCTGTACCGAGCCGCGCAGCTTGTCCAGCTGGGCTTGCAGCACCTGCTCCTGTGCGTCATAATCGGCGCGGTAGCGGAGGAACTCCTCCTTGGAGATAAGCGCGTCCTGATAGTCCTCGTAGGCGGTCTGGCGGCGGCACTGAATGCGCTGTAAGGCTGCCTCCAGCTTCTGCGGCGGGTCGCCATTTGAGGAGGGGCGCTGTGCCAACTGACGGAGGTTTTCCACGGCGGCCAAGAGCCGGTTCAAATCATCCAGCACCACCTTCGCCACCGCATCGTGGGCGATATAGTGCTTGCTGCACACGGACGCGCCATAGCGTTTATACGAGCCGCAGGTGTAGAAGGTTTTGCCGCTCCAGGTGGTCTTGACCATGGCTCGTCCACAGTCGCCGCACTTGAGAAAGCCCGCAAAGGGGCTGACGTTCTGCCGAAAATCCGGTGTGCGGGCGTTGGTGTTCAAGAGGGCTTGCACCCGCTGCCACTGGTCTTTCTCGATGATCGGCTGGTGTGTGTCGGATACCACTGTCCATTGAGAACGATCCTTCCGCTTGGCTTTCCCGTGCATCTGCAAACGGTCGTCCCGTCCCTGTTCCATATTCCCGATGTACATCTCGTTTTGCAAAATGCGGTGGATAGTGGCATACGTCCAGTAGGTAGTGGCCTCCAGCCGGTGGTTGTTGCGGTATTTTTCACCGGTGAGCCGCTTGTACTCGCTGGGGCAGGGGATACCCTCCTCATTCAGCTGCTTGGCAATGCGGATCTTTCCCATTCCATTTTCAAACAGGGTAAAGATGCGCCGCACCACCTCCGCCGCAGGCGGATCGATGACCAGACGGTTATGATTCTGCGGGTCCTTACAGTACCCGTAGCTGGCAAAGGCCCCGATAAACTCGCCCCGCTGCTGCTTGGCGTGGAGGGAACTTTTGACCTTTTGGGAGATGTCGCGTGCATACTGGGTGTTAAACAGATTTTTCAGCGGCATCATCATGTCGTAGGCGCCGCGGACACTGTCGATGTTGTCCGTGACGGCGATAAACCGCACACCGTGCTCCGGCAGCCAACGTTCCAGATAGCGTCCTGTTTCGATGTAGTCACGCCCAAAGCGGGATAGATCCTTTACCAGCACACAGCGGATGCGCCCGCTCTCTATGTCCCGCAGCATCCGCTGAAAGGCGGGGCGCTGGAAATTCGTGCCGGTATAGCCATCATCGGCATAGCATTCTGCCATTACCAACTCAGGATGATTTTCGATATACTCCTCCGGGCCAGCACCTGAGCCAAAGGGATCTCCATTTCCTCCAGCAGCTTCCGCTGGTTGCCGATGGAATCGCTTTCCATGCGGTCTCCGTCCTCCCGGGACAGGCGGCAGTACAGTGCAGTAGGCAGTGGCGGCTTCTCCATAAGCTCCCTCCTTTCCGTGGACTGCCCGCAGACTTTATGCCGCCTGTGTGTGGGCGCGGATCAATTCCAACAGCAGCGCCTCTGCCGTCTGTTGGCCGAGAAAATTGCGAGTGACGATGATTGCCGGAGTGGGTGCTTGCTGAACGGTTGGCATAAACAGACCTCCTCTTTGAGAATAGTCCATCGTATGCGCGTTACGGAAACCGTATGTTTGTCGGTCAGACATAAGGACTGCCTCCTATCCAAAATTGATAGGAAAACAAAACACCGTGCAGGATGTAAAATATCCTACGCGGTGTAAAAATTATGATGACAAATCAAATGGATTCACAGGCTATTGTAAAAGGAGGGCGACTGGGTATAGTACCCCGGGGTGGTGCGGGAAAGCTCCATGTGGTACTGCCTATCGGCTCCATCACCGGCGCGGACTCAGACCCGAAGCTTTTCGTGGAGAGCCTGGCAGCGTAACATACCCCAGTGAGCCGGCTGCAACCGCACGAGCGCCGACAGATGCAGCCTTACAGCCGGAAGCACTTTTTCAGCACCGTATACTCGCCCAGCACCAGCAGCGTCAGGCTGCTGTCCAGCACGGTTTCCGGCGAGATATTCACATCAGTTTTGTCGTTCCGCTTCACGCCGAGGATGTTGACGCCGTACTTTCGGCGGATGTCCAGCTCACCGATGCTGTGCCCCTGCCAGCTGTCCGGGACGGCGACCTCGATAATGGCGTGCTTCTCGCCCAGCTCCATGTAGCTGAAGATGTGGTTGGCGGTGTACCGGATGGCCGCCCACTTCGCCAGCTGCTTTTCCGGGTATGTCACCGCGTCCGCGCCGTTGCGCAGCAGAAATTTTGCCTGCACATCCCGTTCGGCGCGGGACACCACATATTTCGCCCCCAGCTCCTTGAGCAGGGATGTCGTTTCCAGCGAGTTCTGGAAGTCTCCGCTGATGGTAACGTAGCAGACGTCGTAGTTTCCAACGCCCAGTGAGCGCAGAAAATCCACGCGGGTGCTGTCACCGATCTGTGCGTTGGTGACAAAGGGCATACACTCGTTGACGCGCTCCTCGTCTCTGTCCACCGCCATGACCTGATGCCCCAGCTCGCTCAGCTGCATGGCAAGGTGCCGCCCGAAGCGGCCAAGTCCGATCAATAATACGTTTTTCATCGTGCGCTCCTTTCAGCCTACGGTGATCATTTCCTTCGGGTACCGGGCATAGGTCAGATCATGCCCGGAGAATGCGGCGTAGATCAGGGTCAGTCCCCCGACACGCCCGAAGAACATCAGCAGAATGAGAATGCCCTGCGACAGCGTACCCAGCTGCGGCGTCAGCCCCAGTGTCAGCCCTACCGTTCCGGCAGCGGATGCCGTTTCATAGAGACAGGCACCGAGCGGCAGTCCCTCCGCCGCGCTGATGACCGCCGCGCCCGCGAAGGTCAGCCCCAGATACAGCAGCAGGATGGCGGCGGCGTTCCGCACAGCGGAGGGCTCCAGTCTGCGCTTGAAAAGCTGCGGATCCTCTCGCCTGCGGAAAGCGGCGACCGCGTTGGCGGCCAGCACAGCCAGTGTCGTTACCTTCATGCCGCCCGCCGTGGAGCCGGGCGCGCCGCCGGTCAGCATCAGCAAAATCGTGACCGCCTGTGAGGTATCGCTCATTTTCGTCAGGTCTGCGGTGTTGTAGCCTGCCGTTCGCGGTGTGACCGCCTGAAAGAGCGACGCCAGAACGCGCTGTCCCGCGGGAAGCTCTGCAAAGTCTGTCAGGAAGAAGAGCAATGCCGGAAGCGCGATCAGGATGACAGTTGCGCCCAGAATGACCTTGCTCTGCATCCGGTACCGCCGCAGGTGCAGCCGGTGGGTGCAGACATCGTCCCATGTCAGAAAACCGATACCGCCCACGACGATCAGCAGCATGATGACGATATTGATCAGCGGGTCGGCCGTGTACGCCGTCAGGGAAGGGTAGAGGGCATCTGCCCGCCCCAGAATATCGAACCCCGCGTTACAGAAGGCGGAAACGGAGTGGAATACTGCCAACCACACGCCCCGCAGTCCGTAGTCCCGGCAGAATGCCGGCAGCAGCGCAAGAGCCCCGACCAGCTCCACAAGGAATGTTCCCTTCAGGACAAAACGTGTCAGGCGCACGATGCCGCCCACTGCCGGAGCAGAGATGGCGTCCTGCATGGCACTGCGCTCCTTCAGCGAGATATTCCTGCCGGAGAGCATCAAGAACGTTACCGCCGCCGTGATGACACCTAAACCGCCGATCTGGATCAGCAGCAGGATGACGGTCTGTCCGAACGCTGACCAGTAGCTGCCGGTGTCCTGCACCACCAGTCCTGTCACGCAGACGGCGGAGGTGGAGGTAAACAATGCCTCGTGAAACGGCGTCCATGTGCGGCTTGCGGTGGCGATGGGCAGCATCAGCACCAGCGCGCCCAGCAGGATCACACCGGCAAAGCCGAGGATCATGATCTGGAAGGATGTCAGATGGCGTTTCAGATGGAAACCGGTTTCTGTCACGGGACTCACCTCCTAAAATCGACTGCGTTCCCAATTGCGCGTACAGTATAGCACGGTTTTCGCGCTTCGGCTATGTAGATTTTGTTAAATTTTCGGCTCAAAACGACGGAGAGCGACTGTGAATCTTTCTTTAATTTTTACAAAAATTGTTGCATTTTCTTTGCAATTACAGTATGATATGCCCCGCGCTAATATTTTGAGGAATTTCGCAGACTCTTCTCCAAGGGGAGGCCTGCGGCAGGAGACATATATGCTGAAGACAAAACCCAATGAGATCGAGATATTGAATCACCCTCAGGAGCCTTGCGAGGCGCCTGAAACGACGAAGGGCCTCCGCCGCGGCCTGTGGCAGGCGTGGCTCCGCAGCCTGCTGCTGTTCTGCTGTGCCAGTGTCTATGTGGAGCTGTGTCTGCACCTGTGCGTCTATCGATCACTGGACAGGCGGACGGTCTATCTGGTATTGTTCGGACTGCTGGGCGGCACGGTCTGTACACTGCTGACCACGCACCTTCCCAAGATTGCCCGGCAGATCGTGGGCACGCTTCTGGTCGCCGTGCAGGTGCTGTTTGCCGAGGTGCAGCTGGTCTACCATGCCATCTTCGGCAGCTTCATGCCCATCAGTCAGGTGAGCATGGGCGGAAATGTCATCACCAATTTCGACTCGCAGATCCTGTACAGCATCGGCAAGAACATCGTTCCCGTCCTTCTGCTGCTGGTGCCGCTGATCGTGATGATCCTCTGCCTCACTCTGCGGAGGATAAAAGTACTGAAGGTACGGCTTGGCTGGAAGCAGGCGCTGGCCACGCTGGGCATCCTGCTGACGCTGCTGCTGGCTACGATGGGCATTATGTACGCCGGGCGGGGCAAATCATTCTCCGTCTACAAAACCTTCACCAATGTGAACACCTCCACCGACAGCAGCTATAAGAGCGTGGGTATGCTGGCGACCACGGTGCAGGAGCTTCGCTATATGGCCTTCGGCAGCAGCGGCAGCGTCATCATTACGCCGTCCCCGCTGGGTACAGACACCAGACGGCTCTACAGCAGCAATTCCTATAATGTGATTGAGCGCATCGACTTCACGAAGCTGGCGGAGTCCACGGATGATGCCATGCGCAAAACCACGGACGAATACCTGGCGCAGGTGACACCCACCCGGAAGAACAACTACACCGGGCTGTTGGAGGGGTACAACCTGATCACCATCTGCGCTGAGAGCTTCTGCCCCTGGTTCATCAGTGAGGAGCTGACACCCACCCTGTACAAGCTGTCCCACACGGGCATTATCTTCGATAATTACTACGGCACGTTCCAATCCGTCACCACCAATGGTGAGTACACCATGTGTATGGGGCTTTACCCGGATATGTCCCGCACTAAGACGGATTCCAGCTTCAACGTGGCGGGCACCAACTACCTGCCCTTCTGCCTGGGCAATGCCCTGAGAGAAAAAGGATATCAAGCCTGGGGCTATCACGACTATATCGGCGATTTCTACAACCGGAACATCACCCACGCCAACATGGGCTATACCTTTAAGGCGGCGGACTCCGGGCTGGATATAAAGATCGACTGGCCCTCCTCCGATCTGGAGATGATGGAGGCCTCGGTGGACGACTATCTCAGCAGCAAGGAGCCCTTCCACGCCTATTACATGACCTTCAGCGGCCACTATCAGTACAACTGGGACAACGCTATGAGCGCTAAAAACCGGGATGTGGTGAAGGATCTGCCCTACTCCGAGCCGGTGAAGGCGTATATTGCCTGCAATCTGGAGCTGGAGAACGCGCTGACCTACCTGATGGATCGGCTGGAGCAGGCGGGCGTGGCCGATAAGACCTGCATCGTACTGACCAATGACCACTATCCCTACGGCCTGACGGCGGATGAGTACAACGAGCTGGCGGGGCAGGAGATGGATCTCACCTTCGAGAAGTATCGCAACAGCTTTATCTGCTACGTTCCCGGTCTCTCCGAGAACATCGTGGTGGATGAGTACTGCTCCACGGCGGACATCCTGCCCACGCTGCTGAACCTGTTCGGCGTGGAGTACGACTCCCGGCTGCTGGCGGGCACCGACGCGCTGTCCAACGGCGTACACATAGCGGTGCTGTCGGACAAGTCATTCCTGACGAAGGCCTTCCGCTATGATGCCGGTACGGAGACGGTGATCCCCGCTGACGAGAGCATCACCATCTCTGACGAGCAGCTGGAGGCCTACCGGCTGTATGTGGACAATAAGTTCCAGATGTCCAGCAACATCGTCAACAGTGACTACTACGCCCACGTTTTCGGCAAGGCGTCCAGCGGCGGCAAGCTGGAGGATACGGTGGTGTTTATGGACATCACGGGCATTTTCAACCAGGCCAGCGTCCTCTATATGTACCGCAACGGATATATAGACCCGGAAGCGCCGGACACCTTTGGCGGAAAGGCCACGGCAAAGGTGGGCGAATTCGTGGATGTGCTGTACCGCATCTCCCAGCGGCCGGAGACGGACAATACCGCCCTGCCGCCTGACTATGAAACCGAGGAATTCAACGGCTCCGCCTGCCCTTACTACGACGCCGTGTGCTGGGCGTATCAAACGGGGCTGCTTCGCCAGGAGGACCTGCACACCGGCTACGATGATGATATGGATTATCAGACGGCCTGTCTGCTGATCTATCGCTACGCCGCCATGTCCGGCATTGACACCCGTGTGGATCAGGAGCTGCTGCGGCAGACCATGCGGGAAAATCCCCGGCTCAGCGGCGAGGCCGTCAAGGCCATGCTGTGGTGTGACGATCGGGACATCACCACCCGCGACAGCGAGATGGGTGAGCTGCTGGCAGCCTATGACACCCACATCAGCCGGTACCAGATGACCTCGTTCCTGTTCTATCTGTGTACCTATGAGTTGAACTCGCGAAGCGAAGCATAATGCAGAATAAAGGTGCGTGAGGAGATCATCCGTCACGCACCTTTTTGTGTATAAGCGCCACTCTCCCTTGCATGCTGCTCCGCCGCGTCCTCAAGGCCCGGCAGCTGTGCGGGCAAAGCTTGTGTCATGCGGCGCAGGGCATCACGACTCACGCCGTGCATCGCCATGTCGCGAAGATATTGCGCCATTGTCACTTCCCATGGTGGATCAGCCGGGTCACCGCAGTCAGCAGAAATTTTCCTCGGCCTTCCCCCAACTGGTACTATGCTATGCCGGGTCGGAAATGATATGTTGTGCTGGGTACATTGACTCTTGCTTTTTAACAGGACATAGAATATGCTGAAAACAAAAAGACGAGGTATGTATATGAACTTGTTGATGACACTGGATCGGAACTACGTTCCGCAGCTGAATGTGATGCTGTTCTCCGCGCTGCACAGCGACAGCACCGCGTATTTTGACGTGTACCTGCTGCACGACGAGGGACTGTCAGAGGAGGATGTGGCGGGAACGCGAGTACTGCTGGGACAGCGGGGGACGCTGCACCTGATACGAGTGGACGAGGACGGTCTGGCGGACGCGCCCACCTCCGACCGCTACCCGAAAGCCATTTACTACCGTATTTTTGCGGCCAAATATCTGCCGGACACGCTTGATCGGGTGCTGTATCTTGACCCGGACATCGTGGTGCGCCAGAGCCTGCGGGAGCTGTATGAGATGCCGATGGGCACGGCGTTCTTCGCCGCAGCCACCCACATCCGCGGCTTTCTGCACCGTTTCAATGAGCTGCGTCTGGACATGGACGAGGACAGTCCCTATATCAATTCCGGCGTCATGCTGATGAATTTGCAGGCACTGCGGGCGAAGCAGGATACGCAGGCGGTATTCGACTACATGGAGGCGCACAAGGGGCGGCTCATGCTGCCGGATCAGGACATCATCAGCGCCCTGTACGGACAACGTATCCTGCCGCTGGATCCCATCCGCTACAATATGACGGAAAAGCTGTTTTCCCTCCACCGGCACAACGGGGACGGCATGACGCTGGAGGACGTGCGGCGAGAGTCGGCGGTCATCCACTACTGTGGGCGGAACAAGCCCTGGAAACCGGGATATTTGGGCGAGCTGGACGTGTTCTATAATGAAGCAGTCTCTCAAATGTCAGAGAACGGTCATCATTGAATTATTTTTGTATCATATATGGCAATAAAGTGCGGCAGTTCAGCTTCTGAACTGCCGCACTTTTTCCTCACCCCACGCGGCGTCGAAGCTGATGGCACAGACCCGCTGGTTCCGCTCCACGGAATAGATGGGGAGCTGCCGCGTGGAGGCGGCGGTGCTGACGGAGGCCGGATAGCTCACCACATAGAAGATCGCCGCCGCCAGCACCAGCGCCGCGCCTCCCACCATGTACCAACGCCGCAGCAGGAATACCTTTACCTTTTTCATATCGCATCCGCGCCCCTTTCGGTTTTTTAGTGCCATTGTATGCCGCCGAACGCCCATCCAGCACTGGCATTTTTGTTGCCAAGCGGTGGGAATGGCGGTATAATCGTGGTACGCGGCACGCGGCGAAAGGAGTACGGCTTATGCACAACGAGACAGCTGAGCGCAAGTGGGCGTTCCGTCCTCTGACGGAGGGCGACATCGAGGCCTATCTGGATATCTACCTGAACGCCTATCCGGCGTACAAGGCGCTGGACGCCGAGTGCCGGCAGCACTACCGGGAGAAGCACCTTCTGGAGCTGCGGGAGGACAGCCAGACCCGCACGGTGGGGCTTTTCGAGGGCGATACGCTCATCGGCACCATGAAGCTCATCCTGTTCTCCATGAATTTCTTCGGACAGATGCAGCCCGCCTGCGGCCTGATGGCACTGGAGGTGCATCCGCTCCACAAGAAAAAGGGCGCGGCGCTGGCCATGGTGCGGTATTTCGAGGACTATGCCCGGGAAAACGGCGCGCTGCTGACGCTGCTGCTGCCGTTCCGCATCGACTTCTACCGCCGGATGGGCTACGGCTTTGCCGGAAAGCTGTACGAATATCACCTGCCGACGGCGGCGCTGCCGAGGCTGGATGAGGAGGCGCGGCGGCATCTGCGGCTTTTGCAGCCGGAGGATTTCGACGCCGTGCTGGAATGCCAGCGACGCTTCGCGGCGAAAAACCACGGCATGGTGGAGAAGTTCGACGAGGAGGTGCGGGCCGCCAGAGACGATATGCAGGTGCGGCGCATGGGCTGGTACGATGGCGGCGGCACGCTGCGGGGCTACGCGGCGTACCGCTTTGAGAATGCCAGCGACGTCAACTACACCCAGAACCGCCTCAGCGTGGAGGAGCTGGTCTATGAGAACGGCGGCGTACTGCGGGCGCTGCTGGGCGGCCTGCGGATGCAGGAGGATCTGGCGCAGACCGTGTGCCTGCGCACCGGCGAGGAGGATTTCCATCACCTGCTGGACGACCCGCAGGACGTGTCAAAGAACTACATCGACTACGGCTTTTTGCAGACCAACGTGTCCGCCGTAGGCACGATGTTCAAGCTGGTGGACGGCCAGCGTTTTGTGGAAAAAACCGCCTACCGTCCGTTCCCGGCGGGGACGCTGACGGCGGCGTTCCGCTACCGGGACGAGCTGGCGGGCGAGCAGCGCTGCCTGCGCCTCGCCTTCGCGGCGGGACGGTGGACTGTGGCTGCGCCGGACGCGGCGGCGGATGTGACCGTCGACTGCCGGCAGGGGGATCTGGCATCACTGCTGATGGGCTCCTGCGGGCTGGAGGGGCTGCTGCGGCTGGGCGCCGCCACCGCCGACGACGGGGAGAAGGCCATGGAGCTGGCGCGGCTGCTGCACTGGGGGCAGAAGCCGTGGCTCAACGCCGACTATTGAGCAGATTATAAGCACCCCGCCGCACCTCTTGAAGTGACCCTGATAAGCGGGGAGTTACGTGCGGCGATCCGGGACACGAGCCGATCCGAGATGATATAACTGGTCGGCTCACTGCTGTACACCTCCGCGGCAATTCTCTTGCCATAAAAAACACCCCATTTCTCCGTGCAAGTATGGCGTCATACTTGCCTGACAAATGGGGTGCATTTCACACACAGGGCGTGAAGCTTTTTTATGTGTTCTTTTCGTACAGCACCGCTAACCCGTACAGCAGCAGATCCTCGTTGAGCAGGATCTCATGCTGGCAGATGGGGACGATGCAGCGCGCCAGTCCGCCGGTAGCCACCACGGTGGCCTTCTGCCCCAGCTCGGCTTCCATGCGGTCGATCATGCCGTCCAGCAGCAGGGCGGTACCCAGAATGCTGCCGCTCTTCATGCAGTCCACCGTGTTGGTGCCGATGGCCTTGGGGGGCGCGTCCAGCGAAATGCTGGGCAGCAGCGATGTGTTGGACGCCAGCGCGGACAGCGAAAGCTGTACGCCGGGGATAATAGCGCCGCCGCGGAACGCGCCGTCAGCGTCCACCGCCGTCACGGTGGTGGCGGTACCCATGTCGATGATGATAAGGGGCGGCTGGTAGATATCCAGCGCGCCGACGGCCGCCACCAGCAGGTCACTGCCCAGTGTGGTGGGATCGTCGATCTGTACTGTCAGGTCGGAGCGGATGGTGTTGTCCGCCACGAGGGGGACAACGCCGGTCAGCATCTTTACCGCCGCGGACAGGGAGCGGGTCACCTGCGGCACGACCGAGGAGATGATGGAACCGTCAATGGCGTCCGGCGTGATGTGGGCGAACTCCAGCAGACGGCTCATGGTCACGGCATACTCCGCACCGGTGGCCACACGATTCGTGGCCATGCGGCAGAGATACCGAATAGTCCGACCCTCCATGCAGCCCATGACGATATGGGTGTTTCCAATGTCCAGTGCAAGGAGCATGGTCGTTACCTCACTTTCCGTTCTGCACGGCGGTCTTGCGGGCAGCCAGCTTGCCGCGGCTGAACACCACGGCCTTGGCGATCACGGCACCGGTGAAGAAGCACACGATGGCCTCCACAAGGCCGTTGATGCCCACAAAGGCGATGATGAACAGGAACGGGTTGGCGCTGCCCAGCGCCTCCACAAAGCCCTGAATGAAGTCGGTGCGGTAGAAGCACAGGCACAGGGTGGACATAAACAGCGCGGTGTTGCTCAGTGCGCCGCACAGACCGGCAGCGCCGAAGGACCACAGGTTGCTCTTGTCCAGCTTGCTCAGACCCTTGAACACCAGACCGCAGATCCAGCCGGCCAGAATACGGGTGGGGACGCAGACAAGGAAGGTGAGGAAGGGGTTGATGCCCATCAGCACCACACCAAAGCTGCTCTTGCCGAAGCACTCCCAGAAGCTGATCAGACCGAACACACCGCCCAGCAGCGCACCGGCGGCGGGACCCATGACGATGGCGCCCACGATGACGGGCACCAGCATGATGGTGATCTCCAGACCGGCGGTCTTGATCATGCCGAGACCCGTCAGCTCCAGAAGGAGCAGGATGGCGATGAGCACAGACAGCTGCACCATGTCCTGCACGGAAATTTTCGTGCGTTTCGTTTCGTTATTCATATGTTACCTCCTGCTGCCGCCTCCGTCCAGCAGAGTGCGGCGCGCTTATATGATACTATATTTTTCTCCATTTGCAAGAGAAAATTTGCAACAATTTACGGGATCAAGGACATGGCGGGATTTGGCGGGATCGTCAAAGTATTGTCAAAGTGAGGGGGATAGACGGCGGGGAAAACGCAAGGAGAGACGGCGGAGCCGTCTCTCGTTTGCAGTCATCTTTAGGTGTTCGGGGCTGACGATAATGGGCAGTCAGGTACTCTCAGAAGGAGCCCTTGATCTCCATGATAGCCACCACGACGCACAGCAGGCCGAAGGCCACGATCAGCGTACCGGCCAGCTTCTTTTTCTGCTTGAGCTGGAACATCATCACGCCCACCAGCGCCATGCTCAGCGCCAGAAGGATCATGCTCAGACCCGGTATGTACAGGACATTGAGCTTTCGCAGCACCCACAGCAGCATGGACAGCACCAGCAGCACGATGGCGATATTCTTCTTCGTATTCATGGACATATCTCTCTACCTCCCCCGGCGGGTGGGCCGCCTGTTGTCAGTGTACCGTATCCGGTGCGGAAATACAAGGCCTTTCCATTACGACTCCCGGAGAATTTTGCCCTTCAGGATGGCGGCCACCGTTTTGGCGTCGGTCAGCGTGCCGTCCATGCACTGGCGCACCGCCTCGTCCAGCGGGACGCGCAGCGGCTCCAGAAACTCGTCCTCATCCGGGTGGGTAGCCCCGAAGTGGAGATCCTGCGCCATGTAAAGGTACAGCGTCTCACCGTAGCAGCCCGGCGAGGGGATGAGCGTTCCCAGCTCCGTCCATGTGTCGGCGGTGGCGCCCACCTCCTCCTGCAGCTCCCGCTGGGCGGTGATGAACGGCGGCTCTCCCGGCTCGCGCTTGCCGGCGGGGATCTCCGTCAGGACACGCTCGAAGGGATAGCGGTACTGGCGCACCAGCAGTACGCGGTCCTCGCTGTCGATGGCGAGGATCGCCACGCCGCCGGGGTGCTCCACCACCTCGCGGGTACCCTCCTTGCCGTTGGGGAGACGCACGGTGTCGAATCGCACACGGATGATGCGGCCCTTGAATACCTCGCGGCTGTCGATGGTTTTTTCAGTCAGCTCCATGCTGAACGCTCCTTCCGTCGTTTTTTCGCAGTATAGCACACCCAGCGGCAAAATACCAGCAAAATACCTGCTGACACCCCTCTTGCGTCCCGGCGTAAAATGTGGTATAATCCCTCCCAAATTCGGAAAGGAGGCCCGCCATGGAAAAGTCCGGCATCAAGCTCGCTGCACAGAACCGCAAGGCCCATCATGACTATTTCGTGGAGGACCGCTACGAGGCCGGTATCGAGCTGTTTGGCACAGAGGTCAAATCCATCCGCAACGGCGCGCTGAACCTGAAGGACTCCTTCTGCGTGGCCAAGGACGGGGAGATCTACGCATACAGCCTGCACATTTCGCCCTACGAGCAGGGCAACATCTTCAACCGCGACCCGGATCGTCCCAAGCGTCTTTTGCTGCACAAGCGGGAGATCCGGAAGCTCCACGACCTGCAGAAGCAGGACGGCTACGCCCTGATCCCGCTGTCCGTCTACTTCAAGAACTCCCGCGTGAAGGTGGAGGTGGGTCTGTGCAAGGGCAAAAAGACCTACGACAAGCGGGACGCCGTGGCGAAGCGGGACGCCAAGCGGGAGATGGAACGCGCCATGCGGGAGAAAAACCGCGGCTGACACAACGACAGAAAAGAGGAAACGGTTATGGCAAATAATCCTATCGTCACCATCGAGATGCAGGACGGCGGCATCATCACCTGCGAGCTGTATCCCGACATCGCGCCTCAGAGCGTGTACAACTTTATTTCGCTGGCAAACGCCGGGTTCTATGACGGCCTGATCTTCCACCGCGTCATCCCCGGCTTTATGATCCAGGGCGGCTGCCCCGACGGAAACGGCATGGGCGGCCCCGGCTATTGCATCAAGGGCGAGTTCGATGCCAACGGTGTCAGCAACGACCTGCGCCATACCAGAGGCGTGCTGAGCATGGCCCGTGCGCAGGCCATGGACTCCGCCGGCAGCCAGTTCTTCATCATGCACAAGGACGCGCCCCATCTGGATGGGCAGTACGCCGCCTTCGGCTGCGTGATGGACGGCATGGATGTGGTGGATCGCATCGTCAACCAGCCCCGGAACATGATGACCAACAAGCCTAAGAAGGATCAGGTCATGGCTAAGGTCACGGTGGATACCCACGGCGAGACGTACCCGGAGCCGGAGAAGCTGGCCGATCCGTTCCGGAGATAAAACACATTTCACAGCATTTACACCGGCGGGGAGTTTCCCCTCCCCGCCGTCCCATACGGGGCTGTACCGGTTTCGACGGGGGTGTGGAGGCTGGATAAGCGGGCGGCGGCGCCTGACCGCCATAAAACGGGCAATTTAAAATTAACTGACAACACTAACACTGTTGCCGTCGCTGCTTAAGCAGTGACCGTCTGAACCGGAGAGGCCACCGGCCGGGGAAGGCGTCGTTTAGGTGGCGTCCGTGAGGCGGGTAAGAGTTGCCCCGCCCACGCATCATGACTCTACTGAACCGCAAAGTCTGTCCGGTGTCTTTGCGGGGAGGGAATGTTGAAACCTGACTGCGCCCGGAGAAAGTCCTGTTAAAGCGCTTTCGGACAGGGGTTCGACTCCCCTCATCTCCACCAAAAAGGTATTGGACGAACACCTATTTCTTCAGCGGCGGCTTCGCCGTAAAGTGTTTGCTCTGATCCACAACAGAAAAGCGCCGTCTTGGGAGTGATCCCGAGACGGCGCTTTTTTGCTATCCGC
>ENA-UONY01002026-UONY01002026.1-human-gut-metagenome-genome-assembly--contig:-CS9-NODE-2026-length-15220-cov-4.376855_pt1 | contig 15220 bp, 12 predicted proteins | sample MGYA00242465_ERZ724012 | MGnify/ENA metagenome assembly ERZ724012 | reverse complement strand
CGAATTCGCCGGAAATGGACGAAAGACGGAAGTCTTTCCCGCCGGGCGGCCCAGTGGACCGCCCCTACGCAAGGAACGAGCCTTAGCTGTACGCGTATACCCTCGGGGAAGGTAGGTGGGCTCCTGCGCTAGATGTGCTGGCAGAGAATGCAGGTATCGGTCTGATGTATTTAGGCAAAATGGAGCGCGGTGTCAAAGTGCCCAGTATGCAGATGTTTATCAAGTTGATTAATACTTTGGAGATTTCTGCGGACTATGTTTTGCGTTATGAGGCAGTTTCCGGAAAGGACTATGTGTTTGATGAGATTACGGAAAAGCTGGAACCTCTAACACCGAAGCAGCGAAAAACTGCATCAGATATTTTAGATGCATATATCAGTAATTTGAAACCAGAAATGTGATTGTATGCACCATGCTGCTTCTGCCACCGCTTCCCTTTCATAAAAATTTACGAAGACCTTAGTGTATAGCGTGGAAACAATACGATTTGCTAGTTCCGCTGCTTTTGAATTGTGCATATACTTAACAAATAGTATGCAATATGAGGTGTACAGAATGGACAAGCTGGTGTTGGGTAAACGAATTTGTGAAGCCAGGAAGGCGCGCGGCTGGACACAGGAGATGTTGGCGGAGCGGGCCGATATTGGTACGATGTATCTTGGAGAGATTGAGCGAGGGATTAAGGCACCCAGCATGAAGGTGTTCATCAAGCTTTTGAACGCCCTTGACATTTCCGCTGATTACGTGTTGCGTTATGAGGTCCATTCCGGAAAGGAACATGTCTTTGATGAAATGACTCAAAAGCTGGAGCATTTAACTCCGAAACAACGAAAAACGGCAACGGATATCTTGGATGCTTATATAAAAAATCTGGACCCATGAGCCATTGGATGTTTGATCTGAAGGAACAGGGGCGAGTTGCAAAGCAGAGCAATTTGCAACTCGCCCCTTTTTCAAGTTGGCCCATCCCATGCCGCCCTGTCCCGCCAGTGTGGAATCAAGAAGTCCTGGGTTTGCTGTGAAATGCTGCCGCTCTGGCCTTGCATCTTTTGAAAAAACCGGTATAATAGAGCCAGAATTTGTGAAGCAAGCGAGGAATGGAAGCATATGACCACAAAAGATTACCAAACGAAAGGCTCTTTACGGATTTTTTTCTCTTACTTTAAGCCCCACTTGCGGCTGTTTCTTCTGGATATGCTCTGCGCCCTTATGGTGGCGGCCATTGATTTGGCTTTTCCATTGGTGTCCCGCAAGGCTATGTACACCTGGCTGCCGGACCGTGCCTACCGGGTCTTTTTCCTGGTGATGGCAGTGGTGGTGGTGGCCTATGTGCTGCGCAGTGTGCTCAACTATGTGATCTGCTACTGGGGTCACACCTTTGGCATCCGGGTGGAGGCGGACATTCGCCGGGATCTCTTTACCCATATGCAGGATTTGGGCTTTGACTTTTACGACCGGAACCGGACCGGCCAATTGATGAGCCGCCTCACCTCGGATCTGTTTGACCTGACGGAGCTGGCCCACCATGGGCCGGAGGACACGGTGACCTCTTGCATCACCATTGTAGGCGCGCTGGTGGTGATGTTCACCATTCAGTGGAGGCTGGCTCTGGTGGTGGCGGTGCTGATTCCCATTTTTGCTCTGGTGGTGACCGCTCAGCGTAAGCGCATGATGACGGTCTCCAAAGAGGTCAAGCAGAAGGTGGGCCACATCAATACGGAAATTGAGTCCTCCCTCTCCGGCATCCGGACGGCCAAGGCCTTCGCCAACGAGTGCTGGGAGAACGACCGGTTCAGCCGGGCCAATGGAAAGTACAAGACCTCCAAGCGCCAGTTCCACAAGGCCATGGCGCGGTTCAGCTCCACCATGGAGTTCTTCCTGTGCAGCCTCCAGGTGGTGGTGATTGCCTTTGGCGGCTTTTTGATTATGCGCAACCAGATGGATCTGGTGGACCTGCTGACCTTCTCCTTGTACATTGGTACCTTCGTCAGTCCCATGCGGAAGCTAGCCAACTTCTCGGAGATGTTCGCCAGCGGCTTTGCCGGTCTGTCCCGGTTCCGGGACATTATGGCCACGGAACCCAGCCAGAAGGACGCGCCGGATGCCCAGGAGCTGGGGCAGGTGCAGGGGAGAATTGACGTGGAGCACGTCTCCTTTTCCTACGATGGAGATCTGGCGGTGCTTCACAATGTGGACCTCCATGTGCAGCCCGGGGAGACGGTGGCCATTGTGGGCCCCTCCGGTGGCGGCAAATCCACCTTGTGCCAGCTGATTCCCCGGTTCTATGACGTCTCTTCCGGCAGCATTCGCATTGACGGGGTGGACGTGCGCCAGGTGAAGCAGAGGTCCATCCACCAGAACATCGGCATTGTCCAGCAGGATGTATTCCTCTTTGCCGATACGATCTTTGAGAATATCCGCTACGGCAAGCCGGACGCCACAGAGGAAGAGGTGTACGAGGCGGCCCGGAGGGCGGAAATTTATGACGACATCCTGGCTATGCCCGATGGCTTTGACACCTATGTGGGGGAACGGGGGGCACTCCTGTCCGGCGGCCAGAAGCAGCGGGTGTCCATTGCCCGGATCTTCCTGAAGAACCCGCCCATTCTGATTCTGGATGAGGCAACCTCCGCCCTGGATTCCGTCACCGAGGCCAAGATTCAGCGGGCCTTTGACAACCTGTCCAAGGGCCGGACCACCCTCATCATCGCCCATCGCCTTTCCACCATCCGCTCCGCCTCCCGCATCGTCTCCATTGCAGACGGTGTCATCCAGGAGGAGGGGACCCATGCAGAGCTTCTGAAACGGGGCGGCCTGTATGCTGACCTGTATAAGACCCAGAGCAATCTGGCCTGCTGACCGGGGACGGGCAGGCAAAAGAAGACGATTTTTGGGTGTTTCCCACGGAAATCCATTTTGGGCTTGTAGAGCGCATGCCCCGGCACACGCTCCTTACAAGTATGGAAATGGGGCGGGCCGAGTCGTCCCGCCCTACGGAAAGAAAAGCGGGAAATCAAACATGGATTTCCGTGGGCGTTTCCTCTGTGTGCTTGACTGTTTATTTGAAATGTTGTATGATGATATCAAACATTTGGACTAAAGGAGGGCGGACCTTACGGATACGAACCGAGTGAAATTGGCCATGGAGTGGTTGCAACGCACCATTTTTCAGGACGAAGCGATCCAGTCCAAGCGCCAGGTACACAATGAGCCTTTACCTGCCCCAATCCGCGCCGCCCGCTCCCTGGAAGAGGGAACGTTCGCTTACCGGCAGTCCCGGGAGTCCATTTTTGTGAAGCAGGCAAAGGTGCTTGCAAATTACGAAGATGACTATGTTTATGAAAAACCGGTTCTGCGCTATTATCCCACCTACCAGTCTCTGACGGATCAGGAGCTGCGGGGGTATTTTTCCTGGCGGACGAAGCTGCGCAGGGGGGATGTGCAGAAAACGTCTCTATCCTACGCGTTTCTTTACATCTACGAGCTTCTCAACCAAATCGGCGTGACAGATCCTTTGGACGGCTACCGAAAATTGAAGGATTTCCAAAGCGTCTATGGCGAACTGGAGCGAGGCGTTCTCCCGTATTTAAACAGATGGCTGGTGGATTACGTCGTCTATTATGAGCTGGACCCGGCCCTGCTGGCAAACACCGCCCAGATTTCCTTTGACCGAGCCCTGGCGGTACTTGCGAACATCCAGCGCCACGACAGCCGTCAGATTATGGAAGCAGTCAACTTCCTGGTCCCCGCTCTGGCACGCTCCAAGTTTTACAGAGAACGCCGAGAGGACGTGGACGCCGTGGTCCCTCGGGTACTTCGCCAGGTGTCGGCACACTGCGACAGACGGTGCAAAAGAACCATGGTCGAGCAGTATTTTGGCGCTTACAGCGAACTCCCGGTGACGCTTTTTGAAGCGGCAGTTTTTTTGGAACGGGCAAAGATGCGAAACAGTGAGTTCGCTATGGATGAAATCTGCACCTACCGCTGCAGAAACGGTTTCTGGTCCGTGCAAAAGTACGCCTGTCCGGAACACCCAAGCACAAAGCTGACCGAGCTGATTAAAACCATAGATTCCGTGATGCGGGAATGTTATGCCTACCGGTATCCGGTCAAGCGGATGCTGGACACCAAATGGATCTTGAAACTCATAGAGGAAGAGACCCGTGGGTTCCTGGCAGAGAAAAGGGCTGCCCAAGACAAGAAAATCAGCATTGACGATTCCCAGCTGGCCAAGATCCGCCGGGATGCTGCCGTAACCCAAGACAAGCTGATCGTGGGGGAGGAAGCTGTGGAAGCCCAACCGGAGCCGGCCCCGGAACGGGCAGTGCCGGAATGCGAAACCACCCAAACGCCATTGAGCAAAGAAGAATACCGCTTGCTTCAGTGCCTCCTATACGGCAGGGACTATGACTGGGTGCAATCCTCCGGCCTGATGCTCTCTGTTCTGGTGGACAGCATCAACGAAAAGCTGTTTGACGAATTTGCAGACTCGGTGCTGACCCTGGACAGCCGGCCGGAGCTGATTGAGGATTATATACAAGACTTGAAAGAGATGGTGCGCCCATGAAGATACCGAAAAGAATCGCCCAAGCTTTGATGAACTCCCTCAAAGGCGGTGTCGTTCCGCGGGTCGGGCTTCCCTACATTGCCGTTGGGCGGAAGGATGAAATTGACGCGCTGCTCCACGATGTGGACATCATTGCCGAAGGCGGCGCTTCCTTCCGCTTCATCGTGGGCAAATACGGCAGTGGGAAGAGCTTCCTGCTGCAAACCATCCGCAACTATGTGATGGCAAAAAACTTTGTGGTAGTGGATGCTGACCTCTCCCCGGAGCGCCGCCTGCAGGGGACACGGGGGCAAGGGCTGGCAACCTACAAGGAGCTCATCCGCAATATGTCCACCAAGACTAAGCCGGAGGGCGGCGCACTGTCGCTGATCCTGGACCGCTGGATCAGCCATGTCCAGCAGGAGGTGATGGTTTCTGAGAACCTAAGCATCACGGCGCCACGGCTGGCTGATCTTGTGGAAAAGCGGATTTCCGCTGTCATCTACTCCCTGAATGAAATGGTGCACGGCTTTGATTTTGCCCGGCTGCTGACCTTATATTATCGGGCGCACATTTCTGGCGATGATGGAACCAAGGCCAAGGTTCTGAAGTGGTTCCGGGGCGAATACGGGACCAAAACCGAGGCCCGGCAGGAGCTGGGGGTCAATATCATCATCACGGACGATGACTGGTACGAATATCTGAAGCTTTTTGCCTGCTTCCTGAAGCAGGCGGGCTACGCCGGTATGCTAATTCTGATTGACGAGCTGGTGAATATTTATAAAATTCCCAACGCCATCACCAGGCAGTATAATTACGAAAAGATCCTGACCATGTACAACGACACCATGCAGGGTAAGGCCCAGCACTTGGGGCTGATTCTATGCGGCACGCCCCAATGTATGGAGGACCCGCGCCGTGGTGTCTATAGCTACGAGGCTCTGCGCTCCCGCCTGGCAGAGGGGCATTTTGCCGGTGAGCACAAGGATTTGCTCTCCCCCGTGATCCGGCATCCGCCCCTTACCCTGGAGGAAATGTTGATTTTAGTCGAGAAGTTGGCGGACATTCACGCCGGACTTTATGAGTATACCCAGATCGTCACGCAGCAGGATCTGAAGGATTTCATTGAGATTGAATTCGGCAGGATCGGTGCGGACAGCCACATCACCCCCCGAGAGGTAATCCGGGATTTCATTGAGGTGCTGGATATTGTATATCAGAATCCCAGGGTCCAGGTGCGGACACTTTTGGATTCGGAGCAGTTCACCTATGCGCAAAATGCGGTGCAGGAAGCGGAAACGGACCGGGAATTTGCGGAATTTGACCTATAAGGGGGAATCTGTGTTGGGTGCATTTGAACGCTACGCGCCCTTTGTACAGGAGTATATCTACCGCAACCGCTGGGAGAATCTCCGGGCCATTCAGGTTGCCGCCGCGAACGCGATCTTTTACACGGATGAAAATGTGCTTCTGACCGCCTCGACCGCCTCCGGCAAAACCGAAGCTGCATTCTTTCCCATCATCACCCTGTTTTCGGAGGATATGCCTGCGTCCGTGGGCTGTATTTACATTGGCCCTCTGAAAGCGCTGATCAATGACCAGTTCATCCGCTTAAACGACCTGTGCGCCGAGGCGAATATCCCGGTTTGGCACTGGCACGGGGATGTGGCCCAGAGTCATAAGGCAAAGCTGATGAAAAACCCGTCTGGCATCCTGCAAATCACGCCGGAGTCCCTGGAGGCGCTGCTTCTGCATAAGCATGCCGCAATCCCGAAGCTGTTCGGTGACCTGCGGTTCGTTGTGATTGACGAGGTACATTCCCTGCTGAGAGGCGACCGGGGTGGGCAGACCCTGTGCCTGATTGAGCGTCTGTCTCGTATGGCAGGGGTGAATCCCCGCCGCATAGGTCTGTCCGCAACCATCGGAGATCCGGAGGGAACTGGGAAATTTCTATCTCTGGGTACCGGACGGGGAACCGTCATTCCCAAAATTGAGGCGAAAGGCAGCCGGTGGCGGCTCAGCATGGAGCATTTTTATGTCAAGGACACCCAAGCTGCCGAGGATCGGGTGGTTCCCGATGCGCTGCCGGTATTGGAGGAAAAGACCGATGAAGCGCCGCTGAACGCGGACCCGGGAATTGGATATATTTTCGAACACACCCGAGGCAAAAAATGCCTTGTTTTCGTCAATTCCCGGGAAGAGTGCGAGACTGTGACTACCACGCTGCGCCGGTATTGCGAGAACAAGCGCGAGCCGGATCGTTTCCTCATCCACCATGGCAATCTCTCCGCCTCCTACCGGGAAACGGCAGAGGGGGTCATGAAGGACGATTCTCAGTATATGACTACGGTGACTACCGCTACCCTGGAGCTGGGCATCGACATTGGCCGGTTGGAGCGCGCCTTTCAGATCGATGCGCCCTGGACCGTATCCTCCTTTTTGCAGCGCATGGGCCGCACCGGCAGGCGAGAGCTTCCGCCAGAGATGTGGTTTGTGATGCGGGAGGACGAGCCGGAAGCGCGCGCTATGCTGCCTACTACAATCCCCTGGAAGCTGCTGCAGGGAATTGCGCTGGTGCAGCTCTATTTGGAGGAGCGTTGGGTTGAGCCGCCCCGGCTGGATCGGCTGCCCTACAGCCTCCTGTACCATCAGACCATGTCCACCCTGGCCTCCTGCGGCGAGACGTCCCCGCGAGCCTTGGCGGACCGGGTGCTGCGTCTGCACTATTTTCACAGGATTTCTCAGGAGGACTATAAGCTGCTCCTGCGGCATTTGATCAGCACCGATCAGATTCAGCGGACGGAGCAGGGAGGTCTGATCGTAGGCATTGCCGGGGAGCGGGTGGTGAATTCCTTTCAGTTTTACGGCGTGTTTCAAGAAAACGAGGAGTACACTGTCCGCAGCGAATCCCAGGAGCTGGGTACGGTGGTTTTGCCGCCGCCCATCGGAGAAAAGCTGGCCATTGCGGGGCACGTGTGGCAGGTACTGGACGTGGATCACAAGCGCCACCTGGTTTACTGCCAGCAGGTCAAGGGCACCGTCCCCGCTTACTTTGGTCTGTGTCCCGGCGACCTGCACACCAAGATTCTGGAGAAGATGCGCCAGGTGCTTCGAGAGAAGCAGCAGTATCCCTATTTGATGAAAAACGCGGTGGCCCGGCTCGAACAGGCCCGCTTCACGGCCCTTCACGCCGGCACGGCGGAGAAACCGCTCATCCATCTGGGCGGCAATATGTGGTGCCTGCTGCCCTGGGTTGGGACCTATACCTTCCTGGCTATGGAGCGATTCCTGAAAATCAAGTGCGCAGACCGGCTGGGCCTGCGGAATTTTGACTCTGCCAGGCCTTACTTTATGCAGTTCGTTATGAAGGTGGATGCGGATACCTTCTTCCGGATCTTGTTGGAAGAAATCCGAAAACCGATGGACCCGCTGGAGCTGGTTTATCCCAAGGAGCTGCCCCTCTTTGATAAATACGATGAGTACCTGCCGGAGGCATTGGTGAGGAAGGGCTTTGCTTGGGGGGTGCTGGATTTGGACGGGCTTCGGGAGAAGGTCCTGAGCTGGGAAGCTGCGGGGTTTACCAGTCAAACTTGATTGCACATGTTCCAATTCGTCTTCATAGCCGCAATTTTTATGTCACATTTTTCCACCCTTGCGGATACATTGGTGGTAGGGAGTACCTGCGGGCGCTTCCAAAGCGATTGGCAAAGGGGTGGTTTCTATGGACACGTGGTTATCCCTGGACCGGCTTCGGGCTGGGCAGCGGGGGACTGTGGAGAAGATTGGGCTTACCGGTCCACTGGGGCGGAGGCTGACGGACCTGGGGCTGGTGGAGGGAACCCGGGTAGCCTGCCGAATGACGGCGCCCCGGGGAGACCCTCTGGCCTTTGAGCTGCGGGGCACGGTCATCGCCCTCCGAGCGGCAGATGCCCGGAGAATCCTTTGCCGCTTGGAGGGATGAAGGTGACGATTGCAGAAAAGAAGGCGTCCCGGGACTGGGTGGTGGCCTTGGCCGGGAACCCCAATGTGGGGAAGAGCACGGTGTTCAACAACCTCACGGGGATGAACCAGCACACGGGAAACTGGCCGGGCAAGACGGTGAGCTTAGCCAGCGGCCGGGTGCGGTGGGGGGATGAGACTTGTGTTCTGGTGGATTTGCCCGGTACTTATTCTCTGAGCAGCCGCTCCAAGGAGGAGGAAGTGGCGGAGGAATTCATCCAGTCCGGCCAAGCGGACTGCGTGGTGGTGGTCTGTGACGGCACCAGCTTAGAGCGTAATTTGATTCTGACCCAGCAGGTGCTGCAGCGGCAGGACCGGGTGGTGGTGTGTGTCAATCTCATGGATGAGGCAGAGCGAAGCTGCATTCAGGTGGATTGCCAAGCTCTGGAGGAGGCCCTGGGGGTTCCGGTGGTGGCCACGGCGGCAGGCCGGGGCCGGGGAATGGACCGGCTGCGCAGCGTGATTGCCCAGGTGGCTTCCGGAACCCGGAGATGTACGCCCCGCCGGCTGGCGGCGGACTGTACGCCTCAGGACCTGGTCCGGCGGGCGGAAGTTGTGGCAAACCAGGTGGTAGTCCGGGGGGAGAGCCAGTATCGGAAGCGGCAGCTGCGCCTGGACCGGCTGCTCACCAGCCGCCTGACTGGCTTGCCGGTGATGCTGGCGCTGCTGCTGGTGGTGGTATGGCTGACCATCTCCGGGGCCAATTACCCCTCTCAGCTCCTCCAGAGCCTGTTTGATGGGGGGTATCTGTGGCTGACTGGCCTGGCTTCCCGGTGGGGCCTGCCGTGGTATCTGTCCGGCCCGCTGCTGGATGGGGTCTATACCACTGTGGCCCGGGTGGTTGCTGTGATGCTGCCGCCTATGGCCATTTTCTTCCCCCTCTTTACCCTGCTGGAGGATGTGGGGTATTTGCCCCGGGTTGCCTTTCTCCTGGACCGGGGATTGGCCCGGTGCGGCGCTTGCGGCAAGCAGGCCCTCACCATGTGCATGGGCTTAGGATGTAATGCCGCCGGCGTGACGGGGTGCCGGATCATCGATTCGCCCCGGGAACGCTTGCTTGCGGTGCTCACCAATGCGTTTCTCCCCTGTAACGGACGATTTCCCAGCCTGATTCTGTTGGGGACCATTTTTTTCGGGACCGGCGGCGTCACCGGTGCCCTGCTGATTACGGGACTCATCGCCCTGGGAGCGGGGGCGTCCATGGCGGCCTCATGGCTTCTGAACCGGACGGTTCTGAGGGGGGAGAGCAGCGCTTTGATTCTGGAGCTGCCGCCCTTCCGGCGGCCCCGGGTGGGTCAGGTGATTGTCCGGTCGCTCCTGGACCGAACCCTGTTTGTGGCGGGGCGGGCGGTGGCGGTGGCGGCCCCGGCGGGGCTGTTGCTCTGGCTGTGCGGCAACCTGGGATGGGGCGGACGGAGCCTGCTGCTGCATCTGGCGGATTTTTTGAACCCGGCTGGGCTTCTGCTGGGGATGAACGGGGCGGCGCTTCTCAGCTTTCTCCTGGCGCTTCCCGCCAACGAGCTGGTGATGCCGGTGCTGCTTATGACCATCACCGGGGGGACGGTGCTGGGGGCGGAGCTGTCCGCAGGGGCAACGGGAGAGCTGCTTCTGGCTGCCGGTTGGACCTGGCAGACGGCCCTGTGCGCCATGGTGTTTATCATCTTTCACTGGCCCTGCAGCACCACCCTCATCACCATCCAGAAGGAAACCGGTAGCTTCCGCTGGACGGCTCTGGCCTTCCTCCTGCCCACAGCATTTGGGGTGGTCCTGTGTATGCTGCTGCATCTTCTCTTGCGGCTGGTGTAAAAGGAAAACGCCCATGCCGCAAGCGCGGAACGGGCGCATGGAGGAACCGGAGTGCCTGACCTGCTATGTAGCGGCGTCCTGCTGGCACTGAGCGGTGAGGGCGGAGACCTCATAAGCGGTGCGGACCTCCACGCCTTCCCCGGTGGCCTTCCGGTAGAGCCTGCTTTGCAGGCGGCCGGTGAGGGAAATGGTGTCGCCGGTGGTACACTGGGAGACGGCCTGCGCGGTCCGTCCCCAGAGGATACAGGGCAGGTAGTCGCTGCGCCGGTAGGACCTGGGAACAGCCAGCATCACATCACAGATTTCCCGGCCCAAGGGGGTCCGGCGGTAGATAGGAGCCTTGCAGATGGTCCCGGAGAGAAGGACCTGGTTGCAGGGCTCCTCTTGGCTGGTTTGGACGGAGTCTGCAAAGACGAAAATCAGCAGCCGCTGCCCCACAGAGCTGTGATTGTTAAAGGAGCGGACCTGTCCCCGTACCTCCACGTACGAGCCGCCGGACAGGTCCATTTGATTGAGGGCCTCCTCCCGGGCAATCACCGGCAGGCGATCCACGGCGCCGGACAGCCGCGGGACCTCCAGAAGGAAGCGGTAAAACCGGTTGCCGTGATTTTCATGGGAAAACTGGGGCAGCTCCAGCAGAGTGCCCCGAATGGCGGCCTGATTGGCAGTGTGTTCCATACTTCCACCTCAAATTCCAGTTCGTATGGAATACTCTATGACAGGCCCTGGCGAGATATGCGGGGAACTACCGGCCCAGCAGTGCCACTGGCTTCCCCCCGGGGGCGTGGTTAGTGCCGGCCCTTGGGCTGGCGGGGTGGTTTGATTAGGCATTTGGGGCCGAAGCCAATCAGGTCCTGACGGCCGGCCAGGATCAGGGCTTCGTGGACCAGCCGGTAATTTTTGGGGTCCCGGTACTGAATGAGGGCACGCTGCATGGCCTTTTCGTGGGGGCTCCGGGGCACATACACCGGCTCCATGGTCCGGGGGTCCAGCCTGGTGTAATACATCACCGTGGAGAGGGTGGAGGGAGTTGGATAGAAATCCTGAACCTGCTCCGGCATGTAGCCCATGTCCCGGACAAACTCTGCCAGCTCCACCGCCTCTTTGAGAGTGGAGCCAGGGTGAGAGGACATGAGGTAGGGCACCAGGTACTGCTTCAAATGGTATTGCTGATTCAGGGCGAAATACCGGGCGGCGAACTGCCGGTAAACGGCGTTTTGGGGCTTGCCCATTTTAGCCAGGACTGCGTCTGACACGTGCTCCGGGGCCACCTTCAGCTGGCCGGACACGTGATGCTGCACCAGCTCCCGGAGGAAGGTATCCCGCTTGTCTGCCAGGACATAGTCAAAGCGGATGCCGCTGCGGATGAAGACCTTTTTCACCCCGGGTAGCTTCCGGAGCTTTCGCAGGAGGCTGAGGTAGTCGCTGTGGTCTGCCCGGAGGTTGGGGCAGGGGGATGGGAAGAGGCACTGCCGCCCGGGGCAGACGCCTTTGGTTAGCTGCTTGTCACAGGCTGGGGCCCGGAAGTCAGCAGTGGGACCGCCCACGTCATGAATATAGCCCTTAAAGTCTGGGTCATGGGTCATGGCCCCGGCCTCTGCCAGAATGGATTCGTGGCTGCGGGTCTGGATGATCCGGCCCTGGTGGAAGGTGAGGGCGCAGAAGGAGCAGGCCCCGAAGCAGCCCCGGTTGGACACCAGGCTGAACTTCACCTCCTGAATGGCGGGGACGCCGCCGGATTTCCGATAGCTGGGATGATAATCCCGGCAGTAAGGGAGGCCATACACCGCGTCCATTTCCTCCTGGCTGAGGGGCTTCTGGGGCGGGTTCTGCACCACGAATTCCTTTCCATAGGGTTCTGCCAGCCGCTTGGCGGTGAAGGGATCGGTGTTTCGGTACTGGATTTGAAAGCTCTCGGCGTATTTCCGGGGATTTTTCCGGAGGGTCTCAAAGTCCGGCAGGGTCAGGGTGGGCAGGCTGTCGTCCAGGACTGTTGTCCGGTAAACGGTGCCGTCGATGTAGGTCATATCTGCAATGGCCAGTCCACTGTTCAGCCCGTCCGCCACTTCCCGGATGCTCCGCTCTCCCATGCCGTAGAGGAGCAGGTCTGCCTGGGCATCCAGCAGGATGGAACGGCGCATCTGGTCGGACCAGTAATCGTAATGGGCCAGCCGCCGCAGGCTGGCTTCTACACCGCCAATGAGGATGGGGACATCCCGGAAGCTCTGGCGGATCAGGTTACAGTATACGATGGTGGCCCGGTCCGGTCGCTTCCCCATGATCCCGCCGGGGGTGAATGCGTCGGTTTTCCGGCGGTGGTGGGACACGGAATAGTGGTTCACCATGGAGTCCATATTGCCCCCTGTGACCAAAAAGCCCAACCGGGGACGCCCCAGGGCGCAGACGGATTTGGGGTCCCTCCAGTCCGGCTGGGAGAGAATCCCCACCTTGTATCCCGCCGCCTCCAGAACCCGGCTGATGATGGCGTGGCCAAAGGAGGGGTGATCCACATAGGCGTCGCCGATGACATAGACGAAGTCACATTGCTCCCATCCCCGGGCCGCCATATCCGCCCGTGAGACCGGCAAAAATTCAGGCATAGAAATGCCCTCCCATTTCAATTTCTGCTCTCAGTATACCAGAAATCGCCCCAAAAGAAAAGCCCCGGTTCCACCCCGGCCCGGCATCGCCCTGCACCGGGGTTGCAATACGGCCGTCCATTTGCTATCATGAGGGCAATACGGTGAAAGGTGGAAAAGAAACATGGAATTCCAAGTGTACCGCCAGTGGCAGGAGATGTCCCCGGCTGTGGGAGCCGGTGTAGAGGCTCTGCTGGAGGAGGCGTTTCCGGCGGAGGAGCGCCGGGACATGGAGGAGGTGCGGCAGCTCCTGGGGAAAACCGGCCTGGAGCTGCTGACACTGGAAGAAGGAGACCGGGTGCAGGGCTTTCTCATGCTCTGGAACCTGGAGGGGCTCATGTTTTTGGAGAACTTTGCCGTGGCCCCCAGCCTCCGGGGCCGGGGTATCGGGGCCAGGATGCTGGAGTATGTGTGGGAACGCTGGAAAAAGCCTATGCTCCTGGAGGTGGAGCCGCCGGAGGGGGAGATGCAGCGCAGGAGAATCGGGTTTTATGAGCGAAACGGCTTCTGCCTGAACCCATACCCCTATCAAATGCCCTGTCTCCACGGGGATGGGCCGGCAGTGCCCCTGCTGCTTATGTCCAGGCCCGCCCCGCTCACGGACCGGGAGGCCCGCCAGGCGGCGGAGCGGCTGTACCGGGAGGTCTACGCCGGGAAGCGGAGGCCGGAGCTGCCATGACGGGGCAGGAGCTAACCACCCTCAGGCTGTACCGCCAGCATCTGACGGACCCTGCACCGGGACAGGAAATTTGCCGGGATTTGAATGGAATTCAGGCCCAGTTCCTTTCCAACAGCCGCCACGCGCTGGCCATACGGGGGTGCTGCGGGCCGGATTGGAACCGGGGACTGGTGAAAAGCTGGACCCTGCGGGGGACTGTCCATGTGTTTCGGGAGGCGGATCTGCCGTTGTACTTCCACGAAGGCCGCCGCCGCGTGCTGCGCCCCTGTGACACCCTGGAGGGGGACGAGAAGATGACAGGGGAGCGGAAGCGCTATTTTACGTCGCTCATACTGGATACCCTTGCCGGAGGGGCGGCTACCCGGGAGGCGCTGCGACAGGCTTGCCGGAGCAAGGGACTGACGGAGGGCGAGGAGGAGAGCATGTTCAACCCCTGGGGCGGGGCCATCCGGGCCTTGGCGGAGGCGGGATCCATTGTCCACCTGGTTCAGGAGGAGAAGGCCTTCCGCCTGGCGCCACCCTTCGTGCCCATGGGAGAGGAGGAGGCTTGGCAGGAAATACTCCGCCGGTATTTTACCCACTGCGGCCCCGCCAGCCTGCTGGATGCAGCCTACTTCCTGGGGACATCTCAGCGTGAGGTGAAGCGGCGGATGCAGGACCTGGATTTGGAGGAAATAACTTGCCAGGGGCGGGTGTATTATGACCTGGGAGGGAGCCGGGCTGCGCCGGAGGCCCCGCCGTGCCTGTTTCTGGCCGGCTTCGATCCTCTGCTGATGAGCTATGAAAAGAGAGAAAATCCCTGCTTACCGCTTCAGTGTCTCCGGGGAATCTTCAGCCTGGCCGGAATCGTAAGCCCCGCTGTGCTCCTCCGGGGGCAGGTGGTGGCCCGGTGGAAGCGAACGGGGCGGAGCGTGCAGATTCTTCCCCTGGTGGAGCTGAGCCCGACGGATTTGGAGACACTCCAGGCAGCGGCGGCGGAGTACTGGCCAGAGGTCCGGTGTCAGGTCCAGCCGGCCTAAACAAAAAAGGGTCTGTTACAAAATAGCTTTTGAAGAATTACGTCTCATATTTTAGCGGGAGAAGGCACAAATTTTCATGCTTTCTCCCGCTATTTTTAACTTTTAGAAAGGGTGCGTTTTGTAACAGGCCTTTTGGAAAATCTTACTTTTTCGCCAGGTATTTCCGCAGGTCCAAAGCCACGGCCACGACGATGACGATGCCCTGGGCGATATAGGTGTAGGCGGGGTTGACCTGCATATACTGCAGGCAGATTTTCAGAACCTCGAACACCAGGACGCCCAGCAGGATACCGGGGACGGTGCCCACGCCGCCGTTGGTGGATACGCCGCCAATGGTACACGCTGCAATGGCCTCCAGCTCATAGCCAAAGCCTGTAGCGGTGGAGGCGCCGCCGGCCTTGGCACCCAGAAGGAAGCCGGCCAGGCCGTAGAGGGCGCCGGCCAGGGTGTAAATTCGGATGAGCGTGGCCGGGACGTTGACCCCGGCGACTGCTGCCGCGTTTTCGTTGCCGCCGATGGCATACATGTACTT